>FWPU01000682.1_pt1 | contig 109358 bp, 95 predicted proteins | sample 2228361 | NCBI WGS metagenome assembly FWPU01 (sample SAMEA103939777, study PRJEB20133) | metagenome | reverse complement strand
CGGGCGCTCACCGAGCGCCCGGGCGAGCGGTTCGCTCACCAGGCCGCGGTGGCCCCGGCTGCCGTCCTCGGTGGCGAGCACGAGCGCGACGCCCAGGCGCTCGAAGTGCTCCAGCGCGAAGAGCTCCGTCGCGCGCCGCGCTCCGTAGAACAGCGTCGTGGCGACGCCGCGCGCGGTGAGCTCGGAGGCGAGCGAGGCGAACGGCGCCAGGCCTACGCCGCCGGCCACGAGCCACGCCGCCAGGGGCGGCGCGACGAGCTCGAACGGCCGGCCGAGCGGGCCAAGGCACGCCAGACGGCGGCCCGGCTGGAGCTCGTAGAGCAGCGCCGTGGTCCGGCCGACACGCTTGTTGAGCAACGTAAACCCAGTCGGGCGGCCGTCGCCGTCGCGCACGACCTCGAAGATGGAGAACGGGCGCCGCAGGAGCGGGTCGGTACCCTCCGCCGCCTTGACCATCACGAACTGGCCCGGCCGGGCCGCGCCGGCAATCGCCGGCGCGTCGAGCGCCAGCACGTTGTAATCGCTCGACAGGCGCGTGTTGGAGACCACGATCGCCTCGACATCGACCGGCATCGCCGCCCAGTATAGCGCACGGGTGCGGCGCGCCTCGCGCCGCGCATCGAAGGCACCCGAGGCCGCGGCGGTATGATGGGCGCGTGCACTATCTGCGCATGCTGACGAACGCGCTGGCGGCCGGCGCGCTCGGCGCGGCATACGTCGTGGTGCTGGTGCTGCAGCTCAACCCGCAGGTGCGTCTCGACGCCCCCGGGCTGTGGCGGTGGGTCTTCACGCTCGAGGTGTTCTACGGCGTGCACCTGACCGTCGCGGCGTACGCCCTCATCGTGCTCCGCGAGCTGGTCGGCAGCCGACCGCTCCTGCCGGGCTGGGTGAGCGTTCGCGTGCTGGCGTGGCTGGCGGCGGGCATGGCGGCGGGCGCCGCGCTCGTGATGTGGGTCAACGTGCGGGGCTTCTCGGTCAGCCTCGACCCCGAGGCCGCGCGCCAGATGACGCTCGGGGCCGTGGCGGTTTCAATGAGTGCCGCAACCCTCGCGGCGCTGGCGACCGTCCGGTCGTTCGTGGCCCGCGCCGCGGGCGGGATCAGCGCGGCCCTGCTCGTCGTGGTGACCGGCGGTTCGCTCGCCGTGCCGCTCGGCGTGCGCGGCGTCGGTCGTCCCGTCGCCCTCGCCGCGCGGCCCATTCCGCCACGGCTGCCAGCCGTCGCGCCCGTGGCGGGCCCGCGCGTCTTCCTCGTGCTGCTCGACGGGGCGTCGCTCGACTACGTGTGGGCGCGCGTGAGCGAGGGCTTGTTCCCTAACATCGGCCGTCTGCTCGACGCCGGCGCCGTCGTCGACCTCGCAACGATCCGGCCCACGCAGGCCGAGCCCGTGTGGGCCGCCGTCGCCACGGGGAAATACCCGCCGAAAAACGGCATCCGGTCGGCGGCGCGGTACCGCGTCGCGCCAGGGGGCGTGGCGATCGAGCTACTGCCCGACCGCTGCTACGCGTTCGGCCTGATCCGCCTCGGCCTGGTGCAGCGCGAGCCCCACGGCCCCGCGGCCTGGCGCGCGCGCCCGATGTGGCACGTGCTCGGTGACGCCGGTCTCGCCTCGGGCATCGTGCGGTGGCCCGTCACCTCTCCGGCGACGCCCGTCGTGGGGTTCCTCGTGACCGATCGGTTCCACCTCGTCGTCGACTCGCCGATTCCCGGCGAGACGGAGTCGACGGTGTATCCGCCGGACCTCGTGCCCACGGTGCGCGAGGCCGCGCTCGCGTCGCAAGGGGACCTCGGCACCATCGTCCCGCCGGAGGCGCCCGAGCCGGGCCCGACGCACGAGACCCCGGCGGCGGCCGCCGAGCGGCTCGACCGGCTGTACGGGCGTGTGGCGGAGGCGGCGGACCGGGCGAGCCAAGCCCGACTCCTGGCCGTGCGCTACCAGGGGCTCGACACCGTCGGGCACGTCTACCTGCGCTATGCGGACCCCGCTCGGTTCGGCGACGTCACGGTCGAGGAGCGGCGTCGGTACGGGCCGATTCTCGATGGGTACTACGCCTTTGTCGACGGCGAGATCGGGCGGGTGATCGCGCGGCTCGCGCCGGACGACCTGCTGCTCGTCGTGTCGGGGTTCGGGATGCAACCGGTCAGCGTCGGGCGGCGCCTGCTCGCCCGGGCCCTCGGCGAAGCCGACCTGAGCGGGACCCACGAGGACGGCCCGGACGGCTTCCTGCTCGCCTACGGGGCCCACGTGGCCCGGGGGCGCCCGGCGCGTGGGTCGGTCGTCGACATCGCGCCCACCGTGCTCTATTACCTCGGTCTGCCCGTGGGCCGAGACATGGACGGCGCCGCGCGCACGGATCTCTTCACGCGGAAGTTCCGGGCGGCTCATCCGGTCGTCTTCATTCCGTCGCACGATCGGTGATAGAATCGCCTGGACTCTTTAACGGCGGCCCTGTGAGGCCGCCAAGAGAACGGCGTGCCGACCTGGGTCCCCGCCGTTCGAGCGAATCGACCCCACTGCGGAGCGGCGCGTGGCCGTCGTGATGGACGCCGACCGGATGGCGCGCACCCTGGCGCGCATCGCCCACGAGATCCTGGAGCGCAATCGGGGCGTCGACGAGCTGGCCTTCGTGGGCATCCGGACGCGCGGCGTGCCGCTCGCGCGGCGGCTGTCGGCGAAGATCGCGGCGCTGGGCCACCCCGCCGTCCCGGTGGGCGCGCTTGACATCACGCTCTACCGCGACGACCTCATGCGGCATCCGGTCGGGCCGCAGCCGCTCGTCCGGAGCACCGAGATCCCGTTCTCCATCGACGACAAGACGATCCTGCTCGTCGACGATGTGCTGTACACGGGCCGAACCGTCCGCGCGGCGCTCGATGCGCTCGTCGACTTCGGGCGGCCGCAGGCCATCCAGCTCGTGGTGTTGGTCGACCGCGGGCACCGGGAGCTGCCCATCAAGGCGGATTACGTGGGCAAGAACCTGCCGACCGCCCGGCAGCAGAGCGTTCAGGTGCGGCTCGTCGAGACCGACGGTCGAGACGAGGTGGCGATCGAGGACCACGAGGCGGCATGACGAAGGTCGAGACGCGGGTGCACCGGCCAGACCTCGAGCGCGACCTGGACGCACGCGGTGCGGCTGCCCGTCTCCGGCACCGGCACCTGCTCGGGATCGCCGACTTGGGCCCGGACGAGATCCTGCTCATTCTCGAGACGGCGGACGCCATGCGCGAGATCGGCGCGCGCCCGATCAAGAAGGTCCCGACGCTCCGCGGGCGCACCATCGTGAACCTGTTCTTCGAGCCGAGCACGCGCACGCGGACGTCCTTCGAGATCGCCGAGAAGCGCCTGAGCGCCGATACGCTGAGCATCGCGGCGGCGACCTCGAGCGTCACCAAGGGCGAGACGCTCGTCGACACGGCGCTCAATCTCGAGGCCATGGCGCCCGACACGATCGTGATGCGCCACCCGGCCTCGGGCGCGTGCCATCTGTTGGCGCGCGTGTGCCGGTCGCCCATCGTCAACGCCGGCGACGGCATGCACGAGCACCCGACCCAGGCGCTCGTCGACGCCTACACGATCCGCGAGCACAAGGGCCGGTTCGCCGGCCTCAAGGTGGCGATCGTCGGTGACCTGCTCCACAGCCGCGTGCTGCGGTCGAATCTGCTCCTGCTCAACAAAATGGGCGCCGACGTCTGGGTCGCTGGGCCGGCCACCCTGATGCCTGCCGGGATCGACCGGTTCGGCGTGCGGGCCACCAGCTCGATCGACGAGGCCGTCGAGGGTGCCGACGTCGTCATGATGCTGCGCATTCAGCAGGAGCGGATGCGCGGCCACTTCGTCCCGTCGCTGCGCGAGTACTTCGTGATCTTCGGCCTGACCGCCGAGCGCGTCCGGCGGGCGAAGTCCGACGTCATCATCATGCATCCCGGCCCGATCAACCGCGGCGTCGAGATCGCCTCGGAGGTGGCCGATGGCCCTTATTCCGTGATCCTCGAACAGGTGGCTCACGGGGTGGCGATCCGGATGGCGGTACTGTATCTGCTCGCGGGCGGCGGCGCCGAGGAGCCGGGGAGCTGACGCTGACTTCATGCGCACCCTCTTGAGGCACGGGCACGTCGTGGATCCCGCCCAGCGCCTCGACGGGCCGGCCGACATTCTGATCGAGCGAGGGCAGGTGGCGGAGGTCGGCCGCGGTCTGCCGCCTGGCGGCGCGCGGGTCGTCGAGGTGCCCGCCGGCTGGGTCGTGTGTCCCGGGTTCATCGACATGCACGTGCATCTGCGCGAGCCCGGGCACGAGCACAAAGAGACGATTGCGACGGGGACGGCCGCGGCGGTGGCCGGCGGATTCACGGCCGTGGCCTGCATGCCCAATACCGTGCCGGTGAACGACAACGCAGGGGTCACGCGATTCATCCTGGAGAAGGCCGCCGAGGCGGCCCTGGCCCGCGTGCACCCCATCGGGGCCGTTTCGCGCGGGTCGCGCGGCGAGGAGCTCGCCGACATCGGCGAGCTCAAGGCGGCCGGCTGCGTCGCCCTGAGCGACGACGGCCGGCCGGTAGCCTCCGCCCTGCTGATGCGGCGCGCCCTCGAGTACGCCGGCATGTTCGGCCTGCCCGTCATCGACCACTGCGAGGACCCGACGCTCAAGGGCGACGGCGTCGCCCACGAAGGGTTCTACGCCTCGGCGCTCGGCTTGCGGGGGATCCCGTCGGCGGCCGAGGAGATCGTCGTCGAGCGCGACGTGACGCTCGCCGGCCTGACGGGCTCGGCCGTCCACGTCGCGCACCTGAGCACGCGAGGGTCGTTGCGGGCGGTGCGGGCGGGCAAGGCGCGCGGCATCCGCGTCACCTGTGAGGTCACGCCGCACCATCTCACCCTGACCGATGCGGCCCTCGCGGGCTACGACACCAACGTCAAGATGAATCCCCCGCTGCGCGAGACGGCCGACCGCGATGCGCTCGTCCAGGGCGTCGTGGACGGATCGATCGACGTCATCGCGACCGATCACGCGCCGCACCACTACGACGAGAAGCGCGTCGAATTCGACCTGGCGCCCTTCGGGGTCGTCGGGCTCGAGACGGCCGTGTCGATCGTGCTCGACCGCCTCGTGCAACCGGGTCTCATCGGCTTTGCGCGGCTGGTCGAGCTCATGTCGCTGAACCCCGCGCGCATCCTCGGGGTCCCCGGGGGGACGCTCGCGCCCGGTTCGCCGGCGGACCTGACCGTGGTGGCCCCCGACCATCGCGTGGTCGTCGACGCCACGCGGTTCCGCTCGAAGTCGCGCAATACGCCGTTCGACGGCTGGGCGCTGCGCGGGGCCGTGGCGGTCACGATCGTCGGCGGGCGGGCCGTCTACGTGAACGCGGATCTGCCCGAGGCGGCGCGCTTCGCCGAGCTCGGGACGGCCGCCGAGGAGAGGGCGTCGTCGTGACGAGACGCGACGAAATCCGGCGTCAGGCACTGCGCGATCTCCAGGCGCTCGAAGTCCTGATGCTGGACGGACACTTCGATTACGGCAACGGGTACCACGGGCGCGTCTACCTGAACCCGCACCAGCTGTTCCGCCAACCGTCGACCATCTGGCGCTTCGCCCAGGATCTGCTCGACGTGCTCCCGGCGGACCTCCTCGCCCAGACCGAGATCGTGGCCGGGCCCGTCACCGGCGGCGCGCTGCTCGCCCATACCATCGCCGGGCTGCTCGACGGGCGGCGCAGCCTCACGCATCCACCCTGCCTGTTCGCGCCGTTTACGCGGAGCGGGGCAGAACGCCCCGGGTTCAAGAGTGACCTCGCGCGCGCCGAGGGCCCGAGCGCCCACGTGCTGCGCTCCTTCTACGCGCGGCAGGTGGCAGGGCGCCGGGTGCTGCTCGCCGACGACGTGCGCAATACGGGCAAGACGTTCGAGCGCTGCAAGGCGATCGTCGAGGCGGCGGGCGGCACGGTCCTCGCGACAGTGGAGATTTACGACCGCCTCGAGGCGGTGGTCGACCTCGGTGTGCCGAACTTTTCCCTCGCCGGGTATCGCATCGCCGAGAACTATCCCGCCGATGAGTGTCCGATGTGCCGGGCGGGCGCGCCCGTCACGACGTTCTGAGCACGATGGTCGCCCGCCGGGCCCGCGCGCCGCTGCACGCCAGAGGCGCGATCAAGCGCGAGCTCGATCGCCTCTACGCCGCGTACAACCGGGTCGACTCCGCCACCGACCCGGTCCATCTCGTCCGACGCTATCCGGATCCCCCTGACCGTGAAGTCGTCGGGTTCCTCGCCGCGGGCCTCGCCTTCGGGCGGGTCGCCGGCCTGGTGGCGAGCCTCGAGCGCCTGCTCGCGCGGCTCGGGCCGCACCCGGTCCGGTTCGTGCGCGCCTTCGACCCGGCGCGCGACCGAGAGGCGTTCGAGGGGCTCGGTCACCGCTGGATCCGAGCACACGACCTGGCGGCGCTCGTCTGGATCGTGAGGCGGATGCTGGACGAGGCCGGGTCGATCGAAGCGTTCTTCCTGCAAGGCCACAACCCGCACGCGAACGACGTGGGTGCCGGGCTCGAATCGTTTTCCACGCGGGCCTGCCGGATCGACCTGCGGGGGGTGTACGGTGGGCGTCCGGCCACGCCGGGCGTGCGCTTCTTCTTTCCGCGACCCTCGCAGGGGAGCGCGTGCAAAAGGCTCAATCTCTTCCTGCGCTGGATGGTGCGCCGCGACGCGATCGATCTCGGCGTCTGGCGCGGCGTCGCTCCGGCCGCCCTCGTCGTCCCACTCGATACCCACGTGGTCCGCGTGAGCCGGTGTCTCGGCCTGACGCGCTACCGGAGCCCGGGGTGGAGGATGGCGGTGGACATCACCGCGTCGCTCCGGCGACTCGACCCCGACGACCCCGTACGCTACGACTTCGCGCTCTGCCACGTCGGGATCGCTAACCTGTGCGGCTTCGGGCGCCGGCAGGGCGACCGCGACTGCCCGCTGCGCGGCTGGTGCGCGCCCCACGGCGATCGGCACCCGTAGCGGCTCGCCGCGAGGTCGCCCGAGTCCGTCTCCCGGCACGGACGAGAGCACGGTTCCCGGGTTCCAGATTCGAGGTCCCGGAGCTACCAGGGGTCAGCGCCGCAGCAAGTCCTCGTAGACGGCCAGCGTCTCTCGCACCATGCGGTCGGCGCTGAACGCCTCCTCGACGCGTCGGCGCCCCGCGGCCCCGAGACGCGCACGCCGGTTCGGCTCGCGGAGCAGCCGCACGATCGCCTCGGCCATGGCCACATCATCCCGGGGTGGCACGAGCAGGCCGGTGACGTCGTCGACGACGACCTCGGGAATGCCGCCGGCGGCGGTGGCCACGACGGCCTTGCCGCACGCCATCGCGTCGAGGATGGAGGTGCCCAGCCCCTCGGTGACCGAGCTCATGACGAAGAGGTCGAACGCCTTGTGGACCGAGAGGACGTCCTGGCGGAAGCCCGCGAGGAGCACGTGACGCTCGAGGTGGCGCTGGCGGATCTGGTGCGCCAGCGCCCCGCGCAGCTCGCCCTCACCGCAGATGACGAAGCGCGCATCGGGCACCTTCTGCACGACGCGCGCGGCGGCGTCGACCAGGTGCCGCTGGCCCTTGTGTGGCACGAGCGCGGCGACGTTGCCCACGATGGGAGCCTGGTGGGGGAGCCAGAGATCCTGGTGCAGGTTCGCGGGCGAGGCCGCATCGACTTTGGCGAGGTCGATGCCTTCGTGCACCGTCACGACGCGCGCGGGATCGATGCCGTCCTGGACGAGCAGCCGCGCGACGAGGTGCGACGCGCAGATGAAGCGGTCGACCTGGCGGTACTTCCAGCGCGAGAACGCGTTGTCGCGCAGGTGAAAGTCCACCCGGCGCGAGGCAACGAGCGGCGGACGCGGGTCGAACCCGCCCATCGAGAGCGCAAGGGCGGCGAGCGCCACCGCGTGCGGGTCGTGCGCGTGGACGATGGCCGGCCGGAGCCGGCGCATCGCCCGCACGAGCTGCCAGGCCGCCCGGAGGTCCATCTCGGACCTCGGCGCGAGCGGCACGAGTTCCAGGCCTTCCCGTGCCCGGGCCTGCAGCTCGCCGGCCGGGTGGGCCACGAGCACCGCGCGGTGCCCCAGCTCGCCGAGGCCCTGCACGGTCAGCAGCACCTGGTTCTGGCCGCCTCGCCACGTCCGCGCCGTGTCGATGTGGAGCGAGAAGATCACGACAGCGGACCCGGCGTGCCCGAGGCGGGCGGAGCGCCGACGTCGTCGAGCGCCCAGCGCTTCGCCAGCTTGATGAACACGTAGTACGCGTTGAGCGCCGAGACGATGAGGCCCGGGGCGCCGTCGAGAAACCCCCGGCGCCAGAGGTAGTTGCGCAGAAAGGCCAGCGGCGGATGACACGCGATCTGAAAGAGTCCCACGCGCCGCCCCGCGTCGCGCAGGTCGTGCGCAGCGAGCGTCGAGTAGCGGTCGATCGTCTGCAGGTGATGCGAGAGGTCGCGGTACGCCAGGTGACGCAGCTCGTGGCGCAGCGTGCCCACTGCGCCCTCGAGCTGGACGGACTCGTGAACCCGCTGCGTCTTCCACGTCCCGGCGCGGCGGTCGTAGAGGCGGAGCTGGTAGTCCGGGTACCAGTCGGTCGTCCGGATCCACCGACCAAGATACCAGGTCACCCGCGGCATCCGGTATCCCCGGCGCGGCGGCTCGGACGACAGGAGCGCCCGGATCTCGCTCGCCAGCTCGGGCGATACCCGCTCGTCGGCGTCGATCGACAGAATCCAGTCGTTCCGGGCCAGCGTTGCGGCGTAGTTCTTCTGCGCCCCGTACCCGGGCCAGGGTCGAACGACGACGCGGTCGGTGTAGCGCCGAGCGATCGCGACGGTTTCGTCCGTGCTTTCCGCGTCGACGACGATGAGCTCGTCGGCCCAGCGGACCGATTCGAGGGCGGCCGCGAGGTGGGCCGCCTCGTTCCGGGTGATGACCGTGACCGACACCTTCGGCACGGGCCCGAGTGTACTCGCGTTGCGGCGGGCAGGCCAGTGGCCGAGGGTGGGGGTCGGGGAACCCGGCGCGAGGCCATGCCGCGTCCCGCTCGGCCGGCGAGGCCCTGGGACGCCGTGCAGCCCGCGCGACGAGGCCCCGCGCTACCGCCCGCCGAGCGGGGCTTGTTGGATCGTCTCGAAGTCGACGAGCGACTTGTTGTAGTCGATGACCGCCCGGAGCTCGGCGTTGCGCGCCACGGCCAGGTCGCGCTGGGCCTGCAGGACGCGGAACGTGTCGCTCATGCCGACGGTGAACTTCTTCTGTTCCGCCTCCAGCCGGCGCTCGGCCAGCTCCCGTGCTTTCTGCGTCACCTCGACGCGCTTCAAGTTGGTTTCGACCTGCCGCGCCACGTCGCGCACCGACGCCGTCACGATGAGCTCGAGGTTGCGGAGGTTGGTTTCCTGTTGGGTTTGCTGGAGCCGCGCCGCGGCGAGGGCCGCCTCGGCCGCGCTCGTCCCGACGGGGTAGCCGACGACGACGGCGAGCGACCAGCTCGCATAGTCGCTCGTGAGCACATCTCCGAGCACCGACCCGAAGCCGCGCGTCGCCCGTCCGACGACGGGCGGAGGAAAGCCGCCGCTGAAGTCGAACTTGAACTCGGTGCCGCCGAGCCCGACGGCGCTATAGGTCAGGCTGAGGTCGACGTTCGGCAATCGCTGGTTGCGATAGAAGCTCACGTTCAGCCGGGCGTTGTCGAGATTCTTCTTCGCGGCGAGGATGTCCGTGCGCTCGTCGAGGGCCCGGCGCACGGCAGCCCCCACGTCCACGGGCTGTGCCTTGAGCTCCGGCTGCTCGACGGGCTCGAACGTCACGGTCCAGAAGTCGGCGCGGTCGGGGCTGAGGATGAGCGTGCGCAGCGTGTCCTGCGCGCGCCGAATGTCCTGCTCGGCGACGATCACGGCCTCTTCGTTTCTCGCGACCTCGGCTTCCGCCTCGACGATGTCGATGGCGGCCATCGTGCCGACCTCGACGCGCGTCCGGTTGTTGCGCAGGGCCTCGCGCGCGAGGTCGAGCGACTGCTGGGCGACGCGATGGGCGGCGATCGCGCTCACGAGATCCCAGTAGGCGTGGCGCACGCTCCGCGTCGTCGCCACGATGCTCTGGCGCAGCTCGAGGTCCGCGACAGCCCGCCCGTTCTGGCTCGTCCACAGCTGCCGGCGCCCGGCGTCGATCCGGAAGTCGCGGACGAGCGGTTGGGTGAACTGGAAGATGAGCTGCGACCGCAGCCGCGGATTGAAGCTCGTGAAGGCCGTCGTCTCGCCGCGCGACGCGCTCCAGCGCAGGTCGTAGCGCCCGCCGTACCACGGGAGCTGGTGGCTGACGCCCGTGACGGTCGTCACCGACAGGTCCGTGATGGTGGGGGCCGCGCCCGCAAGAAAGCTGTCGGGCGGGCTGGCGTTGTCCGCGCGCGCCACCTGCGTGAACAGGTTCGGCGTCCAGACCGCCCGTGCCTGCGCCACCTGCGCGTCCTGGATCGGCGGCGCGAGCCGCTCGGCCTGGAGCCCGAGGTTCGCCTCGAGCGCCATCCGGACCGCCTCGTCCGCCGTGAGGCGCATGACCGGCGCCGCCGGACCGCGCGGCTGCGCGGCGGTCGGACCCGGCGGTGCGGCGAGCGCCCGCGCCGCCGTCTCGGCGAGCGGGCGGGCCGGGGACTGCCCCGCGGCGGCGGGGGAAGCCACCCCGAGGAGCGCCCCCGCCACGAGCGACAGCGCCCGCGCTAGCGTCTGCTGCGCGCGCCTCCGTCGTGCCGATGCGGTGACCGATCGAGAAGCTGTCATGGGATCGTTCTCCAGACCCGATGAAGATCGAACGCCGGCCGGCGGCCCGTGCTCCCCTGGCGCGCGAGCGTCTTGCTGCCGCTCCGGCGGTCAGCAGAGTAGACGGCGCGCCGACCGACCCGGTTTCACCCGGCGAGTATACTAATCCGGCCGACGTCGGGCGCACCGGGTGGGGAAACGGCCGAACTCGAGCGAGTTCGGCGCGTCTCGCCGACACGCGCGGCGCGCCGCAGGAGGACGCACGCCATGCGCAAGCGGCTTCTGATCTGCTCCCTGACCATCGCAACCACGACCGCCCTCTCGGCGGGTCAGCCCGCGCCGGGCCAGCCGCACGCGGCGGCGAAGACGCCGCCGCGCTTCACGCTCACGGTCGACAGCATCATGCGGGGACCCGATCTAGTCGGTTACCCGCCGAGCGGCCTCAGGTGGTCGGGCGACTCGGCGCGCCTCTACTTCGAGTGGCGCAAGCCGGGCGAGGACGAGGCCTCGACGTACGTCGTCTCCCGAGAGGGCGGCGCGCCACAAAAGCTCTCGGACGACGAGCGCCGGCGCGTGCCGCCGGCCGAGGGGGAATGGGACCGCGAGAAGCGGCGCGTGCTCTTCGTCGACGACGGCGACGTCGTGCTCGTCGACTCGGTCGCCGGGACGCGCCGGCAGATCACGCGCACGACGGCGCGCGAGTCGAACCCGCGATGGGCCCGCGACGAGACGCACGTGACCTTCGTCCGCGACGGCAACCTCTTCATCGTCCCGGTCGACCGCGTGGGCGACGAGCTCGAGGTTCAGCTCACCGACGTGCGGCCGCGCGAGCCGGAGCCACGTCTGACCGATAGCCAGCAGCACGTCAAGGCGGAGGAGGCGAAGCTCATCGACTACATCCGGCGCCAGGTCGAGCGCCGAGAGAAGGCGGAGAAGGCGCGCGAGCAGGATCGCCTGCCGCGGCTCGAGCTCGCCGACGGCCAGACGGCCACGGATGTGATGCTCTCGCCCGACAACGTGCACGCCTTCGTGCTGGTGACCGAGCGGGCGCGCGGTGCCAAGACCGCCGTGGTGCCGGCGTATGTGACCGAGTCAGGCTACACCGAAGACCGACAGACCCGCTCGTTCGTCGGCGACGCGCAGAACCGGATGCGCCTCGCCATCATGAACCTCCGGACGAAGCAGACGGTGTGGGCCGACGCGAGCTTCGCAGGCGTGGCGCCGCCCCGCGCGACACACGCCGCGCGCGCCCAGGACGGACAGGAGCCGAAACCCGAGGTGAAGCGTCGCGAGGTGAACTGGAGCCTGCCCGTGGTCTCCCGCGACGGCAAGTACACGGTCGGCTACGCGCGGGCGGTCGACAACAAGGATCGCTGGATCGTCCGGCTGGACCCGGAGACCGGCCAGGCAGACGCGATCGACTGGCTCCACGACGACGCCTGGGTGCGCGAGGCGAGAGGAGGGTTCGGCGGTCGCGGCCTCGTGGAGTTTCTCCCCGACGATCGCCGCGTCTGGTTCCTGTCGGAGAAGGACGGGTGGATGCACCTGTACACGCTCGACGTGACGACGAGCAAGCCCGAGCCCCGCCAGCTCACCTCCGGGCGCTGGGAGATCACCTCGGCCGAGCTCTCGCCCGACGGGCGCGAGTTCTACATCGTCTCGACGGAGGTCCATCCCGGCGAGCGGCATCTCTTCAGGGTGCCGGTGGACGGCGGCCCGCGCACGCGCGTCACGACGCGGACGGGCGCGCACGCGCCGCTGGCTTCGCCTGACGGAACGATGCTGGGCGTCGTCCACTCGTACAGCAACAGGCCGCCCGAGGTGTACCTGATGAAGAACGAGCCCGGCGCCGAGATGACCCAGGTCACCACGACACCGACCGAGGCGTGGCGGTCGTTTCCGTGGATCGACCCGAAGGTCGTGACGTTCAGGGCGCGGGACGGCGCCGAGGTGTACGCGCGGCTGTTCACGCCGGAGATGGTCGGCGCCCGGCGCGACCCGGCGCGGCCGGGCGTCATCTTCATCCACGGCGCCGGCTACGCGCAGAACGCACATCGCTACTGGGCGAGCTATTACCGCGAGTACATGTTCCACAACCTGCTCGCCAGCCGGGGCTACGTGGTCCTCGACGTGGACTACCGGGCCAGCTCGGGCTACGGCCGCGACTGGCGCACGGCGATCTATCGTCACATGGGCGGGAAAGACCTCGACGACATCGTCGATGGCGCCAGGTTTCTCGTGAGCCAGGAGAAGGTCGACCCGAAGCGCATCGGCGTCTACGGCGGCAGCTACGGTGGGTTCCTCACGCTCATGGCCATGTTTACGACGCCTGATGTCTTCGCCGCCGGCGCGGCGCTGCGGCCGGTCACCGACTGGGCGCACTACAACCACGGCTACACGTCCAACATCCTGAACCAGCCGCAGGACGACCCGGAGGCGTACCGGAGAAGCTCGCCCATCTACTTCGCCGAGGGGTTGAAGGGCGCCCTGCTCATCTGCCATGGCGTCGTCGACACGAACGTGCACTTCCAGGATTCGGTGCGGCTCGTGCAGCGCCTCATCGAGCTCAGGAAGGAGAACTGGGAGCTCGCCGTCTACCCGGTGGAGAACCACGGGTTCACCGAGGAGACGAGCTGGGCCGACCAGTACAAGCGGATCCTGAAGCTGTTCGAGACGAACCTCCGATTGAAGAAGTGAGAGTCGAGATTCGAGAGGGGCGAACCGGGAACACGAGGCCGTCGAGCGCCCGCCGGGACGCCCTGAGTCGGCCATGACCCCTGACGAGGTGATCCAGCTCTTCCGGCGTTGCAGGGCCCTGCTCGAGGGGCACTTTCAACTGTCGTCGGGGCTGCACAGCGGCGGCTATCTCCAGTGCGCGCTCGTGCTGCAACATCCCGAGCATGCCGCGACGCTGGGGCGGGCGCTCGCCGCCGCGCTGGGCGGGGTGCGGCCGTCGGTCGTCGTCTCGCCCGCTCTCGGCGGCATCGTGATCGGCCACGAGGTGGCGCGAGCGCTCACGGCGCGCGCGATCTTCGCCGAGCGCCAGGAGGGCCGGCTGGTCCTGCGCCGCGGGTTCAGCCTCGAGCCCGGGGAGCGAGCGGTCGTGGTCGAGGACGTCGTGACGACCGGCGGTTCGACCCAGGAGACCATCGAGGTGGCGCGCGCGGGCGGCGCGCACGTCGTCGGGGCGGCGGCCGTCATCGACCGCAGCACGACGCCGCTCGCCCTCGACGTGCCTCTGGTCTCGCTGGCGCGCTATCCGGTCGCAACGTACGAGCCGGAGCGCTGCCCGCTCTGTGCTGAGGGGCTGCCGCTCGTCAAGCCCGGGTCGAGAGCCTGAGCGTGGCCGTCCTCAAGCTGGTTCTCACCTACGACGGCACCGACTTCGTCGGCTGGCAGCGCCAGAAGGCCGGCCGCTCGGTGCAGGCCGTCGTCGAGGCCGCGATCGCACCGCTCGCCGGCCGCCCGGTCTCGGTCGTGGGCGCCGGGCGCACCGACGCCGGGGTGCACGCGCTCGGGCAGGTGGCGCACGTCGTGCTCGAGCGTGCGGTCGATCCCGCCGTGGCCCAGCGCGCCCTCAACGCGACGCTGCCGCCGGACGTCCGCGTCCGTGCCGCGAGCGAGGCGCCGTCAGACTTCCACGCGCGCTTCGGCGCGCGACGCAAGACGTATCGCTACTACATCCGCCGCGCCCCCTGGGTCTCGCCCTTCGAGCACCGGTACGTGTGGCACATCGCCAACCCCCTCGACGACCGCGCGATGGCCGAGGCCGCCGCACGGCTCGTGGGACAGCACGACTTCGCCGCGTTCCAGTCCGTCGGCAGCCGGGTGGAGACAACCGAGCGCACGATCTCCCGGCTCGACGTGACGTGCAGAGAAGACGACGAAGGCGCGCTCCTCGTGGTCGAGATCGAAGCGGACGGGTTCTTGCGCCAGATGGCTCGGACGATCGTGGGGACGCTCGTCGAGGTCGGCCTGGGTCGTCGCGCGCCCGACGATGTGGCGGCCGTGCTGGCATCCCGGGACCGGGCGCGGGCGGGACCGACGGCGCCGGCCGGCGGGTTGTTTCTCGTGCGGGTCGACTACGCCTAGTGGGCTGGCGAATGGGGAGACGAGGGCCTTTACTTTGTGCCGCAAAGTCATCTATAGTGAGGCTTGCGATGGCTCGCTAAGGGTCTGTATCAGTAAGGTTTCGTTTTTTCGCACGGCGCGTTGCGCATGGGCCTTGCAGAGATCCTCGCCGTCACGCCCCCTGACTCACCGGACGAAGCGCTGGCCCGGCAGGTCGACTTCACGAAGCTTCCGCAGCACGTCGCGATCATCATGGACGGCAACGGCCGGTGGGCAGCCAAGCGCCATCTGCCGCGCGTCGAGGGCCACCGGGCGGGCATCGACGCCGTGCGGGACGTGGTGGAGACGATGGCGCGACTGGGGATCCCCGTCCTGACCCTGTATGCGTTCTCGGTGGAGAACTGGAAGCGGCCGGCCAGCGAGGTCGCGACGCTGATGGGCCTGCTCAAGCGGTATGTGCGGCTCGAGCTCGAGACGCTCGTCGCCAACAACATCCGGTTCCGGGTGATCGGTCGGGCGGAGGAGTTGGCGCCCGACGTGCGGAGCGAGCTTCGGCTGGCGGAGGAGCGGACGGCGTCGGCATCGGGGATGCAGTTCAACATCGCGCTCAATTACGGGGGACGCGCCGAGATCGTGGACGCCGCCCGGCGGGCCCTCGCGGAGGGCCTGAGGCCGAGTGAGCTCGACGAGCGGCGGTTCAGCCAGCTCCTCTACACGAGCGGCCAGCCAGATCCGGACCTGCTCATCCGGACGAGCGGCGAGATGCGGGTCAGCAATTTCCTGCTGTGGCAGATCGCGTACGCCGAGATCTGGGTGACCGAGACGCTCTGGCCCGACTTCCGACGGCGTCATCTTCTCGAGGCCATCCTTGCGTATCAGAAGCGGGAACGCCGGTACGGCGGGATCCGGCAGCCGGCGGCCGTGGGGAGCTGACCAGGCCGGGCGGCGCCCGCCCCGACGGGCATGACCCGCATCCTGAGCGCCGCCGCGCTACTGCCACTCGTCCTCGGGACCGTCTGGTGGCTGCCCCCGGTGGCCACGCTGGTGCTCGCGGAGCTCGCGGTGTTGGTCGCGTTTCTCGAGTACGCGCGCCTGGCGGCGCGGCTCGGGGCATCGTTTCCGCGGGCCGTGCCCGGCGCGGCAGCGATGGCCTGCTGCGCCGCGCTCGGTTGGGGAGCGCCGACCGACCTCATCCTGCTGGCGGCGCTGGTGGCCGTGGCCGCGCACTTCGTGGGCGCCGGGCGGACCGGGCCCGAGTCGTTGCGTGGGGTGGCGGCAGCTCTGTTGGCGCCGCTCTACCTGGGGTTGCCGCTCGGCACCTTCGTGGCGGTGCGCGCCTCCTACGGGCGGGAGGCCGCGCTCCTGTTCATGCTGGCGATCATGGCGAGCGATACGGCCCAGTACTATGGCGGGAGGAGCCTGGGACGCCGACCGCTCGCGCCGGCCCTTAGCCCGAAGAAGACGGTCGAGGGCGCCGTGGCGGGCGTCGTGGCGGCGCCGCTCGTGACGCTCGTGCTCGGGCGGCGCTGGCTCGCCTCCGTTGGCGATGGCTGGCTGGTGGCGGCGGGCGTTGCGGTGGCCCTGTTCGGGCTGGTGGGCGACCTCTTCGAGTCGCTGCTCAAGCGCAGCGCGGGCCTGAAGGATACCGCGGCGCTCATCCCGGGTCACGGCGGGCTGCTCGATCGGCTCGATAGCTGGCTGTTCGCGGCCCCGGCCTATTACGCGTTCCTGCGCTACTTGCTCTAGGATGGGCCTTCGGGGTCGATCGTGAAGCGTGTCGCGATTCTCGGGTCGACCGGGTCCGTCGGTCGGAGCGCCCTGGCGGTGGTCGAGGCCTACCCCGATCGCCTCCGCGTCGTGGGGCTCGCGGCGGGCGAGAACGCCCGGCGGTTCGCCGAGCAGGTCGCGCGGTATCGGCCGCGCGCCATCGCGATGGCGTCGGAGGACGCGCTCGCCGACGTGCGCGCCGCGCTTGCCAGGATCGACGGGGCCGCGCCCGAGGTCGTGGGCGTCGGGCCGGGGGGCCTAGTCGCTGTCGCCACGCAGCCCGACGTGGACATGGTGCTCTGCGCCTCGTCCGGCACCGCGGCCCTCGAGGCCGTCGTGGCAGCGATCGAGGCGGGCAAGGCGATTGCCCTCGCCAACAAGGAAGTCCTCGTGATGGCCGGCCGCCTCGTGATGGAGGCCGCGCGGCGGCGCGGGGTCCCGATCCTCCCCGTCGACAGCGAGCACAACGCCATCCATCAGTGCCTGCACGGTCGCCGGCCGGAGGACGTGCGACGGTTGATCCTCACGGCCTCGGGCGGGCCGTTCCGCGAGCTGTCGGCCGCCGACCTGCGCCGCGTGTCGGCAGAGGCTGCCTTGCGGCACCCGACGTGGAGGATGGGACCGAAGATCACGATCGATTCGGCCACCCTCATGAACAAGGGCCTCGAGGTCATCGAGGCGCACTGGCTCTTTGGGGTGCCGGCCGACCGCATCGACGTGCTCGTGCACCCTCAGTCGGTCGTCCACTCGCTCGTCGAGTTGCGCGACGGCTCGGTCATCGCGCAGCTCGGGGCGACGGACATGCGCCTGCCGATCCAGTACGCGTTCTCGTACCCGGACCGGTGGGACCCGCCCGTGCCGTCGCTCGACCTCGCGGACTTTGGCCGACTCGAGTTCGAGCGCCCGGATCTCGAGCGGTTCCCGTGCCTGGCACTCGCGTTCCGTGCCCTTCGCGGCCACAGCGCGCTGCCCGTCGTTCTCAACGCGGCGAACGAGGTGGCGGTGGAGGCGTTTTTGGAGAGCCGCCTGCCGTTTGCAGGCATCGCCGAAGTCGTCGCCCGCACGATGGACGCGTGCGAGGCGTCCCCGGCGCGAGTGCCCGATACGCTGGCGGCCGTGCGCGCGCTCGACGACTGGGCTCGCGCCTATTCCGGCGAGGTCGTCGCCGGGTTACAATCGGAGGGTCCTGGTCAGACGAGGTCAGCGTGACGAGCGTGCTGGCGTTTCTCTTCGTGTTGGGCGTCCTGATCTTCGTGCACGAGCTGGGGCACTTCCTGATGGCCCGGCGCCTCGGCGTGCGCGTCCTGACCTTCTCGCTCGGCTTCGGCCCGAAGGTCCTGCGCTGGCGCCGCGCCGGCACCGAGTACTGCCTCAGCGCCGTCCCGCTCGGGGGCTACGTCAAGATGGCCGGCGAAAACCCGGACGACGAGCGGGCGGGGCGCGACGACGAGTTTCTGTCGAAGACCAAGTGGCAGCGGTTCCAGATCCTCGTGGCGGGCCCGGCCATGAATCTCCTGCTCGCCATCGCCGTCGTGACCGTCGTGCTCTACCACGGGGCCGACGTTCCCGCCTACGAGCAGGCGCCGCCCGTCGTCGGTCGTGTCGCCGAAGGGAGCGCTGCGGCTCGCGCCGGCTTGCAGCCGGGCGACCGCATCCTGACGGTCGACGGCACGCGCGTCGACACCTGGGACGAGCTGTTCCTGGCGGTCGTCCCGAAGGCCGGTCGCCCGGTCGAGCTCGTGGTCGCGCGCGAAGGCCGCGAGCTGCCGCTGCGCGTTACCCCCGACGCGCAGACGAAGTACGAGATCGGCGACCTGGGGGCGTTCCCCGTGATGCACCCGCAGATCCTGAACGTCTCGCCGGGCAGCCCCGCCGAGCGCGCCGGGCTGCGCCCGGGCGACGTCGTGCTCGCCGCCGGCGGCCAGGCCGGCATCTCGCAGACGGCGCTCATCGACCTGATCAAGGCGCACGAGGGTCGGCCGCTCGCGCTGCGGATCCGGCGGGGTGGGGAAGCGCGCGAGGTCGTCGTGACGCCCGAGCCGATCGACGGCGCGCCCAGGATCGGGGCCACCCTCAGCCCGTTCGAGGTGCGGACGATCGAGCCGACGCTCGTGCAGGCGATCGGGATGAGCCTGGAGCGCAACTGGGAGTGGACGAAGCTCATCGGCCGCACGCTCGCCGGCCTGTTCACCCGGGAGACCTCGGTGCGGCAGTTCCTCGGTCCCGTGGCGATCGCGGAGCTCTCGGGCGGCGCCGCGGCCGCCGGCTGGCTGGCGCTGTTCAACCTGCTCGCGATGTTCAGCCTGAACCTGGGTCTGCTGAACCTGATGCCGATCCCCGTCCTCGACGGCGGGCACATCGCCATCTTGGCGCTCGAGGGGCTCGTCCGCCGCGACTTCAGCGTCCGCGTCAAGGAACGACTCCTGCTCGCCGGCTTCGTCGTGCTCCTCATGCTGATGGCGACGGTTCTCTACAACGACCTGACCCGCATCGAGTGGCTCCGGAGCCTGAAGTTCTGGCGGTGAGCCTCACGCGGGCGGCTTCCGCGGATACCTGGTCGCCACGTATTCGTCCACGATCCGGGTGAAGGCCTCGGCGAGCCCTTCGGGGTCGCCGCGCAGCGTCGTGGCGTGGCGGCCGTCGATGTAGACCGGGCAGTGGGGCGCCTCGCCGGTGCCCGGCAGGCTGATCCCGATGTCAGCGGCCTTCGATTCGCCCGGCCCGTTCACGACGCAGCCCATGACAGCGAGGGTGAGCTGCTCGACCCCGTCGTACTGCACCTTCCAGTCGGGCATCTTGGCGCGGACGTAGGCCTGGACCCGTTCGGCGAGCTCCTGAAACGTCGTGCTCGTCGTCCGGCCGCAGCCCGGGCACGCCGTGACGCTCGGGGCGAACGAGCGGAGCCCGAGCGCCTGGAGCAGCTCCCGGGCGGCGTACACCTCCTCGCGGCGGTCGCCGCCCGGGCGCGGCGTGAGCGAGACGCGGATCGTGTCGCCGATGCCTTCGTGAAGCAGAATCCCCATGGCTGCCGCCGACCAGACAAGCCCCTTGAGTCCCAGGCCGGCCTCGGTGAGGCCCAGGTGGAGCGGCTGGTTCGTCCGACGGGCCAGCTCCCGATAGACCGCGACGAGGTGCGTAGGCCGCGACGTCTTGCACGAGAGGACGATCTGATTGGGCCGGAGACCCGCGTCGAGCGCGAGCTCGGTCGATTCGAGCGCGGAGATGACGAGACAGTCATCGAGAATCTCGTCCGACGATTTTCCCAGGCTGCGGTCCGTGTTCTCCTGCATCTTGGCCATCACCAGCTCCTGGTCGAGGGAGCCGGCGTTGACGCCGATGCGGATCGGCTTGCCAGAATCGACCGCCACCCGGCAGATGGTCTGGAAGTTGTCGTCGCGCCGGCGGCCCGTCCCCACGTTGCCGGGGTTGATCCGGTACTTGTCGAGCGCCTCGGCGCACGCCGGAAAGCGTGTGAGCAGCAGGTGCCCGTTGTAGTGAAAGTCGCCGATGAGCGGCGCGGTGCACCCGGCGTCGAGGAGCCGCTGCTTGATCTCGGGCACTGCGGCCGCGGCCTCCGGCGTGTTCACCGTCACGCGCACGAGCTCGGCACCAGCGTCCACGAGCTCGAGGCACTGCTGGGCAGTCGCGGCCGCGTCGGCCGTGTCCGTCAGGGTCATGGTCTGCACGGAAACCGGCGCGCCGCCGCCGATCTGAAGGGGCCCGACCTTCACGCCGATGGTGCGATGAAGCTTGGCTGCGACCGGCATGGGTGATGCGCTCATGATAGCACCGCGGGGTGTCGCGTCGCGGCGCCGGCGAAGTCGCCCGGCGCCAGGCTCGCCGAGGGGTCGCGTTGCCGCGTGCCGCGCGCGATGGGTGCTGACAGGCTTGCCCGCAACAGGGCCGGCGACCCCTCAGGACGTCAGGTTGCGGAAGGCCGCCGCTGCTGCCTCGAGCGTGCGCGCGATGTCGCGACGAGTGTGAGCCGCCGAGAGGAACCAGCCCTCGAACTGCGACGGCGGGGCATAGACGCCGCGCGCGAGAAGACCGCGGAACCACCGCGCGTACTGCTGGGTGTTCGACGTGCGCGCCGAGCGGTGGTCGCGGACCGGCTGGTCCGTGAAGAAGGGCGTCAGCACGCTGCCTGCGGCGTTGACCTGCAGCGCGACACCGGCCGTGCGCGCCGCCTCGGCCAGCCCCTCGGCGAGCGTCGTCCCCAGCGCCGCGAGGCGGCGGTAGAGCCGCGGCGTCAGGCGCTCGAGCGTCCAGAGGCCGGCCGCCATGGCCAGCGGGTTGCCGGCGAGCGTGCCCGCCTGATAGACGGGCCCGTTCGGCGCCACAAGATCCATCAGGTCGGCTCGCCCGCCGTAGGCTCCGACAGGCAGACCCCCGCCGACGATCTTGCCGAGACACGTCAGGTCCGGCCGGACGCCGTAGAGCGCCTGCGCCCCGCCCGGCGCCGCGCGGAATCCCGTGATGACCTCGTCGAAGACGAGGACGATGCCGTGCGCGTCGCACAGCTCGCGCAGGCCGCGAAGAAAGCCGTTCGCCGGAGGCACGACGCCCATATTGCCGGCGATGGGTTCCACAATGATCGCGGCGATGCCGCCGCGGTGGGCCTCGCAGAGCGCCGCCGCGGAATCCAGGTCGTTGTACTGCGCCACGAGCGTGGCGGCGGCAGTCGCCCCCGGCACCCCGGGGCTCGTCGGCGTCCCGAGCGTAAGGGCGCCCGACCCGGCCTCGACGAGAAACGCGTCCGCGTGCCCGTGGTAGCATCCCTCGAACTTCACGATCTTGTCGCGACCGGTCGCGGCGCGGGCCACGCGGATCGCGCTCATGGTAGCTTCGGTACCCGAGTTGACGAAGCGGATCCGCTCGATCGAGGGCATGAGCGCGCGCACCCGCTCGGCGAGGGCGACCTCGAGCGCGATGGGCGCGCCGAAACTGGTGCCGCGCGCCGCGACGGCCGCGAGGTGGCGGGCGAGCCCTGGCGGGGCGTGGCCGAGGATGAGCGGGCCCCACGACATGACGTAGTCGATGTAGGCGCGCCCGTCGACGTCGACGAGGCGGGCACCCCGACCGCGCGCGACGAACACGGGGTCGCCGCCGACCGCAGCGAAGGCCCGCACGGGGCTGTCGACGCCGCCGGGCAGCACGCGACGCGCGCGCGCGAAGAGACGACGCGAACGAGGGCCGGCCGCGGGACGACCGGAACGATGGGCGAAGCGACTGGACATGCCCGCCACGATAGCACGAGGCACGCGCAGGGAGCAGTTGATCGAGGCTCCCGATCTGATGTAAGCAGAACATGACAGGCGGTGGAGTCCGCCTCCAACCGTCGCGCCGCGCGGGGCGCGACCGATGACTCCTACGGGCTGGGCCTGCCGTAGGGGATCCTCCAGCCGAACCAGCCCAGCAGGTGCACGAGTCGTCCGAGACGCTCCAGGGGCTGAAGGAGAGCGTCACCAGGCACGGCGTCCTGAGGGCGTCCAGCACGAGGCAGATGGTCCGGGTCACCTCCACGGGTTCGGTCGTGCGCGCTCGACTGGAAGCGCTCGCGGCGCTCGCGGCCGAGGCGGGCGAATCCGACCTCGCGGCCGAGGCGGCGGCGGCGGCCGACCGACTGGGCGAAGGTCAGTTCCACCTCGTCGCAGTCGGGCAGTTCAAGCGCGGCAAGTCGACCCTGCTCAACGCGTTGGTCGGGGAACCCATCCTGCCCATGGGGGTGATGCCCGTCACCACGGTGATCACGATGCTGCGGCACGGGCCCGAGCGCGCGGCGCGGGTCTACTTCGCCGACGGACGCACGATCGACGTCGCGCCGTCGGCGATTCAGGAGTTCGTCGCCGAGGCGCGGAATCCAGGCAACACGAAGCAGGTCAGGGCGGTCGAGGTCGCGCTCCCGAGCGGACTGCTCGCCTCGGGCATGTGTCTGGTCGATACGCCGGGCGTCGGGTCCGTGTTCGAGGCCAACACGCGTGCCACGCTCGACTTCGTGCCGCACATCGACGCGGCCCTCGTCGTCCTGGGTGCCGACCCGCCGATCTCGGGGGACGAGATCCGGCTGCTCGAGACCGTGGCGGAACAGATCGACGACCTCGTCTTCGTCCTGAACAAGGCGGACAAGCTCCATGACGCAGAGCTCGCCGAAGCGGTGCACTTCACTTGCGGGGTCATCGCCGATCGCCTCGACCGGCCACTGCCCCAGCTCTTCGAGGTGAGCGCGATCGAACGGCTCCAGCACGGTGCGCCGACACGCGACTGGCGGCGTCTCGAGTCGACGCTTCTCGCGATGGCCGGCGTGGCGGGCCAGCGCATCGCCGAGGAGAGCGGCCGGCGCGGGCTCGTGCGCCTCGTGGGCCAGCTCGGGCGGGAGTTCGACGAGCGCCGCGAGGCCTTGCTGCGACCGATCGCCGAGAGCGAGCGCCGGCTTGAACGCCTGCGCGAGTGGAAAGACGGCGCGGAGCGCGCACTCAGGGAGTTGAGCCATCTCTTCGCAGCCGTGCACGCGGACGCCTGGCGCGCGCTCGAAGGCTGGCGCGGCGAGTTCTTGGCGGCGGTCGGAGCCTCAGCGACGGCGGATCTCGAGCGGGCGCTGGCCGAGCGGCCGCCCGCTCGGGCCGCGGCCGAGCGCCACCGGGCTTTTCGGGCGGCCCGAGAGGTCGCGCGGGGGGCGGTGCACGGGTGGCTGAACCGCATCGAGCCCGACGCCGAGCGGCTGTACGGCCAGTCCGTCGCGCGGCTCCTCGGTCTCGCCGGCGACTTCGTCGCCCGCGTCGGTGCCGAAGCCGGGGTCGCGCTCGCCGCTCCCGAGTGCGAGAGGGCCGGCTTCCGCCTGCCGCGGCATTTTTACTTCCACGATCTGCTCACCCTGACGAAGCCGGGAGTGTGGGACCGGATCGCGGATGTCGTCGTCCCGCGGCGGCGGCGCGCCGGGCAGATCCGGCGGCAGGGCCTCGCGTTGCTGGAGCGGCTGCTCGCGACCAACAGCAGCCGCGTCATCGGCGACCTGCGGGATCGCATCGTCGAGAGCAGCCGCGACGTGGAAGGGGAGATCCGCGGGCGGCTGGCCGAGACCGTCGCCGCTGCCGAGCGGGCCCTGGCGGTGGCACGCGAGCGCCAGGCGGCCGGCCGGGCCTCGGTGGAGGAGGAGCTCGCGCGCCTCGACGAGTGGCGACGTCGACTGGATGCGCTCGGTCCGGCGCCGGCGTCCGTGGCCCCGGCATGATCTGAGGGCTGCCCCGGATGCCGGAGGTCTCGATGATGGTCCTGTGTCCCTCCTGCTGGCGAACGGTGGCCGCCGACGCGGCACGATGTCCGCATTGCGGCGCCGATAGTCGCCAGTTCCACGAGCGCGCCTTCCGCGAGAAGCTGCTCGGGGCCTTGTCCCACCCCGACCGGGACACCGCGGTCCGAGCCGTTCTGATCCTGGCGGCCAGGCGGGACCCCGCGGCTCTCCGCGCGGTGGAGGACACGATTCGCCGCTTCGCGAAGGAGCCGCTCGTGGTCGCCGCACTGATGAACGCGCTCTGCGTCATCCCGACGGCAGACGCTCGGCGCATGGCTCGCGCTGCGCTCGAGCACCCTTCGGTCATCGTGCGGCGCGCCGCGGCTCGAGTGCTGGAGGAAATCGAGGAGCGCGAGCGCTCGCGAGAGCAGTCATCGGGTTGACTGCGAAGGCTGCCTTCGGGTAGGCTGATGGCCTCGGGTGTTGGAGTTCACCCTAACCAACCGCCCCTAGAAATCCCTCTCGGGGCAGATGACTCCTGTGAGCGTCGTCTCAGGGGGGTCATCTGCGGCATCCGCGGGCCCCCCCACGGCGACGTCGTTCGAAGAGGTGACGGTCGTGGAGCACGTGTGGTCGGTCGCCGCCCTGTGGGTGGGCCTCGCTCTGGTGGCGACGCTCGTCGCCATCTGGTTCAACGTGTCGACCGCGCTCGCGGAGATCGCCGTCGGGGCGCTCGCGCAGCTCGCGCTGAGCGCGTGGCTGGGGCACGACCTCGGCGCCGGGCTGCCCTGGGTCACCTTCCTCGCGGGCGCCGGCGCCATCGTCCTGACGTTCCTGGCCGGAGCCGAGCTCGACCCGGCGGTGTTCCAGCGGCGCTGGAAAGAAGCCACCGTCGTGGGTCTGGTCGGGTTCGCGGCGCCGTTCTTGGGCGTGGCTGCGGTCGTCCGGTTCGTGCTGGGCTGGCCGCCCGCCGCGAGCTGGCTCGCCGGGGTGGCGCTGTCGACGACCTCGGTGGCGGTGGTCTACGCCGTGATGCTCGAACTCGGACTCAACCAGACCGAGTACGGCAAGGCGATCCTCGCGGCGTGTTTCATCAACGACTTGGGCACGGTGATCGCGCTCGCCGTCATCTTCTCACCGTTGACCGGCCGCACGCTCGTGTTCATCGTGTTCACGATCGCGGCGTGCGTCGCGCTGCCCCGCCTGACGCCGCCGCTCTTTCGTCGCTACGGCGGTCGAGTCTCGGAGCTCGAAGCGAAGTGTGTCTTCCTCGCGCTCTTCGCCCTGGGCGGCGCGGCGGTCTGGGCCCAGAGCGAACCCGTGCTGCCCGCGTACCTCGTCGGCATGGTCCTCGCTGAGGTCGTCGGACGCGACCACGCGCTCCTCCGGCGGCTTCGGACCGTGACGTTCGGGCTGCTGACGCCGTTCTATTTCATCCGTGCCGGATCGTTCGTGTCGGTCTCGGCCCTCGTGGCGGCGCCCCTCGCGTTCCCGATTCTGTTCGGTGCCAAGACGGTGAGCAAGGTGGCGGGGCTGCTGCCGAGCGTGCGACGCTTCGGCTATCGGCGTCGAGAAGCGGCCTACTATACGCTGATGATGTCGACCGGGCTCACCTTTGGCACGATTTCGGCGCTGTTCGGCCTGAATCACGGCGTCATCACGCAGGGCCAGTACTCGCACCTGGTCGCCACCGTCATCGGGAGCGCCGTGGTGCCGACACTCGTTGCCAACGCGTGCTTCATGCCGAAACACCTGCTCGCGCGAGTGGGCGAGGCGGGACCGCTACGCGGCGCAGACGTTGCGCTCACCCAGGCGGCGATGGACCCGTCGGAGCTGTCATGACGCCGTCAGGCGAGCCCCACGGGCGACCCCAGCTCAACGAGTCGCAGCAGCGCAGACTGCTCGTGACCTGCCAGTACGTGGATCGTCTGCTCGTCGACATCGAAACCATCCTGACCGTGGCGGCGTCGCGGTCGCCGTTCGCCCGTTATCGGGATGACCTCGCGCCCGGGCAGCGAAGGCTGCTCCAGGACTACCTGGAGCGGATCCGCAGCGAGCTGCTGCGGGTGCTGGCCCGGCACGGGCTCGAGCCGGCAGGACCGCCGGTCAGCGTGACGCACGCCGTTCGCACGACGCTCGGTTTCGTCGACATCGCCGTCGAGGAGTTGCGGCCGACATACATGCGCGGCTACGGCGCGCTGCCTCCGGAACTCGTGCCCGAGCTCGACGGCCTGGTCGAGGAGTTGCGCGCGCTGGTCCTTCTGCTCGACGCGGCGCTCGCCGAGCGGGTCCAGGCCGACTTCGAGGCACGCCTCGGACACCTCGAGGCGGCGGGCCAGGACGTCTCGGTCGTCCAGGCGATCGCCCGGATCGTCTCCCGGTACGGACTGGTCGAATTCCGACCCGCGCTCGCCCTCGTCCTCGACCGGTTGGAGGACCGGGCGTTCGAGATCGCCGTGTTCGGCCGGGTCTCGAGCGGCAAGTCCTCGCTCCTCAATTACGTGCTGGGTGCCTCTGCGCTGCCGGTCGGAGTGACCCCGATCACGACGGTGCCGACCCGCATCGTCCACGGTCCGGAGCCCGAGGTCGTCGTCGACTTCGCCGACCGCCGCCGGGAGCGCGTGGCCGTCGCTCGATTGCACGAGTTCGCCACCGAGCAGGGGAACCCGGGCAACGCCAAGCATGTGACGCGCATCGTGGTGGCGCTGCCGTCGCCGCGGCTGCAGCGCGGGGTCGTCTTCGTGGACACGCCGGGCCTCGGGTCACTCGCCAGCCGGGGTGCCGAGGAAACGATGGCGTACCTCCCGCGGTGCGACCTCGCCGTCGTCCTGATCGACGCGACCGCGCCGTTGACGATCGAAGATGTCGGCGTCCTCGACCGGCTGCGGCAGGCCGCTATCCCGGCGACGGTGCTCCTGAGCAAGGCCGACCTGCTGAGCGCGGCCGAAGTCGAACAGGTCCAGCAGTACGTCGAGAGCGAGCTCGCCGCGCGGCTCGGCGCGCGCGTGCCGGTCCGGCCGATCAGCGTGGCCCCCGGCGCGGTGCAGCTCGCTGACGCGTGGGTGGCGGGCGAACTCCAGCGGGTTCTGGACGAGCACGCCCGGCTGGCGGACCGGTCGTTGCGGCGGAAGATGGGTGCACTGAAGACCAACGTCGAGGCAGCGCTCAGGGCGCGGCTCGACCAGGTCCAGCGTTGGCAAACCCGGTCGGCGGCCGAACACCAGGCAGTCGAAACGGCCTTGCGAGCCGCTGCGGCGGCGTTCGAGACGACGCGGCGCGCGCTCGAGCCGTTCCGCGAGGTCCCGCCGGACCTGATCCAGTCTGCCGTCGAGGCCGCCGCGCGAGCCGCGGTGGGTGCAGGCGAGGCGGGCGTCTCCGGACTCGAGTCGCTCGACGAGTCGGCGCGCCGGGCCGTTGAGCGACTGGCCGCGGCGCGCGCGGAGGAGGCGAGCCGGCGCGTCGGGACCCTCGCGGAGCAGGCGGCTGCCGCCCTGAAGCAGGCAGCCCATGCGCTCGGCCTGCCCGAGCCGTCTCGCGACGACGTCTGGACGACCGGGGCGCGCGAGCTGCCGCCGATCGACCTCCGTGCGCTGCGACTCAGCGTGCGCCCGCCATCGATCGCCTGGCTCCTCGGTCGGCGCGCCGCCGCGTGGTGGGCGGCGCGAGTCATCGGCCGTCGCGACGGGGCCGAGCTGCGGGCGGCGCTCGAGACTCACGCCGTGCTCGTGCACAGTTGGGCCATGCGCACGCTCGGGGCACTTCGCCGCGCGTTTGAGGCCGAGGCGCAGATCGCTCGTGCCCATCTGGGCGGTCCCCGCCGCGACGATCCTCGGTCTCCCGAGGATCCGGAGGCTCTGGCGCGCGACCTCGAGGCGCTGGCAGGTCGCCCGGTCCTCGAGGGGTGAGGGGTCGGCGGCGCTCGTGCCGGGCGAGCGCGGTCGAAAGCCTGGTAGAATCGCGCGGCGCGAGGTGCGCCGTGACACCCCTGCCTCAGGAGACCCCCCGCCCGAGACCGCCCAGGCTGTACGCGTGGTGGGTTCTGTTCTTCGTCAGCCTGGCGATGTTCGGCAACTACTACGTCTACGATTGCATCAGCCCGCTCGCCGACGTGCTGAAGGCCCAGCTCCGCTTCTCCGACGCGAACATCGGGCTGCTCCAGGCGATCTACAGCCTGCCGAACATCGTCATGGTGCTCGTCGGGGGCATCGTGATCGACCGCATCGGCACGCGCAAGGCGACGCTGCTCTTCGCGGCGGTCTGCTTCGTCGGCGCCTCGCTCACGGCGTCGACCGGGGCGCTCGGCGTGATGGCGACCGGGCGCCTCGTCTTCGGTCTGGGCGCCGAGTCACTCATCGTGGCGGTCACGACGGCGATCGCCCGGTGGTTCAAGGGCCGCGAGCTAGGCTTCGCCTTCGGGCTGAACCTGACGCTCGCGCGCTTCGGTTCGCTCGCCGCGCTCAACTCGCCGACCTGGGCGCGCGCGGCCTACGCCTCCTGGCAGCGGCCGCTCCTCGTGGCCCTGGCCTTCGCGGCCGTGTCGCTGGCCGGCGCGCTCCTCTACTGGTGGCTCGAGGCGCGGGTCGAGCGGCGCTACCCGCTCGAACGCGGGCAGACCGACCGGGTCGTCCTGCGGGACCTCGCCCGCTTCGGCCTCTCCTACTGGCTCATCGTCGGGTTGTGCGTGACGTTCTACTCGGCGATCTTTCCGTTCCAGACCTTCGCCGTGAAGTTCTTCATGGAGGCCCACGGGACGTCGCGCGAGCTGGGCGGGTTCCTCTCGAGTCTGCTGACGCTCTTCGCGATGATCGGTACGCCGCTCTTGGGCCTGCTCGTCGACCGCGTGGGGCGGCGATCGCTCTTCATGATGTTCGGCTCGGCGCTGCTCGTTCCCGTCTACGTCATGATGGCGCACACCGAGGTCTCGCTGTACGTGCCGATGGCCATGATGGGCCTAGCCTTCTCGCTCATCCCGGCCGTCATGTGGCCGTCGGTCACCTACGTCGTCGAGCCGCAGCGCCTGGGCACGGCGTACGGCCTGATGACCATGGTCCAGAACATCGGGCTGACGGGGTTCAACCTGCTCGTCGGGTGGGCGAACGACGTGGCGGGCGCGAGCGCGACCAACCCGGGAGGCTACGCCTTCGGGATGTGGATCTTCTCGACGCTGGGCTTCCTCGGGCTCCTCTTCGCGGCGCTGCTCCGCCGTCGCGAGCGCGGCCCCGCCGGCCACGGCCTGGAAACGATTCGTGCTAGCCGGCAGACCTGAGCTGGCGCGCCGCCTCCCGGGCGTAGTACGTGATGATGATGTCCGCGCCGGCGCGCCGGATCGCCGTCAGGACCTCCATCATGGCGCGCGGCTCGTCCACCCACCCGTTCCGCGCGGCGGCCTTCAGCATGGCGAATTCGCCGCTCACGTGATACGCCGCGGTGGGGTAGCCGAACTCGTCCTTCACGCGCCGGATGACGTCGAGGTAGGTGAGCGCCGGCTTGACCATCACGATGTCGGCCCCTTCCGCGATGTCGAGCCGCACCTCACGGATCGCCTCCTCGGCGTTCGCCGGGTCCATCTGGTGCGTGCGCCGGTCGCCGAACGCGGGCGCCGACTGCGCGGCGTCGCGGAACGGGCCGTAGAAGGCCGAGCAGTACTTCGCCGCGTAGGACATGATCGCTACGTCGGTGTACCCGCGTGCGTCGAGCGCCTTCCGGATCGCGCCGACCCGGCCGTCCATCATGTCCGACGGGGCGACGATGTCGGCACCAGCCTCGGCGTGCGAGAGCGCGGCCAGCACGAGCTGCGCGACCGTCGCGTCGTTCACGATGTGCTGGCCGTCGACGATGCCGCAGTGGCCGTGGGAGGTGTACTCGCACAGGCACACGTCGGTCACGACGAGGAGTTCGGGGGTCTCCGCCTTGATGGCCCGGACCGCGGCTTGCACCGGGGCGTTCGGGTCGTAGGCCGCCGAGCCCACGGCGTCCTTGCGCTCCGGCAGCCCGAACAGGAGCACGCCGGGCACGCCGTCGGCGAGCGTCGCGGCCGCCTCGCGCACGGCCTCGTCCACGGAGAGCTGGGAGACACCGGGCATCGATGCCACCTCCCGCCGCACCCCGGTGCCCGGGCAGACGAACAGCGGGTAGAGGAACATGTCGGGCGCAAGACGTGTCTCGCGCACGAGGCTGCGCAGGCCCGCCGTCCGGCGGAGCCGGCGCGGGCGATGGGTCAGGCCGAGCGCCGCCGACTCGCTCGCGGCGGCGGCCGCCGAGGGCGGCATCGTCGTGGGCTGGGTGCTCATGGGCGAGCCTCTCGAGTCCTGCGAAAATGCTCGACGAGCGCGTCGACGAGCGCCGGGATCGTGTAGGTGGACGGCATCACGTCGGTGCGGATGCGAAGCTGCTGGGCGGCTTCGGCCGTCACCGGCCCGATGCAGGCCACGACGGTCGTCTGCAGCAAGTCGGGCGCCGTGTCCTCGCCGAAGATCTTCACGAAGTTCCGGACAGTCGACGCGCTCGTGAACGTGACGGCGTCGATCTGGCGGTCGAGCAGCATGCGGTAGATGTCCGGCTCGCGACCCGGCTCGAGGCTCTCGAGTACGGTTCGGTACGCCACGACCTCCACGACCTCCGCGCCGGCCCGGCGGAGCTCGTCCGGCAGCACGTCCCGTGCCAGGTCCGCGCGCGGGAGCAGGACGCGCCGGCCGCGCACGTCGCCCTGCGCCGTGACCGCCTCCACCACGGCCTCGGCCCGATGCTCGGCGGGCACGAGGTCGACCTTGATCCCGAATCGCTCCAGTCGGCTCGCGGTCCCGGGCCCGATCGCGCACAACCGCACGCCCTTGAGCGCGCGAACGTCGCCGGGTCCCTGGAGCAGGCGCGCCATGAACGCGTCGGCCCCGTTGGCGCTCGTGAAGACGATCCAGTCGAACTGGTCCGCTTCGGCGCACGCCCGGGCGAGCGGCTCCGCGTCGTCCGGCGGCTCGATCCGGATCGTCGGCGCCAGGATGGGGCTGGCGCCGAGCGCCTCGAGCCGCTCCACCAGATCCCCGGCCTGTTCCCGCGAGCGGGTCACCAGGACCCGCCGTCCGAACAGCGGGCGCTCGTCGAACCAGCGCAGGTGCGCGCGGAGGCCCGCGACGGCCCCGACGATCAGGATGGCTGGGAACCGGACCCGAGCCTCCTTCGCGCGGCGCGCGATGTCGCCGAGCGTGCCCTCCACGGCGACCTGCTCCGGCGTCGTCCCATCCGCGACGAGCACCACCGGGTCGGCGGCGCGCCGGCCGTGCCGGCGCAGATGCTCGGCGACTTCGGCGAGCTGCCGTGCGCCGACGTAGATCGCGATGGCGCCAGGCGTGCCCGCCAGCCGCCCCCAGGGGACGTCGGGCGCGGCTTCGGTCTCGCCTTCGTGGCCGCGCACGAACGTCAGGACGTCGCCGCCGCCGGGATAGGTGAGCGGCACGCCGGCGTAGCAGGCGGCCCCGACGGCCGCCGGAATGCCCGGCACGACCTCGAACGGGATGCCCTGTTCGTGAAGAAACAGCGCCTCCTTGCCGCCCGTGTCGAAGATGAACGGGTCGCCCCACTTCAACCGCACCACGGCACAGCCGTCGCGCGCCTTCTCGGCGAGCAGCAGGCTGATCGCGTCCTGATCGAGCGGTCGGGGCGCCGCGGGACCGACGTCGATGAGCTCGGCGTCCTCGCGCGCCGCCCGGAGCAGGCGGGCGTGCACGCGGTGGTCGTACACCACGACATCGGCGGCCTCGAGGTAGCGCAACCCACGCACGCTGATGAGCGACGGATCGCCGGGACCTGCGCCGACGATGTAGACGGAACCCTTCTTCACTCGGGCGATTGTAAACCACGGGGGCCGGGGCGTCGCGCCGCCTGACGTCGAACCTCCTCCAGGATCTCCCCGGCGCCCTGCCGCAGGAGCTCGGCGGCCACCGCCCGACCGAGCGCCACGGCGTCGGCCGCACGGCCGCAGGCGTGGTGGCGGATGGCCCGGCGTCCGTCGAGCGAGATCACGATGGCGTGCAGGTCCAGTACCGGCCCGTCCGGCTCGGGGCTGCTCCGGGGGAGGGCGACGGCGCCGAGCGGGATCTGACAGCCGCCCCCGAGCGCCTGGACCAGCGCGCGCTCGGCCGCCAGGGCGGCCGCCGTCGGGGCGTCGGTGATCGCGGCGACCGCGCCGCGCGTCGTCTCATCGTCGCGGCGCACCTCGGCGGCGATGACCCCCTGACCCGGGGCGGGCACCGAGGCCGCGAGCGGCAGGACGAGCGAGACCCGGTGCGCCAGCCCCAGGCGCACGAGGCCAGCCGCGGCCAGCACGAGCGCGTCCACCCGGCCCTCGTCGAGCTTGCGCAGACGCGTGTCGAGGTTGCCGCGGACCGGTTCGAAGCTCGCCTCGGGCACGAGCCGCCGCAATTGCGCCATGCGCCGCGCGCTGCTCGTGCCGATGCGCGGCGACCGCCCGAGGCTCTCGAGCGCCTCGTCGAGACCGGCGGCGGGCAGGGCGCCGGCCGGCAGGACGAGCGCGTCGCGCGGATCCTCGCGGGGCAAGACGGCGCCCAGCATCAGGCCGTCGGGCAGGTCGACCGGCAGGTCCTTCGCGGAGTGCACCGCGAGGTCGACCCGCCCGTCGAGCAGCGCCTCCTCGATCTCTTTGACGAACAGCCGCTTCCCACCACTGGCCGAGAGCGGCGTCTCGGCGAGCCGGTCCCCGGAGGTCTTGATGACGATGAGCTCGCACGCGACGCCCGCCGTCGAGCTCAGGCGCGCCGCGACCGCCCGCGCCTGCCACAGCGCGAGCGGGCTCCCGCGCGTCCCCAGCTTCAGCGGGCTCACGCGTCCTCCCCCGCGCTCGGGTCGCGGACGCCCGGGGGATCGACCGCGCCGGATGGCGCGAGACTGAACAGGCGGGTCAGGGCTTCGGCGTACGCCACGAGCTCTTCCGGGTCGTTCGCCGCCTTGAGTTGCTCGGTCGGCGTCAGGAGGAGCTTCTCGACGATGAGGTGGGTGATCTCGTCGACGCGGGCTTTCGCGTCGGGCCCGAGCGCCGCCAGCTTCGGCTCGAGGCGGGCGAGCTCGGACCGGCGGATGGCCTCGAAACGCTCGCGCAGGGCCACCACCGTCGGAATGACCTCGCGCGCGCGGAGCCACCGCTGGAACGCGCCGACCTCTTCGGCCACGATCTGCTCGGCGCGCGCCAGCTCGCCGGCGCGCCGCTCCAGGCTCTCGTGCACGATCGCTTCGAGGTCGTCGATGTTGTAGAGAAACACCTGCTCGAGTTCCCCGGCGGACGCCTCCACGTCGCGGGGGACCGCGATATCGATGACGAACAGCGGGCGGTTGCGGCGCGCCCGCATCGCGGCGGCGATCCGCGCGCGTGTGAGGACCGGCTCGCTCGCCCCTGTCGCCGTGACGACGATGTCGGCGGGCTCGAGGGCGCGGTCGAGCTCCTGCCACTCGACGGCGGTGCCGCCGAGCTGGGCCGCGAGGGCCTGGGCCGACTGGTAGGTCCGACTGGCCACGCGAATCGTCTGCACGCGTTGGGCCTCGAGGTGCCGGCCGGTGAGCTTGGCCATCTCGCCTGCCCCGAGGATGAGGACGTTCAGGCCGGCCAGATCGCCGAAGATCTTCCTGGCCAGCGACACCGCCGCGTAGCTGACCGACACGGCGCCCTCGCCGAGGGCCGTCTCGGTCCGGACGCGCTTGCCCACGACGAACGACGCGTGAAACAGGCGGTTCAGGAGCGGGCCGGTGCGGCCGCGCGCGTGGGCGGCGGCGTAGGCGGCCTTCACCTGACCGAGAATCTGGGGCTCGCCCACGACGAGCGAGTCGAGGCCGGCGGCGACGCGGAACAGGTGGGTGGCCGCCTCCAGGTCCACGCGGCGGTAGAGGTGCGGCGCGAGGCGCTCGCCCGCGACCCCGTGGAACTCCGCCAGGAACCGGGCTAGCGCGTCGGCCGCTCGGTCCGTGTCGGGCGCGGCCGCGTAGAGCTCGGCGCGATTGCACGTCGAGAGGACCACCGATTCGGCCACGGCGCTCAGCCCGGACAGCGCGTCGAGCGCCGCCTCCACGCCGCGCCGCGCGAAGTCCACGACTTCGCGTAACTCGACCGGCGCGGTCCGGTGGCTCAGACCGAGGAGCAGCAGGTGCATCAGAAGTCGTGGCTCTTCGTCAAGAGGTAGCCGATCGGGACGAAGTTCAGGAGCACCAGCCCGAAACCGACGGCCGAGAGCCACGCCGATCGCCGCGCGCCCCACCCGATCGCGCGCCGCGCGAAGAGGTGGAACGAGTAGAGGCCCCACGAGACGAGCGCCACGAAGATCTTCGGGTCCAGCACCGTCATGGCCCGGAGCCGCGGGTCCGCCGAGGCCCGCACGTCCGCGCTCAGGGCCCAGACACCGCCGACCACGACCCCGAGGGTCAGGCAGACCCACCCGATCGTCACGGCCGTCATGTTCATGCGGTCGAGCACCGAGAGCGACGGGAGCCGCGCGTAGAAATAGCCGAGGTGCTTCGCCTTGATCTCGTTGAACAGGAGCACGTAGGTGACGCCGATCACGCACGCGAGCGCGAAGCTCGCGTAGGCGAAGAGCATCGAGGTAACGTGCACCGCGAACAACGGGTTGTCAAGCACCGGCGGCCGCGACCCGACCGTCGGCGCGTCCACCGTCGGCACGAGCTGAAGGAGCACGAGCAGCGGGGTCACGAACGCGCCCATCGCGCGCTCGTCGGTGACGAGCTCCGTCGACAGATACGCGAGCGCCAGCAGCCAGACGAAGAACGACACGGCGGCCGGCGTCCCGAGGACCGGCAAGTAGCCGGCCTGCATCCGCAGCATGCCGATGAGGAACGTGTGGGTGAGCGCCGCCGCCGAGAGCAGCACCGTCGCCGCCCGCCCCGCGCGCGCCTCCCGGCGCGCGAAGTACACCCCGTAGGCCGCGGCCGACGCCGCGTAGAGCACGAAAACGACCAGGCTCACCGACCCCAACCGCCTTCGCCCCGGCCGCTCACTGAGCGGCCGGGGCGTAGTAGCCTTGCTTGGTCCGCGCCGTCATCCCGGGGTGGGTCACCCGGACCACGACCCGGCGCCACCGGCCGTCGCGGCGCGGATTACTGGAAGTGTAGCCGATGGTGTACTGGCTCGCCAGCTCCTCCGAGATCTGTTCGTAGATCCCGGCGAGGTCGGCCGCCTGCGTCGGGAAAAACGCCCGACCGCCGGTCTCCTGGGCGAGCGTCCGCAGCACGAACTCGGCCTCGCGGAATCCCTTCACGGATTCCTGCCGGGGCGACCGGAGCCCCACCGCATAGATCACTGTCTCGGACCGCTTCGCCAGTTCGAGCACCTCTTCGTAGTCGAGCAGGCTCGACGTGTCCTCCCCGTCCGAGAGCACCACGATCGCCTGGCGCCGGATCTCGTCGGTCGACCGCGCCGGCATCTTCTTGAGCTCCTTCAACGAGATGTACAGCGCGTTGTAAAGGGAGGTCGACCCGCCGGCCGTCGTCTTGCGGATCGCGCCCTCGAGCGCCTGAGCGTCGTTGGTGAACGGCTGCAACACCACGACCGAGCTGTCGAAATCGATGAGCTCCGCCACGTCCTCCGGGCGCAGCCGCCGCACGAACCCGACGGCCGCTTCCTGCGCCGTCCGCAGCTTCTCCTCCATGCTTGCGCTCGTGTCGAGCAGGATCGCGAGGGCGATGGGGAGCTGGGTCCTCGTGAAAAACGAGATCTCCTGCTTGACGCCGTCTTCGTAGACCTCGAAGTCGTCGCGTTCGAGGTTGCGCACGAAGCGGCGCTCGCCGTCGGTCACCGTCACGTTGAGGGCGACCAGATCGACGCCGACGCGGAACCGCTGCGCGAGCACGGGCCCCCGCGCCCCGGCCGCAGCGAGCGCCGCGCCGACCAGAAGCCCCGAAATCCGCGCCCGGGCCCGCCAGGTCATCGTCGTGCCACCCGCGGTGCCCGCACCGTCACGCCGGCCCGCCGCACGGTCACCTCGAGCCGCTCGGGCGGGATGAGCGTCTGCGGTCGGGCGTACACCACCTGGTACTGGGCCGTCAGCTCCGCCGCGAGACGTTCGAACGCGGGCCCGATGCTGCTGTCGGTCAGCAGATAGTGGCGCCCCCCGCCGGTCTGGTCGGGCCCGTCCGCCAGCACGACATTGCGGTTGCGCACGCCCTCGCCCGACGGCTCCGCCCCGCTGCCCGTCCGGATGAGGGCATGAACTTGCGCGCCGCTCTTGTTGACGGCGTCGAGCACCGTCGCGTAGTAGTCGTTGCTGAACTCTTCCCCCTCGGTGGTCACAATCACCATCACCGGCCTTCGCGCCTCGAGCCGGGCGAACCCCCGCGTCGTCTCCATCATGGCTTCGAGCAGGTACGACCCCGAGCCCGGCTTGGCGAACAGCCGCCCGACGCCGGCGGCGAGCTTGGTCGGATCCGACGTGTAGTCGACAAGGATGCTGGGCCGCTCGCCGAAGCTGACGAGCGCCAGACGGTGACCGCCCGGCGTCAGGACCCGGATGAACGCCTGCAGCCCCCGCCGCAGGTCCGCGATGGCCGTCGTCGCCGATTCGGTGTCGTCGACGAGCACGGCGATCTGCATGGGCTCGTCGGCGCGGCCCAGCCGGAGCACCTCCCGCAGCGCGCCGTCCTCGCGCACGACGACCTCCGCCGCCGTCAAGTCGGTCACCGGCGCGCCCGACCGATCGACGACGGTGACGAAGATGCGGCGCTCGAGCGCCTGCGGCGCGGCCAGGAGCCCGCAACCGGCCACGACGGCCATGACCGCGGCCGTCCGGGCCACCGACGCTCCTACGCGGAGTCGTCGCATGATGGGAGAGGGGAGAACGCCCGGGGCGCGCGCTGGCACCGCGCGTGCAAGACGGTCGTCCTCGGCGGGAGCATAGCGCGCGGTCGCGGCGTCGTCAAGCGCGGGCGGTAGCGGAAACTCGTTGGTTGGCAGGCAGTTCTCGTGAGCTGCGAGGGACGAGGGGCACCCGGCGCGCCTTGACGCTCGAGTCGCCGCGTGCTATAAACAGCCGGTTTTTCGGCTCGCCGGTTCGCCGGCGCGGCACGCCGCGCCGCCGCCCCGCCGCGCATCCCGCACGGGCTGGACGTGGACGCCTACCTCGCGATTCTGGTGTTCGTGCTCGTGGCGATCGCCTTTGCGGTCGGCACGCTCGGCGTGGCGTGGCTGGTGCGCCCGGCCCGGTATCACGCGGTCAAGCTCGAGCCGTACGAGTGCGGCATCGAGCCCCTGACCGACGCGCGCGGTCGCTACAGCGTGCGGTACTATCTGGTGGCGATGCTGTTCGTCATCTTCGATGTGGAGACGGTGTTCCTCTTTCCGTGGGCCGTCATCATGGACCGGCTCCTGTTGTTCGGTTTGATCGAGGCGCTCGTCTTCCTCTTCATCCTCATCGTCGGGTACGTGTACGCGTGGCGCACGGGTGCCCTCGAATGGGTCTGATCCCTTCCGCCGATCCTCATGGCTGAACCCGAGAAGCCCGCGTCCGGCGCGGCGGCGGCGCCGAAGCCGCCCGAGCGGAGGGTCGAACCGCCCGCCGGGCCGCCGAACCCGCCCCCACCGCCCGAGGTGCCCGTGCCGCCGTGCCTCGCCGCGTTGGTGGCGGCGCTGCCTGGCGCCGTGGACGGCCTGAGCTACTGGGTGGGGGACTGGACCGTGCTCGCGACGGCGGAGCGGCTGCTGGAGGTCTGCCGGCACCTCCGCGACGCGCCGGGTGCGGAATTCGACTTCTGCTCCGACGTCACGGCTGTCGACTGGCCGCCGCGGCCCAAGCGGTTCGACGTCGTCTACTGCCTCTATTCGACGACGAGGCGGCACCGCGTGCGGGTGAAGGTGCAGGTCGGCGAGGACGAGGCGGTGCCGTCGGTGACCGGCGTCTGGCCCGCGGCCAACTGGCTCGAGCGCGAGGTGTACGACATGTTCGGCGTGCGCTTCGCGGGCCATCCGGACCTCCGGCGCATCCTCATGCCGGAGGAGTGGCAAGGGCACCCCGAGCGCAAGGACTATCCGCTCGAGGGCCCGGGGGAACTGCTGCTCGAGGACCCCGTGGAGTGGCTGCGCCTGCGGAACGCGCAGGAGGCGACGGACCTGGAATAAACGGGGGAAGGACGCCCATGCTCGATCGCCCGATGCCCCTGTTCGACACCGACGAGCTCGTCATCAACATGGGGCCGCAGCACCCAAGCACGCACGGGGTGCTGCGGGTCGTCCTCCGGCTCGACGGCGAGCGGGTGGTCGACTGCGACGTCGTGATCGGGTACCTGCATCGGGGTATCGAGAAGCTCTCGGAGCACCGCGACTACACCCAGATCGTGCTCCTCACCGACCGCATGGACTACGTGGCGGCGGCGACCAACAACCTCGGCTACGTCGAGACGGTCGAGAAGCTGATGCAGATCGAGGTGCCGCGCCGCGCCCGGTATATCCGGACGGTGCTCGCCGAGCTGCAACGGATCGCGAGCCATCTGCTGTGGCTCGGGACGCATGCGATGGACATCGGGGCGGTCAGCGTCTTCCTCTACGGGATGCGCGAGCGCGAGCTCGTCCTCGACCTGTTCGAGGAGTACTGCGGGGCGCGCCTCACCTACAACGCCATGCGCATCGGCGGGCAGCCTGCCGACGTGCCCCCCGGATGGGACCGCAAGGTGCGCGAGTTCTGCGCCCTGCTCGAACCGAAGCTCGTCGAGTACGAGGAGCTGCTGACGGGCAACCGGATTTGGCTCGAGCGCACGCGCGGCATCGGCGTCATCTCGGGGCCCGAGGCGGTGGCGATCGGGTTGAGCGGCCCGCCGCTGCGCGCCGCGGGGGTGCGCCGCGACGTGCGGAAGGACGAGCCGTACGCTGCGTACGACGAGTTCGAGTTCGACGTCCCGCTGGGGACGGCGGGCGACACCTACGACCGCTACCTGGTGCGGGTCGAGGAGTTCCGCCAGTCGGTCCGTATCATCCGCCAGGCGATCGACGGGCTGCCCGAGGGGCCCGTGATGGGCAAGGTGCCGCGGCTCATCAAGCCGCCCGCCGGCGAGACCTACCACGCGATCGAGTCGCCCAAGGGGGAGCTCGGCTACTTCATCGTGGCCGACGGCAAGTCGGCGAGTCCGTATCGGTTCCGCGTGCGCCCGCCGTCGTTTTGCAACCTGCAGGCGCTCCGGCGGCTGGTGCGCGGCCACCTGGTGGCCGACGTCGTGGCGCTCATCGGGACCATCGACATCGTGCTCGGTGAGGTGGATCGGTGACGGGGACGTCGCGATGATCGAGACGATCGTCATCCCGCTCCTCAAGATCGTGATCCTGCTCGCGGCGTTGCTGGCGGCCGTCGCCTATCTCGTGCTGCTCGAGCGCAAGGTCGTGGCGTGGGTGCAGGTGCGGCTCGGGCCGATGCGTGTCGGCCCACACGGCGTCCTGCAGCCGGTGGCCGACATCCTCAAGCTGTTCCTGAAGGAGGACATCACGCCGGCGCGCGCCGACCGGTGGGTCTTCACGCTCGCGCCGATCATCGCCCTGGTCCCGGCGCTCATCGTGTTTGCAGTGATCCCCTTCGGGCCGTCGACGCGCATCTTCGGCTACGAGGTCCCGGTCTACATCGCCGACATCAACGTCGGGTTGCTCTACATCGTGTCGGTGGCCTCCATCGGCGTCTACGGGCTCATCCTCGGCGGCTACGCGTCGAACAGCAAGTATCCGCTGCTCGCGAGCCTGCGCGCCTCGGCCCAGCTCATCAGCTACGAGGTCGCCGTGACCATGACGCTCGTGAGCCTGATACTCACGGCGGGGTCGTTGAGCCTGGTGGAGATCGTCGAGGCGCAGCGCCGGGCGGGCGTGTGGTTCGCCTTCGTGCAGCCGGTGGCGCTCCTCATCTACTTCGTGGGCGGCCTGGCCGAGACCAACCGCGCGCCGTTCGACCTGCCCGAGGCCGAGCAGGAGCTGGTCGGCGGCTTCCACACGGAGTACAGCGGCATGCGCTTCGCGTACTTCTTCCTGGCCGAGTACGCCAACATGATCGTGATCTCGGCGGTCGCGGCGACGCTGTTCTTCGGCGGCTGGCTGCGGCCGTTCCCGAACGTGTCGTGGCTCTGGGTGCTGGACCTCGTGCCCGCGTGGGTCTGGTTCCTCCTGAAGACCCTCGTCCTCCTGTACCTGTTTCTGTGGATTCGCGCGACCTTGCCCCGCTACCGCTATGATCAGCTCATGCGGCTCGGGTGGAAGGTCCTGATTCCGCTGGCGATCGCGAACGTCATCGTGACCGGCGCCGCGAAGGTGTGGGGGTGACGATGGGCGAGGCCGTCGCGTTCTACTCGCTGGCCGTCCTGATCCTCACCTTCGCGGTGCTCGTCGTGACCGCACGGAACACGGTCCACAGCGTCGTGTTCCTCGTCCTGAATTTCCTCTGCGTCGCCGTGCTCTACGTGGTGCTGCAGGCGGAGTTCCTGGCGGTGATCCAGGTGCTGGTCTACGCCGGCGGCATCGTCGTGCTGTACCTGTTCGTCGTGATGCTGGTCAACCTGAAGCGGCCGCCCGAGGCGCATCGAGACCCCCGGCGGCGGAGCCGGCTCGGCCTGGCCGTCACCGGCGTCTTGCTCGCGCAGTTCGTGGCGATCGCGGCCTACCGCCTGGCGGGGCCGGCGAGCGTGGGCCCGGCCGTCGCGGCGGGCGCCCCGGCCGTCGCCGGCGGCAACGTGCAGCAGGTCGGCTGGTCGCTGTACGTCGAGTACCTCGTACCGTTCGAGGTGGCTTCGATGCTGCTGCTCGCCGCCATGATCGGCGCGATCATCCTCGCCCGGCGCGAGGCGTAGTCGGAGCGGACGGAGGCGGGCATGACGCCCATCACCCCCGCGCACTACCTGGTGCTGTCCGCGGCGCTCTTCATGGTGGGCGTCATTGGGGTGCTGGTGCGCCGGAACATCATCGTGATCTTCATGTCGATCGAGCTGATCCTGAACGCGGTGAACATCAACCTGGTCGTCTTCGCCCGCGAGTGGCAACACGTAATCGGCCAGGTCTTCGCCGTCTTCGTGGTGGTCGTGGCCGCCGCCGAAGCCGCCGTCGGCCTCGGCATCGTGCTGGCGTTCTACCGCAACAAAGAGACCATCAACATCGACGAGATGAACCTGATGAAGTGGTGACGCCGCGCGCCTGATCGTATGGACCTGGTCTGGCTCGTGCCGATCGTGCCGGGGCTCGGGGCTGCGCTGAACGGCCTCGTGGGGATTCGCTTCTTCAGCAAGCGCGCGAGCGCGGGGGTGGCCTGCGGCGCGATGGGGCTCGCCCTGGCCCTCGCGCTGGCGGCGTTCGTCGGCCTGCTCGGCTTGCCGCCCGACGCCCGCGTCCACGAGGTGGTCGTGGCCGCGTGGGTGCCGCCCATGCCGCTGCAGACGGCCGACGGCCTGGGCCTCTTCCAGGCGGCCTGGGCCGTGCGTCTCGACCCGCTCGCCGGCGTCATGATCCTGGTCGTCACCGGCGTCGGGTTCCTCATCCACGTCTACGCCGTGGGCTACATGGACGGCGAGCCGCGCGGGGCCTACGCGCGCTTCTTCAGCTACCTCAACCTGTTTTGCTTCTTCATGCTCACGCTCGTCCTCGCGAGCAACTTCCTGGTGATGTTCGTCGGCTGGGAGGGCGTGGGCCTGTGCTCGTACCTGCTCATCGGCTACTGGTACGAGCGCAAGAGCGCGGCCGACGCGGGCAAGAAGGCCTTCATCGTCAACCGCATCGGCGACTGGGGCTTCATCCTCGGCATCTTCCTCACCTTCTCCACGTTCGGCACCCTGGACTTCCGGGCCGTCGCGGCCGCCGCGGCGTCCATGCCGGTCGAGCACGCGAGCTTCGGCGTCCTGTCGCTCATCGCCCTGTTGCTCTTCATCGGCGCCACGGGCAAAAGCGCGCAGATCCCCCTCTACGTGTGGCTGCCGGACGCGATGGAGGGCCCGACGCCGGTCTCCGCCCTGATCCACGCAGCCACGATGGTGACCGCCGGCGTCTACATGGTGGCGCGCAACGCGGTGCTCTTCAGCCACGCGCCGACGGTGATGACGATCGTGGCCGTGGTGGGGACCCTCACCGCCATGGTGGCGGCGACGATCGGGCTCGTGCAAACCGACATCAAGCGCGTGCTGGCTTATTCGACGATCTCGCAGCTCGGCTACATGTTCCTCGCCACCGGCGTCGGCGCCTTCGCCGCCGGGATCTTCCACCTGATGACCCACGCGTTCTTCAAGGCGCTCCTGTTCCTCGGCAGCGGCTCGGTCATCCACGCGATGGCCGGCGAGCAGGACATGCGGCGGATGGGCGCGCTGCGGCCGTTCCTGCCCGTCACCTACGTCACGATGCTCATCGGGACGCTGGCGATCGCCGGCGTGCCGCCGCTCTCGGGCTTCTTCAGCAAGGACGAAATCCTCTACCGCGCCTTCCTCGGCAACCGGGTGCTCTGGGCGCTCGCGGCGGCCACGGCGCTTCTCACGGCCGTCTACATGTATCGCCTGCTCGCCCTGACCTTCTACGGCGAGTACCGGGGTCCGGCGTGGGATCGCGCCGCGGCCGGGGGCCACGGCCACCCGCCCGCCACACCCGGCGGGCCCGCCGCGTGGCACGGCCCGCACGAGTCGCCGCGCGTCATGACCATCCCCCTGATGGCGCTCGCGGTGGGCACGCTGGTCGCGGGCTTCGTGGGCGTCCCCCAGGTGCTGGGAGGGGACAACGCGATCGAGCGCTTCCTGGAACCGAGCTTCGTCGCCGCCGCGACGGCGCACGGGACCCCGGGGGCGACCGAGCTCGGGGCCGTAGGGTCGCCCGGGAACGAGGCGTCCCGCCCGACGGGAACCGAGACGACGGCCCCCCCCGACGCGCTCCCGCACCTGTCGACGACCGCGGAGCTTGGGTTGATGCTGTTCTCAGTCGTGCTGGCCGTCGGTGGGTTGTGGCTCGCCCACCGGCTGTTCGTCGTCTCGCCCGCGAGCGCCGACGCGCTCGCGGTGCGGTGGGCCGGCGTCCACCGCCTTCTCAGCGGCAAATACTACGTCGACGAGCTCTACGACGCCACGGTGGTGCGCGGCACAGTGGCGAGCGCCCGCGGGCTGTGGGCGTTCGACCGCCGCGTCATCGACGGCGCCGTGGACGGATCGAGCTGGGCCACGCGGTTGTCGGCCTGGGTCTCGCACCTGCTGGACAAGTACCTGGTCGACGGGTTGGTCAACCTGGCCGGTTGGCTCGCGGGTGAGGGCAGCCTGGTGCTGCGTCGCGTGCAGACCGGCCTCATCCAGAACTACGCGCTCGTCATGCTCGTGGGCGTGCTCGCGTTCTTGACGCTGTACGTGTTCATCCGATAACCGCCATGACCAACGCCGCTGGCTTCCCGCTGCTCTCGATCGTGCTCTTCACGCCGCTCGCCGGGGCGTTCCTGCTGCTGTTTGTCCCCCGCCGCCGCGAGGACCTCATCCGCTGGATCGCCAACCTCGCGGCGCTCCTGGGATTTCTCGTCTCGGTGCCGCTCTGGTTCTGGTTCGATGCCCAGGAGCCGGGGTGGCAGTTCGTCGAGCGCGCGGCGTGGATCCCCTCGATCGGCGCGACGTACTTTCTCGGCGTGGACGGCCTCAGCGTCCTGCTCATCCTCCTCACGACGCTCCTCGGCTTCGTCGCGGTGCTGTCGTCGTGGACCGCCATCACCGAGCGCGTCAAGGAGTACTACGTCTTCATGCTGGTGCTCCAGACCGGCATGCTCGGCGCCTTCATGGCGCTGGACTTCCTGCTCTTCTTTCTCTTCTGGGAAGTCATGCTCGTCCCGATGTACTTCCTCATCGGAATCTGGGGCAGCGACCGCCGGCTCTACTCCGCGATCAAGTTCTTCCTCTACACGCTCGTCGGATCGGTCGTGATGCTGCTCGGCATCCTGGCGCTCTACTTCTACCACCACGGCGTCACCGGCGTGTACACCTTCGATGTCACGGTGTACCACCGGCTGGCCGTGCCCTTCGGGCTGCAGTGGTGGGTCTTCCTGGCGTTCTTCCTCGGGTTCGCCATCAAGGTGCCGATGTTCCCGTTTCACACCTGGCTGCCCGACGCCCACACCGACGCGCCGACGGCCGGATCCGTGATCCTGGCCGGCATCCTCCTGAAGATGGGGACGTACGGGTTCCTCCGCTTCAGCCTGCCCATCCTGCCCGAGGCGAGCCGCCACTTCGTGCCCCTGATGGTGGCGCTGTCGATCGTCGGGATCGTCTACGGTGCCCTCGTCGCGATGGCTCAGCAGGACTGGAAGCGCCTGGTGGCCTACTCGAGCGTGAGCCATCTCGCCATGGTGATGCTCGGCATGTTCGCCCTGACCCCGGTGGGCATCACGGGCAGCATCGTGCAGCAGATCAACCACGGCATCTCCACCGGCGCGCTCTTCCTCATCGTCGGCATCGTCTACGAGCGCCGGCACACGCGCCTCATCGCCGAGTACGGGGGGCTGTCCAAGGTGATGCCGGTCTACGCGGCCGTGTTCATGGTCATGACCTTGTCGTCGATCGGGATGCCGGGGCTCAACGGGTTCATCGGCGAGCTCCTCATCCTCCAGGGCGTGTTCGTCGTCAACAAGCTGTGGGCGGCGGTGGCGGCGAGCGGCATCGTGCTGGGTGCGGCCTACATGCTGTGGCTCTACCAGCGCACCATGTTCGGCAAGGTGGAGAACCCCAGGAACCAAGGCCTGCGCGACCTCGACCTTCGGGAGTTCGCTACGTTCGCGCCGCTCATCGCGCTCGCCGTCTGGATCGGGCTCTACCCGAAGCCCTTCCTCGACCGCCTGACGACGTCGGTCGACCGCGTGGTGGCCCGCGTGCAGGCCGCGGAACCACCGCGCTACGCGGGTGGGGAAGGGCCGGCCGCTCGCGACGTGCAAGGGTCGGCGTCCGCAGCGGGCCCCTCGGCGCTGCCCGAGGGGCGTGCCGCCGAGGCGGCGGCCTCGATTGACTGCCCCTCGCCGGCGGCTCCGGCGGGCGGGACCGCCGGGGCGCCGCCGCCGTTTGTGGCTGCCGCACCCTGCGGCGACACGCCGCCGCCAGCCGCTCCCACGCCGGCCGCGACCCCGAAGCCGCGCAAGCCCGGAGAAGGGGGGCGCTGATGCCCGCTGGCTACGCCCCCCAGGATTTCTTCTTCCTCTTGCCCGAGATCATCCTCACGGCAGGCGCGCTCCTCGTGCTCCTCCTCGACCTCGTGGCGCCCCGGCGCCCGGGCGTGCCGATCGGTTTGACCCTCGCCGTGCTGGCGGCGACCGGCGCGGCGCTCGTCCCGACGGCCGGGGCCAACGTGACGGTGGCCGCCGGGCTCGTGGCGGTCGACGCCTTCGCCCGGTTCTTCAAGGTGGTGTTTCTGCTGGCGGCCGCCGTCACGATCCTCATGTCCCCGCGCTACCTGGCGATCGAAGGCGCCCGCGCGGGCGAGTACTGCTTTCTCGTCCTGTGCGCGACGCTCGGCATGGTGTTCATGGCCGGTGGCGTCGACCTCGTGACCATCTTCATCGGCCTCGAAACGATGGCCGTGTCGTTCTACGTGCTGGCGGGCTTCATCAAGCCGAATCGGCGCTCGAACGAGGCGGCGGTGAAATACTTCCTGCTCGGGGCGTTCTCGCTGGGCATCCTGCTCTACGGTCTGTCCCTGCTCTACGGGTTGACCGGGACGACGCACCTGCGCGACCTGCCGGGCCAGCCCGGCCTCGCGACGGCGCTCGCCAGCGCGGAGGGCGGCGTCGTGCTCACCCTGGCGGTCGTCCTCGTGGCGGCGGGGGTGGGGTTCAAAATCGCGGCGGTGCCGTTTCACATGTGGGCGCCCGACGTCTACGAGGGGGCCCCGACGCCCGTCACCGCGTTCCTCTCGGTCGGCTCGAAGGCCGCCTCGTTCGCCATGCTGCTGCGCATCTTCATCGAGGGGCTGCCGCAGTTCCGCGTGGAGGGCCTGAGCGTCGTGTTCGGACAGGCCGTCGGGTGGTCCACCGTCTTCTACGTGCTCTCGGTCGTCAGCATGACGGTCGGCAATCTCGCCGCGATCACCCAGAGCAACGTGAAGCGCCTGCTCGCCTATTCGTCGATCGCGCACGCCGGCTACGTGCTCATCGGCGTGGTCGCCGGATCGGGCCGGGGCGTGGCCGCGGCGCTCATCTACCTGTTCGTCTACGTGTTCATGCAGCTCGGCGCGTTCGCCATCGTGGTGCTCATGCGGCGGCGGGACGTCATCGGCGACGAGCTGAAGGACCTGAGCGGGCTGTACTTCCGCAGCCCGGCCGCGGCCGTCGCGATGCTGGCGTTCATGTTGTCGCTCGGGGGCATCCCGCCGACCGCGGGCTTCATGGGCAAGTTCTGGCTCTTCAGCGCCGCCATCGAGTCGGGCTACGTGTGGCTCGCCGTCATCGGCGTCCTCAACAGCGCCGTCTCCCTCTACTACTACGTGCGCGTCGTGGTGTTCATGTGGATCAGAGAGGAAGCCCTCGGGTCGCCTCTGGCCCTCGGGCCCGCCCTGGGGCTCGCCCTCGCCGTGACCTTCGTGGGCACGCTCGTGTTCGGCGTCTATCCGGGACCCCTCTTCGAGCTCGGCGAGGCGTCGGCGACCACGCTCGGCACCGCTGCCGCGGCCCTCGTCGGGTGGCGGTGATGAGGCGGCGGTCATGCCCGAGCGCAAGTCGCGGGCCGACCTCGTGCGCACCCTCGGCGCGCTGAGCACCGTCGGGCTGTCGTTCGTGCTGGCCGTCGTGTTGGGCGCCTGGTTCGGGCGCGTCCTCGACGCCTGGTTCGGCACCTCGCCGTGGCTGTTCCTGCTCTTCTTCCTCTTCGGGTTGGTGGCTGGTGTCCTGAACGTCTACCGGACGGCGTCGAGACACCTGCGGTGAGGGAGGGAGCGTGCGCGGGTCCGACGCGGGGCTCCGGCGAGTCGAGCGGACCGCGGTCGCCTGGTGCGCGGCGGTCGCGGCCCTGACGGTCGTAGCCCGGGGGGGGCGGCTCGACGTGGCGGCGGGGGTCGTCGGGGGCGGTCTGCTCGTCGGGTTCAGCTACTGGGCGACGAAGGCGTGGGTGGACCGCTTGACGACGGCGCTCGCCGCGACCGGAGGAGGTCGCGACGACACGGGACAGAGTCGCGGGGGCCGCCGGGCGCAGGCGGTGAGCGGAGCGGTGCTTCTGGTGGGGCGCTATGCTTTACTGGGACTCGCGGCGTACGTTATGATGGCGCGTTTGCGCCTGCACCCCGTGGGGCTGCTCTTGGGCGCTTCCTCGGTTGCGGCAGCCGCCGCGATCGAAGCCGTCCGGACCACCCGGTCCTGACGCGTATCCGGGACATGGACGCGCTGCATCACGAGCTCTTGATCGTGCGACTCGTCAACGCCGGGCTGGGCCCCTTTGTCGCGGCGGTCCTGCGGCCGCTCGGTGTCGAGTTCGCCCCCGGCGAACCGATCATTCCCGACTACCTCGTCATCGCCGGTCTCATCGTCGTGGCCGTGACGGTCGGGTGTCTCGTGGTCCGGACGCGCCTGAGCGTGGAGAATCCCGGGCCCGTGCAAATCCTCCTCGAGGACGGCGTCAGCGCCATCCGGAGCCTGCTCAGCGAGTGGATCGGTCCGAAGGGCGTGCGCTATCTCCCCCTGGTCGGGACGATGGGCGTGTTCATCCTGGCGTCGAACTACGCCGGGCTCGTCCCCGGCCTGATGTCGCCGACGAGCAACATCAACGTGACGCTCGGGTGCGCGCTCACGGTGTGGGTCTTCTACCACTGGCAGGGCGTTCGCGCGCAGGGCGTGTGGCGCTACGTGAAGCACTTCGCCGTGCCGCCGGGCTCTTCGCCGCTCCTCGCGCCCATCATGTTACCCATCGAGATCATCAGTCACCTCTCCCGGGTGCTGTCGCTGTCGCTGCGACTCTTCGGCAACATCTTCGGCGAGGAGCTGGTCATCGCGATTCTCTTCAGCATCGTGCCGTGGCTGGTCCCGCTACCCATGATGGTGCTCGGGCTGGTGACGGGGGCCCTGCAGGCGTTCATCTTCGTGCTCCTGACGGTCATCTACCTCCAGGGGGCGGTCGCCGTGGAGCACGATCACGAATCGGAGGCGCCCGAGGGCGGCCTCCGCCACGAGCCCGCGCCAGCGTAGGGTGCGAACCAGGAGGTTGACATCGTGAGCAGGTATGCCGCGTTCTTCGTGGGGTTGGCGCTCGTCCTCTTCGGGTGGGTGGCGCCGGTTTCGGCGCAGGAGGCCGGGCCGGAGGCCGGTGCCAACGCCGAGATCATTCGCTGGTCGATCATCACCGGCGGCTTCGCCCTGGGGTTCGCCGCGGCGTTCGGAGCCTTGGCGCAGGCCCGCGGGCTCGCGGCCGCCGCGGAAGGCATCGCGCGCAACCCGAGTGCGGCGAACGAGATTCGAGGTGCCCTCATCCTGGGGCTCGTGCTCATCGAGTCGCTCGTCATCTACGTGCTGCTCATCTCGCTGATCCTGTTCTTCCTGAAGCCGTTCGGCGGATGATCGGTCACCGGGCGGCGAGGCGGAAGGACGCCCGGGCCACCCGTTTCGGAGCCCCGACGGCACGATGACGCGCGTCGACCTGTCGCTGCTCCTCGTCACGCTCATCTGGGGCAGCAACTTCGCCGTCATCAAGTCAGCCTTCCGCGAGCTCGACCCCGTCGCGTTCAACGCGCTGCGCCTCATCGTCGCGTCGTCCGTCTTCCTGGGGCTCATCGCCGGCGTCGGACGGTGGCGTCCGGACGCCGGCGACCCTCCCGTGTGGTGGCGCTTCTTTTACACGGCGGCGCCGCTCAGCCGGCGGGACTGGGCGCAACTGGCGCTCACCGGTCTCGTCGGACATTTCTGCTACCAGGTTTGCTTCATCGGCGGCCTGGCTCGGACCTCGGTCGCCAACAGCTCGCTCATCCTGGGCCTCACGCCGGCCACCGTGGCGCTGGCCGGCGTGGCGGTCGGCCAGGAACGGGTGCGACGCCGTCACTGGCTCGGACTGGGCCTCTCGCTCGCCGGCCTCTACCTCGTCGTCGGTCGCGGGGCGCAGGTCGCTCCCGCAGCCCTCGTGGGTGACGCCCTCACGGCGCTCGCCGTCGTCTGCTGGACGACCTACACGCTGATGAGCCAGCGCCTGATGGAGCGCCACTCGCCCCTCGGCGTGACCGGACTCTCGATGACGTTGGGCGCGATTCCCTACACCGCCTTCGCGTGGCCCGCGCTTCGCCGGACGGCCTGGGCGTCGGTGAGCCCGGCCACCTGGGCGGCGGTCGTGGGGTCGGCGGTGCTGGCCTTGTGCCTCGCCTACCTGATCTGGTACGTCGCGGTGCACCTCATCGGGAGTGCCCGCACGGCGCTCTACTCGAACCTGACCCCGATCGTGGCCATGCTGGTGGCTGCCGTGTGGCTCGGTGAGCCGGTCGGGTGGGCCAAGGCCGCGGGCGCGGCGGCCGTGCTCAGCGGCGTGGCCCTGGCCAGGCTCGAACGTCCCCAGACGCCGATGCCGGCCGAGGAGTGACGCACCGAGCTGCGGGTTTCGTGGTAGGCTGGGTCGATCCACGAGCATGGCGGCCCGAGCCCACCATTTCGCCCAGCACGCCGTGTCCTTGCGCGCGGAGCTGAAGGCGGCGGTGCCGCGCGAGATGCTCCGTGCGTTGCACCGGAAGTCGGCCTTCAGGCATTTCCTGGTGGCCGGGCGACAGATGGTCCTGCTCGGCCTGGTCACCTGGGGGCTCGTCCGCCTGGCCCATCCGCTCGCGTGGGTTCCGCTCGCCATTGTCCAGGGGTTCACGGTATTCAATTTCACGGTGCTCCTGCACGAGGTCGTGCACCACCTCGTCTTTGCGCGTCCTCGTCCGCGGCTCGAACGGTGGCTCGGTCTGTGCTACGCGCTGCCGAGTGGCCTGTCGGCCACGCAGTTCGCGCGGTGGCACCTCGATCATCACGCCGAGCTCGGGTCAGAGGAAGACGACCCGAAGCGGCGGCACCTGTCGCCGAAGCGGAATGCGCGCTGGTACAAGCTGCTTTATTGCACACCGGCCCTCTTCCCCATCTATTTCCGGGCGGCACGCCGCGAGGCGGCGCTCTATCCCCTCGCCCTGCGGCAGCGCATCGCCTGGGAGCGGCGCCTGGCGGTCGGCTGCCACCTGGTCGTGGTGGGGCTGCTCGCCTGGGGCTTCGGCCCGGCGGCCGCCACGCGCGCACATCTCATCCCCGTGTTCTTGGTCTTCCCGATCGCCTTCACGTTGAATCGGCTCGGCCAGCACTACGACATCGACCCGGCAGATCCGGCGCGCTGGGGCACGCTCATGAGGGGCCACTGGTTCTGGGACCGGGTGTTCCTCAACTCGAACTATCACCTCGAGCATCACTATTTTCCGGGGGTGCCCATGTACCGGCTGCCCGCGCTGCAGCGGGCGCTCGACCCCTTCTACTCGCGCAAGGGCATGACGGGACAGTCGTATGGCCGGCTGCTCTACGGCTGGTTCGTCGAGAATCGCGTCCCGCATACGGACTGGCGTGCGACTGCGCCGTTCTGACCCGACGGGGTGCCCTTTGCCCCCGGACCCCTTGACACGCTCGATCGCGGGGCCCGACGACGCCCGCTCCGCTCGCGGGGCTCGCCCGCATGCTCTCGTTCGCACGCGCCGGTTGAGTCCCGCTCGCCGGCGCAGCCCCTCGCGCCCACTGCCTGTCGCCGGCTGATTCGTCACGTCAAGAGGAACCCGTGGGACGGTCGTTGCGTCGAACTGGCTGCGGACCTTGCGAAGGAGGTGGGACGTGGGCGATCGACAGCCGCCGGGTGACGTACTCCGACGATTGCTGGACGAGGCATTCGATGCCCGGGCGTGGCACGGGACCCCGCTCTACGGCGCTCTCCGCGGGGTGACGGCCGCGCGCGCCGCGTGGCGCCCAGGCGCCGGCCGCCACAACATCTGGGAGGTGGTCGTTCATTGTGCGTACTGGAAATACGCCGTGCGGCGTCGGCTCACGGGGGGGCCGCGGGGCGGGTTCGCGCTGAAGGGGAGCAACTGGTTCGCCCGACCGGCGTTGGGTGACGCGACCGATCGCGCCTGGCGGCGGGACGTGGCCCTGCTCGTCGACGAGCACCGGAAGCTGCGGGCGGAGGTGAGCCGGTTGGATCCGGCGGTGCTCGCCGGAAGGCGCCGAGGTGCGCGCGTCGATCCGCTGGCGCAGATCCTCGGCATCGCGGCGCACGATCTGTATCACGCCGGGCAAATCCAGCTCCTCAAGCGGCTCGCGCCGCGCGTAGCGGCCGCCGGTCGCACATAGTGTTTCTAATCGATTTCAAAAAATAATCAATTTGACTAATGACCTGCCGACCGCGTACAAGGCTCTCGTGGGCGCGACGCGGCGGCACAGGCAGATCGCGTATCAGGGCGAGCCCGGAGCATACAGCGAGGCCGCGGCGCTCTGCTTCGACCCTGGCGCGGAGCCAGTGCCCGTGCGGACTTTCGAGGACGTGTTCGCGGCAGTGGCCGACGGGCGCACCACCCACGGCGTGCTCCCGGTGGAAAACTCGATCGGGGGCAGCATCCACCGCACCTACGACCTGCTGCTCGAGCACGACCTGCCGATCGTCGGCGAGGTCGAGTTGCGCATCGACCATTGTCTCCTGGCGCTCCCTGGCGTGGCCCTCGGCGATCTGCGCGTCATCCACTCGCATCCTCAGGCCCTCGCGCAGTGCGAGCGCTTCCTGCGCACGTGCCCGGGCGTCGAGGTCGTCGCCGTCTACGACACCGCGGGCGGCGCCCGGCTCATCCGCGACGGCGCGCTGCGCGAGGTCGGCGCGATCGCCTCTCGCCGGGCCGCGGAGGTCTTCGGTCTCAACATCCTCTTGGAGCACGTCGAGGACCCGGGCATCAACGTGACCCGCTTCGTGCTCGTCAGCCGTATGCCGGCACCACCCGATGCGGCCGACAAGACGACGATCGTGTTCGCGCTGCCGAGTGTGCCCGGGGCGCTGCTCAAGGCGCTCAGCGTGTTCGCCCTGCGCGACATCAACCTGACGAAGCTCGAGTCCCGCCCCATTCGCGGGCGCCCCTGGGAGTACCTCTTCTACGCCGACCTCGCCGCCGGGCGCCACGACGTCGCCTGCGCGCGCGCCCTCCTGCACCTCGCCGAGTTCGCGCGCTGGACCAAGACGCTCGGGAGCTACCGGGCGTGGCGTGAGCCGGCCCCAACGCTCGTCGCGGTCTCTCCGGCCGCAGGCGGCGCGGGAGGCCCGCGATGACCCGAGGAGGTCGAGCGCGTCCGAGCGCCGCGCTCGTCGAGGGACCCCACCGGGCCCCGGCGCGTGCCATGTTCAAGGCGACCGGGCTCACCGACGACGACCTCGGCAGGCCGCTCGTCGGCATCGCCAACACGTGGACCGAGATCGGCCCGTGCAACTACCACCTGCGCGAGCTCGCCGCGGCCGTCAAGGCCGGCGTGCGCGCGGCGGGCGCGACGCCGCTCGAGTTCAACACCATCGCGATCTCCGACGGGATCTCGATGGGCACCGCGGGCATGCGGGCGTCGCTCGTCAGCCGCGAGGTCGTGGCCGACTCGATCGAGCTCGTGACGCGCGGGCACCTGCTCGACGGCATCGTGGCCCTGGTCGGGTGCGACAAGACCATTCCCGGCGCCGTCATGGCGCTGGCGCGGCTCGACGTGCCGGGGCTCGTCCTCTACGGCGGGTCGATCGCGCCGGGCGAGATCGACGGCCGCGCCGTCACGATTCAGGACGTCTTCGAGGCGGTGGGGGCCCACGCCGCCGGCCGCCTCACCGCCGAGGCGCTGCGCGCCATCGAGAACCGGGCCTGCCCCGGCGCTGGCGCGTGCGGCGGTCAGTTCACCGCGAACACGATGGCCACGGCGATCGAGTTTCTCGGGCTCTCGCCGCTCGGCAGCGGCGCCGTTCCCGCCCTGGCGCCCGAGAAACGCGACGTGGCCCGCGCCGCCGGCGCCCTCGCCGTCGATCTGGTGCGCGCCGCGCGCCGGCCCCGCCAGATCCTCACGCGCGCCGCCCTCGAGAACGCCGTCGCCGCCATCGCGGCGACGGGCGGGTCGACCAACGCTGTCCTGCACCTGCTGGCCATCGCCCACGAGGCCGGCGTCGGGCTCGACCTCGACGCCTTCGATCAGATCAGCCGGCGCGTGCCGGTCATCGCCGACCTCAAGCCCTGGGGCCGCTTCGTGGCGACCGACCTCTATCGGGCGGGCGGAACCGCGCTCGTCGCCCGCCGGCTGATCGAGGCGGGGCTGCTCGACGGGCGGGCGCTCACCGTGACCGGCCGGACACTCGGCGAGGAAGCGGCCTCGGCGATCGAGTCGCCTGGCCAGACGGTCGTGCGACCCGTGGACGGTGCGCTCAGCGCCTCGGGCGGCCTGGCGATTCTTCGCGGTTCGCTCGCGCCCGAGGGCGCGGTGGTGAAGCTCGTCGGCGGCACCCGGCCCTGGCATCGCGGACCGGCGCGCGTGTTCGACGCCGAGGAGCCCGCCTTCGCCGCCGTCGAGCGCGGCGCGGTCGAGCCCGGCGATGTCGTGGTCATCCGGTACGAGGGTCCCCGCGGGGGCCCCGGGATGCGGGAGATGCTCGCCGTCACGGCGGCGCTCGTCGGGGCGGGCTTCGGCGCGTCGGTCGCGCTCGTGACCGACGGGCGGTTCTCCGGGGCGACGCACGGCCTGATGGTCGGCCACGTGGCACCCGAGGCCGCCGCGGGAGGGCCGCTGGCCGTGCTGCGCGACGGCGACATCGTCACCATCGACGTGGCGGCGAGGCGGCTCGACGTCGACGTGACCGAGGGCGAGCTGGCCGCCCGACGCGCCGCCTGGTCGCCGCCGCCCCCGCGAGAGCGGACGGGCGTGCTCGCGAAGTACGCCCGGCTCGTGTCGTCGGCGTCGCGCGGCGCCGTGACGAGCTGAGAGAGGCACAGGAGGGTGTCGTGGAGCGAACCGGCGCGCAGGTCATCTGGGAATGTCTGGTGCGCGAGGGCGTGACCGACGTCTTCGGTCTGCCGGGCGGCGCGATCCTGCCGGCCTACGACGCCCTGCTCGACTACCCGATCCGGCACGTCCTCGCGCGCCACGAGCAGGGTGCGGCGCACATGGCGGACGGGTACGCGCGGGCGAGCGGCCGCATCGGCGTGGCGATCGCGACCTCCGGACCCGGGGCGACCAACCTGGTGACGGGCATCGCGACGGCCATGATGGATTCGTCGCCGATCGTCTGTCTCACCGGCCAGGTCGGCAGCCGCTTGCTCGGATCCGATGCGTTCCAGGAGACCGACGTCACGGGCATCACGCTGTCCATCACGAAGCACAACTATCTCGTGACCCGCGCCGAGCAGATCGCGCCCGCGCTGCGCGAGGCGTTCACCGTGGCGAGGTCGGGACGGCCTGGGCCGGTCGTGGTCGACATCACGAAGGACGCCCAGCAAGACACGTGCGACTTTGATTGGGAGGCGGCCGCGCCGGTCCGCCCGCGCCGACCGGCTCACCCGCGCCCGGCCCCGCTCGCGTGCCGACGGGCCGTCGACCTCATCGGGCGGGCGGAGCGGCCGCTCGTCCTGGCGGGTCACGGCGTGCTCATCTCCGGCGCCACCGCGGAGCTGCGCGCCTTCGCCGAGCGCGTCGACGCGCCGGTCGCCATGACCTTGCTCGGTCTCGGAGCCTTTCCGGCGTCGCACCCGCTCAGTCTCGGCATGCTGGGGATGCACGGCGAGGCGTGGGTGAACCACGCGGTGCAGGAGGCGGATCTGCTCATCGCGCTGGGCATGCGCTTCGACGACCGCGTGACCGGCAACGCCCGCACGTTCGCGCCGCGCGCGCGCAAGATCCACATCGACATCGACTCCGCCGAGATCGGCAAGAATGTGCCGGCCGACGTCGGCCTCGTGGGCGACGTGCGCGCCGTGCTGCAGGCCCTGCTCCCCGCGCTGCCGGCGGGCGAGCACCGCGCCTGGCGGCGCCGCGTCGACGCCCTGAAAGCAGACAGCCTGGCCCGCGACATCCAGACCCAGCCGGACGACGGCCGGTTGTACGCCGCGCACGTCATCCATGACCTCTGGCAGGCGACCGGCGGCCGCGCGCTCGTCGTGACCGACGTCGGACAACACCAGATGTGGGAGGCGCAGTACTACCGTCACGAGGCGCCGCACTCGCTCATCACCTCCGGCGGGCTGGGGACGATGGGATTTGCCCTACCCGCCGCCCTCGGCGCCAAGATCGCGCGGCCCGAGGCGGAGGTGTGGGCCATCGTGGGCGACGGTGGCTTCCAGATGACCATGGCGGAGCTCGGCACGCTCCGCCAGGAGCAGATCGACGTGAAGATCGCCGTGGTCAACAACCGCTGTCTCGGCATGGTGCGGCAGTGGCAGCAGTTCTTCTACGGGCGGCGCTACGCCGCGACGCCGCTCGTCAACCCGGATTTCGTCGCGCTCGCGTCGGCGTACGGGATCCCTGCGGTGTGCGTGCGCCGGAGGGCCGACGTGATCCCCGCCGTGGAGCGCGCCGCCCGCACCGACGGTCCGATGCTCGTCGAGTTCGTCGTCGAGCAGGAGGACGTCGTCTACCCCATGGTGCCGGCCGGTGCGGACCTCGATGCCATGATCCGCCGGCCTCACCCGGCGGCACCGGCGGCGCCGAGCGCGGTCGGCGCGGGGAGCGGCGTCCGCAGCGCGTGAGAAGACCCATGCTGACCTTCGTCGTCCACCTCGACGACCGACCCGACGCCCTGCCGCGCGTGGCGTCGCTCGTTCGCCGGCGCGGCCTGCGGCTCGCCTCGCTCGCCGTCGGCCGCACGGAGACGCCCGGCGTCTGCCGGCTGACGCTCGTGATCGATGCCGACGAGGGCGAGGCCGCCCGCGTCGAAGCCATGCTGCGGCAGCCGGTCGACGTCATTCGGGTCGACGACATGACGCGTGCGCCGGCGGTGTGCCGCGGGCTGGCCATGATCAAGGTCGCGGCGACCGCGGAGACCCGTGCCGCCATCATGCAACTCGTCCAGGTGTTTCGGGCTCGGGTCGTCGACGTGGCTTCCGATGCGCTCGTCATCGAGATCACGGGCACCGAAGAGAAGATCGACTCGCTCGTCGATGTCCTGCGCCCGTACGGCGTCGTCGAGATGGCGCGCACGGGCCGCCTCGCCATGGCCCGGGGCGGCCGCGCCGGCGGGCCGGTGTCCTACCTGCAGCGCGGTGGCCAGCGAGCGGACGACGACGCCCCGCACCCTGACGCGGGATGAGCGGTACGCCCCGCGAGGGCGCGGCGCGGCGCGGGGGCGCGAGCGACGGAGCCAAAGTACGGGCCGAAGGCCCGGCCTCGGCGACGTTCGGGAAGGAGAAGGCGATGGCGACGGTGTACTACGACAGCGATGCGGATCTCGAGGTGGTTCGCAGCCTCAACGTGGCGGTGCTCGGCTACGGATCCCAGGGACACGCGCACGCGCTCAATCTGCGGGATTCGGGCGTCAACGTGCGCGTCGGCTCGACCGAGTCCAGCGTCTCCCGACGCCGCGCCGAAGCGGCCGGGTTCGTCGTCGAGCCGATCGCGCGTGCAGTGGCCTGGGCCGACCTCGTCGCGGTCCTCGTGCCGGATCCCGCGCAGCCCGCGCTCTACCAGGAGGCGATTCTGCCCCAGCTCCGTCCCGGCAAGACCGTGCTCTTCGCCCACGGATTCAATATCCGGTTTGGGACGATCCACCCGCCCGACGGGATCGACGTCGTGATGGTCGCGCCGAAGTCGCCGGGCCACCGGGTCCGCGAGCTCTTCCTGGAAGGCGCCGGCGCGCCGGCGCTCGTCGCCGTGCACCAGGACGCGTCCGGGAAGGCCAGAGCCACGGCGTTGTCGTACGCGAAGGCCCTCGGCGTGACCCGCGCGGGCGTCGTCGAGACGACCTTCGCGGAGGAGACCGAGACGGATCTGTTCGGCGAGCAGGCCGTCCTGTGCGGCGGGGTGAGTGCGCTCGTCAAGGCGGGGTTCGAGACGCTCGTCGAGGCGGGCTACCAACCCGAGGTCGCGTATTTCGAGTGCCTCCACGAGCTCAAGCTGATCGTGGACCTCATGTACCGAGGGGGTTTGAGCTACATGCGCTACTCGATCAGCGACACGGCGGAGCACGGCGACTACACGGGCGGCCCGCGCATCGTCACGTCGGCGACGCGCGCGGCGATGCGCCGGATGCTGGCGGAGGTGCGCGACGGGACCTACGCCCGGGCCTGGATCGAGGAGGACGCGAAGGGCCGTCCCTGGTTCCGGGCGCAGCGCGCGCGGGAGCAGCAGCACCTCATCGAACAGGTCGGAGCCCGGCTGCGCGCCATGATGCCGTTCGTCGACCCTGTCACGATCCCGCCGAGCGGACGAGAGGCCGCGTGATGGCGGAGTCGCGGGTCGTGTGGATGGACGGGCACCTGGTCGACGAAGCCGAGGCCCGTGTGCCGCTCCTCAGCGTGAGCCTGCACTACGGGGTCGCGGTGTTCGAGGGCGTTCGCTGCTACCGGACGCCCCGCGGTCCCGCGGTGTTCCGCCTCCGCGACCATCTCGATCGTCTCGTGGCGTCCACACGCGTGTTGGGCGCGCGCGCACTGCCGTTCGCCGTCGACGACCTCGCGGATGCCGCCAAGCTGACCGTGAGCGCCAACCGCCTCGAAGCCTGTTACATCCGTCCCTTGGTGTATTTCACCGGCGGCGGCTGGAACCTGGTGATCGACGACGCAGAGCCGCACGTCGCCATCGCGGTCTGGCCGTGGGCCGACTACCTCGGCCCCGACGCGCGCGAGCGGGGCGTGCGGGCGAACGTGTCGTCGTTCGCCCGCCACCATCCGAACGTCATGATGACCAAGGCGAAGATCGCCGGCAACTACGTCAACTCCGTGCTCGCCAAGAGCGAGTCGGTGCGACTGGGCTTCGACGAAGCCGTGATGCTCGACCCGCAGGGGTACGTGGCCGAGTGCACGGGCGAGAATCTCTTCGTCGTCTTCGGGGACACGATTCGGACCCCGCCCTCGGCTTCCGCGTTGCCCGGGATTACCCGCGACACCGTCATGGCACTCGCTCGCGATGCCGGATGGCCCGTCGTCGAAGCGCCGCTCTCGCGCGACGATCTCTATCTGGCCGACGAGGTGTTCGTGTGCGGCACCGCTGCCGAGATCGTCGCGCTCTGCGAGATCGACGGGCGGTGCATCGGCGCCGGTCGGACAGGGCCTATCGCGCGCGCACTCCAGCGCATGTACCACGACGTGGTGCGTGGAACGCATCCGCGCGCCGCGGCGTGGCTCGATCCGGTCCGGTCCAGGGCCCTGGTGCCCGAGCCATAACCCCAGCCCCCTCGCCCGGCGGTCGGCCGGCGATCAACCCTGGCCGCGTCGCGGTCGTCTTATTGGGTGACGTGAGCCACATGGTCCGGGCTGGCACGCTCGCGCTCGTCCGAGTTCCGCCCGGTTCCGGCTCAGCGACGGGTCGGGTTCGTCCGAGGCTCGGCGGACCCGGCTGGACCGGACCGGCCGCCGCGATGGACGATGCCGCTCTGACCTCGCTCGCCGCGCATGGCGACGGCGCCGCGTGGCAGACGCTGGTCGAGCGGCACCGGGCGCTCGTCTACCGGCTGGCGTGCCAGTTCGCCGGCAACCATCACGATGCCGACGACATCGCGCAGGACGTCTTTCTCAAGGTGTTCCGCTCCCTCGGTCGCTTCCGGCAGGACGCACAGTTCACGTCGTGGCTCTATCGCATCATCGTGAACGCCTGTCTGGATCACGCGCGGCGGCGCAATCCGGCGAGACCCACCCACAACGGTGACGGCGATCTGGAGGCGAACGCGGCGGGCCAGCCGGATCCGGAGGCCTATACCTACGCCGCCGAACTGAGGTCGGTGCTCTCAGGGGCGGTCGACCGGCTCCCAGCGCGGCAGCGGGTCGTGTTCACCATGCGGCACTTCGAGGGGTTGAAGCTCTCGGAAATCGCGGAGGCGCTCGGCTTGGCCGAAGGCACGGTGAAGCGGCAGCTCCACGCAGCCGTGCGGCGCCTGCGTGCGAGCCTGCGAGAGGCCGGCGTGAGCGCGGGAGGGCGAGCAGGATGACGTGCCGGTGGGCAGCGCGCGGGGGCCCCGAGCTCTATTACTACGCCGAGCTCGCCGCGGACGCGTACGTCCGATTCCGCGCGCACCTCGCTGGGTGTGAAACGTGCCAGCGCGCGCTCGCTGAGCTCGACATCATCGGCACCGCGCTCGGGCGGCGCCGCGCGGCGGAGCCGCCGGGCGGAGACTGGGAACCGTTCATGGAGCGGCTCGCCCAGCGGATGGCGCAGGAGCAGGCGAGGCGAACTGCGTCCGCACACCGCGCAGCACGGCTGGTCAGAATCGCCGCGGGGCTCGCGATCGCGGCGTCGGGCCTGGCCGGCGGGGTGGGATGGCAGCGCTGGTGGGCCGGCCGCGCGACGCCGGTCGCCACGGCAGTGGTTGCGGCGCCGGCGGAGCCCCGAGCAGAACCCTCGCCGGCAGGCGCGGCGCTCACGCTGGCGGCCGAGGAGCATCTCGAGCGGGCGAAGGTCGTGCTCTTCGGCCTGACGACCCTCGACCCGAGGCGGATGCGTCCGGACGACTGGCACTCGGAGCAGCGCCTCGCGTCGGCCCTGCTCGCCGACACGGCGCAGTACCGACTCGCCGCGTCGGAGCAGGGACGGGCAGACCTCGCCGATGTGCTCGGCGATCTCGAGACCGTGCTCCTCGACGTCTCGCTCGGCCAGGCCGACCGCGCGGCCGTGTCGCGCGTGCAGCGCTTCATCGACCGGCGGGATCTGTTGACGCGAATCCAGGTCATGGCGACGGGCGATGAGGAGCGCCCGCGCCGATAAGCGCCCGGGAGATCGCACGTATGCCGCTGCGCGGAGCGGGATCGAGGATGGGAGACCGCCGAGGCCGGGCAGGGTTCGTCTCGCTGGCCCTGCTCTGCGCCGGGTGGGCCCTCGTGGTGCCCGTGGCGGCGGCGCCGGACTCGCCACGCCTGGCGCGAGCCAAGGAAGACATCGCCGACGAACACTGGGGGCGCGCGATCCGAACGTTGCGCGCCGCGATGGAGGATCCGAAGGAGCCGGCGCCGGACGAGGTCCGCTTCTGGCTAGCGCACAGCCTGTCGCACGCCGGCGACAGCGGGGCGGCGCTCGAGACGATCGACGACCTCGAGCGCCGGTATCCAGGGAGCCGGTGGGTGCGCCCCGCGCGCGCCCTTCGCATCGAGATCGCCCGCCGGCTGCGTCGCGACGACCTGCTCTGGCATGTGGTGGCTGCGCCGCCGCCACCGCCTCGCCCACCGGCTGTGTCGGCCGCGCCGTCGCCGCCGGCGCCTCCGGCTCCACCGGCGCCGCGCGTGGCGCCGCCGCCCCTGTCGGACGTCGACCTCCGGATCCAGGCGCTCAGCACGTTGATGCGGTCGCACGCCGAGCAGGTGATTCCCGTTCTCAAGGCGATGGTCTTCGAGCTGGGTGGCGGGAGCGAGGCCCGACGTGCCCTGTTCGTGCTCGCTCAGTCGGACCGGGTGGACGCGCGCGCCGTCCTGATCGAGGTCGCCCGCCGCGGCCCCGAGTCCGTGCGCACGGCGGCCGTGCGAGAGCTCGGACGGCGTCCCGACCCCGAGGTGACGCGCGACCTCCTCGTCCTCTATCGCGACAGCCCGCACGAGGTCCGGCGCCAGATCGTGCAGGCGCTGGCCCGGCTGCGCCGCGCCGACGCACTCGCCCGGATCGCCCGGGAGGAGTCCCAGGCGGACCTGCGCGACTCGGCCATCGTGCTGCTGGGCCTGGCTGGTGGGCGGGATGAGCTGCGCGCGCTCTACGGGTCGGTCGCTCGCGAGGCGAAGGCGGCGGTCGTAACCGCGCTCTTCAACGCTGCCGCGGACGACGAGCTGATCGAGATTGCCCGCACAGATGCCGATCGGGAGGTGCGCCGTCTGGCGGTCGACCGGCTACGCCTGCTGGACACGGAGAAAGCACGCCTCTTCCTCGCCACCGTGAAGTGACACGTGCGGCCCTCGCGCCGTCTCTGAAAATCTGAAAGTCCCTTACGGGCCCCGAAAGCCGGCACGGCCGGGCCGCCGGCACCGGCCCGTGCGCCGGCCGCTCCCCACCGCGTCCGGCGCCTCGCCCCTGGCGCGATCTTCGCATCGTGCTGGCGCGGACCCATGCATGCCGCGAGTGACCGTCGAACGCGACGCGAGTGGCTCGGGCGGTTCGTCCAGCTCGTCTCGGCAGCGTTGGGCGGGGCGTGTGCAGCCATCTTCGGGGCCTTCGCGTGGCCGCCGCGAGCGGCGCGCCCGGGCTGGCTGCGAGCAGCGCGCCTCGAGGACCTCACGCCCGGCCAGCCGCACCGAGCCGTCGTGTCTCGACGCCGCGAACAGGGCTGGTACCGCGAGCGGACGCCGGAGGTCGTCTACGTGCTGTGGGACGGCCGCCGCGAGGTGCACGCCCTCTCTACCGTCTGTACCCACCTCGGCTGCCGCGTGCGGTGGGACCCTGGTTCGAGGCGCTTTCGGTGTCCCTGCCACGGCGGTGCCTACAGTGTGCAGGGCGCTGTCGTGGCCGGTCCCCCGCCTCGCCCGCTCGCCGCCCTCGAGGCGCGCATCGACGAAGCTCGGGGCGACGTGTGGATACGGCTCTGATGCGACGCGCCCTGGCCTGGTTCGACGCGCGCAGCGGCGTACGGCGCATGCTCAGGAGCTTGCTCGACGAGCGGCTGCCCCCCGGCACGGGATGGTGGTTCACGCTCGGCAGCGTGCTGCTGTTCCTCCTGGCTCTCCAGGTCGTCACGGGCGTTGCGCTGATGCTCTATTACGCCCCGACGCCCGATCACGCCCACGAGAGCGTGCGGTTCATCACGAGCCAACTCCCGCTCGGCCGCGTCGTGCGCGGCCTCCACTACTTCGGCGCGAGCTTCCTCGTCGTGGGCGTCGCCCTCCATCTGCTCCGGGTCGTCGTCTTTGGTTCGTTCAAGCCTCCCCGGGAGCTCACCTGGCTGACCGGCGTCGCGTTGCTCGGCCTCGTGCTGGCGTCGGCCCTGACGGGATATCTCCTGCCGTGGGACCAGCGCGCCTACTGGGCGACGGTGGTGACGATCAACATGGCGGCCACCACGCCGGTCGTCGGCGACATCGTTGCGACGCTCCTCCGCGGCGGCGCCGAGGTCGGGGCGCTCACGCTCACCCGCTGGTACACGGCGCATGTGGTCCTCCTGCCGGCGGCGCTCGCGGGTCTCGTCGCCGCCCACGTGTACCTCATGCGGCGGCACGGCAGCTCAGGGCCGGTCCGGCCGAGTCCCGGCGAGCCGCGGCCGTTCTACCCGCACCAAGCCGCGAAGGACCTCGTCGCCATCCTGATGGGCGTCGCCGGGCTCGCGGCGCTCGTGCTTCGGGGAACGCTGCCGCTCGAGCGCGCGGCCGACCCGACCGACGCCGGTTACGTGCCGAGGCCCGAGTGGTACTTCCTCGCGCTATTCCAGTTGCTCAAATACTTCCCGGGCCGCCTCGAACCGGTGGCGTCGGTGCTCGTTCCCGCGCTCGCCCTCGCCGTGCTGGCGCTCTTGCCCTGGCTGGATCGCACGCCGTACCGTCATCCTCGTCGGCGGCCTGTTGTCATGGCAGGCGTCGGTGTCGCGGCGGGCGTGCTCGTGGGCTTGACCGCGCTCGGCTGGCGCGACCGCCCGGCGAGCCGCCGCGGCGACCCCGGCTCTGGCTGGTTGCTTCGTGAGGCAGCGGGCCGCGTGTGGGTCGCCGAGGCCGGCTGTGCCCGGTGTCACGTGGAGGGTGGCGTGGCCGACGAACTCGCGGTGCTCTCGATGACCCGCGACGCCACCTGGCTTGCCGGACACTTCGCCGACCCCGAAGTGATCGCGCCCGGCGTGCGCGACGCGCCCGCCGTCGATGAGCGGGAGACGGCGGCGATCGTCGCCTACCTCCGCCGCCTGCAGGCTGGACCCCTGCCGCCGCCACCCACGCGGCGCGAGGAGGCAGCCGCCGTCGTCTTCGCGCGCGCCTGCATCGGCTGTCACACCGTCGACGGCGACGGCGGCACAGAGGGTCCCGATCTGTCGCGCGTCGGCCGCGAGCGGGGTCGGGACTGGCTGGTCCGCTGGATCACCGACCCGACGGCCATCAGGCCCGACGCCGAGATGCCCTCGTTCGGCCGGCGCCTTCAGCCCGACGAGATCGACGCCGTCGCGGCCTATCTCTCGACACGGCGCTAGCCCTGCGCTAGCCCGGCCCATTCATGGCTCGCACAGCCGCGGCGACGAGGGCCATGAACAGTCCGTGCTACGTGATCCTTGCCGTTTAGGTGATTCTTGCCGTTTGGGTGAGCCTTGCCGTTCAGGTGAACCTTGCCGTTCGGGTGAACCTTGCCGTTCGGGTGAACCTTGGTCGTTCGGTGATCCTTGCCGTTCAGGTGAACCTTGCCGTTTAGGTGATCCTTGTCGTTGACGTGAAGCTTGTCGTTGACGTGATCCTTGCCGTTGAGCCCGGGCCATTCATGGCTCGCACCGCCGCGGCGGCGAGGGCCATGAACAGTCCGTGCTACGTGATCCTTGCCGTTTAGGTGATTCTTGCCGTTTGGGTGAGCCTTGCCGTCGGGTGAGCCTTGCCGTTCAGGTGAACCTTGCCGTTCGGGTGATCCTTGTCGTCGGGTGAAGCTTGTCGCTTAGGTGATCCTCGTCGTTGACGCGACCCTTGCCGTTTAGCCGGGCCCAGTCATGGCTCGCACCCCCGCGGCGGGCGGGCTCACGGCACGAGGAACTCGTAGCAGCCTGGGGTCACGAGCACGCGCCGCTGGTCTGCGAAGAAGAGGCTAGTCGGGCTCACCAGTCCCGCGCCGTACCATTGCACCGTGCGGGTCTTCTCGCCGGACGGGTCGTACACGTACGTCCAGGGCAGCGTCAGGGCGACCCAGAGATTCCCGTCCGGGTCCACCGCTGCCGCGCGCACGACGGGCGGGACGACGGGGAGTTCGCCCCCGGGTTCCACGCGTCGCCGCGGCCACACCGAGGGCAGCGCCTGCACCATCTCGTCGAGCTCGCGGCCCTCGATGTGCCGTTCGTAGACGAGGCGGCCGTCCTGGGCATAGCGGCGGAAGAGCGGCGTGCCGCCCAGGAAGACGAAATAGAAGCCGCCTCGGGGGTCGGCGAGCGGAAGGCCCGTGTTGAGGGCCAGGTGCAGGTCCCGGTCGGCCTCGTGCCCGGTGTTCCGCAACCGGCCGATCGTGCGCCAGGCGCGGCCGGACAGCGTGTACTCCGTGATGAGCGCGCCGGTTTCCGGCTGGTTGATGAGGATCGAGCGGCCGGTGTAGTCGAGCGATCCGACGCCGTTCAACACCAGGGTGCCGATCGTGATGCGGGCGGCGTTGCGGCCCGGCAGCGTAAAGCCGCCGATCTTCACGCCGTCGGGCCGGAAGATCTGCACGCGCTCGCGTCCCTGAGGGCCGTCGGCGACGACGAAAGATCCGCCCGGCTCGAGGTCGAAGGCGCCCGGTTCGAGGATGCGCCCGGCCTCGACGCCGATCTCGACGATCTTGCGCGCCGTCTGGCGGTCGGCGTCGATGCGGTAGACCGCGTGACCGCGGCGGTCGAACACGAAGAAGGTGCCGTCGGCGGCCTGCTGGAACGCGAGCGGTTCCACGAAGCGTCCGGCCAGGTGCGCCGGCAGGGCACGAGTCGATCGAAGCACTTCGACTCGCGAGGCGGCGGTCACCCCCGCGAGCGCGGCCAGCACCCACGCGAGTCGTCCGGCTCCGAAGGCCATCGGCGTGAGCGCGCGCCGGGCGGCGCGTCGGGCGTCAGTAGCGCGCGACCTCCCGGATGGCGCGCAGCAGGTCGGCTGTCTGCGGCAGGATCGCGTCTTCCAGCTCCGGACAGTAGGCCACCGGGGTGTCCAACGCCGCCACGCGCCGAACCGGCGCGTCCAGGTCCTCGAAGAGCTCGTCGGCGATGCGCGCGGCGAGCTCGGCCCCGAATCCGCAGGTGAGCTGGTCTTCGTGGGCCACGATCACCCGGTTGGTGCGCCGCACGGCCCGCGCGATCGCCTCCCAATCGAACGGCAGGATGGTCCTGAGGTCGACGACCATCGTCTGGATGCCGGCCTTCTCCGCCTGCTGCGCCGCGAGCAGGGCGCGCTGCACGACGGCGCCCCAGGTCAGGATGACGACGTCGGTGCCCTCGCGCCGGACCGCCGCGCGACCGAACGGCACGAGGTAGTTCGGGCCCGGGTACACGCCCTTGTTGTACGTTTGCCGGTACAGGTGCTTGTGCTCCAGGAACAAGACCGGGTCGTCGCAGCGGATCGCGGTGCGGAGGAGGCCCGCCGCGTCTTGGGCGGTGGAGGGGAACGCGATGCGGAGTCCCGGACAGTGCGCGAAGATGCTCTCGCCCGACTGGCTGTGGTAAGGCGCGCCGCCTCGCAGGTACCCGCCGATCGGCACGCGCACGACCACGGGGCAGGAGAACGCGTTGTTCGACCGATACCGCAGCATCGCCAGCTCGTCGCGGATCTGCATCATGGCCGGCCAGATGTAGTCGAAGAACTGGATCTCGACGACGGGCTTGAGGCCCCGCGTGGCCATCCCGATGGCGCGCCCGATGATGTTCGCCTCCGCGAGCGGCGAGTTGAAGACCCGGTCGCTGCCGAACGCGCGCTGCAATCCGTGGGTGACCTTGAAGACGCCGCCCTTGCCCGGCACGCGGTCGAGATCCGTCTCGCGGCTGCAGTCGGCGACATCCTCGCCGAACACCACGATGCGCGGGTCCCGGGCCATCTCGTCCTTCAAGGTGCGGTTGATCGCCACGACCATCGTGTCGGGCCGGCCGTCCGGCTCCGGCTCGGTGGCGAAGGCGTCTGACGTCGGGTCGACGTCGGGGGAGTAGACGTAGAGCGTCGCCGTCTCGCGCGCCGGCTTGGCCGCCTGCACCGCGCGGTCCGCCGCCGCGTTCACCTCTCCATCGACCTCCGCCGCGAGTGCCTCCAGCTCCGCCTCCGTTGCGAGACCCTCCTCGAGCAAAAACCGTTTGAACCGCAACAGGGGATCGCGCCGCGCCTCCTCGGCGCGTAGCTCCGCCGGCTTGTAGAGGCGCTCGTCGTCCGAGAGCGAGTGCGAGTAGGGCCGGACGACCGACGCGCGCACGAGCGCAGGGCCCTGCCGGCCGCGCGCGTAGGCGATCGCCTCCCGCATCGTGCGGTAGCTCGCCAGGAAGTCCGTGCCGTCGACCTCGGCGACGTGCAGACCGGGGAAGCTCCGGACGAGCCGGGCAATGTTGCCCCCGGGCGTCTGCACCTCGACCGGCACCGAAATCGCGTAGCCGTTGTCCTCGACGAGGTAGACGACCGGCACCCGGCGCGTGCAGGCCGTGTTGAGGGATTCCCAAAACTCCCCCTCGCTCGTCGCGCCGTCGCCGAGCGACACGTACACGACCTCGTCGTCCTTGAAGCGCGCCGCGCGGTCCGCCAGACCGGGCAGCCGCGCGTAGATCAGACCGGCCTCGGCGCAGCCCACCGCCTGGAGGCACTGGGTGCCCGTGGGACTCGACTGCGAGACGATGTGGAGGCGCGGGTGGCCCCAGTGGGAGGGCATCTGGCGTCCGCCCGAACTGGGGTCGTCCTTCGCGCCGACCGCGGCGAGGAGCATCTCGAGGGGGGTGACGCCCAGCACGAGGCAGAGCGCGCGGTCCCGGTAGTAGGGGTAGAACCAGTCAGAGCCCGGCCTGAGCAGCAGGCCCGCGGCGACAAGGACCGCTTCATGCCCGGCCCCGCTGATCTGGAAGAACGTGAGGCTCTGATTCTTGAGCTGGATCTCCTTGTCGTCCAGCCGGCGCGACAGCAGCATGGTGCGGTAGGCGGCCACGAGCGCGTCGCGCGAGAGGCCCTCGTGCACCGCCGCCGAGCCGGGCACCGCACGAGCCGCAGTGTTGCTCACCGCCGAGCCTGTCATCGCACAGCCACCCCCGGCCGACGCAGATTGCCCTGGAACCCCGTGGGATTATATCATCCACGCCGGCGCGCCGGCCGCACCGGAGCGCCGAGGCGAGGCCGCCAAATGTCCGAGACGCCGCGCGCGCACCTCTATCGTTGGGACGAGCTCGAGCTCGAGAAGGTGACGGAAATGATCTCGCGGAAGATCGTGTCGGGAACCCGCGAGATGATCGCCCAGATCTACCTCAAGAAGGGCGCGCTCGTCCCGATGCATGCCCACGAGAGCGAGCAGATGACCTATGTGCTCCAGGGCGCGCTCAAGTTCCTCGTCGGCGGCGAGGAAGTGACGGTGCGCGAGGGGGAGGTGCTGCACATCCCGTCCTGGACGGAGCACCAGGCCGAGGCGCTCGACGACACCTTCGAGCTCGACGTCTTCAGCCCCATCCGCCAGGACTGGCTCGACAAGACGGACGATTACTTCCACCGCGCCTGATGCGCCTGCTTCACGGGAGCTGCCCATGACCGCGTTCGTCGTGTTGCTCGTGCTCGTCGTGGCGGTCGGCCTGTGGGTCGTCGCCACCTACAACCGGTTCGTCTCGCGGCGCAACCAGACCCAGAACGCTTGGAGCCAGATCGACGTGCAGCTCAAGCGCCGGCACGACCTCATCCCGAACCTGGTGAACACGGTCAAGGGGGTGATGGCGTTCGAGCGCGACACGTTGACGGCGGTGATGGAAGCCCGAGCCAAGGCTGTGGCCGCGAGTGGGCCGGCGGCGGCGGCGCGCGCGGAGGGCGAGCTCACCCAGGCGCTCGGCCGTCTCTTCGCGCTCGCCGAGAGCTACCCGCAGCTCCGGTCGAACGAGAACGTCCGGATGCTGCAGGAAGAGCTCGCCTCGACGGAGAACAAGATCTCGTTCGCGCGGCAGTTCTACAACGACGTCGCGACCAAGTTCAACACGTCGCTGCAGGTCTTCCCCGGCAACGCGCTCAACGCGCTCTTCGGCTTCGTCCCGGCCGAGCTGTTCGAGGTGGCCGAGGCCGCGGAGCGCGAGGTGCCGAAGGTGGACCTGACCCTGAAGGCCTGACGCGCCGGCAGGAGGCGGCCGTGACGCCATGAACCTGCTCGAGCAGCAGGCGGCGAATCGTCGGCGCACCTGGCTCGTCATGGCGTTGTTCGTCGCCTTCTTCGCCGCCCTCGGCGTCGGGTTCGACCTGTTCCTGCTCGGGGCCGACCGGCCGTTCGTCCCGGCCGGCGCGCTCGCGGCGCTGGCCGTCGGCAGCGTGTCGGCGCTCGCGGGGTACTACGGCGGAGACCGCGCAGTGCTCGCGTCGACCGGCGCCGTGCCCCTCGCGCGCGCGGCCGAGGCGGCCGGCGACGACGCCCGCTTCGCGCTGCGCCAGCTCCAGAACGTCGTCGAGGAGATGGCGATCGCCGCCGGGCTGCCGCGGCCGCGGATCTACGTCGTCCCCGATCCCGACCCGAACGCGTTCGCGACCGGCCGGGACCCCGCGCACGCGGCCATCGCCGTCACCGAAGGCCTGCTCCACGCGCTCGACCGCGACGAGCTCCAGGGCGTCGTGGCCCACGAGATGAGCCACATCCGCAACTACGACATCCGCCTCCTGACGGTCATCGCCGCCCTCGTGGGCGCCGTGGTACTGCTCTCGGACTGGGCGCGGCGGATGCTGCGGTGGGCGCCCGCCGGCGGCCGCGCACGGCGCGGTCGCGGCGGCCGAGGCGGCGGGCCCGTGCTCCTCGTCCTGTTCGTGCTGTGGCTGGTCGCGGTCGTGGCTGCGCCGCTCGTCGCGCAACTCCTGGCGATGGCCGTGTCGCGCCGGCGCGAGTACCTGGCCGACGCCTCCGGCGCCGAGCTCACGCGCAACCCCGGCGCCCTCGCCGACGCCCTCGAAAAGATCGAGGCCCACGCCGCACCCACCCGCGCGATCAAGCGCGGCACGGCCCACCTCTGCATCGCCGACCCGCTCGGCCGACGAGTGAATTTCCGCGACGGCTTCTGGGCCGACCTGTTCGCCACCCATCCCCCGATGCCCAAGCGGATCGCCGCGCTGCGCCAGATGGCGTACCAACCGGCCGGGTCCTGACGCGCGGGTCAGTGCACCCGCTTGCGCCAGTCCTCGCGGCCGCCGGCGCACACGTCGAACCGTCGGCGGAGCCGCTGCATCTTCCAGCGCAGGTAGCGGGACTTGAGCGTGGAGGTCAAGCTTCGGGTGCCGGTCAGATACAGGTACCCCACCGCGAGCCCGCCCAGGTGCGCGGTGTGGGCGATGCCACCGCCCCCGCTGCCCGCCGACGCCAGAAACGCGATCGCGCCGATGATGAGCACGAAATACTTCGCGGGGATCGGGAACAGGAAAAACATCAGGATCGGCCGGTGCGGGTAGTACATCGCAAAGGCCGCCAGCAAGCCGTACAGCGCGCCCGAGGCGCCGAACGTCACCGCATAGTAGATCTGCGACGAAACGTCGGCGGGCCCCAGCGACCACGCGAGCGTCGTGGCAGCCGCTCCGAGCCCGCTGACTCCGTAATACCGCAGGAAGAATCGTGTTCCCCACAGCCGCTCGAGCTCGACGCCGAACATCCAGACGCCGAGCATGTTGAAGAGGATGTGCGTGAGGCTTCCGTGGACGAACATGTAGGTGACCGGTTGCCACAGCCACCACCGCTCGACCACCGCCTGGGGCACGAGCCCGAGCCACAAGGTCAGGCTCGGAAACAACAAGGTCGCGACGTAGACGACGATGTTGGCCCAGATGAGCGCCTTCACCGCGGGCGTCGCGGGACCGGGCCCGAAGGTATATGAGACGGCCGCGTACCGAGGGAACCGTGGCATCGCGCTCGTGCGAACGGGGCTATCGTACTACATCCGTGCCGACCGGCGTCCGGTCGCCCGACGACGCCGCGCGCGACGCCGCGCGCGGACGCGAAACCGGCGGCAGGTCTCGCGCGAGCGCCGCACCGGCCAGCGGGAGGAACGCCAGCGTCGAGAGCGTCGTGGCCACGCCGACGCGGTCGGCGAGGTGGCCGGCGACGGGGATGGCCAGCCCCGCCGTACCCCACGCCGCGCCCATCAGGAGGGACGAGACGGTGCTCGCGCTCACCGGCGCCACGAGCTGTCCGTAGGTCACGTTGACCGGCAGCGTCGACAGCAGGAGGAAACCGCCGGCGCCGAGGGCGACGAATAGCGGCCACCCGTCGAGGCGCGGGGCGATGGCGAGCAGCGGTCCGCAGAGCATGAGCGACCAGACGACCACGCGGCGCGGCCCATAGCGATCGGCCGCCGGTCCGCCGAGGAAACCGCCGAGCCCGCTCGTGAGCAAATACACCGCGAGCGCCGACGCCGCCTCGCTCACGCTTCGCCCGCGTCGTGTCAGCATGACTGGCAGGAAGGTCGAGAAGGCGAGCGCGGTGACGGTGCGGAGCACTACGATGGCGTACAGGCGTGCGAGCGGCTTGGCGTACGGCCGCAGGCTGCGAAACGCTCCGGCGCCGGCGGGTTCAGGCACCGAGAGCGCTGGTACCCGCCGCAGCACGACCGCGAGCCACAGGAGCCCCGGCAACGCTATGAGCGGCGACCAGGCCAGGCCCAGCCGATCCACGACCGGCGTGGCCGCGAGCGGCACGAGCGAGAACCCCAGCGTCCCGCCGCTGATGTACACCGACATAGCGAGCCCTGGCCGGTGCCCGCCCAACCGGTGAACCAGCGCGGCCGCCGGCGGGTGGAACGCGGCCGAGCCCAGGCCCCCGACCATCAAGATCACGCCGAGCGCGAGCGCGGAGTTCGCGCGCCCGATCAGGCTGAGGGCGCCGACGGCCACGAGCGGGCCCGCCACGAGCAGCCATCGCGGCCGCCACCGGTCGGCGAGCGGGCCGAAGCCGAGCTGCGCGACCGCCGACGCGAGCTGAAACCCCATCGCCAGGACGCCGGCTGCCGCGAGCGACAGGTCAAGGTGCGCGATGAGGAGCGGCAGGAGGGGTGCGAAAAGGTTGCCGTAGCCGTCGACGACCAGGTGGGCAGCCGAGAGTCTGAGGACCCCGGGCGGCACGCTGAACCCGCGGGGAGTCATGGGCGGTCGCTCGGTCCGGTCACCGCCGTCCGCCCCCCGCCAGGCGCTCCGCCACCCGCCGCAGGGCCTGGTCGAACTCCTCGACGCGCAGCAGGCGCGCGCTCGCGGCCAGCACGGCCAGCGCCGCGGCGATCGCCAGCAGGACGCGCCCGAGTCTGGCCAGCTCCCCGGAGCCCGGCAGCGGCCCGTGCAGCCACGCCTCGACGGCGGCGGCGGTCGCGCCCATCGCGGTCGAGGCCAGCGTGATCTTGACGGTCGTCGACGCCAGCCGCCGGCCCTCCAGCCCGCCCAGGCGTCGTCCGAGCCAGGCGAGCAGCAGCGAGGCGTTCACGAGCGCGGCGAGGGCCGTCCCGAGCGCGAGGCCGCGGTAGCCGAGCACGCGAACGAGCGCCAGGTTCAGGACCAGGTTGGCCACGACCGACACGACGCTGGCGACCACCGGGGTCCGGCTGTCGCGCAGCGCGTAGAAGGTCGGGGCCGCGATCTTCACCGCCGAATAGCCCACGAGACCCGGTGCGTAGAAGATGAGCGCCGCGGCCGTGGGGCCCGTGCTCCGGTCCAGGGCGAACTGCCCGCGCTCGAAGATGAGCGACACGATCGGGGTGGCGAGCGCGATGAGCCCGACCGTGGCTGGCACGTTCACGACGAGCATCAGGCGCAGCCCACTCGAGAGCGTCCGCCGGATCGCCCCGGTGTCTCCCAGGGCGGCGTGCCGCGAGATCTCGGGAAGCGCCGCCGTCGCGATCGAGACGCCGAAGAGGCCGATCGGCAGGTACATGAGCCGAAACGCGTACTGCAAGAACGACACGGCGCCGGTGCCCTGGCCCGTCGCCAGCACCGTATTGACGAACACGTTGATCTGGACCGCGGCGAGCGCCAGCGTGCCGGGCAGCATGAGCCGCAGCACGTCCCGCAGCTCCCGGTCCCCTGGCGCGACGGTCGGGCGGAACCGGTAGCCCTCGCGCCGGAGCACGGGCCACTGGATCAGGATCTGGCCCAGCCCGCCGAGGAGCGTGCCGACGGCGATACCCGCGACGGGGGGCAAGCCGAGGCGCGGCATCAAGGGCACGACGAGAAACGCCGAGAGGATCGTGCCCACGTTGAACATCGCCGGCGACAGGGCCGGCACAAAGAACCGACCGAGCGCGTTCAGCATGCCCATCATGGCCACCGCGATCGCCACGAGCGTCAAGAACGGCAGCATGATGCGGGTCAGCAGGATCGTGAGCTCGATCTTGGCCGGCACGGCGGCGAAGTCACCCGCGATGGCGCGCACGAGCGGTCCGGCGAACACCACGCCGGCGGCGACGAGTCCGCCCGTCACCACGACGAGCGCCGTGATGACGAGGCTGCCGAGGCGCCACGCCGCCGCGCGGCTCCGCGTGGCCAACAGGCGCGTGAACGTCGGGACGAAGGCGGCGCTCATGGCGCCTTCGGCGAAGAGGTCCCGCACGAGGTTCGGGATGCGGAACGCGACGAAGAAGGCGTCCATCGCGTCGCCTGCCCCGAAGAGCGCGGCCAGGACCAGCTCGCGCACGACGCCCAGCAGACGACTCGTCAACGTGGCCACGCTCACCTGGCCAGCGGAACGGGCGAGCCGGACACTCGAGCTGTCAGGAGGGGCAGGCGATAGACTGGCGCGGTCGGTCACAGACGCCCCAGCGTACCACAGGGCGGTCCTCCCGACCTCGCCGTGGCGGCATCGTCAGAACGCGCCACCGGCCGCTTCCGGGAGGACCCCCGGCCCGCGCGGCGCACGCCGTGAAAAAAGCCCCCGCCCGAGAGCGGGGGCTCCTGGAGGATGGATGAGAGGCTGCGGTGCGCTCTCGCCAGGTTAGACGAAGCAGGCCGACCGAAGGTTTGCCGTGCCGCGCTACGCCCCAGCGAGCCTGCGTCGCACCAGCTCGTTGACCGCCCGGCCGTCGACGGTGAACGCGGCGAGCTTCGGCATCACGGCCTTCATGACGCGGCCCAGGTCCTTGACCGACGCCGCCCCCAGTTCGGCGATGGTCGCCTCCACGAGGCGCTCGAGCTCGGTCGGCTCCAGCGCCGGCGGCAGGTACGATTCGAGCACGGCGATTTCCGCCGTCTCGCGCTCGGCCAGGTCGACACGACCGCCTTGCCGGAACAACTCGACCGAGTCCCGCCGCTGCTTGATGAGGTTCATCACCACCTGGCGCTCTTCCGCGGCGTCGAGCGGCCGCCCTCGCTCCACGGCGCGGTTGGTCAAGGCGGCCTTCAGCATGCGAAGCGGCGCCAGCCGCGCCTGGTCCCGCGCCTTCATGGCGGCGGCGATGTCCTTCGTCACCTGCTCGTCGAGCTTCATGCTCGCTCCTCCGTGGGCCGGTCCCCTCACCGATCGTAGTCGGAGTCGCCGAGCGTCACGTGCCAGCGCTCCGGGTGCTCGTAGAAGCCCGGGTCCACCTCGATGGCGTTGATCTTGACGAACATCTCGATCGACGCGCCGATCTGAAAATACCCCGACCGGCGCAGGCCGCGCCGCAGCCCGGCGTGGGAAAGGTAGCAGCGGATCTTGTCGGAGTCGGCGGCGCGCGCCTCTCGATCCACCCACGCGAGCAGGGTCCGCAAGCCGGCCTCGTCCTCCGGGTCGACCAGCAGGTCGACGATGAGCGTCACCCGCCCCAGCGGTTCGTGCACGTGGCGGTACACGACGTAGCCGAGCGCCTCGGGCCCGCGCCGCAGCACCGCCGCCGAGTAGCGGACGTGCGGCGTCGTCATGAACCGCCAGTTGAGGTACGCGGCGTCCCGGCGCACCACCAGGTCGAATTTCCCGCCGACCCGCTTCCACAGCGCCGTCACGTCGTCGTCGAACCGGCGGACGATGTGCGCCTCCGCCGCGAGCGGCCGCGTGCGTGCCACGATGCGGACGATAGGCAGGGTCACGGCGGAGACGAGGCGGTTGAGGGCGGGCGGCCACCGCGGCATCCGGAGCGCCCGGCGCGACAGCGGCTTGACCAGACACGGGATCGAGACGACCGGCCAGCGGAGCTTCGCGAACAGCCCTCGAGACCCGCCCTCGAGACCGAGCCCCAGCGAGGCGCCGGCGAAGGCATCCCACGTCCGCATGAGCAGCTCGCCCACGCCCTGTCGCTGCCGTTCCGGCGCCACCATCGCGTCGACGGCCCAGGCGGCGTCGATCTCCCGGCCGCGCACCGACAGGCGAACCGGGATCGTGGCGACCTGCCCGACCGCCGCCGTGCCTTCACGCGCAACCCAGATGGGCGGGTCGCCCCGCACAGCCGGATTCGCGCGGTACCGCCAGTCCCACCGCAAACGCTGCGCCTCGGCGGCGTCGTGCCCGAACACCCGCCGGAACAGCGCATCGAGCGCACGACGATCCTCCGGGCGATACCGGTCGACTTCCGCCACGTACGCGCTCTCGCGAGTCACAAACAGACCGCTACACTGTCGTCGCCCCGGTCACGCCGCATTCTAGCGCAGAAGCTTCGGCGCAGACGCCGCCCGGCGGGCGCCAGAGCGCGTCCCGCTCACCCGCCGAGGTCAGGCTCCACCGCCGCCGGGCTTCTTTGGCGGCGGGTTTCCAGAGGTCGTCGTGCCGGGCGACCCGGGCGCGCCAGGCAGCGGCGCGAAGCCGGGTCGCGGCAGCGCCGCCGGCACTTGAGGCTGTGCCTGTGGCGACGTGATCATGCCAGGCAGCGGCGCGACCGGCGGCGCGTCCTGAGGCTGGGGCTCGGCGCCGCCCGTCCCCGGGAACGGAAGTGGATTCGGGGTCAGAAACCCGGGCGGTCCGCTCGTTGGATGGGCGGGCCGCGGTGTCACCCGCGGAGCCACCTCGAGCCCCTCCTCGCTCGTCCCAGGGGGAAGGTTTCCCCCTGGTGCTGGCAGCGGAGGGTTTCGCGGCCCGAACGCCGGCGAAGGCAGCGGCGCCGCCGGCCTCGCGGCCGAAGTTGCCGGAGGCCGACTCGTGGCAAGAATCACGACACGGTCGAACCGCGACGCGCCCTGGCTCGCGGTCGGCCGCGGCGCCGCCAGATAGCCGGCCGCCGACCGCAGCAGCACGTCGAGGGCGCGAACTTCCGGCACGTCGATCAGCCGGAGCGTCACGGGCGGGCCGCCCAGCTTCTCGAGGTTGACGACGCGCACCTCACCGACGCGCGCCCACTCCTCGAGAATCCGTCGGACGGGCACCTGATCGGCCACGATCGTGACCCGCCCATCCCTGAGCGTGACCTGCAGGTCCTCCACGCCCTGCCCGAACCCCGGGGCGGCGACGAGCGCCACGGCCGCGCATATCGTGGCAGGAAGCGTCACGGTACCTCTTCAGACTGTCCCTTCCAGTATACGCCGCCGGCCGGGGTGCTGTCTCCGGGTCTTTTCTGGAGGGGCCGCCGGGATCACGCGCGCGTCCGGACCTCGTGAGCCTGGCAGTACGCGATCACGCGCCGGAGGATCTCGTCGAGCGGAACGGCGGGTTCGAAGCCCACGAGAGCCCGGATCTTGGTGATGTCGGGCACCCGGCGCGGCATGTCCTCGAAGCCGGCCTCGTAGGCCTCGTCGTAAGGAACGAAGACGATGGGCGAGCGGGAGCCGGTGAGCACCCGCACGCGCTCGGCTAGCTCGCGGATCGTCACCTCGTGCGGGTTGCCGATGTTGAAGACCTCGCCCACGGCGCGCGGCTCCGCCACGAGCGCGAGCAGGCCGCGGACGACGTCGCTCACGTCGGCGAAGCTGCGCGACTGGGAGCCATCGCCGAAGACGGTGATGGGTTCGCCCGCGAGCGCCTGACGCACGAACGTGGGGATGACCATGCCGTAGCGTCCGGTCTGGCGGGGACCCACAGTGTTGAACAACCGGACGATGATGACCGGCAGTTTCTTCTCCTTCCAGTAGGCGAGGGCGAGGAACTCGTCGATGGCCTTGCTGCACGCGTAGGCCCACCGGTGTTTCGGCGTTGGGCCGAGCACCAGGTCGGCGTCCTCGCGGAAGGGCACGGCCGTGCTCTTCCCGTAGACCTCCGAGGTCGACGCGACGACCACGAGCTTCCGTTTCTTCGCCGCGTGCTTAAGGACGACTTCCGTCCCGTGCACGTTCGTCTCGATGGTGTGGACCGGCGCCTCGACGATGAGACGGACGCCCACGGCTGCGGCCAGGTGAAAGACCACGTCGCACCAGTCGACGTGCTCGGCCAGCACCGGTTCGTGGGCGATCGTGTCGATCGTGTAGTGGAACCCGCGCCGGCCCTTGAGGTGCGCGATGTTCTCGATCGAGCCGGTCGAGAGGTCGTCGATGACGTCGACCTCGTGGTCGCGATCGAGCAGCGCCTCGGCAAGGTGGGATCCGATGAAGCCCGCGCCGCCGGTGATCAGGACGCGCACAGTGTCACCCTCCACGGGGGCGATACGCCCGGATCGCGTCGGCGACGATGGCGACGGCCGACGCGGCCAGGTTCGGGTACAGGGGCAACGAGAGGATCTGCCCGCACAGGGCCTCGGCGACCGGGCACGGGGCCGGATCGACGTGGGCGAAGGCCGGCTGCCGGGGCAGCGGGATCGGATAGTGCACGAGCGTCTCCACGCCGTCGGCGGCCAGGTGTGCCTGAAGGGCGTCGCGCCGCTCCGACCGGACGACGAACAGGTGGAAAACGTGACCCGCGTCTACCACCGGCAGCGGCGTCGTCGGCGTCCCGGCGAGCGCCTCCCGATAGGCGGCGGCGAGCCGGCGCCGGCGGTCCGTCCAGCCGGCCAGGTAGGGGAGCCGCGCGCGCAGCACGGCGGCCTGGAGTTCGTCGAGGCGGCTGTTGACCCCCGGCTCCACGTGGTGATACCGGGCGGTCTGTCCGCCGTTTCGCAGGCGCCGGAGGCGGTCGGCGAGCGCCGCGTCGTCAGTCACGACGGCGCCGCCGTCGCCGAGCGCGCCGAGGTTCTTCGTCGGGTAGAAGCTGAACGCGCCGGCGACGCCCCACGTGCCCACCGCGCGCCCCTCGCACGTCGCCAGGTGCGCCTGGCAGCAGTCCTCGACGAGCGCCAGGTGGTGGCGCGCCGCGACGGCGGCGAGCGCCGTCAGGTCGGCGGCCTGGCCGTACAGGTGGACCGGCAGGATCGCCGCCGTCCGCGGCGTGACGGCCGCGGCTGCGGCGGCCGGGTCGAGCGTCAGGCGCACAGGGTCGATGTCAGCGAAGACCGGGCGGGCTCCGGCCATCAGGACCGCGAGCGCCGTGTAGGCGGCGCTGAGCGCCGTCGTGACGACCTCGTCACCTGGCCCAATGCCCAGCGCCCGCAGCGTGAGGGCGATGGCGTCGGTCCCGGTCCCGACGCCCACGGCGAAGCGGCAGTGGCTGGCCGCGGCGAACTCGCGCTCGAACGCCTCGACCTCGGGGCCCAGCACGAACCAGCCCCGCTCGAGCACGCGATCCACGGCGGCCTGGACGGCCGCCGCATCCTCCGCCGGCCGCAGCCGGAGGAACGGGACCCGCTGGGACCCGATCATGGCGCCCCCGCCGGGTCACCGGCCGAGTCGGGTCCGTCGACGTAATGGGCGAAGTGCTCGCGATAGTACGCGATCGTCCGGGCCAGGCCGTCGCGCAGCCCGACCGTCGGTTCCCACCCGGTCGTCCGCCTGAACTTGCTCCAGTCGGTGTAGAAGCTGCCGATGTCGATGCGCTTCTTCTCCGGCGGCCATTCGACGAACCGCACGCGGCCAGAGCCGGCCACCTCAAGCAGCAGGGTCACGAGGTCGCGTAGGCTCATCGGCTCGCGGCCGCCGACGTTGAAAACCTCGCCGTTGCAGGCCTCCGAGGCGCCCGCGCGGAGGAACGCGTCCACCACATCGTCCACGTAGACGAAGTCCCGGAGCTGCGAGCCGTCGCCATAGATCTCGACCTCCCGGTCTTCGATCGCGAGGCGGATGAACCACGCGATGAAGCCCTGGCGGTTGTGCTTGATGAGCTGTCGCGGTCCGTAGACGTTCGTCAAGCGCAGCGAGCAGGCGCGCACGCCGAAGACCTGGTTGTAGAGCAGGTGATAGTATTCGCCCGCCGCCTTGTTGATGCCGTTGACGTCGACGGGCCGCACGAGGTGCGTCTCGTCCACCGGCAGCCGCTCCGGCCGGCCGTACACTTGACGCGTGCCGGCGAAGACGACCTTCGCCCGGGGGTTCCGCCGGCGGCAGGCCTCGAGCAGCGAGAGCTGGGCGCGGCAGTTGATCTCGAGGTCTGTGAACGGCTCCCGCATGCTGTCGATGTGGCTGACCTGGCCCGCCAGGTTGAAGATGACCTCCCGATCGCGTACCAGGTATTCCATCGTCGTGCCCTGGCGCACGTCGGCGATGTTCACCCGGACCCTATCCTCGATGCCGTGGATGTTGAACAGGTTCCCGCCGTACTCCGGGATGAGCGAATCGACGATGAGGATGTCGGCGCCGAGATCCACCAGCCGGCGGGCGAGGTTGCTCCCGATGAAGCCCAGACCCCCCGTCACCATCACGCGGCGCCCGCGGTAGAACGTCAGGTACCCGACGTTCATGACCGCGGTCCCGTCGCGCGGAAACCCGCCCCGGAGCTTGCCTCGTCCGTCGGGCGCCCGGCGGCCCCGCGCCGGAGGTGCTCGCGCCGGACGACGAGCTGCATCCAGAGCTGCCCGACGTCGATCGCCGTTCGCACGATGCGCCGCAGGTTGAAGAACTGCGAGCGGCCGTACGCCCGGTGGTAGTGGTGCACCGGCACCTCGGCGATCCGGAAGCCGGCGTCCTGGACCTTCTTCATCAGCTCGAGACAGACGACGCCGCTGTTCTTCTCGAGTGCCACCCGGTCGAAGATGGCGCGGCGCATCAGCCGAAAATCGCAATCGACATCGCGCACCGTGAGCCCGAACAGCAGCTTCACGGTGTGGTGGTACAGACGGCCGATGAAGACGCGGTGCAGCGGGTCCGACCGGCTGATCTTGTAGCCGTTGACGAGGTCAACTCCCGGGCGCATCGCCTGCCAGAGAAGCGTCATCTCCGCGGGATCGTACTGCGCGTCGCCGTCGGTGTAAAAGATGAGATCCCGCGTTGCCGCGGCGAAACCCGTGCGGAGCGCGCCGCCGTAGCCCCGGTTCTGCGCGTGGTGGATCACACGGAGTTCCGGACAGCGCCGGGCGAGCTCGTCGAGGATCTCGGCCGTCCGGTCACGGCTGCCGTCGTTGACGACCACGACCTCGAAGTCCGGCGTCAGGGTGCGGGCGGCCTGGATGGCCGAGATCACCATGCTGGCGATCGTGCCGCCGTCGTTATAGGCCGGGAAAAACACGGTCAGGCTCGGGGCGGCGGATGTCAGAGGCTCGGGCATGTCAGGAGCGTAAACCTTAGCATCGGAAGCACTTAAATACAAGAGCTCGAGCCTCCCGATCGCCGCAGCCGCCACGGCAGCACCAACGCCTCCAGCACGATGGCCCGCGAGAGCTTGGAGTGCCCGCGACGGCGTTCCACGAAGCGGATGGGGAGCTCGCGGATAGAGAGCCCGCGTCGCGCCGCGTGCCAGGCCATCTCGATCTGAAACGCGTAGCCCTCCGACCGGATGCACGAGAGCGGTAGGTGGGCCAGCGCCTCCCGTCGCCAGCATCGAAACCCGGCGGTCGCATCGCGCACGGCCAGACCCGTGGCCGCCCGCACGTACCAGTTCGCCGCCGTGCTCAAGGCGATGCGGGCGAGGGGCCAGTTGACGACCTGGCCGCCCGGCACGTAGCGCGACCCAATGACGAGGTCGGCGTCTGCGGTTGCCGCGACCAGCCGCGGCAAGTCCGCTGGATCGTGCGAGAGGTCCGCGTCCATCTGGCAGACGACGCTCACCGGTTCGCTCACGGCGCGCGTGAATCCCTCGACGTACGAGCGCCCCAGGCCGCGCGGTCCGGTACGGTGCACGACGACGATCCGCCCGCCCGATTCCGCCGCCAGGCGATCGGCCACCTCGCCCGTGCCGTCCGGCGACCCGTCGTCGACAACGAGCATCCGGTAGTCGGCGTGGCCGAGCACCGCGTCCGCCAGCAGCGGAAGGTTCTCGCGCTCGTTGTAGGTGGGCACGACGACGAGCACAAGGCGAGTGCGGGTCACGACGGGATCGCCGACGGCACGCGCACCGTCGACCCTACGTGGCGAACCGAAAAGTCATGACGTCGCCGTCCTGGACGATGTAGTCCTTGCCCTCGAGGCGCAGGTCGCCGTGCTGTCGGCACGCGGCGAACGACCCGCGCGCGCGCAGCGCCGTGTAGGGCACGACCTCGGCGCGGATGAACCCGCGCGCCATGTCGGAGTGGACTTCGCCGGCCGCAGCCTGCGCGGGCGTCCCGCGCGGCACCGACCAGGCGCGGCACTCGTGTTCGCCCACCGTGAAGAACGAGATGTAGCCCAGCAGGTCGTAGCTCGCCCGGATGACCCGCTCGAGGCCCGATGCGCCGATGCCGAGCGCGGCGAGAAACGCGGCGCGGTCGCTCGCGTCGAGCTCGGCGACTTCGAGCTCGATCTTCGCGCACACCGCCACGGCCGCGGCGGCCGCCTGCGCGAGAATCGGTGGGAGCCCCAGACGGTCGACCGTCTCCTCGGCCCGCGCCACGTCGGCTTCGTCCACGTTGACCACGACGAGGAGCGGCTTGGCCGAGAGCAGCTGGAAGCCGCGGAGCCGCTTGCCGGCGTCGCCCGAAAGGCCCAGCGTGCGCAGGGGACGGCCCTCGTCGAGATGCACGCGGCACCGGTCGAGCAGGTCAGCTTCCGGCTTCAACTCGGCCGCCGCCCCCTTCTTGAGGTCGCGCGCCAGCCGGTCGAGCCGGCGCTCGACGACGGCGAGGTCGGCTAGGACCAGCTCGTCGTCCATCGTCCGAACGTCGCGCGCCGGATCGATCGAGCCGGGCGCGTGCGGCACCGTCGGGTCCCGAAACGCCCGCACCACGTGGACGAGCGCGTCGGCGTGGCGAAACGGCGCCACGTCGAGCAGGTGCGCGACGCTCGGGGGCCCGGCGGCGGCCAGGTCGGCGAACTCCACCGTGGCGGGCACCGCTCGACGCGGGGCGAACAGCTCGCTCAGCCCGTCGAGTCGTGCGTCGGGGACCCGGGCCACGCCGACGTGAGCTTCGGCGCGCGGGTGCGCCCCGTGCAGCGCGCCGGTGAGCAGTCGAAACAAGGTCGTCTTGCCTGTCTTGGGGAACCCGATGAGGCCGGCGCGGAGCATCTGGGGGTTTCCCGGGCGCGTTTCAGATCTGCACATCGTAACACGTCGCCGCGCTCGACCTCTCGCCCTTCGCCACGCGCAGGCGAAGGTTAGGCGTAATCCCAAATTTGACATGATTTTGCCGTTGACAAACGGGGGTGACGTTCTCTACCATCGCGGTGGATTTTTGTGGAGCAAAGTGGAGCGCGACGCGTGCTTCGGGGCACCTTCACCGCCACGATCGATGACAAGGGTCGGCTGAAGATCCCGGCGGCGTTCCGGAGTCTCATTGAGAAGGAGCACGGATCGCGGCTGTTCGTCACGAGCGTGACGGGGGACTCGGTGCGCATCTACCCGCTGCCGGTGTGGGAGAGCCTCGAGGCCAGGCTGGCCCGGATGCCGTCCGCGCATCCGGTGCGCAAGCGTTTCTTCGACCGCGTGAACTACTTCGGCCAGCCGGCCGAGTTCGACCTCCAGGGACGCGTCCTCATCCACGCGCGGCTGCGCGAGTCGGCGGCGATGAACGGCGTGGTGGACGTGCTGGGTCAGTACGACTTTCTCGAAGTGTGGAACCACGATCGGCTGCTGGCCAAGCTGCAGCGCGAGCCGTTCACCGACGAGGACGCGCGCGCGCTGGCGGAGTTCGGCATTTGACGGCGGTGCACACGCCCGTGCTGGTGGCGGAGGTGGTCGAGTGGCTCGTCCCTGCGCGCGGCGGCGTCTTCGTCGACTGCACCGTGGGCCTGGGCGGGCACGCGCGCGCGCTGCTCGAGGCGGGCGCGACGCGGCTCATCGGTCTCGACCGCGACGCGGAGGCGCTCGCGGAGGCCCGACGCGCGCTGGCACCGTGGGCTGAGCGGGTCGAGCTCATCCACGCCGACTACCGGGAGCTCGCGGCCGTGCTGGATGCGCGGGGCCTCGACCGTGTCGACGGCGCGCTGGCGGACCTCGGCGTGTCCTCCTGGCAGCTCGAAGGCGCGGGCCGCGGCTTCAGCTTCCGGCGCGACGAGCCGCTCGACATGCGCATGGATCGGACGACGGGGCCGACGGCGGCCGAGCTGCTCGGGTCGGCGACGGAGGCGGAACTCGCCGGCGTCCTCCATCGGTACGGGGAGGAGCGCTACGCCCGCCGCATCGCCCGGGCGATCGCCCGCGCCCGGAGGCGGGCGCCCGTGCGGACGACGGGAGAGCTGGCGGCGATCGTGCGCCGCGCGATCCCGACGCGCGCCCGGCCGCGCCTCGACCCGGCCACGCGCACGTTTCAGGCGCTGCGCATCTGGGTCAACCGCGAGCTCGAGGGCCTCGATCGCTTCCTCGGCGACGTCGCCGCTCGGCTGCGCGTGGGCGCGCGGCTGGTCGTCATCGCGTTTCACTCGCTGGAGGATCGGATCGTCAAGCACACCCTGAGGGCGCTGGCGCGCGGCGCCGAGGCCCGCGTGCGCATCCTGACGCCGCACCCGGTCGTGCCGCGCCCCGGGGAGATCCGGCAGAATCCGCGCGCCCGCAGCGCGAAGCTGCGGGCGGCCGAAAGGGTGCCATGAAGCCGCTCGAGTTCGAGTACCCCCTGACGCGAGACGTGGGCAACCGGGTGGTGGTGCGGGAGGTCGACGAGACCGAACGACGCGAGTTTCGGCGGTCGGTCGGCGTCGGCGTCTTCCTCGTCGCCGTGCTGCTCTTTTCGGCCTGGCAGCACTTCGAGCTGCTGCAGCACGGCTACGAAGTCGAGCGGCTCCAGCGGGAGCGCGCCGCCGAGGAGGAGCTGAACCGCCACCTGCGCCTCGAGATCGAAGCGCTCGAGGAGCCCGGGCGCATCGACCGCATCGCCCGCGAGGAGCTCCACCTCGTCGACCCCTCGCCGGCGGAAACCATCGTCATCGAGCGAGTCGTGCCGGCCGCCGCGCCCGCGGCGTCCGTCGTGGCGTCCCGGTGAGGACGAGGAGCCACCGTGTCGAACGGGACGGCCACCCCCCCTGAGCCTCGCGCCACCACCTGGCGCCGCACCGTGCGTGGGCGCGCCGCCATCGCCGCCGCACTCTTCGGCGCCTGGGCGGCGGTGACCGAGGCGCGGCTGGTCCTCCTGCAGGTGGTGCAGCACGACGAGCTCGTGGAGCGCGCCCGCCGCCAGCAACAGCGCACCGTCACGGCACCGGCCCGCCGGGGCCGCATCCTGGACCGTCAAGGCCGCGCGCTGTCGATCTCGGCCGATGCCGAGACCATCTACGCGGTCCCGGCCGAGATCGCGGATCCGGGTCGGGTCGCCGACGCGCTCTGCCGCGCCCTCGGGGACTGCACGGCGGCCGACCGCCGCGTGCTCCTCGAGCGCCTGGGTGGATCGCGAGCCTTCGCGTACGTCCGACGGAAAGTGCCGCCGGATGTCGCGGCCCGCGTGGCGGCACTCAAGCTCGACGGCGTGGGCTTCTTGAAGGAGAGCCGCCGGTACTACCCCAGGCGCGAGCTGGCTGCCCACCTGCTCGGCTACGTCGGGGTCGACAACGTTGGGCTCGCGGGCATCGAGGCGGCCTACGACGACGTCATCCGCGGGCGCGACGGCCGCGTGCTCATTCAGGTCGACGCGCGGGAGCACATCGTCGCCAGCCGGGTCGACCGCGCTCCCACCTCGGGCGACGACCTCGAGCTCACCATCGACCAGACGCTGCAGTTCAACGTCGAGCGCGCGCTCGGCGCCGCGGTCGAAGAACACCGCGCGGCGGGCGGGAGCGTCGTGGTCATGGACCCGTGGACGGGCCAGATCCTCGCGCTCGCCAGCTGGCCCACGTTCAACCCCAACGTGTTTCAGCGCGCGAGTGCCGAGGCCCGCCGCAATCGCGCCGTGCAGGACCTCTACGAGCCGGGGTCGACCTTCAAGATCGTCACGGCGTCGGCCGCGCTCGAGGAGCGCGTCGTGCGGCCAGAGGACCCGATCGACGTGAGCGCCGGCTTCATCCGGTTCGGTCCTCGTCGAATCGACGATGTGCACCGGTACGGCGTCCTGTCGTTCACCGACGTCGTGGTCAAGTCGAGCAACGTGGGTGCCATCAAGGTCGGGCTGCGGCTCGGGGCAGAGCGTCTCGGCCGCTACGCGCGACGCTTCGGCTTCGGCCAGCCGCTGCTGCGCGACCTCCGCGGCGAGAACCCCGGCATCCTGTGGCGACCGGACCAGCTCACCGACAGCGCCCTGGCCTCGATGGCGATGGGCTACCAGGTGGGGGTCACGGCGATTCAGATGGCCGCCGCCGTCGCCTCCGTCGCCAACGGCGGGCAGCTCGTCGAGCCGCGTCTCGTGCGGGCCTTCATCCGGGGCGGTCGCCGCGTCGAGGTCCCGGCGCGTGTAGTCCGCCGCGTGATCAGCCCGGAGACGGCCGCCATCCTGACCACGATCATGGAGCAGGTCGTCGAGCGCGGCACCGCCCAGGCCGCGCGCGTGCCGGGCTATCAGGTGGCGGGCAAGACCGGAACCGCCCAGAAGCTCGTGGGCGGCCGCTACTCCCAGTCGGAGTACGTCGCGTCGTTCGTCGGCTTCGCGCCGTCCCGGCGTCCGGCCGTCGCCATCGTGGTGGTCATCGACTCGCCGCGCGCCAAGGGGTACTTCGGGGGCACCGTCGCCGCGCCGGTGTTCGCGCGCGTCGCCGAGGCGGCGTTGCGCTGGCTCGGCGTCGGGCCGACCATCAACCCGGTACCGCCTGTGCTCGTGGCGCGTCGCGACGAGCCGGCGCCGCCAGTCGCGGTCCCCAGACCCATCCGGGCAGCCCCTGAGCCGGCGCAAGTCACGGTCGCGCGGGCCGAGGAGGGCCGGATGCCGGATCTGCGCGGCCTGAGCGCCCGCGAGGCCCTGCGCGTGCTGGCGCCCCTCGGGCCGGCGCTCCGCCTGAGCGGCGACGGTTTCGTCGTCGACCAGGAACCACCTCCAGGCGCGCCGCTCGCGACGGGCGAGTCGGTGTGGCTGCGGCTGGCGCGTCGCCCGCCGGCTGCGGGAGTGACGCCGTGACGCTCGGCGAACTGATCCAGGGCGCGCCGTCGCTCCAGTCCCCGGGCACGATCGCCCAGGCCGACCTGCGCCGCGAGGTCGTGGGCGTCGCGTACGACTCGCGACGCGTGTCGGCCGGATCCGTGTTCGTGGCCGTCCGCGGCCACCAGCTCGACGCGACGCGGTTCGCCGGCGAGGCCATCCGGCGCGGCGCGGTGGCCGTGGTGGCCGAGGCTCTCCCTCCGCCCGGCGTCGCGGTGCCGTGGATCGTCGCCCCCGACGCGCGGCTGGCGCTGGCCGAGCTGGCGGCGGCCTTCTACGGGCATCCGAGCCATGACCTCTCGGTCATCGGCATCACGGGCACCAACGGCAAGACGACGACCGCGTACCTGCTGAGCGCCATCCTCGAACGATCCGGCGTTCGCTGCGGGCGGGTCGGGACCATCAGCTACGCCCTGCCCGGCGGGGAGCGGGACGCGGTCCACACCACACCGGAGGCGCCGGACCTGCAGGCCCTGTTGCGGGAGATGGCCGCCAGTGGGTGCACGGCCTGCGTGATGGAGGTTTCCTCTCACGCCCTCGCCCTGCGGCGCGTCGACGCGACTCGGTTCCGCGCGGCGGTCTTCACGAACCTCACCCGCGACCACCTGGATTTCCACGGCAGCTTCGAGGCGTACTTCCAGGCGAAGCGCCGGCTCTTCGACCTGCTGCCGCCGGACGGCTGGGCCGTCGTGAACCTCGACGACCCGCGCGCGGCGCGGATCCTCGAGCGCACGCCGCGCCAGGTCACCTACGCGGTCGACCGGCCCGCCGACGTGACGGCCGGGCCGTTCGCCCTCTCGTTCGCCGGACTGCACTTCGAGATCCGGACACCGCGCGGGCGCCTCCAGGTCTCGTCGCGGCTCGTCGGCCGACCGAACGTTTACAACCTGCTCGCTGCCGCGGCCACCGCCTTCGCGTTAAAGGTTCCTTTCCAGGCGATCGAGCGCGGCGTGGCGGAGGTCGAGCAGGTGCCGGGCCGCTTCCAGGTGGTCTCCTCGCCCGGCGATCCGGTCACGGTCGTGGTCGACTACGCGCATACCGACGATGCGCTCAGGAATCTCCTGGAGACCGCCCGACCTCTCGCGGCCGGCCGGTTGATCACGGTGTTCGGCTGCGGCGGCGACCGCGACCGCACGAAGCGGCCCCTGATGGGCGCGGTGGCCGCGCGGCTGAGTGACCTCGTGGTGGTGACGTCCGACAATCCGCGGAGCGAGGATCCGGAGGCCATCATCGCCGACATCCTGCGGGGCTGGCCGTCGTCGGGCGACCGCGTGCCGCCCTGTCTGGCGATCCCGGACCGCCGCGAGGCGGTCGAGCGGGCGATCCGGGAGGCGCGCCCCGGTGACCTAGTCCTCATTGCGGGGAAGGGTCACGAGCGCTATCAGACGATCGGCGACCGCGTCGTGCCGTTCGACGACGCGGCCGTGGCGCGGGCGGCGCTTCGGGCGCGCGGGACCGCCGGGGTGCGCTAGGAGGGGTGGTGGATCTGACGGGTGAGCTCGTCGCCCGGGCGAGCCGCGGACGGATTGCGGCCGGCGACGCGCGTCGCGTGGTGAGCGGCGTCTCCATCGACTCGCGCACCCTGGCGCCCGGCGAGCTGTTCGTCGCCATCCGGGGGCCGCGCTTCGACGGGCACGCCTTCGTGGGCGCCGCGCTGGACGCGGGGGCTTGCGGCGTCGTCGTCAGCACCGACGACGCGGCGCGCGCGGCTGCGGCGCGCGGCGCCCTCGCCATCGTCGTGGACGACACGGTCGCCGCCCTGCAGCAGCTCGCGCGGTACGTGCGGCGGCGGTCGGGTGCGCGCGTCGTCGCGGTGACGGGCAGCGCCGGCAAGACGACGACGAAGGAGTGCGCGGCGGAGCTCGTCGCGGCGCGCTATCGCGTGACGCGCAGCCGCGGCAACCTCAACAACCACATCGGGCTGCCCCTCGCGCTCCTCGAGCTCCGTCACGAGCCGGAGGTGGCCGTCGTGGAGCTGGCCATGAACCATCCCGGCGAGATCCGGACGCTCGTGGGCCTCGCCGAGCCGGAGGTGCGCGTCTGGACCAACGTCGGCGACGCGCACCTGGGCTTCTTCGCGTCGGTCGACGATCTCGCCCGGGCCAAGGCGGAAATCCTCGAGCAGGCCACGCCGGAGACGGTGCTCGTCGCCAACGCGGAGGACGCCCGCGTGATGGGCCACGCGCGGGAGTTTGTCGGGCGCGTCGTGACGTTCGGCACCGGTCGCGCCGACGTCCAGGCGCTCGACGTGGTCGACGATGGCCTCGACGGCGTGCGCTGCCGCGTGCGCACCCCGCTGGGAGAGGTGAGCCTGGCGGCGCCGCTCGTCGGCGCGGCCAATCTCGCCAACCTGCTGGCCGCCGTAGCCGTGGCCGTCGTGCTCGGCGTGCCGCTCGCCGCCGTGGCCGATCGCGTCGGCCGACTGCGCCCGGCGCCGCACCGCGGCGAGGTGCTGCGGCTGGCGGGCGGCGTCACGGTACTCGACGAGTCGTACAACGCGAGCCCTTCCGCGGTGGCGGCGACGCTGGCCGTCCTGGCCGCGGCGGGCCGCGAGCGGCGGACGGTGGCGTTTCTCGGCGAGATGCTCGAGCTCGGCGACCACGCCGTGGCGCTGCACGAAGAGACCGGCCGGCGCGCGGCGGCGGCCGGTGTCGCCTCGCTCGTGGCGATCGGCGGGCCGCCGGCCAAGGCGCTCGCCGCCGCGGCGGTACAGGCTGGCCTCGACCCGGGGGAGGTCCGGCACGTGACGACGAGCGAGGAGGCCGCCGCCCTCGTGACCTCGCTCGTCCGGCCCGGCGACCTGGTGCTCGTCAAGGGGTCCCGCGCCGTGGCGACCGAGCGCGTGGTGGAACGCCTCCAGCAGGAGTTCGCCTGATGCTGTACCACCTGCTCTCGCCGTTCCACGGCGTGGTCGCCGGTCACATCGTCTCGGTGTTGAACGTCACGCGCTACATCACCGTCCGCACGGCAATCGCGAGCTTGACGGCCCTCGCGATCAGCCTGTTGCTGGGACCGTGGCTGATCCGCCGCTTGCGGGAGTTCCAGATCGGGCAGGTGGTGCGCCACGACGGCCCGACGACGCACCGGCCGAAAGCCGGCACGCCGACGATGGGCGGCCTGCTCATCCTGACGGCGGTGATCGTGCCCACCCTGCTCTGGGCCGACCTGACCAACGTCTACATCTGGATCGCCGTGGCCGCCACGCTGGCGTTCGGCGGCATCGGGCTCGCGGACGACTACCTGAAGGTGACACGGCGGACGCCGCACGGCCTCTGGCCGCGCTACAAGCTGCTCGCGCAGGTCGTCGTGGCGCTCGGCGTGGGCGTGGCCGTGGTGGTGCTCGCCCGCCAGCACCCGCCGCTCTACAGCACGCGCCTGGTGTTTCCGTTCTTCAAGTGGCTCATCCCGGACCTCGGCTGGAGCTACGCCCTCTTCGCCGTGCTCGTGCTCGTCGGGTCGTCGAACGCCGTCAACCTCACCGACGGCCTCGACGGTCTGGCGATCAGCGCCGTGGCCGTGGCCGCCGCCGCGTTCACGGCACTCGCCTACGTGACCGGCCACGCCGAGTTCGCCCGCTACCTCCAGATCACGTTCCGTTTCCCGTCGGCAGCAGAGCTGACGATCTTCTGCGGCGCGCTCGTGGGCGCCAGTTTGGGGTTCCTGTGGTGGAACTCGTACCCGGCGGACATCTTCATGGGCGACGTTGGCTCGCTCGCCCTCGGGGGCGCGCTGGGCACGGTCGCCATCCTGATCAAGCAGGAGATCCTCCTCGTCATCGTGGGCGGGGTGTTCGTCATCGAGGCGCTCTCGGTCATCATCCAGGTCGCCTCGTTCAAGTTGACCGGACGGCGCGTCTTCAAGATGGCGCCGCTCCATCACCACTTCGAGCTCGTCGGCTGGAGCGAGCCGAAGGTGATCACACGCTTCCTGATCGTCGCGATCATCTTCGCGCTCTTCAGCCTCACGACATTGAAGCTGCGATGAGCGGCGCTGCGGCGGGGAACGGCGGAACGTGACGGCCGAACTGGATCTGGAAGGTCGGCGGGTGGTCGTGCTGGGGGCGGCGCGCAGCGGGCTGGCGGCGGTCGACCTGCTGCTCGCCCGCGGCGCCCGCGTGACGGTCAGCGACGCCGCCGCGCGGCTCGACGTCGCCGGCGCGCTGGCGGCCCGCGGCGTGGCGCTCGAGCTGGGCGGTCACCAGGCGGCCACGCTCGTCGCCGCCGACCTCGTCGTCCTGAGCCCGGGGGTCCCGCCCCAGCTCCCGGTCGTCGAGGCCGCCAAGCGGGCGGGCGTCCCGGTCATCGGCGAGGTCGAGCTGGCGTGGCGGTTCGTCAAAGGGCCCGTGATCGCCGTGACGGGGACGAAGGGCAAGTCGACCACCGCCACGGTCATCGGACGCCTGCTCGAGGCTGCCGGCCGTCGGGTACGCGTCGGCGGCAACATCGGCCTGCCGCTGAGCGCCCAGGTGGCCGACTCGACGAGGGAGACCGTGCACGTCGTCGAGGTGAGCAGCTTTCAGCTCGAAACGACCGTGACGTTCCGCCCGTGGATCGCCGTGCTGTTGAACGTCTCACCGGACCACCTCGACCGCCACGGCACCGTGGAGGCCTACGCGGCGGCGAAGGCCCGAGTGTTCGCGAATCAGGGTCGGGACGACTGGGTCGTGGTGAACGCCGACGACCCCGGCGCGCTCGCCCTCGCGGCGCGCGCGGCCGCGCAGCGGCTCGAGTTCGGACAGGTCGCCCCGCTCACCGCCGGCGTCGTGGCCGCGGGCCGCGCCATCGTGCACCGCACGGCCGCGGGCGACCGGCCGCTCGTGCCGCTCGGCGCCGTGCGCGTGATGGGCCTGCACCTGCTCAGCGACGTCCTCGCGGCCGTGGCGGTCGGCGTGCTCGCGGGCGTGCCGCCCGACGTCATGACCGAGGCCATCGGGTCGTTCGGAGGGCTCGAGCACGTGCTCGAACCCGTGGCCGAGATCGGGGGAGTCGGGTTCGTCAACGACTCGAAGGCGACCAACGTCGAAGCCGCCCGCCTGGCGGTCGAGAGCGTGCCCCGGCCCGTCGTGCCCATCATGGGCGGCCGGTTCAAGGGGGGCGACCTCCGCGAGTTGCGCGACGCCGTCCGGGCCCGGGTCGACACCATCGTGGCGATCGGGGAAGCGCGGGAACTGATTCGGGCGGCGCTCGGGGACCTAGTGCCCGTCGTCGACGCCGCGGACATGGAGGAGGCGGTGCGCGCGGCGTTCGGCGCGGCGCGCCCGGGCGGGACGGTGCTGCTCGCGCCGGCGTGCGCGAGCTTCGACATGTTCCGCGACTACGCGGCGCGGGGCCGCGCGTTCAAGGAGGCGGTCGCCCGCCTCGAGGCCGAGACGGGCGAGCGGCGTGAGCGGTGAGCAGTCATCAGTCGGTCGGAGACGCCGCCGAGCTGGTCGCTGGGATCGCGGACTGCCCCGGTCTGCGAGGCCAGTGTCGGCGGCCCGCCGCCGGCTGGTGACTGCTGACCGCTCACGACGCCCGTGCGGTCAGGCCCGCCGGGGCCCGGAAGGATCCGGCGTCGCACCGGATGGGTCGGGCGGCGGTCCGGCGCTCGGCCGGCCGCCGGGACGCCTTCGTCCGGTGAGGGTTTCGGCTCGACGGACGGCGCCCATTAGGGTCCGGGCGCGAGCGGCGACGCGGAGGCAGTATGGCGCGAAAGCTGAAATCGGACAAGCTGCTGTTCTTCGCGACGCTGCTGCTGCTCGGCACCAGCGTCGTGATGGTCTACAGCGCCTCGGCGATGCTAGCCCAGGAGCGGTTCCAGCAGCCGTACTGGTTTCTCATCAAGCAGGCGACCTGGGTGTTCATCGGCCTGTTCGTGCTGGCCGCGGCGATGCGCCTCGATTACCGGCACTACCGAGAGCCCGTCGTCATCTGGACCGTGCTCGGGGTCTCGGTCGGCGCCCTCGTGCTGGTGCTCTTCAGCCCCCCCGTGCACGGCTCGCGGCGCTGGTTCGGCGTAGGCGGGCTCGGCATCCAGCCGTCGGAGCTGGCGAAGATCGCAGCGATCCTGTTCACGGCCGCCATCCTGGAGCGGCGCATGGATCGCCTGGACGAACCGACCTCCGCGTTGCTGCCCGTGGGACTCGTGGCCGCGGGTCTCACGGCGTTGATCCTCGTCGAGCCCGACTACGGCACGGCGGTGTGCTTGCTCGTGATCGTGGGGGCCATGGTGTTCGTCGCCGGCGTGCGCTACCGCGACATCGGCGTCGTGCTCCTGGTCGCCCTCCCGCTGCTCGCGGCGGTCGGCTGGAAGGCGGCCTATCGGCGCGATCGGCTGCTGGCCTTCCTGAATCCCTGGGAGAAGCCGTTCGACGAAGGCTTCCAGATCATCCAGTCGCTCATCGCCGTCGGCACGGGCGGCCTCTTCGGAAAAGGACTCATGGGGGGGATGCAGAAGCTGTTCTATCTGCCGGAGCCCCACACCGACTTCATCTACGCGGTCATCGGCGAGGAGCTCGGGCTGGTGGGGACGACGGCCGTGCTCCTGTGTTTCACGGTGATCGCGTGGCGCGGGCTCCGCACCGCCGGTCGCGCGCCGGACCCCTTCGGCGCGCTGCTCGCGACGGGGTTGACGGTGATGGTGGCGTTCCAGGCGTTCGTCAACATGAGCGTCGTGCTGGGCCTGCTGCCCACCAAGGGCATCTCGCTGCCGTTCGTGAGCGTCGGCGGGTCGTCGCTGCTCGTCAACCTGGCCGGCATCGGCATGCTGCTGAACATCTCCCGGCGGGCGGCGCCGTCGGAGGCGTGACCGGGTCGGAGCGCCGCGATCGAGGACCATGAGGGCGCTGCCGCTGCGGGTCGTGATCGCCGGAGGGGGCACGGGCGGTCATGTCTATCCCGGCCTCGCCGTCGCGCGCGAGCTGCAGCGGCGGCGGCCGGGGACCGTGGTGACCTTCGCCGGGACCGCCGCCGGGCTCGAGGCGCGCGTGGTGCCGCGCGCGGGATTCGAGCTGGACTTCATCCGCAGCGCGGGCCTCAAGGGAAAGCGACTGGACGCCCGCGTGCGGGGCGTCCTGCTGCTGCCGGTGAGCCTGCTCGACGCCTGGCGGCTCGTGTCGCGCCGCGCGCCGCATCTGGTGATGGGGGTCGGTGGCTACAGCTCGGGCCCCGTGGTCCTGGTGGCCGCGCTTCGCGGCATCCCGACCATGGTGCTCGAGCAGAACGCGGTGCCGGGCGCGACCAACCGCTGGCTCGCCCGCGTTGTACGCGCCGCGGCGGTCGCCTACGAGTCGTCGCTGCCGTACTTCCGCGGAAAGGGGTTCGTGAGCGGCAACCCCGTGCGGCCCGAGTTCGTCGGCGAGGCGGCGCGGGCGGAGGAACGGGCCGATGACGTCACGCGGGTGTTGATCCTTGGCGGTTCCCAGGGCGCGCACGTCGTCAACTTGGCCATGGTGGAGGCGGCGCCGGAGCTGGCCGCTACCGGTCGCCGTGTCCGCGTGTGGCACCAGACGGGCGATCGTGATCTCGTGCTCGTGCGGGAGGCCTATGAGCGCGCCGGGCTTTCGGCTCGGGTCGAGCCGTTCATCGAGGGCGTCGCAGAGGCGATGAGGTGGGCCGACCTCGTCGTCTGCCGGGCGGGCGCCACGACGCTGGCCGAGCTCGCGGCCGTCGGCCGCGCCGCGATTTTCGTGCCGCTCGCGGCAGCCGCCGACGACCACCAGCGGCGCAACGCCGACCTGCTGGTGCGCGCCGGCGCGGGCGAGCGGATCGACGAGCGCGACCTGAGCGGGTCCCGCCTGGCGGCGTGCCTGCTCGACCTGGCCGGCGACCCGGCGCGGCGGGCGGCGATGGCGGCGGCCGTCCGCGCCTTCGCGAGGCCGGACGCGGCGCGCTGCATTGTGGAGCGAGCGCTCCAGCTCGTCGAGACGTGATGCTGGGACCGACGCGCCGGATCCATCTGGTGGGCATCGGCGGGGCCGGCATGAGCGGCCTGGCGGAGCTGCTCGCCAAGCTCGGGTACGACGTGCGGGGGTCCGACCTCCGGGCGTCCGACGTGACCGACCGGCTGGCGGCGATGGGGGTGCGCGTCTATGTGGGGCACGCGGCCGAGCAGGTCGGCGACGCCGACGTGGTGGTTGTCTCCTCGGCCGTGCCCGTCGACAACCCGGAGCTCGAGGCGGCGCGACGCCGGCGCGTGCCCGTCGTCCCGCGGGCCGAGATGCTGGCCGAGCTGATGCGCGTCAAGCACGGCATCGCCGTGGCCGGTGCCCACGGCAAGACGACGACCACCTCGATGGTGGCCTGGGTGCTCGAACGCGGAGGGCTCGACCCCACTGCCGTCATCGGCGGCCGACTGCGCGCCTTCGGCGGACCCGCGCGTCTCGGCCGGGGCCCCTACCTGGTCGCGGAAGCCGACGAGAGCGACGGCTCGTTCCTCAGGCTCCGGCCGACCATCGCCGTGATCACCAACGTGGACCGGGAACATCTCGAGGCCTACGGGAGCTTCGAGCGCCTGCAGGACGCCTTCGTCGAGTTTGCCAACCAGGTGCCCTTTTACGGCGCGGTCGTGGCGTGCGCGGACGACCCCGTGCTCGCGTCGCTGTTGCCGCGGCTGACCCGACGCGTCCTCACGTACGGGTTCAGCGATCGCGCCGCCGATGTCCAGGGATCCGACGTCGCGCTCGCGGGCTTTCGCGCGTGGTGCCAGGTCCGCGTGCGAGGGCCGGAGTCCGAGGCGTCGTGGGCGACCGCCGAGCTCGCGCTGCAGGTGCCCGGCCGGCACAGCCTGCTCGACGCGCTCGCGGCCGTGGCGGTCGCGCGCGAGGTCGGCCTTTCGCTCGGCGCCGCGGCGGCGGCGCTCGCGGAGTTCGAGGGGGTGGAGCGGCGCTTCCAGTTGAAGGGCGAGACGAGCGGCGTGATGGTGGTCGACGACTACGGCCATCACCCGGCAGAAATCGAGGCCGTCATCGCCGCGGCGCGCGCCGGCTTCGACCGGCGGCTGCTCGTCGCCTTCCAGCCGCACCGGTTCACCCGGACGAGCCAGCTCGCGGTCGAGCTCGGCGCGTCGCTCGCCGGCGCAGACGAGGTCGTCTTGACCGACGTGTATCCCGCCGGGGAGGCGCCGATTCCCGGCGCCACCGTCGACGCCGTGGCCGCAGCGCTCCGGCGCGTGTCGTCCAGCCCTGTGCACATCGTGCGGCGTCTCGAGGAGGTCGCGCCGGCCGTCGCGGCGCTCGCGCGCCCGGGGGACCTGGTGCTCACCCTCGGCGCCGGGTCGATCGGCACGGTGGGGGACCGGATCCTCGCGGAGCTGGCGGCGCGCGAGCGAGGAGGGCGGTCGTGACGGCGGTGGCGCGGGTGCGGTCGGGCACGGCCGACGCGGCTGACCCCCGGTTTCGGCGGGGGCGTGTCCGACCCATGCAGGCGCGGCGGGGGCGACGGGGCCGCCTGTGGCGGGCGGCGCTCGGGGCGCTGGCGCTTCTCGCGGCGCCCGCCCTCGGCTCGGCGGGGGCGTCGTGGGTGCTCGCCTCGGCGCTCTTCCGGGTGGACCAGATCGTGGTGCGCGGCAACGCGCGGATCTCGGCGGGCGCGGTGGCGGCGCTCGTGAGCGCGCTCCGGGGCCAGAACCTGTTCACGGCCGACCTGTCGGCCGCGCGCGCGCGCCTGCTGCGGTCGCCGTGGCTGGCCGACGCCTCGTTGCGGCGCGTCCTGCCTTCCACGATCGATGTGACGGTCGTGGAGCGCGTCCCGATGGCGATCGGCCGGATCGGCGGGCGGCTGTACCTCGTCGATGCCGTGGGTGTCGTGATCGACGAGTACGGCCCGCACGAGACGACGTTCGACCTGCCGATTGTCGACGGTCTCGCGCTGCGAGAAACCGCGGGCTCCGTCGACGCGGACCGAGCGGCCCTCGTGGCGCGGTTGCTCGCCGCGCTGGCCGGCTGGCCCGACCTGGCCAGCAAGGTGTCGCAGGTGGATGTCTCGGATGCCCACGACGCCGTCGTGATCCTCGACGACGATGCGGCGCGCCTGCACCTGGGCGAGGATCGCTTCGCGGAGCGCTTGCAGACGTACCTCGAGGTGGCGCCCGCGCTCCGCGAGCGGATCGCCGACATCGACTACGTCGACCTGCGATTCGATTCGCGCGTGTATGTCCGGCCGGGGCCGGCCGGGGGAGCCCCGGTGCCGGCGTCGCGCTCGCGGTGAAGCCGGCGCGCGGGGGGCGGGAGGAGAGCGTGGCGCGGAAAGCACGGTACCTGGTGGGGCTCGACGTGGGAACGTCGCAGGTCGCCGCGGTGGTGGGCGAGGTCCTCGACGACGGCGGCCTCGACGTGGTCGGGCTCGGCCTGGCCGAGTCGCGCGGGATGCGGCGCGGCGTCGTGGTGAACCTCGAAGCGGCCGTCGAGTCGGTCAGGCGGGCCGTCGACGAGGCCGAGCTCACGGCGGGCGTCGAGATCGACGCGGTGCACCTCGGGCTCTCCGGCGCGCACGTCAAGGGCTTCAACAGCCGCGGCGTCGTGGCGGTCGCCGGCAAGAACCGCGAGATCACGCGCGACGACGTCCGCCGGGCGGTCGAGGCGGCGCGCGCCGTCTCGCTGCCGAGCGGGCGCGAGATCGTCCACGTCCTGCCCCAGGACTTCGTAGTCGACGACCAGGACGGCATCGCGAACCCCGTCGGGATGAGCGGCGCGCGGCTCGAGGTGAACGTGCACATCGTGACGGGGCAGACCAGCTCGATCCAGAACCTCGTCGCGTGCGTCAACCGCGTGGGCATCTCGGTCGTCGAGACCGTGCTCGAGCAGCTCGCCGCCGCGGAGGCCGTGCTGACGCCGGACGAGAAGGAGCTGGGGGTCGCCCTGGTCGACATTGGCGGCGGGACCACCGACTTCGCCATCTTCGAACGGGGCAGCCTCTGGCATACGGGAGTCCTGGCGGTCGGTGGCGACCATTTCACGAACGACGTCGCGGTGGGCCTGCGCACGCCGATTCCCGAGGCCGAGAAGATCAAGCGCCGCGCCGGGTGCGCCCTGTCCTCGCTCGTCGGCGAGGAGGAGACCATCGAGGTGCCGAGCGTCGGCGGCCGCCAGCCTCGCCTCATGGCGCGGCGCATCCTCTCCGAGATCCTCCAGCCGCGCGCCGAAGAGGTGTTCCACCTGCTGTGGGACGAGGTCCGTCAGGCCGGCTTCGAGAAGTCGCTGCACGCCGGCCTGGTGCTCACCGGGGGCGGGGCGCTCCTCGATGGGCTGGCGGAGATCGCCGAGCAGATCTTCGACCTGCCGATCCGCCGCGGCGTGCCGACCGGCCTCGGCGGCCTGGCGGATCACGTGAGTAGCCCGGCGTTCGCCACGGCCGTCGGGCTGGTGCTCTACGCGCACCGTCACGCGCCGGCCGAGGCGGCCGGAGTCGGCGCGGGACCGCTCGGCCGCGTAGCCGGGCGGCTCCGGACGCTGTTCAAGGAGTTCTTCTGAGGGGGGTTCAGCGATGGCAGAGGGGCAGCAGAAAGCACGCGAGCGGGCGTCCGAGCGCGCCGAGCTCCGGTTGACCCTGGACGAGGTCGCGCCCTCGGGCGCGCGCATCAAGGTGATCGGCGTCGGCGGGGGCGGCGGCAACGCCGTCAACCGCATGGTGCAGGCCGGATTCCCCGGCGTCGAGTTCCTCGTGGCCAACACCGACGCGCAGGCGCTCGCGCACAACGCGGCCCCCGTGAAGCTGCAGATCGGCGCCCGCCTGACCAAGGGGCTGGGCGCCGGCGCCGACCCGACCATCGGCCGCCAGGCCGCGCTCGAGGACACCGACCTGCTCATCGAGGCGCTCGACGGCGCGCAGATGGTGTTCGTCACGACCGGCCTCGGGGGCGGAACGGGCACGGGCGCGGCGCCGGTGATCGCCAGCCTGGCGAGCGAGCTCGGCGCCCTGACGATCGCGGTCGTGACCAAGCCCTTCAAGTTCGAGGGGCGCAAGCGCATGGCGCAGGCCGAGCTGGGGCTGGCCGACCTGCGCGAGTGCGTCGATACGCTCATCACGATCCCCAACGAGCGCTTGCTCGACACCGTCCACCCCACGACGTCGCTCAACGAGGCCTTCGCCATGGCCGACGACGTGCTGCGGCAGGCCATCCAGGGGATTTCGGACCTCATTGTCGTTCCCGGGCTGATCAACCTCGACTTCGCCGACGTGAAGACGATCATGGCCGGCGCGGGCCTGGCCATCATGGGAACCGGTGTGGCCGAGGGTCCGACGCGGGCGCTCGACGCCGCCACGTTCGCCGTCTCGAGCCCGCTGCTCGAAGACGCGTCGGTGCGCGGTGCGCGCGGCGTGATCATCAACGTCACGGGCGGGCCCGACCTCGCGCTCCGCGAGGTGAGCGACGCGTCCGCGGTCATCCAGCAGGCCGCCCACGAAGAGGCCAACATCATCTTCGGCGCGGTCGTCGACCCGAAGATGCAGGGCAAGGTGAAGATCACCGTGATCGCCACCGGCTTCGACCGCGCCCCGGCGGCGCAGCCCGCGGCCGCTGGGGCGCCCAGGTCCACGCCCGTCGACCTCAGCGCGTACCAGACGTCGCGCCAGCCGGCCGACGCGAGTCAGGGCGTGTCGGCGAGTGGGCGGTTCGCGATCGCCCGCCGGCCAGCGATCGAGTTGCCCCGCGCGCTGCCCGCGGCGGCGGCCGCGGCGGTCGCGACGCCGGCGACGTCGAGCGCGCCCGGTCCGGAGTTCGAGCCTGTGTCCACGCTGGACGTGCCGGCGTTCCTGCGGCGGGTGGAGGGCGCGTGAGGGCCGGCGACGGGCGCGTGGTAAACTAGCCATATCCACGGGACCCGAGACCGGCGACGCCGCAGGCGCAGGTGCCGGACCGCGCCGGTGGCGTTGCCGAGCGCGCGGTCGTCTCCGTCTCCGTTCATCCGTCACCTCGGGTGCTCGACGTCATGACGTCCTGGGAGCAGCGTGCCCGGGCCCGAGCCACGCTGGCTCGCGAGGTGGGCTACGTGCGCAAGCCACACGGCGGCCGGCTGCGCGTCGCCCTCGCGTTTCCCAACACCTACTACGTGGGCATGTCGAACCTGGGGCTCCAGACGGTGTACCGGCTCTTCAACGCGCACCCGACCGTCGTCTGCGAGCGTGTGTTCCTGCCGCCGAGGCAGGAGCTGCGCGGCCTGCTCGAGCAGGGCGCCCCCCTCGTGACGCTCGAGTCGCAGACGCCGGTGGCCGAGTTCGACGTGCTGGCGTTCTCCGTGTCGTTCGAGTGGGACTATCCGAACGTGCTCACGATGCTGCGGCTGGCCAAGGTCCCCCTCTACGCGGCCGAGCGGTCCCCGCGGCACCCGCTCGTCGTGCTCGGGGGCGCCGTGACGTTCCTCAATCCCGAGCCGCTCGCGCTCTTTGCTGACGTCGTGGCCGCCGGCGAAGGCGAGGTGCTCGTGCCGGCGATCGTCTCGGCGCTCGAAGGGGCGGGCAGCCGCGCCGAGCTGCTAGAGACGCTCGCCGCCGAGCGCGGGTTCTACGTGCCCTCCCGGTACAGCGTCGAGTACGCCTCCGATGGGACGATCGCCCGAGTGGTCCCGGAGCCGGGCGCCTCGCTGCCGGTCCGGAAGGCGGCGCTGCGCGGGACGGAAGCCCTCGACCCGCCGGCGACGTCGATCTTCACGCCGGACACCGAGTTCGGGTCGCGGCTGCTCATCGAGGTGGTCCGCGGGTGCGCCAATCTCTGTCGCTTCTGCTGGGCCGGCTACAACTACCTGCCGGTCCGGCCGTTTCCCACCGCGCGCATCGTGGACCTGGCCCGCGCCGCCCGGCCCCACGCGACGCGCGTGGGGCTCGTTTCGATCGCGCTCTGCGACCACCCGGACATCGAAGAGATTCTGCAGCGTCTCGTGGAGCTGGGCTACGGCATCAGCCCGGCCTCCCTGCGGCTCGACGACCTCACCGAGCCCATCGTCCGGCTCCTCGAGGCGAGCGGTGAGCGGACCCTCACCATCGCGCCCGAGACCGGCTCGGACCGCCTGCGCCGCGTGATCAACAAGACCGTCACCAACGACGAGATCCTCGACAAGGCGGAGCTCATCTTCGCCAGCGGGATCGAGAACCTGAAGCTCTACTTCATGATCGGCTTGCCGACGGAGACCGACGACGACCTGGTGGCCATCCGCGACCTGACGCTCGCGTTGCGCGCGCGCATGGTGAAGCACGCGCGGACGCGAGGCCGCATCGGGGCGATCGTGGGCAGCGTCAACCCTCTCGTGCCCAAGCCAGGCACTCCCTACCAGTGGCTGCCGATGGAGCGTCCCGAAGTCATCGAGCGCAAGGCCCGCCGCCTGGCCGGCCTCCTGGCGGGCCTCGACAACGTGCATCTGACGATCAAGTCGGAACGACACGCCTACTACCAGGCTCTGCTGTCGCTCGGCGACCGGCGGCTCGCGCCGGTCATCGAGGCCGTCGAGCGCCACGGCGGTCACTGGCGCGCTGCCATCGCAGAAGCGGGCATCGACGCGGACTGGTACCTCTTCCGCGATCGGAGCGCCGATGCCGTGCTGCCGTGGGACATCATCGACGGCGGCCTGAAGGCCAGCTTCTTCCGGGCGGAGTACGAGAAGAGCCTCCGCGCCGAGTGGACGCTCCCGCCCAAGCGGCTCGCCGAGAACGCACGGCTCCTTCCCGTGGTCGGGTGAGCGGTACCTCGCCGCCGGTTCCCCCCACCGGCCGGTCACGGACGCCATTGCGCGCCGTGGAATCTCGGGCGCGGACGTGAGCGCGAGCGGCGTGGCTGGTCGAGCGCCGAAGACGGGGGCTCTGGAACCCGCGCCGCGCGGGTGCCGCGGCGCGGCCTACGTGGCCACCGCTGCATCCGCCTCGAAGTCCGCGTACGCCTGGAGCACGAGCTCGCGCAGCCGGTCCTGGGCCGTCGCGTCTGCGATCGGGCGCAGCAGCGCGAAGCTGCGTCGCTCGCCGTTGATCGAATACTGCCGCGTAGGAAACGTGACGTTGCGCCCGTTGCCTCCGCGCCGCTCCCAGATGCCGAAGCCAATGAGCTTCAGCCCGGCGAGCGGCCCATCGGTGAAGTGCAGCTCGGCGTCGGCCAGCTTGCCCGGTGGGTTGCCCCGGTCGTTCGGCATGATCTTGACCACCATCGAAGTCCCGCTCCCTGGTTGGGGCCGCCGCGCGCTCCCGGTGCAGCGGGCACGCCAGCGGCGTCCCCCGCGCCGCGTCGGTCCAAGTGGTTGTCCAGAGGGCCCCTCGGAGCCGCTCGGCGGAGAGGCCCCGCGGGCCGTCCGGCGAGATGAGCCCGGTTGACGACTGACGGTGTCAACGCCTCAGGAGACGACCGTCCAGATGCGTGCAACCGGCGTTGACGGGTGCGCAACCGCGGTTGTCGAGAGTGGATATGATGGAGACCGTGTGCGTGAGGCCCCCTCCTCCGCTCGATTCCTTCGTCTGGTCTCCCGCTCCGTGGGGGGCGGTTCTCCGGTGCTGTCCGATGGCGTCGGTCGCCGAGCATCTCTTCACCACGCGGCACCTGGTGCTCGATCGACAGGGCCGGAGCGAGGGGTGGAAGGTGCTGGCGCGGGCGCTCGGCGTGGCCGAAGGCCGGGTCGTGCGTCTTTCGCAGGTGCACGGGGCGGGCGCGCTGGTCCTCCGCAGGGGCGCCGGAGATCCGCCGGGTGACCCGCCGCCCGTCGCCGACATCCTGGTGAGCGACCGGCCCGACCTCGCGCTCGCCGTGCAGGTGGCCGACTGCGTGCCGGTCCTCATCGCTGACGAGAGGACCGCCGCGGTGGCGGCGGTGCACGCCGGGTGGCGTGGGCTCGCGGCGGGCGCGCCGGGCGCGGCGGTGGCCGTGTTGGCGCGCGAGTTCGGGTCGCAGCCGAGCGACCTCGTGGCGGCGCTCGGCCCCAGCATCGGGCCCTGCTGCTACGAAGTGGGAGAGGAGGTCCGCGAGCGGCTTCGTCGTGCCGGCGCGGACGAGGCGACCCTGGATCGGTGGTTCGTGCCCGGGCGCGCGGCGCGGCCGCACTTCGACCTGTGGCGGGCGGTCAGCGATCGACTCGTCGAGGCGGGCCTCCGGCGAGCGCGCATCCACGCCTGCCGGCTCTGCACGGCGACGCATCGCCACCTCTTCTACTCGTACCGCGCCGAGGGGCCTGGCACCGGTCGCCTGGTTGGGATCATTCGGGCGGGCCGGCCGAGTCCGCGCCATCGTCGCGACTCATGAGTGTGCCCGGCTAGACCGGCTGAGCCTGCACGGGGCCTGGTCGCGGCGCCAGGTGACGTATGATACGCCGTGAACGTTCACGGTGGCTCCGGAGCGCGAGGCCGTCCGCCCGCGTCGACGACGAGTGGACAGGGGGCGGGGCGCCGGCGCTGCGGGCATGCCTGCGGGGGCGGGAGGAAAGATTCGAGGACGTCGCCATGAGGATGACGAGCTCGCGCGTGGTCGGCATCGGCGCGTCGCTGGTGATGATCGCCTGGATGGCAGCGGCAGGGCTGACCGAGCCGGTCGGCGCCCCAGCGGTGGGCTCGGCCGTGAGAGAAGCGGCTCGACCGCTGCCGCTCTCCGCGGTGCGCCTGACCGGCGGACCGTTGAAGGCGGCGCAGGATGCCGACGCGCGCTACCTGCTCGCCCTCGAGCCGGACCGCATGCTCGCGTACTACCGCATGCGCGCCGGCCTCGACCCGAAGGCCGAGCCGTACGGCGGCTGGGACGGCGACGGGCGCAACCTCACCGGCCATATCGCCGGGCACTACCTGTCGGCCGTCAGCCTCATGTGGGCCGCCACGGGCGACCCGCGCTTCAAGGCGCGCGCCGACTACCTCGTCAGCGAGCTGCACGCGGTGCAGGAGGCCCACGGCGACGGCTACCTGAGCGCGCTCGCCGGCGGCCGCCGGGCGTTCGGCGAGCTCGCGCGCGGCGCGATTCGCTCGGCCAGCTTCGACCTGAACGGCGAGTGGTCGCCGTGGTACACGCTGCACAAGACGTTCGCCGGCTTGCGCGACGCGTATCGCTACACGGGCAACCGAACGGCTCTCGAGGTGGAAACGCGCTTCGCCGCGTGGGCCGAGCGCACTTTGTCGGCGCTGAACGACGAGCAGATCCAGCGGATGCTGAACACGGAGTTCGGCGGCATGAACGAGGTGCTGGCGGACCTCTTCGCCGACACGGGCGACCGGCGCTGGCTCGATCTGTCCTATCGGTTCGAGCACCGCGCCGTGCTGGACCCGCTCAAGCGCGGCGAGGACCCCCTGTCGGGCCTGCACGGCAACACGCAGGTGCCGAAGCTCGTTGGATCGCTCGCGCGCTATCTGATCACCGGCGATCGGGCGGACCTTGACGCCGCCCGAACGTTCTGGCAGCACGTGGTCCGCCGCCACACGTTCCCGACCGGCGGCCACGGAAAGGACGAGTACTTCCGCGAGCCCGGCCGACTCGGCGCGATCGTCGACGGCCGTACGTCGGAGTCGTGCAACGTCTACAACATGCTCAAGCTCACGCGCCAGCTCTTCGCCATCGAGCCGGCGGTCGAGTACGCCGAATTCCACGAGCGGGCGTTGTTCAACCACGTGCTCGGGTCGATCGACGCGAGCGACGGCGCCATGTGCTACATGGTGCCGGTCGGGCGCAACGTGCGCAAGGAATACCAGGACATGTTCCGCAGCTTCACCTGCTGCGTGGGCTCGGGGATGGAGAACCACGCCTTGCACGGCCTCGGCCTCTACTTCGCGGCCGCCGATCGGCTGTGGGTGAATCTCTACGCGCCGTCGGTGGCGCGCTGGGACGCGGCGGGCGTCGAGGTCGAGATGACCACGGATTTCCCGGAGGGGGAGTCTGCGTGGCTCACCGTGACACCCCGCGCGCCGCGCGCGTTCACGCTGGCGGTGCGCCGCCCGTGGTGGGCCGGCGAGGGCTTTCGCGTGACGGTCAACGGCGAGATGGTCGACCGCATCCCGCCGCCGGGGTCGTACGTCGAAGTCGCCCGCACGTGGCGCGCTGGCGACCGCGTGGCGATCGCGTTGCCGAAGACGCTCAGGCTCGAGCCGTACCCCGACGACCCCCACCGCGTCGCGGTGATGTGGGGCCCACTCGTCCTCGCCGGCGACCTCGGCCCCGAGCCGGCACGCGGTCCGGGGCCGCCTCAGGCGCCTGCGGCCCCGTGGTCCGAAGCCCCCGTGATCGTCGCGGCGGGACGGCAGGTGACCGAATGGGTGACGCCAGTGGCGGGCCGGCCCGGCACCTTCCGGGCGCCAGCCGTGCGCGAGTTCGCCGACAATCGACGGGAGGTCGAGCTCGTGCCGTTCTATCGCCTGCACCACCGCACGTACTCGGCCGCGTGGGATCTGCTCACCCCGGCCGAGTTCGAGGCGCGCCGGGCCGAGCTCGCCGCCGCGCGCGACCGAGCGCGCGCGCTCGAGGCGAGGACGATCGGGGCGGTGCCCATCGGGCAGGGCGAGGCCGAGCGGGCGTTCGACCCGCAAGGCGACGGCACGCGCGTCGTGCGCGTGGACGGGCGCTCGGGACGGAGCGCCCTGAGCTTTCTCTCCTGGGTACTCCCTCTGCCGGAGCCGGCCGCGGCGCTCGTCGTGACCTACAACACCGACCAGCGCCGCCCGCGCGCGTTCGACGTCCTCGTGGACGGCGAGCCCGTCGGCCGGGAGCAGATGCCCGCGACGAGCGAGGTGCGGTTTTTCGATGTCACCTACCCCCTGCCGCCGGCGCTGCTGCGCGGCAAGCAGCGGGTGACGGTCCGATTCCAGGCCACGGCAGGCAGCGAGGTCCCGGCCGTGTTCGCCGTCCGGCTAGTGCGCGCGCCGTGAGGGGGACGCGGTGGTGTCGGGCTAGCGCTTGACGGCGCCCCCGGCTCGCCGCTCCGCCTCGTCCATCGCCAGGTTCGCCAGCCGGTCGGCCGCGCGGTTCGCCGTCCGCCGCACATACCGAATCGTGAGTCGGTCGAACTCGGCCGCGCGGGCGCGGGCGGCCTCGTAGAGCGGGCGGAGCCGGGCGTTCCTCACGCGGTAGTCTCCCCGCATCTGGCGGACGAGCAGTTCGGAGTCGGAGCAGATCTCGGCGTCGCGATGGCCGTGCTCGAGCAGCCAGTCCAGGGCGGCGACGAGCGCGCGGTACTCGGCCACGTTGTTGGTCGCCCGGCCGAGCGGCGCGTGGAACTCGGCCACGAGGGTGCCGTCCGCGCGCTCGACGCGCACGCCGTAGCCGGCCGGACCGGGGTTGCCCCGGGCGCCGCCGTCGATGAAGGCGAGGACGCCCATCAGGAGTCCGCTGCGGCGCCCCGCTCGGTGCCGGCCGGGGTCGCGTAATAGAGGATGCGCTGGCAGCTCTCGCACTGGATGATGCGGTCGTTCCGGCGCACCTCCAGGAAGCGCTGGGGACGCAGGCGCACGTGGCAGACGCTGCAGTGGCCGTCCCGCGCCTCGACGACAGCCACGCCCTTGCGCAGGCGCGCGACCGCGCCGAAGAGCGCCAGGGCGTCGGGCGAGATCTCGGTCACGAGCCGCGAGCGTTCGCCGGCCGTGCGCGTCAGGAGCGCGTCGAGGTCGCGCTGTTCGCTCTCGAGCCGCGCCTTCTCGGCCGCCACCGCACTCCGCTCGGCGGCGAGCGCTGCGTCCTCGCGCGCCAGCTCCTTGGCCAGATCCTCGCCTTCCTCCATACGGTCCAGGATGCGGTCCTCGGTCGCCCGGACCTCGCGCTCGGCGGCGGCGATCTCGTGCTGCATCGCCTGGTATTCCTTGTTCGTCTTGACCTCCATGAGCTGGTCCTTGTAGCGCGCCAGGCGCGCCTGGGCCGTGGCCAGCTGCCGCTCGAGTTCGCGCCGCGCCTTCTGGCACGCCTCGAGCCGCGCCCGCGCGGCGGCCACGGCCTGCTCGCGCTCGGCCACCCGCGCATCGAGCGCCGCGAGCCGCTCGGGTATCTCGGCGATCGCCTGCCGCGCGCGCGCGGCGCTGTCGTCCAGGTGCTGGAGGCGAATCAGGCGTTCGAGGTCAGGATGCATGATCGCAGGAGACAGGAGACCGGACACGGGAGAGATCTCCACAAGAAAAAAGCCCCGGCGAAACCGGGGCTTCGGATGGGGCTGGCGTTCGGAGGGCGCGGCGGCACGCGGCCAGGCCGCCGAACCCGGCCGGTCGCTCGTGAGATGGTGCGCGTCGCTCCCGCGCTCGTGACCTCCCCCGCCAGCACGTCGTCCTCCATGGGTGTCCCGTCTCCGCGGTGCGCGCTCCTCCCTGGTGGGCCCACCAGGATTCGAACCTGGGACGAGCCGGTTATGAGCCGGCCGCTCTGACCGCTGAGCTATGGGCCCCTCACGTCCTCCCTTCCAGAAACGCGCGCAGGCGCCGGCTGCGCGAGGGATGCCGCAGCTTGCGGAGCGCCTTCGCCTCGATTTGCCGAATCCGCTCGCGCGTCACGGCGAAGCTCTGGCCGACCTCCTCGAGCGTGTGCTCCCAGCCGTCGCCGACGCCGAACCGCATCTTGATGACCTTCTCCTCGCGCGGCGTGAGCGTCTTCAGCACCGCCTCGGTCTGCTCCCGGAGATTCAGGTTGATGACGGCGTCGGAGGGCGACGTCACCTGGCGATCCTCGATGAAGTCGCCCAGATGGCTGTCCTCCTCTTCGCCGATGGGCGTCTCAAGCGAGATGGGCTCCTGCGCGATCTTGAGCACCTTGCGCACCTTCGACACCGGAATGTCCATGCGCTTGGCGATCTCCTCTGAGGTCGGCTCGCGGCCGAGCTCCTGCACGAGCGCGCGGGAGGTGCGGATCAGCTTGTTGATCGTCTCGATCATGTGCACGGGGATCCGGATCGTCCGCGCCTGGTCCGCGATCGCCCGCGTGATGGCCTGCCGGATCCACCACGTCGCGTACGTGGAGAACTTGTAGCCCCGGCGGTACTCGAACTTGTCGACCGCCTTCATCAGGCCGATGTTGCCCTCCTGGATGAGGTCCAAAAACTGCAGCCCGCGGTTGGTGTACTTCTTCGCGATCGAGACGACCAGCCGGAGGTTCGCCTCGACCAGCTCCTTCTTGGCCTGCTCGGCTTGCGCTTCGCCGCGCGCGATGGTGTCGAGCGTGCGCACGAGGGCGTCGGGCGTCTCCTCGAGCTCGTCCGCCATCGCCCGAATGGCCGCCCGGAGCTCCCGCCGCTTCTTGACGAGCGCCGCGCGCTCGTCGGCCTTCGGCCGCTGCCGCCTGTTCTTCGTCGCGAGCTGGCGGTCGACGGCCTCGAGCTCTCGCTGCACTTGCCGGACCTTCTCCACCGACTCCTTGATGTGGTCGATCAGGCGCCGCTTGACGGCCTCGGTGAACTCGATCTCCCGGATGAGCCGCGACAGCTCGACCCGCGCCCGCAGCCACTTCCAGCGGAAACGCCGGTAGCGCCGGCGATCCCGCTTGGGCACGCGCGCGAGCTGCTGCTGCCACTTCTGGACCTCGAGCCACGCCTTGCGCACGGCTTCGATCTGCTTGAGCACCTGGCGCGCCCGCTCCTCGATCCGCTCGTCGGTGAGCTCGTCGTCCTGGAACATCACGAGCTCGCGGATCGTCCGCTGCCCAGCGCGCAACTCCTCGCCCATCTGCACGACGGTCTTGGCGACGGCGGGCGTGCGCGAGATCGACTTGATGACGGCCAGCTTGCCGCGCTCGATCCGCTTCGCGATCTCGACCTCGCCCTCCCGGGTGAGCAGCGGCACCGTGCCCATCTCGCGGAGATACATCCGCACCGGGTCGTTCGTCTTGTCGAGCGCCCCGGGTGTCAGGTCGAGCTCGAGCTCCTCGGCCCCTTCGCCCGTCCGGTCGAGCAGCTTGTCCTCGCGGTACTTCTGCTCGGAATCGACCACCTCGATGCCGGCACTGCCGAAGGTGCTGAAGAGGTCATCGAGGTCGTCCGCCGACGTGATGTCGGACGGCAAGAGCTCGTTCACCTCGTCGTAGAGGAGGTAGCCCTTCTCCTTGCCCAGGTTGATGAGCTGCCGGACCTCGTCGTACTTCTCTTCGATCGACAACGCACTCCTCCCGCGCTAGGAAAGCTCCAACGCTTCGAGGCGCTCCTTGAGCGCCAGCTTCTGCCGCATGAGCGCGTCGAACCGCGCATCGGTCACCGGCGCGCCCGATTCCTGGAGCCGGTCGATCTCGCGCTGGACCGCGGCGCGTTCCCGCTCGTAGCGCCGACGCTTGAGCGCCTGCACGCACGCGGCCGCGGGCGCCGGCCGGGTCGGCACCCGCCCGGCCCGCGAGATGAGATCGGCTTCCTCTCTGGTTAGACGCTCCAGCAGGAGCTCGGGCAACTGCGCCGCCGGGACCCCGGCCAGGGCCCGCGCCGCCCCCAGGATCGAGGCGGTCGCCAACTCCTCGAGATCGGCGGGCTCCAGCGCCTCGAGCGCCGCCGCCGCCGCCGTCGGCTCGTGCACCAGCGCCCAGAGCAGCCCGGTCTCCGCCGGCTTGAGTGGCCCGCGCTCGGCCGCCCCGGGGGGCTGCCAGTCGGCCCGCCGTTCGGCGGCAGCCCGCCGGACCTCCGCGCGCACCACCTCCTCCGTGATGCGCGCCCGGTGGGCCAGGCGGTCCGCGAACTGGTCCCGGAGCGCTAGGTCGGGAATCCGCACGGCCACCGCCAGCATCTCCGCCAGAAACCCCCGTCGCCCCACCTCCGTCCCGAGGTTGTGCGCCTCGGCCGCGCGGTCGAGGAGGTAGTCGAGATACGGCCGCGACCCGCGCAGTCGCTCCTCGTAGGCGGCGCGCCCGAAGGCCCGGATGAAGGTATCGGGATCTTGTCCCGACGGCAGCATGGCCACGTTCACCTGGAAGCCTTCGGCCACGAGCACCTCCGAGGACCGCCCCACGGCCGACCGCCCGGCCGCGTCCGGGTCGTAGCTGAGCACTACCTTGGCCGTCAGGCGCCGCAACTGGCGGGCCTGAAACGCGGTCAGCGCCGTGCCGCACGTCGCCACCACATTGGCCACGCCGGCCTGATAGGCCTGCGCCAGGTCGAAATAGCCCTCGACCAGCACCGCGTAGCCGAGCCGGCGGATGGCCTCCTTCGTCGCGTGCAGGCCGTAGAGGAGGCGGCCCTTCGAATAGAGGACCGTCTCCGGCGAGTTCAGGTACTTCGGCTGCTGGCCCTCGTCGAGCGCCCTCCCCCCGAAGGCCACGACCGCGCCGCTCTCCCGGCAAATCGGGATCACGACGCGATGGCGGAACCGGTCGACCAGACTCCCCCCGTCCCGCTCGACGACCAGTCCGCTCCGAACGATCGAGGCTCGCTCGAACCCGCGGGCCTCGAGGTGCGTGCGCAAGGCATCTCGCGCCGCTGGCGCGTAGCCGAGCCCGAGCGCCTCGACGGTGGCCCTCGTGAACCCCCGCGCCTCGAGGTGCCGACGCGCCGTGGTGCCCGCGGGTCCCGCGAGCTCGGCCCGGAAGAACCGCGCGGCCACCTCGTGAATCTTGAGGAGCGTTTCCCGCTCGGCATCCAGCGCCTCGTCGCGGCGGGCGTCCACCTCGGGCACTTTCACCCCCGCGCGGGCCGCCAGAAGGCGTACGGCCTCGGGGAACGAGACCTTCTCGATGAGCGCCACGAACTTGAACACGTCGCCGCCGACGCCGCAGCCGAAGCAGTGGAAGATCCCCCGCGCCGGGTTCACGTGGAACGACGGCGTCTTCTCCGCGTGAAACGGGCAGAGCGCCTTGTAGCTCGCCCCACTCCGCTTGAGCGGCACCTTGTCCATCACGACCTGGACGATGTCCACCTGGTGGCGGAGGTCGTCCAGGAAGCTCTGGGGAAACAGGGCCACGCGCTACTCCTTCAACTCGATCACGGTCACGGCGCCGCCGCCCTGCTCCTCCGGCGCCGCGCCGAAGCGCGCCACCAGGGGGTGGCTGCCGAGCAGCTCGGCGATCGCCCGCCGCAGCTGTCCCGTCCCATACCCGTGGATCACCCGCACCGTCCGCTGCTCGGCGAGCACCGCCTCGTCCAGGAATTTCTCCGTCCGGGACACCGCCTCGTCCGTGGTGCACCCGATGACGTTGAGGTCGGTTGGTGCCGACTCCCGCGGCTGGAGCTGTACCCTGACGTTCACCGCGGGCGGGGCCGACGAGGCCCCGCCCACGACCTGCACGTCCTGCAGCGAGACGCGAAAACGCTTGCCGTGGACGTCGACCTCGGCTTCGCGGTCGTGGAGGCTCATGAGCGTGCCTTCCACGCCGAGGCCGGCGACGAGCACCCGCGCGCCCGGAGTCGGGGCCGTCGTGGACCCTGGCACCGCCGTCGCGACGGATGCGGCGGCGCCGGCGCGGTCGGCGCCGAGCTCGCGGTGTCGCCGCTCGACCTCGTCCAGGGCGGTGCGCGCGGCGGCGCGCAGGGCGCCCACCTCGCCGGTCGCCACGGGCGCCCCCG
>FWPU01000681.1_pt1 | contig 109377 bp, 88 predicted proteins | sample 2228361 | NCBI WGS metagenome assembly FWPU01 (sample SAMEA103939777, study PRJEB20133) | metagenome | reverse complement strand
CACCGCCCGGGCCGGCTCCGGCACCGCGGCCCCGCCCGGCGCCCGCGACGCGCTCGACCAGCAGGCGCGAGGCCTCCTGCTCGAGCGGGGTCCGCGGCGGTTCGGTGGGACTGACCCCACGCTGTTCGGCGACGAGCTTGTAGAAGCTCTGCACCTCGTTGAGCAGCGTCGTGGCTCGTGCGTCGACGAGGGAGGCGACGGGTTCGAGCGTTCCCGTGGCGCCCGCGGGGTTCGTGTACAGGACGGCGGAGGACCGGATCACGGCTTTCTCGACCGCAGCCTGGTGACGGACGGCGACGCGCGCTTCTTTGAACGCCGCGGGGAGCTCAGCGCCGCTCGCGGCATCCGCGAGGTAGCCGAGGCCCTTGCGGAGCGCCGCCCCCATGCGCTCGGCGCCGCGCGCCATCGACTCGGCCGTCACCCGGGCGGCCAGCTCGTCGCCGGCGCCCGCGAGCACCGCCAGGGCGCCGATGCCCACCACCGCGGCCCGCTTGTACTGCGTCGGATCCTGTTTGTCCGGGGTGTCCTGCGACGAGTGGTACCACATGTCGGGCCAGGTGATGAACATCACCGACGGAATACCGCGCTGCATGTAGGTGACGTGGTCGCTCGCTCCGTAGTGCTTGTCGATCTTGATGTAGAACGGGTCGTAGCTGCCGTTGGGCGAGACGATGGGGAGTGTCATCGCGTAGCCGACGCTGCGGTACCGCACCCGCTCGCGGTTGAGCTCGGCGACGAATTCCATGAAGCTCTGGGCGACGTCGTTGAGAAACGAGGGAAACGTGTCGGGTGTGCGGTGCAGCACCCAGAAGCTGCGGCTCGTCGCTAGGCGCACACCTTCCATGTCGAAGTTCAGGTCGGCGACGAGGCGCTTGGCGATCTCCGGGTGGGCGTCGAGCCACGCGTTCGTGCCGCTGATCTCTGGCACCCACAAGAAGTGGATCGTCCGCCTCGGCTTCGGAAGCTTCCCTTCGTTGACGAGACGCAGGTACGCGCGGCCGATCTCGAGGGTGAGGGCGCAGCCCGAGTTATCGTCATTCGCGCCCTGCTTGAGGTAGCCCTCGTAGAGGTGGGCCGAGACGGCGACCGCCTGGTCGGTCGACCCATCGCCGGGAATCGTGGCGTGGACGACCTCGAGCTCGCCGGGGAACGTCTGCGCCTTGATGATCGACCGCAGACGGACCGTCTGCCCGCGGGCGAGCAACCCCGCGAGCTCGCGTCCGACCCGCGGCGACACGGCCCAGCCGAACGCCTTCCCGTTCGCCGGGACGCTGGACGAGGGGATCTGGTCGGGATAATCGTCGGGACGGAGCGAGCTGTAGCCGACCACCCCCATGGCCCCGCGTTGGGTCGCCTGCGCGTAGACCTGCCCGCCCACCCCGCCGGACGCGAGGACGATCTTGCCCGCCACGTCCCGGCCATCGAAATCTTGCGCCCGACCGACGCCGACGTCGACGAGCTCGGCGGTCACGTCACCGTCGGGGCTATTGGCTGCGAGGGACACCGCCACGTCGTAGATGTCGTATAGCTTGCGCACCTGTGGTTCGACCATCCACAGCTCGCCCTGCACGGGTTGCCAGAGACGTTGGGGCGAGGGAAAGGACTCGATGGCCACGTCGCTGTAGCCGTACTCCCCGGCGAAGCGCGCCATGACCTCGCTCTCGCGGAAGTGCCCTTCGTACTCGCTGCGGGGTCGCACGCGGGGGTAGGGGACGAGCTCGAGGACGTGGTGCATCGCCCGTTCACCCGAGGCCTCGTTGATGATGGCGCGCATCTCCTCCCAGGAAAGCAGGGTGCGGTCCTCCGCCTCTTGGGCGGCGAGCGACCAGGTGAGCGCCGCGAGAGCGGCGGCGAGAACGACGAGCTTGGTGCCCTTCATCGGATCGACTCCTTGGGTGGCGATGTGGTGGTTCGACCTCCGATCGGGCGTCAGCGTAGGCCGAATGCGCGCCGACACGCAAGGGTGCCGTCTCCCGCGACGCGTCGGCGTCCGCGCGCGACCCCGGGGAGGGCGACGCGTCGCGGCGCGTGGGAAGACGGTCGGGCGCGGGCGAGCATGGATCTGTAATTCATGTTATGCTTCTATGCGTGCGAACGACGCTCGACCTCAACGACCGGCTCGTCGAGCGCGCGAAGCAGCACGCGGCCCGCGAGGGAACGACGCTGACGGCCATTGTCGAGCGGGCGCTCAGGAGCCACCTCGCGCCCCGCCGGCCCCGGCGGACCTACCGGCTGCAGTGGCGACCGGAGCGGGGTCGGCTCCAGCCTGGCGTGCGCCTCGACGACCGCGATGCCTTGTTCGACCTGATGGACGGCCGCTCGTGATCGCGGTCGATACGAACCTGCTCGTCTACGCCCGGCGGGCGGAGTTGCCTGAACACCCCCGAGCGCTGGCCCTCTTGAGGCAGCTCGCGGAAGGCGAGGAGCCGTGGGCGCTTGCCTGGCCGTCCCTCTATGAGTTCCTCCGTATTGTGACGCATCCTCGCGTCTTTGACCCGCCGACGCCGATCGAGCGCGCGCTCGACGACTTGGAGTCGCTGCTCGCCTCGCCGTCGCTGGTGCTGCTCGCCGAGGGCCCGGCTCACTTCGGCCATCTGCGCCGGATGGCTGAGGGCGGGCGCGCGATCGGCAATCTCGTCCACGACGCTTACATCGCCGCGCTGGCCATCGAGCACGGCGTGCGCGAGCTGTGGACCGCCGACCGCGACTTCGCGCGGTTTCCTGGCCTGCGGATCCGCAACCCGCTCGAGTCGGGCTAAGATGGACGCGACCAGGCCCGCGCCGACGGCCAGGCGGCGCGCGACACGCATGCCGACCCGGATCGCGGTGTTCGTCTCCGCGCTCGCGAGCCGTATCGTGGCCGCCGCGACGGCGGTGGGAGCCGCGCAGGTTCCGTCAGGGGCGGCGCAGCTCCCGGGCACCGCGGTCGACACGGCGGCGACGCCCGTCGTCTCGTCCTACGTGCCCGAGCGGGTCTACGACTCGCGCCGCAAGCGGTTTACGGATTTCGAAGCGATGCTGGCCGACCTGGCCAGGGCTGACGTGGTCTTCGTCGGGGAGCAGCACGACGACCCCAACACCCACCGGCTGGAGCTCGCCATCCTCGAAGGCCTGTTCCGCCGGCGCCGGTCGATCGTCCTCGCCCTCGAGATGTTCGAGCGCGACGTGCAACCGCTCCTCGACCGGTACCTGGCTGGCGAGATCGCGGAGGAGACGTTCCTAGCCGACGCGCGTCCCTGGCCGCGCTACCGGACGGATTACCGGCCCCTCGTCGAATTCGCGCGCGTGCACGGCTGGCCCGTTGTCGCGGCGAACGTCCCGCGCAAGCTTGCGAACGAGGTGAGCAAGACGGGCCTCGGGTCGCTCGCCGCGCTCGCCGACGGCGAGCGGGCCTGGGCCGCACGCACGCTCGCGTGCCCGTTGGACCGCTACTTCGACCGCTTCGCGGTCTCGATGCGCGAGCACCCGACGCCTGGTGCGAAGGACCAGTCGCCGGAAGCGGCGCGGCAGACGACCAAGCGCTTCTATTACGCGCAGTGCGTCAAGGACGGGACCATGGCCGAGTCCATCGCCGAAGCCGTGCGCCGCGCCGCGCCCGACCGCCCGCTCGTCGTCCACATCAGCGGGGCGTTTCACAGCGACTACCGGCAGGGCGCCGTCGCGCGAACCGTCCGGCGGTTGCCGGAGAAGACGGTGAAGGTCGTGACGATCGTGCCGGTGGACGACCTCGACCGGCTCGAGCCGACCGGCGACGACCGTAAGCGCGCGGACTATCTCGTGTACACGTTGAGCCCGCCGAAGACGCGCCCTGTCAAGTAGGAGTCTTTCTTGCGCAGCGGCCGACCTTCAGGTCGGCCGCGCTGAAGCCCGGCCGCTACGGCTGCCGCGGTCTGCAACCCCTCAGAAGGCCATCATCCGCGTGAACTTCACGATGAGCCCGCGTCCCGGATTCACCCGCGGTGCGTTCGTGAGCTGCTGCTCGTTGTAGACCACGTACAGGTCGCTGAGCGGGTGGTGGATGAAGTTGAACCGCACGTTCGCGTTGAAGCGGTGCCGGTCCTGGTCGTACTGCACCAGCGAATCGAGGAACATGTTGGTGGTGAACGAGTAGTTCGTGCGCAGGGTCCAGACCGCCGTCACGAAGTCGGTCCCCGGCGCGCCCAGGTGCGCGGCCGTGCGGTTCATCGCGAGCGTCAGGCGGAAGCGGTGGGAGGGCCGTACGGTCACGCCGCTCGTGAGCGTGCGCTGGCGACCGCTCCAGAGGCCGCCGGCGATGGCTGTCACGCCGAACGACACGGGGCGGCTCGCGTCACTGTTGAACCGCACCTGGTACTCGTCCCACCCGTAGCCGCCGGGCGGCACGGGGCGCACGGTGGACGCGAGCTTGAGCGGCTCGGTGATCTCGTTGAACTCGGGATTCCAGGAGAGCTCCGTGTACCCCCCGTTGTTGAAGAAGAACGTCAACCCGTTGTGCAAGCGCTCACCGATGAGGCGTCCGTCGTGGTCGGTATAGACGTTCCAAACGACGTGTGGGTGGATTTCCCGGACGCCGCGCCGCTGCCAACTCTTCGGCCGCGGTCGGATGCCCGTGTCGAGGAACCATTTCTCGCTGTCGATTCGCCGGTAGTACCCCAACTCGTCGTTGAAATGCTCGCCGACCGACATGACGCCGCCCTTGACGTGCAGGAAGTTGCCCTCGCGGTTGAGCGACGTGCGCCAGGCGTACTGGCCGGTCGTCTGCCCGGGCGTGGCCGTCTTGATCAGGTAGGAGTTCCAGTCGATCGTGCCGAAGAAGCGGATGTTGGCGTCCACGCCGTACACGCGGTTGTAGTCGCTCGCCCGGTCGGTCGACTGGCGCGTCATGAAGATCGCGCCGACGTCCGAACCGCGCCACACGTTGCGGCGCGCCCGGACGACCGTGTAGTTGTTGGCCGGCGTCGTGTCCGTCGCCTGAACCTGGATCGTCAAGAGGCCGAGGTCGACGCTCCCGGCGCGCCCCGTCAGCCGCGCCCCGCCCAGGATCGGGATGGGCGTGCCGTCGGCGCGCAGGCCGATGCGTCGGCTGTGGAAGAGGAGGAGGTCCTCGTCCGGGGTCGGCGTCGGGTTGACGCGGTTGTTGCGCGCGGCGTCGCCGACGTAAAAGAGGCCGGAGTTCTCGAGAAAGAAATCGCGCTTCTCGGGGTAGAACGTGCTGAACTGCGTCAGGTTGACCGTGAGCTCGTCGGCCTCGACCTGCGCGAAATCTGGGTGCGCGGTGACGTCGAGGGTGAGCGCCGGGGTGACGCCGTACTTGAGGTCGAGCCCGACCTGAGCGTCGCGGTCGAACGCGGTGCCCGCTCCCGTGGGCCGAACCGTCCGGGCGAGGAGGTACGGTTTGACCTGCAGGTTGCGCCCCGGCGTCAGCTCGGGCAGACCCGCGAGGTTGCCGGCGAGCGACAGCCGCGACAGGGCGTAGGCGCGCGGCACCGGCGACCAGAAATCGACCTCGTTCTTGCGTCGAATCCGCCGGCTGAAGTTGATGCCCCAGAGCTCCTGCGGGCCGCGCGTGAAGCGCAGCGACCTGAACGGGATGGCCATCTCGACCGTCCAGCCGTCGTCCCGCTGGCGCGTGCGGACGAACCAGACCGCGTCCCAGTTCGTGTTGATCTCCCGCCCTTCGTTGGCCACCTGCTGATCAGCCCGCGCGCCGGCCCGGTTGGTGATGAAGACGAATCCGTTCCGGCGGTCGGCGAAGGTGTCGACGATGACCTCGAAGGTGTCCTGGTCGGTGTTCCGGAAGTCCTCCCGGATGTCGTTGACGACCGCGAGTCCTGGCTGGCTGTCGCGGCAGATAGCTCCCACGTAGAGATACTGGCGGTCGAACGCCAGGCGCACGAGCGTCTCCTCGGTTGCCGACTGGCCTTCCTGCGGCTCGCTCTGGACGAAGCCACCGACCGGATGCGCCCGCTGCCACACCTCGTCATCGAGCGCGCCGTCGACTCGAACCGGCGTGGTCGCCTCGACGGCCACGATGAGCAACCGGCCGTCGGGCGACCGGGTCGGCACGGCGGCGGGCAACAGCCCCGCCGGGTCGCGACCGTCCTGGGCAAGGCTGGCGACGGAAGACGAGGGAACGAGCAGGGTGAGAAGACTGAAGAGGACGAGTCGGCTCATCTGGTTCGAGCAACGCGCTGAGGGACCGTGGGTTCCCTCACAACTTGAACAGGTCGTCGAACGCCTTCCGCGCGTCGGAGACCGCCGGCGTCGTGGTCACCCGCTCCACCGTGACCCGCGGGTCGAACAGCGTGCACGCGTTCTTCGCGTCCTTCGGCGCGATGCGTGCCGGGATCGACTGGCGGCACTCGAACCGCGCGCTCGTGTCGAAGTGCACGCACTGCGCGCAGATGTGCAGGTCGCTGCCGCACCGGCTGCAGCGCGTGTCGAACCCGATCGCGGCGCCCACGAGATGGCCGCACCGGGCACACCGGACCACCTCCTGGTAGCCCGGCATGTTGATCTTCCGCGGCTCGACGGGCGGACGGCCGCGCGGCTCCCGATCCCGCGGCGGCGCGAGCCCCTTGGGCCCGCGCTCGCGGTCTCGATCGTCCTCCATGTAGCCGCGCTGCCGGTACTTGCGGTCGCCCATGGTGGGCGTTACCTCCCTACTTCTACCACAATGTACGGCGCCTTGCCCATCGCCTGGTTGATCGCGGCGATCTCCTTCTCGATGATCGCGTTCAGCTCCGCCGCGAGCTGGTTCCCCTCTTCGACGAGCTCGCGGTAGCGCAGCTTCGCCCCCTCGGTCGGCGGGAACGGGTCGCCGTTGACGATGCCGAACACCGTGCGCACCTCTTCGAGGTAGCGGGGATACTGTCGATAGCCCAGGCCCGGCATGGGTCGCGTCAGTTTCGTGTCGCGGAGCGTCTTCAGCTTGTCGAGGGCCGCCCGGACGCTGGCCACCAGGTCGGCCCCGCCGCCCTGCGCGCCCCGGTTCCCCGGGCCGTCGCCGTCGCTCGTGAGGCGCGCCCGTCGCAGCCGATCTTCTAGGGCGGCGAGCTGCCGCGTCAGGTCATCCACCCGCGCCACCATCGCGGCGGCCTTCACCGACAGGTCCTGGAGCTGAAACGCCAGGTCGTGTTGCGCCTGGAGGTCGGTCATCGAAATCTCCACGCGCGGGTCCATGCGGACGCTCACCGGTTTCGACGCCTCGCGGCCGTCGGCGCGGAGTCGCACGGTGTAGTCGCCGGGCAGGACCGCGATGGCTCCACCGCCGCCGAAGAAGCCGGCCCCGCGCCCGCGGCCCGCCGCGAGCGCCCCCGCAGCGCCCGGAGCCCCTGCCGGCGCGCCCGCGCCCCGCGCCGGCACGCCGGGCACGGGCGGCGTCTCGTACCGCAGATCCCACGTCGTCCGGTTCACCCCGGCGGCGCGCGGCAGGTTGCGGAGCGTGCGGACGGGTCGGCCGCTCTTGTCGGTCACGACGATCGACACGTCCTTGGCCTCGCTCGGCAGGTGGTAGCTGATGAGCGCGCCGTTCGGCGGGTTGTCGGCAGCGTACCACTTGTCGCCGGTGTTCGCGTCGCGGTTCCACGCGACCCAGCGCGTCGCCCGCGGGATGTCGAACAACACGGGGGTCGTTGAGGCCATCGCCTCGGCGAGCTTCTGCAGCGGCGTCAGGTCGTCGAGGATCCAGGCGCCGCGCCCGTGCGTCCCGATGATGAGGTCGTTGTCGCGCGGGTGCACGACGATGTCGCGCACCGGCGAAGCCGGCAGGTTGTTGCGAATCGAGACCCAGCGGCCGCCCCCATCCCACGACGCGAAGATCCCCAGCTCGGTGCCCGCGTAGAGCAGATTGCGGTTTTTCGGGTCCTCCCGGATGACGTGGATCCAACCGCGCTTGGGCAGGTTCGAGTGAATCGGCACCCAGGTTCGGCCGAAATCGGTCGTCTTGTAGAGGTACGGCGCGTAGTCGTTGTCCTGATGGTGATCGGCGGCGACGTACGCCGTCGCCGCGTCGAAGTGCGAGGCCTCGACCGTCGGGATCCACGCGTTCGGCGCGAGGCCCGGCACGTTCTTGAAGACGTTCGTCCAGGTCTTGCCCCCGTCCCGCGTCACCTGCACGTTGCCATCGTCGGTGCCCACCCAGATGACGTTCGGGTCGACTGGCGACGGCGCGATCGAGAGGATCGTGCAGTGGAACTCTGCGGCGGTGTTGTCGGTGACGATCTCGCCCCCGGAGGACTGCTGCTTACGCTTGTCGTCGGTCGTCAGGTCAGGGCTGATGACCTCCCACGACTGCCCGTAGGTCGTCGTCTTGAAGACGACGTTGCCGCCGAAGTAGATGACCTTCGGGTCGTGCGGCGATCGGACGACGGGCGGGTTCCAGTTGAAGCGATACTTGTGATCCTTCATCGCGTCGCCGACCGAGCCCACCCGGTTCGGGTACGGCTGGATGTTCCACGAGCGGCCTGACCTGATGTCGCGGAGCGTGATGTAGCCGCCCTGCGCCGTGGCGTAGACCATCCACCACTCCTGGCTCATGGGCGTTCCGAAGAAGCCGTCGCCGCCGCCCACGGTGTACCAGTCCGCCTTCTGGATACCGACAGGTGAACCCGAGCGGCTGGGCCCGCACCACGTGCCGTTGTCCTGCAGGCCGCCGCAGACGTAGTACGGGTCGCGCAGGTCGTAGTCGACGTGGTAGAACTGCGTGGCGGCGAAGGTGTTGATGATCTCCCACGTCGCACCGCCGTCGTAGGACACCTGGAAGCCGCCGTCGCTCCCCTCCAGGATCCGGTCGGGGTCCTTCGGGTCGATCCACATCGCCTGGTGGTCGCCGTGCACGCTGCCCGCGATGCGCACGAAGGTGCGCCCGCCGTCGGTGGACTTGTACAGGCCGCCCGAGAGCGAGTAGATCGTGTCCGGGTCCGTCGGGTCGACGCGGATGTCGCTGTAGTAGAACGGCCGGAAGTTGATGTTCCGATCGTCGTTCACCATCCGCCACCGGTCGCCCCCATCGTCCGAGCGCCACAGCTCGCCTTCCTCGCGCGTCTCGCTGATGACGTACATAACCGAGGGGCGGCTCTGGGCGATGGCGACGCCGATGCGGTCCATCGGGCCTTTCGGTAGGCCGTGGGTCGGCCCGAGCTTCTCCCACGTCTCGCCGCCGTCGCGCGAGCGGTAGACGGCGGTTTGCTTACCGCCACTGTCGAAGTACCAGGCCCAGCGTCGGTGGGTGTACATGCCGGCGAGCAGGATCCGCGGGTTGCTCGGGTCGAGGTCGAGGTCCGAGCAGCCCGTCTGGGCGTCGACGTAGAGCACTTTGCGCCAGGTCTTGCCGCCATCGGTCGTTTTGAAAATGCCACGCTCCTCGTTCGGACCCCAGAGGTGACCCATCGCGCAGACCCAGGCGGTGTCCGGGTCGGTCGGGTGGACGCGGATGCGGGCGATCCGTTCGGTGTCGCCGAGACCCACGTTCTTCCACGTGCGCCCGGCGTCGGTCGAGCGGTAGACGCCGTCGCCGAACGACGTGCTGTTGCGCGGGTTGCCCTCGCCGGTGCCGACCCAGATGACGTTCGGGTCAGACGGGGCGACGGCGATCTCGCCGATCGACTGCACCGGCTGGTCGTCGAAGATCGGTTCGAAGGTCACGCCGCCGTTGGTGGTCTTCCAGACGCCGCCCGCGGCGGCGCCGACATAGAAGACTTTGGGGTTGCCCGAAACGCCGGCGATCGCCGGGATGCGGCCGCCGGAGTTGGCCGGACCAATCTCGCGCCAGCGCAGCGAGCGGATCGCGGCGGCCGGGTCGGTTGGCTGGGCGGTGAGGTCGGCGCGGAGGCCGCCGAGTTCCCGCCCCGCCATTGCCGCGACGATGACGCAGATGAACCCCGAGAAAGTCAGACGCCAGTGACGACTCATCGGTGATGCCTCCCCTTCTCGCAGCGGTCCGCCGGGAGCGGTCTGTGCCCGGCCCTCAGCGGCCCTCCCAATGGAACCAGTGGAGCAAGCGATGAACGATCGGCGCGACGAGCACGGCGATCGCCACGAGGAACACGAGTCCTGCGTAGAGCGCGTACGTACCGGCGAAGGGTTTGCCCGCCGGCGTCTTGGGAACCTCCACGGGGCCCATGCCGCCGAGCAGCATGGCGGCGTTCAGAAAAGCGTCGCGCCAGGCGAGACCCTCGAAGTACCCGTAGCCGGCCATGCCGAGGGCGAGGGAACCTGCCACAATGACTGCCGAGACCAGAGCGTGTGCGACGAAGCGCCTGGCGAAATGCCCGCGCGAGATCGGGCGCTCGCCGCGCGACTCGTACACAAAGTGGCGCATGCGGCACGCCTGTCCGCTGAGTCCCGACCGAGCCCAACGCCAGGCCCGAGACGTCGGCGCGTCCCGACAGACGCCCGCGATTATGCGACGGTTGCTCCTCGTCTGCAAGTGGGCGGGCGGCGGCGGCGCGTCCCGTCCGTCCCGTACCGCGAGCCCGTTCGGGGGACGACCGACCGCGCGCGTTGGGGAAGGGCGGTTCCTCTGAGCTAAGATGGCAGACGAGACGGTCGCGCCGGGCAAACGCCACCGCCACACAGCTACGAGGGGATGTGGGGACGTCCCGGCGGCGCCGTGCGCAGGTTCTTCCCGATGAGCCCCGAAGAGATTCTCGAGGCGGAGCTGACGTTCCGAGAGCAAGCCGACGGTCGGAAGGTCGCGCGACTGCCCGGCGGAAAGGTCGTGCTGGTCAATCTCGACGACTTGGACAAGGTCGGTGACGGCGAGCGGTGGCGGGTACGCCTCAGGCATCGCGAGACGTTCGCCATCGCCGACCCGATCGAACGGTGCGAGGAGCCGGCGGCCGAGACGGCGCCGGGCAGTGCGCCACGGGAGGGAGCGCCCACGGAACCAGCGGGCGCTGACCTATTCGAACGCGAGGCCGTACAGCCCGTGCCGCCCGAGGCGAAGCCGCAGGTCGCGACGCTCGTGGAGCCGTCGATGCCCGTGCCGGCAGACGAGTCGGAGGCTGGGGAACCGCTGCCGGTTCCGGACGAGAGGCCCGGACCCGCCGAGCGCGCGGCGCCGCCGGATCCGCGTGCGGTGATTCGGCCCACGGACCGCGTGGCGTTCTTCGTCGACGGCGCCAACATGGACGGCGCCTGCCGGCGGGCGGGGTATTTTGTCGATTACCGCAAGGCGCGGGAGTTCTTTCTGGCCGGTGGGTTGTTCAATGCGGCCTACTATTACATCGCGGACTTCAGCGCGTCCGACCCATTGCAGCAGCGGTTCCTCGATTTTCTCGCGCGCTCCGGCTACATTGTCCGGCGCAAGCCGGTGAAGGTCTTGAGCGACGAAGAGACGGGCGAGCGTGTCATCAAGGGCAATCTCGACACCGAGATGGTGCTCGACATGCTGAACACAGTGGACAACTACGATGTCGCGTTCCTGTTCTCCGGGGACAGCGACTTCGAGCGGGCGGTGGACCTGCTGCGGTCGCGGGGCAAGCGGGTGTATGTCGTGACGTCGGCGCGGCAGCTCAGCCGCGAGCTGATGTACGTCGCGGACAAGCCGATCTTCATGCTGGAGGATTACCGGGACGCCCTGATTCGCGACGACCGCCGGATGCCGCGCCCTCCAGCAGCATGAGCAGCCACCAGTCCACGGGGGGGACACCGGGGCAAGCGGCATCTGCCGCGCCCGTGGTGTGACCCAGTGCCAGCCCGACCCTCAGGCCGGCCGTCGGCGGGCGTGTCGCGCACCGGTCGACCGCGGCGCCGAGGGTGGGGCGACGGGAGCGGGCTGATCCTCGCTGATTGGCCGAAGCGGCGGCGTGGGGGCGGCTTGAGGGCTGCGCGCGAGCGAGCCCCTGTCCGCAGAGGGGTGCGGGCCGCCGTGGCGCTCACGGCCAGCCTGGGCGTTCTGCAGGCCCTCGGGACGCCGAGCGCGGCGACACGTAGTAGCCAGCGCGACGCCAGCCCCATCACGCGCACGCTGCCCTTCTCGGCCGGCGAAACCCTCGCGTACACGGTCTCGTGGTCCAACCTCCTCAGGGCAGGGACCGCCACGCTCCGCGTCGTCGAACGCCGGGCCGGCGAGAGCGGACACGAGGTCTACGCCATCGTGGCCGAGGCGGCATCAGTGGGATGGGTGTCGGCCATCTGGCACCTCTACTACAAGCTCGACACTGTCGTCGACGCTGCCACGCTCCTGCCGGTTCGCGCGTCGAGTTACAGCGAAGAAGGCCGGCGCCGCCGCACGAAGTCGCTCGTGTTCGACCGCACGACCGGCACGCTCCGCTACGAGCTGCGCACCGCCACGCTGGTGACGCGAGAGCTCGCCTTCCCGCGGGAGACCCACGACGCCCTGTCGGTCTTGTACGCCCTCAGAACCGTTACGCTCGCGCCCGGTCGACGGATCGAGTGGCCCGTCGTTGAGAGCGGCAAGCTGTACTACGTGGAGTTCTCGGTGACGCGCCGCGAGGTCGTGCGAACAGGCTCGGCGAGCCGCTCCGCCTGGCGCATCGTCCCCACGATCCGCCAGGCCTCGGGGCAAGCCGAGTCGAGCGGCATCGTGCTGTGGATGTCCGACGATGCGCGCCGCGTGCCGGTGAAGATCGCGGTCGATCTCGCGCTCGGAGATTTCGTGTTCCTCCTCGCGTCCGGCGCATGAGGGCGCGCGCCGCCGGAGTCGGCGCACGAGGGCAGTCGGGTTGAGCCGGTCCCCGCACCGCTAGCCGGCCCGAGCTCGCAGGGCGCGCGCCGCGGGCGGTCACGGCGGCGACGTGGCCGCCCCCAGCCGCTCAGGCATGTCCGCCACCACGTACGCCATTACGGCGATCGCCGCGACGTGGCGCGCCATCTCGATGGGGTCGACCCTGTCGACGGTATCCGCCGGCGTGTGGTGAACGAGAAAATAGTTACCCTCCACGACCGGCGACATTGCCGGGATGCTCCCCGCGCGCACGCTCGGGCCGATATCCGCGCCGCCGCCACCGGGGACGATGCGGTCCGCGTCGATGCCCTGAAGCAAGGTGGCGATGCGCCGGACGGTGTCGCGCGCAGCTTCGTTGCCGGTGAACGCGAACCCAGTGGGGCGGAAGGCGCCGCCGTCTGACTCCAGCATCAGGACGTGGTGGCCGAGCTCGTCGCGGTAGCGTTCGAGATAGGCCTGCCCGCCGCGCCCGCCGTTCTCCTCGTTCGTGAACAGCACCACCCGCACCGTTCGCCGCGGCCGCAGCCCGAGCTTCCTCATGAGCCGCACTGCCTCCCAGGTCGCGACGCACCCACCGCCGTCGTCGATGGCGCCGGTCCCGACGTCCCACGAGTCGAAATGGCCGCCGACGACGACCACTTCCTCCGGCTTCTCGCGCCCGACGAGCTCGCCCACGACGTTGGCCGACTGAACGTCGGGCAGGGTACGGGCACCCATCACGAGCTGCACGACGGTGCGGAGGCCGCGGTCCTGGAGACGCTGCAGGCGCTCGGCGTCTTCCACCGTGAGGGCGGCCGCCGGTATCTTCGGGGCGTCCTCGGCGTACTGCAGCGCACCCGTGTGCGGGGTGCGGAGCCCCGGGGGGCCGACCGACCTTAGCAGCATCGCGACGGCCCCGTGCCGGGCGGCGCGCGAGGCGCCCGTCGAACGATAGACGACGGTCTGGCCGTAGGTGGTGAACGGGACGTTGAAGACCACGATGCGGCCTCTGGCGCGTTCTGGTGTGGCGTCGAGTTCGTCGAAGCTGCGGACCACCCAGACCTCCGCTTCGACGCCGCCCGGCGGTGTCCCGACACTGCCGCCGAGGCCGAGCATGACGAGCGGCTGGTAGGAGGGGACGGTGATGGCGGCCCGTTCTTCGCCGCGTACCCAGACGGGCACCATCACCGGGTCGCTGCGAACGTTTTCGAGCCCATCCTTCCTCATCTGGTCGATGGCCCAGCGGATCGCGGCGTCGAGGTTAGTCGACCCACTCAGGCGATGACCGTACGTGTCGGTGAGCTCGGCCAGGCGCTCCCACGCGGCCCGGCTCGCGAGCGCCTCGCCGATGAGGCGGGCGGCCGGTTCGCGGTAGGGCTCGAGCCAGTCCGCGGCGGCCTGAGGCTCGGCCGGCGGCGAAACCGGTTTGCCGGCGCGGTGCGGCGCGGCAGCGGCGGTCGCGACGAGGGTGGCGAGCGCGACAACGCGGAGCGGGCGCGGGACACCGGCGAGACGATGGGACGACCGAGTGTGACCGTTCATGGCGCGCGCATTATACCGAACGACCGCGAACCGGCCCCGCGTCCGCGCGAGCCGGTGTCCGCCGGGGCCGCGCGCAGACGCCACGCGAGCGTGAGCGCCGCGACCCCCGCGGCGAGGGCGAGGCCGAGCGCGTCGCGCCACTCGCCGAAGATCGCGCGGCCCGAGGCGAAGAGCACGCTGTAGACGAGAACGACACCCGCGACCCAGTCGAGCCAGGACCAGGCAAAGCCAGGATCCGGCGCGACTTCCGGACACCGGCGCGCGACCGGCCGCCACCCCGGGCCGCCCGGCCTCACCCGGCGGTAGAACGCCGACAGGGTCCGGTCGGCGACCGGCGCGGTGAGAAACGTCACGACGAGCCACGCGGCCGTCGTCACGCTCACGATGAGGTACAGGCTCTCGGGAAACGCGACGGTCGTGCGGGCGCGGAGGACGGCGAGCACGAGGAGCGGCACGACCATGGCGGTGATCTCGCTCCACGCGTTCACGCGCCACCAGTACCAGCGCAGGATCAGGACGAGCCCGAGCCCGGCGCCTGCCTCGATGAGCAGCACCCAGGCGCCCGACACCGTATCGAGCACCGTCGTGACGGCGAGGGAGACGGCCATCAGGACGAGCGTCGTGAGGCGCGAGGTCGCGACGAGCTCGCGCTGGCCCGCCGCTGGCCGGACGAAGCGGCGGTAGACATCATGGACCAGATACGAGGTCCCCCAGTTGAGCTGCGTCGCCACGGTCGACATGTAGGCCGCGAGAAACGCGGCCACCAACAGACCCTTGAGCCCGGAGGGGAGGTAGTCGCGCATGGCGTAGACGTAGCCGAGGCGCCGCGCCTCGGGCGCCAGATCCGGGTAGAGCAGCAGCGTGGCGAGCGCCACGAGGATCCACGGCCAGGGTCGGATGCAGTAATGGGCGATCGTGAACCAGAGCGTGGCGAAGACGGCGTGGCGCTCGTCCTTCGCCGACATCATGCGCTGCGCGATGTAGCCGCCGCCGCCGGGCTCTGCCCCGGGGTACCACGACGCCCACCACTGGATGCCGGCGAAGGCGACGAAGGCCGGCAGCGAGAGCGCCAGGCCGTGCGCGGCCCCCGAGGGCCCGGTGGGCCTGCCGCCGGTGTCGCCGACGATGGGCGTGAGCCGCAGCGCCCAGTCGGGCAGGTGCGCCTTCAATCCGGGCAGCCCGCCCACGCCGGTTGCCGGCAGGACCACGAACGCGAGGGCGGTCGTGCCGGCAATGGCGAGCACGAACTGGAAGGCGTCCGTGACGGCGACGCCCCAGAGGCCGGCGAGGGCGGAGTAGACCGCCGTGACGACGAGGGCGCCCGCCACCCACCAGAGCACGTGCCCGGCCGGCACACCGAGCAGGCCTTCGAGCACCGACGCCAGGGCGAGGTTGACCCAACCGATGATGATGCTGTTGGCGAAGAGGCCGAGATAGAGCGCGCGGAGGCCCCGCAGCCAGGCGGCGGGCGCGCCGCCGTAGCGCAGCTCGACGAGCTCGACGTCGGTCAGGACGCCGGCGCGCCGCCAGAGCCGCGCGAAGAAGAAGACGGTCGCGACCCCGCCGGCCGCCATGTTCCACCAGAGCCAGTTGCCGGCGATGCCGTGGCGGGCGACGAGCTCGGTGACGGCGAGCGGCGTGTCGGCGGCGAAGGTGGTGGCAACCATGGAAGTGCCGGCCAGCCACCACGGGAGGCTCCGGCCCGAGAGGAAGAACTCCTCGACGCTGCGGCCGGCGCGCCGCGTGTAGGCTAGCCCGAGGGCGGCGCTCGCGGCGAAATAGAGGGCGATGATCGCCCAGTCGAGCGCCGTCACGGGGCCACCCGGTGCCGCCGGCTGGGCGGGTCGTCGCGCGTCGGCCCGGCGTTCCGCCTGCGACCTCGAGGATCCGGCACGGCTCGGACTCCGTCGGGCGCGGGGGTCGCGACGGGGGCGTGGCGAGGCGAGTCGGTCATCGGCGCCGTCTAGTGTAGTTGAATCCCACCGCCCCTTGATGTATAAGGCGGCGGCTGGCCTGGTGTGCGAGGCTTGGAAGGTGCCCATGACAGTGATGCGTTCCGTGTTGCCGTTCCTCGTCGCGTGGCTGCCAGTCGCCGCGCTGGCTCAACCCGTGTCGGGTGAGGCAGCGCCGGCGGCCACCGAGACCCGGGCGCACGCCGCCCAGGCGAAACCCGGCGACGCGCAGAAGCCCGGCGAGCAGAAGCCGCCGGAGCCGTCGATCGTCTTCGAGGAGACGGTGGTGGTGACGGCGTCCCGGGTGGAGCAGGCGCTCATCAACGTGCCGGCCACCATGAGCGTGATCGACCAACGCGTGCTGGCGAGTGCGCCAGGGCAGCACTACGGCGACCTGCTGCGGCAGGTGCCCGGCGTGAACGTGAGTCAGATGTCGGCGCGCGACGTGAACATCACGAGCCGCGGCGCCACCAGTTCGCTCTCCACGGGGCAGCTCGCGCTCGTCGACGGGCGCAGCATCTACCAGGATTTCTTCGGGTTCGTGGCGTGGGACTTCCTGCCGATCAACCTCAGCGAGGTCAAGCAGATCGAAGTCATCCGCGGCCCGGCCTCGGCCGTCTGGGGCGCCAACGCCCTCTACGGCGTGGTGAACGTGATCACCAAGTCGCCGCGCGAGATGGCCGGGACGCACGTGACCCTGGGCGTCGGCGGGTTCGACCAGTCGCCGGGCGCGTCGGCGAGCGGTGGGACCGGTGGGCTCTTCTCGGTGAACGGCACGTACGCGCAGGCGGTCAACGACCGGTGGGCCTACAAGCTGTCGGCGGGCGTCTTCACGATGGACCCCCTGCCGCGGCCGACCGGGACCATCGAGAACGCGTTCAAGACCGCCTATCCGCCGTATCAGAACAAGGGGACGACGCAGCCGAAGTTCGACGCGCGGGTCGATTGGGACGGCGCGGACAACCAGCGCGTCGTGGTGAGCGGCGGGTTGGCTGGCACCGACGGGATCATGCAGAGCGGGATCGGGCCGTTCGACATCCAGCGCGGGAGCGTGCTGGGCTACGCGAAGGTGAACTACAGCCGGGGCGCCCTCACGGCGAACTTCTTCGTGAACATCCTGGACGGCGACGCCATCAACCTGCTGGCGTTCGGGCCGACGGGCGCGCCTATCGTGTTCATCTTCAAGAACGCGACGTACGACGTCGAGTTCGGCAACGCGCAGGCCGTGGGGACGAAGCAGGTGTTCACCTACGGGGGCAACATCCGGCACAACGGCTTCGATCTGTCGATCGCGCCGGGTGAGGACGCGCGGAACGAGGGTGGGCTGTACGTGCAGGACGAGATCTTCCTGCACGAGAAGTTCCGGGCCGTGCTCGGGACCCGCGTGGACTGGTTCGACGTGCTCGACGGAGCGGTGGTCTCGCCGCGCGTCGCGTTCATCGTCAAGCCGCACGCGAACCATTCGGTGCGCGCGTCGTACAACCGCGCCTACCGGGCGCCCTCGATGATCAACAATTTCCTCGACGCGACGATTCTCAATCAGCTCGACCTCGGGCTCATCAACCCGCTGCTCGCCGGGACGACCTACGTCTTCCCGGTGGCCGCGAGGGGCAACCCGAACCTCACGGAGGTCGTGCTCGACGCCTACGAGGTGGGCTACACGGGCCGCGTCGCCGACCGGTTCAGCGTGTCGGCAGCCGTCTATCGCAACATCATCCGCGACGACATCTTCTTCACGCAGGTCGGGACGTACTCGTCCAGGACGCCGCCGCCCCGGTGGCCGCTCCCGCCCGTCGTGCTCGACCTGCTCGTGGCCGCGGGCCGCGGGCTGCCGTCCCAGTTCACCTATCTCAACTTTGGGCGCATGCGGCAGTGGGGGATCGAGCTCGGGCTGAACGGGTCGGTCACCGACGAGTGGCGCTTGTTCACCAACTATTCGTACCAGCCCGAGCCCGACGTGAACTTCGACAAGTCGGAGATCAACCTGCCGCCGAGGCATCGGTTCAACGCAGGCGTCGGGTTCGACGACGGGCGGGCGTTCGGCAGCGTGGACCTGACCCACACGGACGAGGCGTTCTGGCAGGACGTCCTCGATGCTCGCTTCCACGGCTACACGAAGGCCTGGACCATGGTGAATGCGGCGGTGGGCGCGCGGTTCGGGGGCGAGCGGGTCACGACGACGCTCAGGGTCGCGAATCTGACCAATCGCGCCATCCAGCAGCACATCTTCGGCGACGTGCTGCGGCGTCAGGTCGTCGGGGAGCTGCGGGTCTCGTTCTGACCTGACGCCTCGCGTGTCGGGGCGCCAGGGGAGGCCGTCCGGGCGGACGCCGAGCTGGGCACGGGCAACCCGGCGCGCGCCGCCCGCCCGACGCTGGTCTCCTCGCGTATGCTGTCGTACGGGCTCCCCCGGGCGGAGGTGGGAGCTCGACGCTGCCCCCATGTCGCTCGCCACGACCGTCCACGACCTGAAGACGCTCGTCCGCTCGTACCACCCGGCGGTCGTCATCGAGACGGTCGAGGAGGATCGGGTGCGGCGCCTCGTGGCCGCGGCGGCCGCGGGGCTGGGGCTGCCGCTGTTCGAGTGGTCGATCACGCGGGGCCTGCGCCGCGCCGGCGCGGCGCAGGCCGGGCCGATCGCCGGGACCCTCGACCCGCTCGGCGCGCTCAGGCACCTGTCGACCCTCAAGGTCGACGTGCTGGTCGAGCTGTGGGACTTTGGGCCGCACCTGACGCAGCCCGCCGTGGAGCGTGGGTTTCGGGAGCTCGCCGAGCAGTACACGCGGACGCGGTCCACGCTGATCCTGGCCGGCGCCCGGGTCGGGCTGCCGCCGGGGCTGGCGCACCTGGTCGTGCACCTGGACCTGCGCCTGCCCGGCGAAGACGAGCTGCGGGGCGTCCTCGACGAGGTCCTGCGGGCCGCCGGCGCGCGTCGCCGCGTGGCGGTCGAGCTCGAGCCGGAGGATCGGGCGGCGCTCGTGCGGGCGCTCGCCGGCCTGACGCTCAACCAGGCGCGTCAGGCGTTGGCCTACGCGGTGCTCGAGGACGCGCGCCTGACGCCGGCCGACATCGAGCGCATGCTCGCCCGGAAGGCGGAGATCATCCGTGACGGCGGGCTGCTCGAGTATCTGCCGCCCGAGGGGAACCGCTTCGAGGTCGGCGGCTTCGCGGGGCTGAAGGCGTGGCTCGACCGCGCGCGGGTGGGGTTCAGCCCCGAGGCACACGCGCTCAACCTCGCGCCGCCGCGGGGTCTCCTGCTCGTGGGCGTGCAGGGCTGCGGCAAGTCGCTCGCCGCGAAGTTCATCGCGCGGACCTGGCGGCTGCCGCTTGTGAAACTCGACGCCGGGCGGCTCTACGACAAGTATCTGGGCGAGTCGGAAAAAAACTTTCGCCGTGCGACGGCGCTCGCCGAGTCGATGGCGCCGGCTGTCCTCTGGATCGACGAGATCGAGAAGGGGTTCGCCCCGGGCGGCGCCGACGCCGACGGCGGGGTCAGCCAGCGGCTGCTCGCGTCGCTGCTCACGTGGCTGCAGGAGCGGCGGGCGCCGGTGTTCGTCGTGGCGACGGCGAATGACCTCGATGCCCTGCCGCCGGAGCTGCTGCGCAAGGGCCGCTTCGACGAGATCTTCTTCGTCGACCTGCCCGACGCCGCCGAGCGCGAGGCGATCTTCCGGATCCACCTGACGCTCCGGAAGCAGGATCCGCGGGCGTTCGACCTCGCGCGCCTCGTGGCGGCGAGCGACGGGTTCAGCGGCGCGGAGATCGAGCAGGTCGTGGTCGGGTCGCTCTACCGGGCGCTCCGCGCGAAGCGACCGCTCGACACGGCGCTCGTGCTCGACGAGCTGCGGGCGACCGTGCCGCTCGCGGTCGCGCGCCGCGCGGCCATCGAGCGGCTGCGCACGCTGGCCGAGGGGCGGTTCGTTCCGGTGAAGTAGCGCCGGGCGTCACAGCCTGTAGAGGCTGGCTTCAGTCGGCGGTTGGTCCGCCTGAAGGCGGACCCCACGGACCGATATGGCAGAACACCCCAAGCCGAGGCCCAATCTCTCGTCCGCCTGGCGCGCGGCGCGCGCGCTGGTGTGGGCGCACCGCTGGCGCCTCGCGGCTGGCCTGCTGTTGATGGTCGTGAGCCGCGCGGCGGGGTTGGTGCTGCCGGCGCTCTCGAAGGTGCTGGTCGACGAGGTGGTCGCCAACCGGCGCGCCGACCTCATCGGGCGCCTGGCGCTCGTCGCCGGTGCCGCCACGCTCGTCCAGGCGGCCGCTGGGTTCGCGCTCTCGCAGGTGCTGGGCGTCGCCGCGCAGCGCGCCATCGCCGACATGCGCCGCCGCGTGCAGGCGCACGTGCTGCGCCTGCCCATCCGCCACTTCGACCAGACGCAGGTCGGCGTCCTCGTCTCGCGCGTCATGACCGACGCCGAGGGCATCCGCAACCTGGTCGGCACCGGTCTCGTGCAGCTGGCCGGCGGCCTGATGACCGCGACGGCGGCGCTCGCCATCCTGTTCTACCTGAATTGGCGGTTGACGACGCTCACGCTGGGCGTCCTCGCCGTGTTCGGCGGCGCGATGGCGTACGCGTTCTGGTATCTCCGGCCGATCTTCCGCGAGCGCAACCAGATCAACGCCGAGGTCACGGGCCGCCTCACCGAAGCGCTGGGCGGCATCCGCATCGTCAAGACCTACACGGCGGAGACCCGCGAGGAACTGGTCTTCACCAAGGGGATCCACCGCCTCTTTCGCAACATCGCGCGATCGATCACCGGCGTGTCGGCCGTCACGACGTTCGCGGGGGTCGTTCTCGGGGCGATCGCGATCGTCATGATCGTCGTCGGCGGCCACTCGATGGTCGCAGGGCGCATGACGCTCGGCGACTTCGTCATGTACATCTTCTTCACCGGGCTCGCGGCAGCGCCCGTTGTCCAGATCGCCTCGGTCGGCACGCAGATCAGCGAGGCGCTCGCGGGCCTGGACCGCATCCGCGAGCTGCTGGGCACGCCCACCGAGGGCCAGGAGGATCTGGCGCGGCACCCGGTGGGCGGGTTGCGCGGCGAGGTGGTGTTCGAGGACGTGTGGTTCGAGTACACGCCGGGCGTGCCGGTGCTGCGCGGTGTCTCGTTCTGCGCCCCGGCGGGCACGACCACGGCGCTCGTGGGGCCCAGCGGGGCAGGCAAGAGCACACTCATCAGCCTGGTGATGGCCTTCACGCGGCCGACGTCGGGGCGCGTGCTGGTCGACGGGCGAGATCTGTCGACCCTGCGCCTGCGCGACTACCGGGCGCATCTCGGCGTGGTGCTCCAGGACAATTTCCTTTTCGACGGCACGATCGCTGAGAACATCGCCTACGGGCGGCCCCGCGCGAGCCTCGAGGCGGTCCGGGCGGCGGGGCGCGTGGCGCACGTCGACGAGTTTACCGATCGGTTCGAACGCGGGTACGACACCGTGGTGGGCGAGCGGGGCGTGCGGCTCTCGGGCGGAGAGCGGCAGCGCGTGGCCATCGCGCGCGCCATCCTGGCCGACCCGCGCATCCTCATCTTGGACGAGGCGACGTCGAGCCTCGATAGCCAGGCCGAGCAGCTCATCCAGGACGGCCTGCGCGCGTTACGGCGCGGCCGGACGACGTTCGTGATCGCGCACCGGCTGTCGACGATCCAGAGCGCCGACCAGATCCTGGTGCTGGACGGCGGCCGCATCGTCGAGCGCGGGACCCACCAGGAGCTGCTGGCGCGGGGCGGCCGCTACCGCCAGCTCTACGACACGCAGTACCGGTTCGAGCGCGACCGGTTCATCAACCCGGGCGAGGACTTCACGCCCGAGCCGGTGCGGCCGGCGCCGGCCGCCGAGCGGCGGCCGGCGCGGCCGACCGAGCTGTGAGGAGTTCGGTGGCGATTCGGGTCGACTGCTACGCGGGCTACCGCGGCGAGGAGACGCCGCGGCGCTTCTTCCTCGGCGACCGCGCCGTCGCCGTCGTCGAGGTTCTCGACCGCTGGCTCGCGCCGGACCACCGCTACTTCAAGGTCACGGGCGACGACGGCGACGTGTATATTCTGCGGCACGACGTCCGGACCGGCGAGTGGGACCTGACGATGTTCCGACGAACGGGCCAGGGGCCGGGACCGAGAGACGGGGAAACGAGATGAGCCCGGCGCGCGTGGTCGACAGGCTCACGCTTCCGCTGGTGGTGCTGGTGCTGGTCGCCGGGCACCTCGCCGGTTGTCGCCGCGGAGAGCCGTCCGCCCCGCGCAGGTTCATCACGATCGCCACCGGGGGCACCGGGGGGGTGTACTATCCGCTCGGCGCCGCCCTGGCGCAAATCTACACGGCCAGGATTCCCGGCGTGACCGCGTCGGCGCAGTCCACGGTCGCGTCGGTGTTCAACGTTCAGGCGATCCAGCGGGGGAAAGCCGACGTCGCGTTTGCGATGGGCGATGTCGCCTACTTCGCGTACCAGCGAGGCACCGAGGCGGATCCCAAGCCGCATACGAAGCTGCGAGGCATGGCGGTCCTCTACGTGAACACGATTCAGATCGTCGTGCGGCGCGACAGTGATATCCGCTCGGTGGCCGATTTTCGCGGCGGGCGCGTCGGCGTGGGCGCACCCGGCAGCGGCACCGAGGTGGCCGCGCGGATCGTCATCGAAGCCCACGGTCTGGCCTATTCCGACGTCAAGGCGGATTTCCTCTCGTTCAGCGAGGTGGCGGCGCAGATGCAGGATCGCACCCTCGAGGGGGGCGTCATCGTCGCGAGCTATCCGGTGTCGGCGATCACCGACGCGAGCCTGACCGTCGGCATCCGCCTGCTGCCGATCGACGCCGCCGCGCGCGACCGGATCCGGGCTCAATATCCGTTTTTCAAGCCCGTCGTCGTTCCACGCGGTACCTATCGGGGTCAAGACACGGACGTGGAGACGCTCGGGGTCGACAACCTGCTCGTCTGCCGAGAGGATCTGCCCGACGAGCTCGTCTACGCGCTGACGAAAGTCTTTTTCGAGGCGCTGCCGGCACTGGCCGAGACGCACGTGGCAGCCAAAGGGATCGACCCGCACCAGGGGCCAAGAACACCGATCCCGCTCCACCCCGGGGCGGCACGCTACTATCGGGAGCGGGGACTCCTCCAGTGAGACACGCGGTGCTGAGCCTGCTGTCGCTGGGCCTGGTCCTGGGCTCGGGCAGTCACCGCGCAGCGGGTCATGACCTGACGCTCGAGGTCGCGACGGCGCGGGGCCTCGTCTGGCACACCGCAGTCCGGCCAGGGGAGCGCATCGACCTTTCGTTTCTCCACTCGTCCGAACGTTGCCTCTGGACCCAACACTATCGGGTCACGCCATCAGGACTCTGGCAGCAGGCTTCGACGTTTCCCTGCGTGGGGGCGGGGATGTGGAGCGCGTCGAGCCCGGCTGCTTCGGCCGTGCACACGGCGCGGGGATACCTGGTGCCGGCACCGCGCTTCATCGGGGCGCTGACGATGCTGAGCTGGCGGCGCGGCGCCATCGTGCTTGATCTGTTCGATCGCTCGGTCAGACTGAGTCCGATGCTCGAGGATTTCGAAGCCTTCACGGTGAGAGTCCGATGAGCGGGAAGAGCGTGCTCGCGCGCGTCGCCGCGCTCGCAGCGATCCTGCTGGGCGCCTACCACCTCTACACGGCACTGTTCGGCACGCCTGCGGCGCTCGTGCACCGGGCGGTGCACTTCGGCGGCATGAGCGCCGTGGCTTACCTGAGCCTGGCGACCGCTGAGGGTCGGCGCCCCGCGTATCGGATCTGGTTGCTGGTGCTCGCCCTCGTGGCCGCCGCGACCGGGGCGTACCTGGTCGTCAACTTTCGAGCGCTCGTGGCGCGGGTCGGCGTGCCGACGTCAGCGGATCTCGTCTTCGCGGCCGCCTGCGCTGGGGTTGTGCTGGATCTCGCCAGGCGGACGCATGGCTGGCCGCTCGTCGCCACGGCCCTGGCCTTTCTGGGCTACGGCTACTGCGGTCCCTTCGTCCCTGGGTTGCTCGGGCACCGGGGTTACTCGCTCGCCGAGATGCTGGAGTTCCTCTACGTGACGACGGAGGGGATCTTCGGGGTGCCGATCCAAGTGTCTGCGTCCTACATCGTCATCTTCATCCTGTGCTCGGCGTTTCTCGAACGGTCGGGCATCGTGGCGCTCTTCAGCGATCTGGCGTTCGCCGTGGCGGGCCGCACGCGGGGCGGCGTCGCCAAGGTGGCCGTGCTGTCGAGCGCGTTGATGGGCACGGTCAACGGCAGCGGGCTGGCGAACGTCACCACCACGGGGTCCATCACGATCCCGCTGATGCGACGGAACGGGTTCGAGCCGCACTACGCCGCGGCGGTGGAAGCGACGGCGTCGATGGGTGGCCAGATCATGCCGCCGGTGATGGGTGTGGCGGCGTTTCTCATGGCCGAGCGGCTCGGCGTGCCGTACGCGCGCATCGCGCTGGCGGCGATCATCCCCGCACTCCTCTACTTCTTCGCGACGGGAGTTCAGATCCACCTGCACGCCGCACGCCGATCGATCCGGCCGCCTTCCGACCGACCGCGGTCGGTCCTCCACGTGCTGCGGGCCGAAGCGTATCTTCTGTTGCCAGTCGTGGTCCTGGTCGGCGTCATGATGGCGGGCTATTCGCCCGTCTACGCGGCGGTCTCGAGCATCGGGGCGAGCCTGGCGCTCTCGTGGGCGACGGCGCTCGTGCTGGCCTTCGGGCGGCGCGCGGAGGGAACGGCGTGGTGGACAGCCGTCGTACGCGAGGCCGCTTCGCGCGGCGCGACGCCCCGGGGGATGCTCGACTCGATCGAGACGGGTGTCCGCACCGCCGCCAGCGTGGCCACGGCCTGCGCAGTCGTCGGCATCGTCATCGGGGTGATCACGCTGACCGGCGCTGGCCTGAAGCTGTCGAGCGCGATCATCGGCGCCTCAGGGGGACTGCTCATCCCCACCCTCCTCCTGACAATGCTGGCGTGCTTCGTGCTGGGCATGGGCCTGCCGACCATCCCGACCTACATCATCACTTCGACGATGGCGGCGCCGGCCCTCGTCCGCCTCGGTGTGGACCGGTTGGCGGCCGACTTCTTCGTCATGTACTTCGGCGTGCTCGCGAACCTCACGCCGCCCGTCGCGCTCGCCGCCTACGCGGCGGCGGGGATCGCCAGGGCGGACCCGCTGCGAACGTGCCTGGCGGCTGTGAAGTTGTCCGTGGCCGGCTTTCTGGTCCCGTACGTCTTCGTGTACTCGCCCGTCATGCTGGGTGGGGGAGTCAGGGTCTGGCCGATCATCCAGGTCATCGCCACGTCAACGTTAGGGGTGGTGGCGCTCGGGGCGGCCATGGAGGGATACTTCCTCCGCGAGACGACCTGGTACGAGCGGCTGATCTTGCTGGCGGCAGCGGTCGACCTGATCGTGCCGGGTGCGGTCACCGATCTCGTGGGCGCGCTGCTCTTCGCCGGGCTGGTGGTGTCCCAGAAGGCGCGCCCGGCGCGCGTGGCCGGGGCAGCCCTCGGCCCCGGACGGGAGGTCGTCCGAGCGGAGGAGCCCAAGGCGCGCGAGTCGCACGGGGCTTCCCTGCGCGGCTGACGCGGCGAGGTGGCCGCGAGCCGCTTCCGCGGGGACCGGGCGCTCCCGCCGCCGCAGTCGTGGCAATAATTGTCAGGGAGCGGGGTGCCGAAAAATGGCGAGAGCGGCGGGGCGGCCGGCCCACGAAGGCGACCAGGATTCGGCGGAAAGCTCCTAGCTAGCTGATGAGTAAAGGGTTACCTTCTCAGCTCGCGGCCGGCGCCCGGTGGCAACCCGATTGCTGTCAGCGGAGCGGAGGTGTGGGGCGGGTGTTCTTTGTGGAACCTCCCGCCGAAAGATCCGCAGGCGCGTGGGGAACAGGCGGGTCGATGAGTGAGGCGAGTCGGGTGGCGCCCGTGGCGCCGGAGCCTATCGGAGAAGGTGCTCGTGCCGGCCGGCGGTGTGGCGAGGCGGGGTTCACGCTGATCGATGTGCTCTTCGTCGTCGGCATCATCGGGGTGCTGGCGGCGAGCGCGATTCCCGGCCTCTATCGCGCGCGCACGTCGGCGCAGGCCTCGTCGGTGCTCGCCTCGATCCGGGCGATCTCGAGCGGTCAGCTCAGCTACGCCATCACGTGCGGGTCGGGCTTCTACGCGCCGCGGCTGACGGTGCTCGGGACGCTGCCGCCGGGCAGTACCGAGGGATTCGTCCCGGAAGACCTCGGCGCCGCCGACACGGTGCAGAAGGCAGGCTACCTCATTCAGATGACGGGAGCTTCGATTCCCGGGTCACCGCCGAGCTGCAACGGGCTGGCGGCGGGCGAAGGCACGGTGGGCTATAAGCTGGGTGCCGACCCGCTCCAGCCGGGGAACCTGCGCTTCTTCGCGACGAACACGACCGGGGTAATCTACGAAGCGCAGGTCTCGATCTACGCGGCCATTACCGAGTCGCTGCCCCCGCCGGGCGCCGTGCCCATCCAGTAGGCCCTTCCCCCCGCTCTTCCGGCTGAGCTATCGTAGTGCTCACTGCAGGCGCGCGCCGCCCGTCGCGCGGGCGCGGACGCCTGTCGGGGAGGGATCATGATGCGACCGAGGATCCGTCTGCCGCTCGCTGTCCTCATCGTCGCGCTCGTCGTGGCGTCGCCGGCCCTGCTCGCGCAGGCGCCGAAGGTCACGACGCCCAAGGAGCAGTTCGGGTACAACATCGGCGACGACTATTTCCTGGCGACCTACACGCAACTGGTCGCCTACTGGCAGAAGCTCGACAAGGAGTCCGACCGGTTGACCGTCGTCGAGATCGGCAAGACGGCGGAGGGTCGGCCGCACCTGATGGCGATCGTCACGTCGCCGGCGAACCACAAGAAGCTGGATCGCTACAAGCAGATCGCGCGGCAGCTCGCGCTCGCCGAAGGCCTGACCGACGACCAAGCCCGGGCGCTCGCGCGGGAGGGGCGCGCCGTCGTGTGGATCGACGGCGGGCTGCACGCCACCGAGGTGCTCGGCGCCCAGCAGCTCGTGGAGATGGTCTACCAGATGGTGAGCCGCACGGACCCCGAGACGATGCGGTTCCTCGACGACGTGATCATGCTGGGCGTGCCGGCGAACCCCGACGGCATGGAGCTCGTGTCGAGCTGGTACATGCGGGAAGCGGACCCGAAGCGGCGCTCGACGGCGGGCATCCCGCGCCTCTACCACAAGTACATCGGGCACGACAACAACCGCGACTTCTACATGTCGGCGATGCCCGAGACGACGAACATGAACCGCGTCATGTATCACGAGTGGTTCCCGCAGATCGTCTACAACCACCACCAGACGGGGCCGGCGGGCACGGTGCTTTTTGCGCCGCCGTTCCGCGATCCGTTCAACTACGTGTTCGACCCGCTGGTGCCCGCGGGGATCGACTTGGTCGGGGCCGCGATGCACAACCGGTTCATCGCGGAGGGCAAGCCTGGGGCCGTGACGCGGCGCGGCGCGAGCTACTCGACGTGGTGGAACGGCGGGTTGCGGACCACGGTGTACTTCCACAACATGATCGGGCTCCTGACGGAGGCCGTCGGGAACCCGACGCCCATCACGATCCCGTTCGTTCCGGACCGCCACCTACCCGACTCGAACCAGTTCTTCCCGATCGCGCCGCAGCAGGAGTGGCACTTCCGGCAGTCGATCGAGTACGAGATCACGGCGAACCGCGCGGTGCTTGACGTTGCGTCGCGGCACCGCGAGCAGTTCCTCTACAACATCTATCAGATGGGCCGCAACTCCATCGAGAAGGGCAGCCGCGACACCTGGACGATGTACCCGAAGCGGATCCAGGCGATCAAGGACGAGATCGCGCGCGAGCAGGGGGCCGCGGGTGGCCGCGGGGCCGTCGCCGGCGGCCGCGGCGGCGGCCGGGGCGCCGGGCCTGCCGCGGCGAAGTACTGGGACTCACTGCGCCGGCCCGAATGGCGGGACCCTCGCGGGTACATCATCCCGTCGGACCAGCCGGACTTTTTGACCGCGACGAAGTTCGTCAACGCGCTGGTCAAGACGGGCATCACAGTTCACCGGGCGACCGCGCCGTTCACGGTGGCCGGCAGGAGCTACCCAGCCGGGTCCTACGTGGTGAAGACGGCCCAGGCCTTCCGGCCGCACGTGCTCGACATGTTCGAGCCGCAGGACCACCCGAACGACTTCCAGTACCCGGGCGGCCCGCCGATTCCGCCGTACGACAACGCCGGGTGGACGCTCGCGTTCCAGATGGGGGTGAAGTTCGACCGGATTCTCGACGCGTTCGACGGCCCGTTCGAGAGAATCACCGGATTGGCCGCGCCGCCGCCGGGCCGCGTGACCGAGGCGCCCAACGCCGTCGGCTATCTCCTCAGCCACCGCGTCAACGACGCGTTCCTCGCCGTCAATCGGCTGCTCGCTGGCGACGAGGAGGTCTACTGGCTGCGCCGGCCGACCGGGAACGATGCGGCGACCGCGGGGACGTTCTTCATCGCCGCCAAGCCCACGACGGTCGCGACGCTGCAGGCGCTCGCCAAGAACGTCGGCCTGAGCTTCGAGGCCACGACGGCGAAACCGGGCCCCGACGCGGTGAAGCTGCGCAAGGTGCGCATCGGGCTGTGGGACCGATACGGCGGGTCGATGCCGTCAGGCTGGACCCGCTGGATCTTCGAGCAGTTCGAATTCCCCTTCACGGTCGTCTACCCGAAGGAGCTCGACGCGGGCAACCTGCGCGCCAAGTATGACGTGCTCGTCTTCGTCGACGGCGCCATCCCGGGCGCGGGCGGCGGCGGGCGCGGCGGGTTCGGCGGGGGCGGCGTGCCGCCGGGGGCGGCGGGCGCTTCGCAGAACGTGCCGCAAGAATACCAGCACATGATCGGGAACGTCACGCGGGAGGCGACGATCCCCAGGTTGAAGGAGTTCCTCGAGCAGGGCGGGACGATCATTACGATCGGCAGCTCGACGAACCTGGCCTATCACCTCGGCCTACCGGTGTCGAACCACCTGGTCGAGCTGCGGCCGGACGGCACGCCGGTGCCGCTCACGGGCGAGAAGTACTACATTCCCGGGTCGGTGCTGCGGGTCCAGGTCGACAACACCCATCCGCTGGCGCACGGGATGGAGGCGGTGGCCGACGTCTTCTTCGACAACAGCCCCGTGTTTCGTCTCGCGCCCGATGCCGCGCTGAAGGGCGTGCGGGCGGTCGCCTGGTTCGGCTCGCGCGAGCCGCTCCGGAGCGGCTGGGCCTGGGGCCAGCACTACCTGGAAGGCGGCGCGGCGGTGGTCGAGGCGACGGTGGGCAAGGGCAAGCTCTACCTGCTCGGGCCGGAGGTGCTCTTCCGCTCGCAGCCGCACGGCACATACAAGCTCGTCTTCAACGGCATCTACTGGGGCCCGTCGGCGGCCGCCGCCGCCGCGGCCACGACGGAGGCGGGGCAGCAGTAGCCGGGGAGCCTGGAGCCCGGCGCCCGCGCCGGGTTTACGGGCCCCCTCAGGGTGCGAGGACGGCTGCCGGCGCGCGGGACGCTCGGATGAAGATCGCGTTCATCGGGACGCACGGCGTCGGCAAGACGACGCTCTGTTACGACCTGGCCGCGGCGCCAGGACGCCGACCTGGTGAAGGAAGTGGCGCGGCTGTCGCCGCTCCCCATCAACCGCCAGACCTCCCTCGACGCGCAGACGTGGATCCTCATGACGCAGGTGGCCGAGGAGATCCGCTCGGCGAGCCGAAGCGCCGTGGTGATCTGCGACCGGAGCGCGCTCGACAACTATGCGTACATGGTCCTGGCCTGCGGCCGCCAGCGGCCCATCGAGCGCTTCGTCGACTACTGGATGCGCACCTACGACCTCTTGTTCAAGGTGCCGCTCGCCGGCGCCGCGCCGGCCGACGGCGTGCGCGACACCGACGAGTGCTTCGTGCGCGCCATCGACGAGCTGGTGGACCAGCTCCTCGCGGAAAAGCGCCTGCCGCACGTGCGGCTCGAGGGGCCGCGCGACGGCTGGATCGAGCGCGTGAAAGCCGTCGTCCTCGACCAGCCGGCGCTCGCCGGGCGCCTGTGGTAGAGACGCGCGTTCGGGGCGGAGGGCCGGCTGCGGGCTGGCCCCGAGCGCTCACGGCGTGGCGATCCGCTGCGGCGGCGGCGGCATCTGCTCCTTGCTGAACCTCGGCAGCCCCTCGTCGCGCATCGCCACGTGATAGACGGCCGAGGCGATCGCGGTCGCCGACTTCTTCACGTCCTCCTCGACGATCCGCTCGTAGGTGTCGAGGTTCGTGTGCCAGGTGTGCGAGGTGTATTCGATCGGGTCCTGGCCGAGCCCGATGCCCGGCAAGCCCGCCGCGTTGAAGGACGTCGAGTCGGTGCCGCCGGTCCGCCGGCTGTCGGTCCAGATGGCGCCGACGATGCCGAAATCCTCGAAGGGCGCGAAGATCTCGCGCAAGACCGCCGCCGCCTCGGGCGGTCCGAAGATCGACGCGCCGCGGATGCGTCCGGTCCCCGAATCGAGGTTGAAGTAGCCATTGAAAGTGAAGAACTCGGGCTTCGGGTTCTCGAACGTGCCGAAATGCTCGCGCACGTAGGCCTGCGAGCCGAGCAGCCCCTGCTCCTCGCCCCCCCAGAGCGCGACCCGGATCGTCCGCCGCGGCTTGACGCCGAGCGCCGCCAGGATGCGCGCCGCCTCCATCATGACGGCGCAGCCGATGGCGTTGTCGGTTGCGCCGGTCGCGGCGTGCCAGGAGTCGAGGTGGCCGCCGAGCATCACGACCTCGTCCTTCTTGTCGGTACCCGGTATCTCGGCGATCACGTTGTACGAGGTCCGACCTTCCGGGTAGTCGCGATTCACGATGGTCACCTCGAGCTCGACCTGGTGGCCGTTCTCGGCGAGCCGCCAGAGGCGCCCGTAGTCCTCGTTGCGCAGGACGAGCGTGGGGACGGCCTTGCTCGGGTCGTAGGTCCGGTTCTGGAACGCGCGAATCTGGCCGTGTGGCCGGCCGGCGTCGTTGACGCGGACGAGCGCGCCGTTGGCCACCAGGAACGCGTCCACCTCCGCGTTCACCTCGTTGAGCGAGAGCCGGCGCGGGCCCTCCGGACGCGCCGGCGGCTGAGGGGCTGGCGCGCGAGGCCCCGGCTGCACGCGCGCCGGGTCGTACTGCTGGCGCACCTGGTCGTAGTCGCGGCGCTTCGCCGGCGGATTGAAGTCGACCGGAAGCACCGCGGGCGCGCCGACGAGCACGATCTTGCCGGCGACCTGGCTCTTCATCGAGTCCAGATACGCGGTCAGTTCCTCCCGGGTGGGACCTTGCGGCTGCGGCGGGCCGAGCACGCCTGGCGGCGGGCCGAACGGGGAGGCCGCCACTGGCGGCGACGGCGGGGCGGGCGGTCCCTGCGGCGGCACCAGCCGAACGATCGCCGCGTGCACGGTCCCGTTGGTCGACGGCGTCCAGGCCAGCACCTCGGCCACGAGCGTGTCCTTGACGGGCGAGACAACGAAGGCCGAGACGCGCTCGTTCACCCAGCCGGGGCGCCCGAAATCCCATGGCTCGAGGTGCGGGTTCTGGAGCCCCCACGCCTCCATCTGTTTCATCGCCCACTCGGCGGCCGCCTTGAAGTTGGGCGACCCGGTCAACCGCGGGCCGTACAGGTCGGTCAGAACGTGCATCGTCCGCAGGATCTGCGAGTGCTCGCGCGCCTCCTTGCGGATCCGGGCGTTCATCGCGTGGTCGATCCGCTCGTCGGCGGCGACCGCGGTCAAGCCGGCCGTCGTCGCGATGGCGAGCCCGGCTGCGAACCACCACTGTGTGCGCTTCATGCTGTCCTCCCGCATCGGTGAACCCTGCACGCAGTCGGCGACCTGCGCGCCGGCGCCCCATGGTAACAGAGCGGCAGGCGAGAAGGTCAGGGCGAGGAGGCGAACAGATGAACTTCCGGCACCGCCTGCCGGAGCACGAGGCGCGCCGGCCGCGCGCGCGGCCGACCTAGGGCGACGGCCGCGACGTGGTCGGGCGTCGGTCGGACGAGGAAGAACTGCCACGCCGCCGGGTCGTCCGCCACGGCGGGACCGAAACTCGCCGAGGGCGTGCCGTCGGGCGCCAGGGCGAAGGCGATGGCGGCGAGCGGCCGCGACAGGCCCGCGCCGCAGGCCTTGAGGTACGCCTCCTTGAGGGTCCAGTGCTCGAAGAACCTCCGCCGTCGCCGGTCCGCCTCGGGGGCCCCGGCGATCGAGGCGGCTTCCTCCGGGGCGAGAACCCGCCGCGCGAGGCGCGCGAGGTCCACCTCGCGCCAGACGTGCTCGACGTCAACGCCGACCTGGTGCTCGGACGCCACGACGCAGGCCACCAGCCCGGTCGTGTGCGAGAGATTGAAGTGCAGCCGCGGCACGACGGCTGGCCCAGCGAGCTCGGGACGCCCGTGCGGGCCCTCGCGGAAGCGCCAGGCCTCGGGCGGCACCTCGGCGTGGCGCGAGAGCACGACCCGGGCGAGCACCCACGCTGCCACTCGGGCGTCGGTGTGGCGTGGCGACGCCGCGCGGGCGAGGCGCGCGAGGTCGTCTGGCGTCAGCCGAGCGCGCAGCCGCGCCTGCGCCGACGCGTTCTCGAGCGGTCCGGTCAGGGCGTACCAGAGCTCGACCGTCATGTGGGCTGTCATGCCTCGCTTCGTCTGCCGGCGCCCCCGTGTGCGCGCCGGGCGGCGCGGGGGTCGCTGGTGGATCAGTATCACGGGAGCTGACCGGGAGGGGAGCGCGGTCTTCGCCCTCAAACCCTGGCCACGCGTGGCGCGAGGGTTGGCCGCGAGAGCCGGCGGTGGGTGGCACGTCGCTTGGTCCGCCGAGTGGGTTGTGCGAGACTCCTCGTGCACGTGCGGACGTGCGCTGCAGGGAGGCTCGAACATGCGCAAGTGCTTGCTCATCTGGGGCCATGCCGCGGCGATCGCGGGGCTCGGTGCGACGCTCGCGGCCCAGGCGCCGGCGCCTCAGCCCGGCGCGCCCGTGACGGCGATTCGGGCCGGACGCCTCGTCGATCCGGACACGGGGACCGCGCTCGCGAATCAGATCATCCTGGTCGAGGGCGAGCGCATTCGCGAGGTGGGGCCGTCGGTAACGATCCCGCCTGGCGCCGAGGTCATCGACCTGTCGAAGCTGGCCGTCTTGCCGGGGCTCGTCGACGCCCACACGCATCTCGGCATCACCTACAAGGAGGTACCCGAGCACAACATCTATTACCTCACCTACATCCTCGAAGGCTCGCCGCTCCGGGCCATCCAGGCCGCGTCGAACGCGATCCAGATGCTCGACTCCGGCTTCACGGTCGTGCGCGACGTGGGCAACAATGCACTCTACGTGGACGTCGCGCTCCGGATGGCGATCGAGCAGGGATGGCTGCCGGGGCCGACGATCATCCCGTCGGGGCCCATGATCGGCAGCACGGGCGGTCAGTTCTGGCCGACGCCCGAGATGTATCACGACCACCGCATCATGTTCCCGGAGTACATCGACGCCGACACGCCCGACGAGATCGTCAAGGCGGTGCGGCAGAACATGCTGTTCGGAGCGAAGACGATCAAGATCTGCGTCGATTGCAAGCCGTGGGGCTACTCGGTGGACGACATCAAGCTCGTCATTCGCGAGGCGGCGAAGGGTGGATGCAAGGTGGACGGTCACGTCCAGACGCCGGAAGGCGCGCAGCGCGCGATCGACGCCGGTATCTACATCATCAGCCACGGCCGTGCGCTCACGCCGGAGCATCATCGCCAGATGGCGGCGAAGGGCATCTTTCTCGCCGGAACCGATACCCCGTACACCCCGTATCGGGGCACCCCGGAGGCCTTCAAGGCCACCGTGGCGCAGCTCCGGAGCGCCTACGACGCCGGGGTGCCGCTCACCTTTTCGACCGATATGGACTACTGGAACGAGCGGATGAAGAAGCCGAACGGCGAGTGGATGCGCCGGGGCGAGATCACGATCAACTTCCTGTTGACGTGGAAGGCGGCCAACATTCCGGCTCCCGCCGTCCTGAAGGCCCTGACGATCAACGGGTACAGGGCCGCGGACGTCATCCACGAGCGCGGTCCCATCAAGCCTGGCTTCTACGCCGACCTCATCGCCGTCGCCGGCGATCCCCTCGCCGACATCGACGCAGTCCGGGATGTCCGGTTCGTGATGAAGAACGGGGTCGTCTTCAAGAGAGAAGGCGTGATGGTGCCCGAGAAGTTCTTCCACCCGGGCCCGGTGAAGGGGTGGAACCGCCGGTGACCGGCCGGTGGGGGCCGCGAGCGGCGCGTGAGCCCGTACGCACGCGCTTTTCGCATTGCCCTGGGTGGAGGGCTCGGAATGGAACAGCGGTACTTGGAGCTTCGGCGATGGGCGGTCGGCGGCACCTTCGCCCTGCTGATCTCGCTGGGGAGGGTTCCGGCGATGGCGCAGTCCGCGCCGCGCGGCGCGGAGGTCACGGGGATCGTGGGCTACGCGGGGTTCGTGGACGAAGGCGGACCGGTCGACCACACGACGCTCGGCGCTGCCGTGCGGATCCCGCTCACGCGGCGGCTCGCGATCGGCCCGCAGGTCGTCTACATGGTCGGCCCCCGCACCGACCGCGACCTGTTCGTCACGGCGGCGATCACGTGGGATCTGCTGGGCCGATCGGCCGGCGGACCGCCCCGCGTTGTGCCGTATCTGGTCGCGGATGTCGGGTTCATGACGCACTACGAGCGGTTCGGCGTCGAGCGCTTCTCGTCCACGGAAGGGGCGGCGAGCGGCGGCGGCGGCGTACGCGTCCACGCGACCGACCGGGTCGTCGTCGGCGGCGAGTTCCGTGCCGGCTGGGAGCTGCATTATCGGCTCGTCGCGACGGTGGGCTACCGCTTCGGAAGGTGAAGGGTGCGCACTTCGGGGCCCGCGCGCGGCGGCGAGCGAGGCACCGAGGGCTCCGAAAAGGCCGCGCGCGGCCCTGCTGGACTCATCCCGGCAGGACGACTAGGTCGAAGTGCAGCAGCCGGTCTGGAAGCAGTCCGGCCGCCGTCACCTCCCGGTTGCGCTGCTCCCAGTAGGCGACGAGGTCGGCCGGACGCTCGAACGTGCGGTCGTCGCCCCAGTGGCTGATCGCCCGCACGCGCGGATAGAGCGCGAAGATGCGGTCGAGGTAGGCGAGGGGATCCTGCTGCTGCAGGTCGGTTAGGCAGCGCGGGTTGAACTCGACCAGCAGCTTCGGCCGATCGCGGGCGATCACGCGCCGAAAGCCGTCGAAGGCCTGCGGCTCGTGACCTTCGATGTCCATCTTGACGAAATCGACCCGCGGCAGATGTGCGAGCACCTCGTCCAGCACGACCGCCTGGACGAAGTACCCCGGCGCATCCGCGCCGTCGGTGCTCACCACGTGCGTGTTCGAGGTGCCCCCCGTCAAGGCGAATACGCCGCGGCGGTCCGACGCGGCGTAGGGGAGGACATCGACCTGCGTGAACCGGTTGAGGACGATGCCCCGGTAGAGCATCTGGAGGTTGTCGGGATTCGGCTCGACCGCGACGACGCGGCCGGTCGGGCCCACGATCGTGGCGGCGAGAAACGCCACGGCCCCGACGTTGGCGCCGACGTCGACGAAGACCTCGCCCGAACCGAGGTGGTCTCGCACCGCTCGCCGCACGTGCGGCTCGTAGTCGCCGGTGGCCAGGATCGCCTGGGCGAAGTCGGTGTCGAGCTTCTGCACGCACACCTGGTACCCGCCCAGGTCCACCGCGGTGGGCCGCCGCTCATCGTCCTGGCGGAAGCGATACTCGTCGGAGTTGACGAAACTGCGAACGAGACGGTCGAGGGACAGGCCGTCGGCCACGAGCCGGCGATAATGCGCGAGCCCCGCGGGGTCGGGCGCGCGCCTCAGGATCAGCCGGTACGCAAAGTACACATCGTCTTCAGTCGCGTGCCCGCCGGCAGGTCGTCGAGAGGCGCCGAGGCGTCGGAACCAGGACATCGAAACGCAACAGGGGCCGCCGCGAAGGCCGGGCCGCCTTCCGGTTGTAGCACAGAGGGGCAGGTCGGTTCACGCTACAATCGCGGACAGTTCGAGCGGAGCCGTGGCGATTGGGTCGTTGGATCTCTCGCTGGCCGCCGTCGAGGCCCGGGTGCGCGCGGGGCTCGCCGCTGGGCCCCCCGGCCCCGCCGCGCAGGCCCGCCTGGCGCCGCGGCCGCGGCCGGGCTGGTCCGCGGACCCGCCGGCCGAGGCGAGGCGGGCCGCCGCGCTCGTCCTGCTGGTACCCGGCCCGCGCGGCGCGGCCGTCGTGCTCACCAAGCGAGCGGGCGACCTGCCGCAGCACGCGGGCCAGATCTCGCTGCCGGGCGGGGCGCTCGAGGGCGACGAGGCCGTGGAAACCGGCGCCCTGCGCGAGGCGCAGGAGGAGGTGGGGGTTGACCCGGCGCTCGTCCGCGTCCTCGGCATCCTGACGCCGCTTCACATCCCGGTCAGCGGGTTCGCCGTGCACCCGGTCGTCGGCGTCTGCGACAGGCCGCCGGCCCTGCGGCCCGCGCATCGGGAAGTGGAACGCATCCTGGAGGTGCCGCTCGCCGAGCTGCTCGACCCGGCGCGTGTCAAGTGGACCACCCGCGTCCGCGACGGGCAGAGGTACGACGTGCCGTACTACGACGTGGCCGGCGTAGAGGTTTGGGGCGCAACCGCCATGATCCTGGCGGAGTTTGTCGCCCTGCTGGGGTGGTCGGGGTCGCCCTCCGGCGTCCCGGGCGAGTGAGTGCCGACGCGACCGCGGCCCCGCTCAGCTCCGGCGCGCGCGTTCGAGCTGCTCGCGGACCTTTGCCCGCACCTCGTCGCCCCGGAGGGGTTTGGCCAGAAAGCCCGCCGCTCCGAGCTCGAGTCCGCGCTTCCGGTTCGCCGGGTCCTGCAGGCCGCTCATGAGGAGCACGGGGATATGGCGCGTGGCCCGGTCCCGCTTGATGCGCTGGCACACCTCGAAACCGCTCGGCGCCGGGATCATGATGTCGAGCAGCACGAGGTCGGGCACTCCGGTTCGGACCGCCTCGAGGGCCGCCTCGCCAGTCTCCACTGTCACGACGGTGTGGCCGTCGGCTTCGAGCCAGCGGCGGACCAACTCCGCGCTGCTCCTCTGGTCGTCCACGACGAGGATGGTGCCGGTATGCGACGACGACGTCTCCATAGCCTGGGACTCCGGGCCGCTCCCGCGTGCCCGCTTCATGATAGCAGCCGCCGCGCGCGTGTCACCAGAGGCCTTGCGGCCGTGGCGCTGGGGATCGCGGCGGCGTGCCGGGCCGCGGAACTGCCGCCCGCACGGCCCTCGGCGGGGGTCCTGGCGTTCGTCGGCGCGACGCTCATCGACGGCACCGGTGCACCGCCCGTCGCGAACGCCACGCTGGTGGTACGCGAGGGTCGCATCGTCGCAGTGGGGCGGGACGTCGATGTGCCCGCTGACGCGGAGCGCGTGGACGTGCGGGGCCGGACGATCGTGCCTGGCTTGATCAACGCGCATGGCCACGTCGGCGAGACGCTGGGGGTTCGGAGCGGACCCGAGTTCAACACGGAGACGAACGTCCGGCGCCAGCTCGAGCGGTACGCGCGCTACGGGGTCACGGCCGTCGCGAGCCTGGGCGGCGACGGCGAGGCCGGCTTTCGCGCCCGCGACGACAACTGGTCGCCGAAGATCGCCCGCGCGCGCCTGTTCGTGGCCGGTCCGGTCATCACGAGCGGGACGCCGGCGGAGGCGCGCGAGGCCGTGGAGCTGGCGGCGGGCCGCAACCCCGACTGGATCAAGATCCGGGTGGACGACAACCTCGGTACTGCCCCGAAGATGCGGCCGGAGGTGTACCGCGCGGTCATCGCGCAGGCCCACGCGCGGGGGCTACGCGTGGCGGCGCACGTCTTCTACCTCGCCGACGCGAAGGACCTGCTGCGGGTCGGTGTCGATTTGCTCGCGCACAGCGTGCGCGACCGGGACGTCGACGCCGAGCTGATCGAGCTGATGCAGGCGCGGGGCGTGTGCTTGAGTCCGACGTTGATGCGCGAGGTGTCGACGTTTGTTTACGAATCGAGGCCGCCGTTCTTCGACGACCCCTTCTTCCGCCGCGAGGTCGACCCCGAGGTGATCGCCGCGCTCGAGGATCCGGCCGCCCAGGCGCGCGTGCGCGCGAGTCCCGCGGCGCGTCGGTACAGAGAAGCCCTGGAAATCGCGCGGCGGAATGTCAAAGCGCTCGCCGAGGCCGGTGTGCGGCTCGCCATGGGCACCGACACGGGGCCGCCCGGGCGCTTCCAGGGCTACTTCGAACATCTCGAGCTCGAGGAGCTCGTCCGGGCGGGTCTGAGCCCGATGCAGGCGATCGTCGCTGCCACGGGCGACGCCGCCCGCTGCCTGGGCGTCGACGACCGTCTGGGCATGCTCGCGCCGGGCCGCGCGGCGGATTTTCTGGTGCTCGCCGCGAGTCCGCTGGAGGATATCCGCAACACCCGGCGGATCGAATCGGTGTGGATCGCGGGCCATCGCGTGACGCCGTGAGCGACGCGCGACGTCATCCCGGGCGTCGACGGCTTCCGCCTTCGGCTCGAGCACGCCGCGCGGCCGGGAGGCGCCGGATCTAGCCTGGAAGGTAGAATCGTTTCGAGGCCAATTGCCGGGTGCCCGAGCACGCCATGAACGTGCCGAGTCGACCTTCCAACGCGTCGCCAGCCGGGCCGCCTCCCCCTCTGCGGCCCTCGAAGCGTCTCGACCCGTCCATCTTCAATCTGCCGGTCGAGCGCATGCGGGCGGGCTACTACTCCGACAAGTATTTCGTTCGCACCCGGGAGGTGCTGCTCAAGGACGGGCGCCACCCGGTGGTCACGATGCAGGTGTTCCAGAAGCACCACGCGTGGCTGGGCGGGATCGACGAGGCGATCGCGATTCTGAAGCTGTGTTTGACCGAAGGGTTCCGGTGGGAGGACCTGGAGGTGAAGGCGCTCTGGGACGGCGACGCGATCGAGCCGTGGGAGCCGGTGCTCGAGATCACAGGGCCGTACACGGCGTTCGCGCACCTGGAGACGCTCTATCTGGGCGTGCTAGCGCGTCGCACGAAGATCGCCACGAACACGCGGCGCGTGGTCGAGGCGGCCTGGCCGAAGCCGATCATGTTCTTTCCGGCCCGGCACGACCACTGGCTCGTCCAGACCGGCGACGGCTACGCCGCGCACGTCGCCGGGGCGATCGGGGTTTCGACCGACGCGCAGGCTTCGTGGTGGGGCAGCGAGGGCGTTGGCACCGTGCCCCACGCGCTCATCGCTGCCTACGGCGGGTCGACGGTGGAGGCGAGCCGCGCGTTCGCGCGCCACATGCCCGAGCACGTCCACATCATTTCGCTCGTCGACTTCGACAACGACTGCGTCGGAACCTCGCTCGAGGTCGCGCGAGCGCTGGGGGCCCGGCTGTGGGGCGTTCGCCTCGACACGGCGTCCACGCTGGTCGACAAGTCGGTCGTGCCCCAGATGAGCACGTTCGACCCGCGCGGCGTCAACGCGCAGCTCGTGTGGAACGTGCGCGAGGCGCTCGACCGCGAGGGGTTCTCGCACGTCAAGATCGTGGTGTCGGGCGGGTTCAACGCCGAGCGCATCCGGGAGTTCGAGTCGCAGGGCGTGCCCGCCGACGCCTACGGCGTCGGCTCCGACCTGGTCGCCCACAACTACGACTTCACGGCTGACGTCGTCCTCGTCGGAGGCAGGCCGATGGCGAAGGTGGGACGGCAGTATCGCCCGAACCCGAGGCTGGAGCGCGTCGCCTGATCGGGCCCCGACCGGATGGTCTCACCCGTGCCGGGCGTCCAGAGCTCACGGCGCCGTCGCCCGGATGAGCGCCTCGCTCGTCGTCAGGACCGCCTGAAAGAGAAAGCTCGCCTGCCGCAGGGCCGCCTCCATGTCGAACGGGGTGAGGGCAGAGAGCGCGTCGATCGGATGAATGACTCGATACCAGCGCAGACCTGCGCTCGCCGCCGTGTAGTGCACGCAGATGCTCGCGACGGTGCCGCCGATGACGAGCGTGTCGAGGCCGCGGCGGCGCAGCTCGTGGTCGAGGCTGGTCCCGTAGAAGCCGTCGTACCGCAGCTTCTCGAACACCCGCTCGTTCGGCTGCGGGGCGAGCTCGTCGACGATCTCCCATCCCCACGTGCCCCGCTCGGCGTGACGCGGCCAGATCGCCCACTCGGGGTCGCCCTCGAGGTGCGTGTCTTGCGTATACATCACCGTCACGCCGTTCGCCCGGGCCCAGGCGAGGAGCCGCTGAAGAACAGGCACCGTCGCCGCGGCGCCCGGGACCGACAGCGCGCCGCGCGGGTCGACGAAGTCGCGCTGCATGTCCACGACGAGCAGGGCCGTGCGCGGCGGGTCGACCGACACGCGCGTCACGACCGCGTAGTCCGGGACTTCGACTGTCCTGCCCATGGGACCGCCTCCACTGACGATGAGGCCCCGGGGGGTCGGGCCATCTTCAAGATAGCCGATTCCGAGACGCGCCGGGCTCTCTCGCCGCGCCCCGATCTCCCTTCTCCTCCGCAACCGCGACGCCCGTCGCGTCCCCGTCGAGCAGCACCGACTGGTACGCGTACAGGGCTGGCGAGCCCCCGGTGTGGACGAACAGAACGTGCTCGCGGCGCTCGAAGTGGCCGCGGCGCACGAGGCCGATGAGCCCGGCCATCGCCTTGCCCGTGTAGACCGGGTCGAGCAGGATGCCTTCGAGGCGCGCGACCAGCTTGACCGCCTCGACCATCTCGGGCGACGGCAGCGAGTATCCCGGCCCGACCCAATCCCCGAGCGCCGTGACGGCCTCGCGCGGGATGCCGTCGCCGAGTCCCAGAAAGGCCGCCGTCTCCTGCGCGAGCTTGTGCACGTTGGCCTCCTGCTCGGCGCGGGGCCGGCGGACGTTGATGCCGGTGATCGGGATCCCACTGTGGTTGCCGATGAAGCCGTTGAGCAGGCCGGCCTGCGTCCCCGCGCTGCCGCTCGCGACGATGACGTGGTCGATCCGCAGGCCGAGCTGGAAGGTTTGGGCGAGGATCTCCTCGGCGCACGCCACGTAGCCGAGCGCGCCGAGGGGCGTCGACCCGCCGCCAGGAATGACATAGGGCTTGCGGCCGAGCGCCCGCACTTCGTCCGCCATCTGCCGCATCGCGGCGTCGAGGTCCGTCCCGGCCGGGACGACCTTGACCTGTTCGACGCCGAGCAGACGGTAGAGGAAGTTATTGCCGCTCGCGTCGGGCCGGTAGCTGCCGGGCACCCGCTCTTCGAGCAGCAGGCGGCACTTCAGGCCCTCCTTGACCGCCGCCGCGAGCGTCAGGCGGCAGTGATTCGACTGCACCGCGCCCACCGTGATGAGCGTGTCGCAGCCGCTGGCGAGCGCGTCGGCCACGAGAAACTCGAGCTTGCGCGTCTTGTTGCCGCCGCCGGCCAGGCCCAGCAGGTCGTCTCGCTTGATGTAGATCTCAGGTCCGCCGAGCGCCCGGGTGAGGTGCTCGAGCTTCTCGATGGGCGTCCAGCCTTCCGTGTACCGTCGTCTGGGGAATCGAGCCAGATGCATGAAGACCTCGCGGGAGGAACAGCACAGACAGACCCGAGGTGAGCGGCCACGACCGGTCCAGTATAGCAAGCGCGGCCCGAGCGACGACGCGGTAGGGTAGAATGCCGACCCGCATCGCGTCTCGGAGGGGAGGCGGGACTCCTGTGTGCGAGGGATCTCGACACACCGGGCGACGGCCGCGCGCCATCGTGGCGGGCTGGGCCGGCATCGAGCGGGTCACCTGAGGGGGAACCCGCGGGCGCTGGCGTCCGTCTCTTCGCTGTAGACTGCGGGGGCACGCGTGCTCACATGATCGAGGTCCAGGAACTCCGGAAGCTGTACGGCGAGCTCGTCGCCGTCGACGGCGTCACATTCACGGCGACGCCGGGGGAGATCTTCGGCCTGCTCGGGCCGAACGGCGCCGGCAAGACGACGACGATCGGGTGCATCTCCGGGCTGCTGCGACCGACGAGCGGGCGCATCCGCGTGTTGGGGCACGATGTGGCGACCGGTGGGCGGGCCGCGCGCGCGGCGCTGGGCGTCGTGCCCCAGGAGCTGGCGCTGTACGAGGAGCTGTCGGCCGCCGAGAATCTCCGCTACTGGGGCGCGGCGTACGGCCTGTCGGGCGCGGACCTCGCGCGGCGCGTTGCCGAGGTGCTCGAGACGGTGGGGCTCGCCGACCGCGCCCGGGAACCGGTGAAGCGCTTCAGCGGCGGCATGAAGCGCCGCCTCAACTTCGCGTGTGGCCTCGTCCACCGGCCGCGCGTCCTGCTACTCGACGAGCCGACCGTCGGCGTCGATGCCCAGACGCGCGTGCGCCTGCTTGAGCTCGTGCGGGCCGAGGCCCGCGACGGCGCGTGCGTGCTCTACACGACGCACTACATGGAAGAGGCCGAGAGTCTGTGCGACCGGTTGGCCATCATGGATCACGGCCGCCTCCTCGCGATGGGCACGCTCGCCGAGCTGAGGCGCCTGACCGGCGAACGGGACGTGGTGCGGTTCACGGGCACCTTCGACCCGGCCCGCGTCCGGGCGTCGCTCGGCGGCGTCGACGGCGCCGAGGTCCTGAACGCGGAGCCGGCCGCGCTCATCGTCTCGATCGAGGGAGCCTCGCGCCGGCTGCCCGCGCTCTTCGCGGCGATCGCGGCCGGCGGCGCGGAGGTCCGCGAGACGACGATCGCGCAGCCGAGCCTGGAGACGCTCTTCATCAAGCTGACCGGGCGCGAGCTGAGGGAGTGAGTGAGCGTCGGCGAGTCGGAGGACGGCGAGGTGACCGAGCCGTGGTGACGACGCCCGTCACCGCGCCACGTCGAGGCGACCGCGCGTGCGCTTTGTTCTGCTGACGGCGTGGAAGGACCTGCGGCGCCGGCTGGCGGACTGGCCGGCACTCGCCCTCTGGCTCGGGATTCCCATCCTTATCGGCGTCATCATGAGCCTGGCCTTCGGGCGCGAGCGTCCGGCGCCGCAGGTGCACGTCCTCGTTGCCGACGAAGACGCCTCGTTCTTCGGGCGATTGCTCGAAGGCGCCAGCTCTTCCGAACCTGCGGGCGGGTTGCTGCGGATCGAGCGCGTGCCCTCGGCGGAAGAAGGGCGCCGGCGAATGCAGGCCGGCGAGGCGTCGGCGCTCTTGATCCTCCCGCCGGGGCTCACCGACGCCGTCCTCCACGATCGGCCGGCGACCCTGGTGCTCGTCACGAACCCCGCGCAGCGCATCCTGCCCGAGATCGCGCGCACGGGGGCCGAGGTGCTCGTCGAGGGGGTGTTCTACGTGCAGGCGCTCTTCGGTGACGCGATCCGCGCCTTCACCGAGTCCAGACCTCCTGGCGGACGGACCTTCGCCGATGCCGACGTCGCTGCCCTCGCCGGCGCAGTCAACCGCACCCTCCGCCAGCTCGAATCCGTCGCCTTCCCGCCCGTGCTCGGGCTCGAGATGGCCTCGGACGGCTCGCCGGCCCGGAGCACCGACTTCGCGAGCCTGTTCCTCCCGACCATGCTCTTCATGTCCCTCCTGTTCGTCAGCGGGGGCTTCGGCGGGGATCTGTGGGAGGAGCGACGGTTCGGGACCCTGCGGCGCGCGGTCGCGCTCCCGCACCCTCCGGCAGCGTTTCTCGGTGGGAAACTGCTCGCCGGCGCGCTCTTCGTTGCGGTCGTCTCGGCGGCCGGCCTCGGCGTCGCCGTGGTGGCCACGGGCGTCCCGGTCGGTCGCCTCCCCGGCGCGCTTCTGTGGTGCACGTTCAGCGGGGCCGTCCTCGTCTGTCTCTTCTCGGTCCTGCAGTTCACGGCTTCGACCGAGCGCGGCGCTAACGTCGTGACCACCATGGTGACCTTCCCTCTCATGATGATCGGGGGGACGTTCTTCCCGTTCGAGACCATGCCGGTGTGGATGGCCGCGGTGGGACGCCTGACGCCGAACGGCCAGGGTGTCGTCCACCTGCGGGCGCTCTTGAGTGGGTCGGTCGATGGACGGGAGCTCGCCGTGGCGGTGGTCGCCATGGGCCTGCCGGCTCTGGCCGCGTTTCTCCTCTCGGCCAGGCTGCTCCGCGGGCGCTTTGCAGCGGGAGCCTGACAATGCGGTCCGTGTGGTTCGTGGCGCGCGCCGACGTGGTCCTTCTGTTGCGGCACCGCGAGACGATCCTGTGGACGTTCGTGATGCCGATCGTCTTCTTCTATTTCATCGGCACGGTGACCGGCGGCTCGTCGGGGCTGGGCGGGTCGGCCGCGCGGCCCGATCCCCTCGCGCTCGAGGCGCCCGCCGAGGCCGGGTTCCTCGTCGACGTGCTCGCGGCGCGCCTGGAGCGCCAGCACTTTCGCGTCCTGCGACCGGCGAGCGGCGACGCCTTCGTGCGGGCGGGCCGGCGGCTCGTGATCCCCATGCCGACTTCGGGCCGACCTTTTACCGACGCGGTGCTCGCCGGCGAACGCCAGACGCTCGTGTTGCGGCACCGCGGCGAGGGGCCAGCGGCGACCTTCGACCGCGTGCGCGTTGCGCGCGCGGTCTACGGCCTGGTGGCCGACCTGGCCGTCGTCCGGGCCCGCGGGCACGGCGTGACGGCGGAGGCCCTCGCCGGCATCGCCGTCGAGCCGCGCCGGCTTACGGTGGAGGTGACGCCGGCCGGGCGCCGGCGTGACGTGCCCTCCGGATTCGAGCAGACGATTCCCGGGACGCTCGTGATGTTCACGATGCTGGTGCTTCTGACGAGCGGGGCCATCCTGCTCGTCATCGAGCGCGAGCAGGGCCTGCTCCGGCGTCTCGCCTCGACGCCGATCCCGCGCTGGGCCGTCGTAATGGGCAAGTGGAGCGGGCGCCTGGCGCTGGGGTACGTGCAGATCGCCTTCGCCATGCTGGCCGGGACGCTCTTCTTCGGTATGCAATGGGGGTCGGCGCTCCCGATGGTGGCGCTCGTGCTGGCAGCCTGGGGCGCGTTCTGCGCCTCGCTCGGGCTTCTTCTCGGCAATGTGGTCCGCACGCCGACGCAGATGGCCGGCGTCGGCGTGCTCGGGACGATGGTGCTCGCGGCGCTCGGCGGCTGCTGGTGGCCGATCGAGATCACGCCGCCGTGGATGCAGTCGCTGGCCCTCGCGCTGCCCACCGGGTGGGCGATGGATGCGCTGCACCGGCTGGTGAGCTTCGGCGACCCGGCGACGGCTGCGCTGCCGCATCTTGTCGCGCTCGCCGCGGCGGCGGCCGCCGCCGGAACGGCGGGCGTCAGGAGCTTCCGGTACGAGTCCTGAGGGAATCTGGGGAAGCTGACGTCCGGCTAAGGCCGGACGCCACCGAAGAGGCGGTTGACGGACGAGGGCGTCTTTCCGAATAATCGCGCGGCGGGCGCGTCCGCCCGAAAGGGGGAATGAGGTGGGGAGACACAGCCGTACGACACGGACACGCCGCGCTGTCACCCTAGCGGTCGCCGTTCTGCTGGGAATGGCGGGCTGGCGGCTGGCGGGAGCGCAGGGGCCGCAATCCTACGACCTGCTCGTGCGCAACGGCCGTATCGTCGACGGCACGGGTAACCCGTGGTACCGCGGCGACGTCGGCGTGCGCGGCGACACCATCGCGGCGGTCGGCCGGAAGCTCGAAGGCACGGCGGCGCGAGTCATCGACGCGGCCGACCAGGTGGTGGCGCCGGGCTTCATCGACCTGCACACTCACGCCCGGCGCGGGTTGTTCGAGGTGCCGACGGCCGACAACTACGTCCGCCAGGGCGTCACCACCCTCATGGAGGGCCCCGACGGCGGGTCGCCGATTCCCCTGCGGCCGTTCCTGGAGAAGGTGGCGGCCACGAAGATCACGCCGAACTTCGGCATGTTCATCGGCCAGGGGTCGATCCGCGGCGCCGTGATCGGAGAAGTGGACCGCAAGGCGACACCCGAGGAGGTCGAGAAGATGAAGGCGATCGTGCGCCAGGGCATGCGCGACGGCGCCTTCGGCCTGAGCAGTGGGCTTTTCTACGTCCCCGGGACCTTCACGCCGACCGAAGAGGTGATCGAACTCGCGAAGGTCGCGGGGGAGCTGGGCGGCATCTATATCTCCCACATGCGCGACGAAACCTCGCGCGTCGTGGAGAGCGTGCAGGAGACGATCCGTATCGGGGAGGAGGGGCGCCTGCCGACGCAGGTGACGCACCACAAGATCATCGGGACGGCCAACTGGGGGAAGAGCGTCGAGACGCTCAGGCTCGTGGACGAGGCGCGCGCGCGCGGCGTAGATGCGACCATCGACCAGTATCCCTACACGGCGTCGGCCACGAGCATCCAGGCGGCGCTCTTCCCGCAGTGGGCGCAGGAGGGCGGACGCGAGGCGGTGCTGAAGCGACTGAAGGACCCGGCAACGCGCGCGAAGATCAAGGCCGAGAGCGTGCGGATCCTGAAAAACGAGCGCGGTGGGGGCGACCCGCGCAACGTCGTGATCTCGAGCTGTGGGTGGGATGCGTCGCTTGCCGGCAAGAACCTCGGGGAAGTCACGGCACTGCGCGGGATGCCCGTGACCCTCGAGAACGCCGCCGAGGCGGTGATGTGGATCGTCGAACAAGGGGGGTGCGGCGGCATCTTCCACGCCATCGGGGAGGAGGACCTCGTGCGCATCCTCCGGCACCCGGCCACCATGGTGGCCTCCGACGGCGAGATCCCCGTTTTCGGCCGCGCGCATCCGCACCCGCGGAGCTACGGCACGTTCGCGCGCGTGCTCGGCGTCTACGTGCGCGAGCAGAAGGTCCTCACGCTCGAGGAGGCCGTGCGCAAGATGTCGTCGGCGCCGGCGCAGCGCATCGGGCTCGCCGACCGCGGGGTGCTGCGGCCGGGGATGAAGGCTGACCTCGTGATCTTCGACCCGGCGACTGTGCGCGATACGGCCACGTTCGAGAAGCCGCATCAGTACGCGGTGGGGTTTTCGGTCGTCATCGTCAACGGCGAAGTCGCGTACGAGCACGGCCGGATGACGAGCGCCCGGCCAGGGCGCGTGCTCTACGGGCCAGCTGCTGAGCGGTAGCGCACCGTCGGGCCCGGCGAGAGCGGCTGGCTCGCGCAGCCGCGACCACCGGGCGGTCCGGCGTTGGCTCGCGCGCGCGCCACGCTGGACGGGCGCTCGGTGTGGGGTACGGCTCCTCTCTACTTCAACGGGCGCGGCGACATGGGCCGAACGCCTTCTGAGACCCCAGGGCGACCTAAGGGCCGCGCGCCCGCGAGGCTCCGGCGCGTGGGCGGGGCCGCGGGGTACGCTTCCCTTTGCCGTGGCCGTCGCGTACGCTTCATCTGAGCGCGACGGCCTATCTTTCCCGCCGCGTGACCGGAGGACTCCAATGCGGCCGGTCGCCTTCCTCGGTGTTCCCCTTTTCCTCGTTGTGACAGCCGTACGGTCAGGCCCGGGCGCGCCGGCGCAGCCGGCGGACCGGGTGGCCGCCATCCACGCGCGCACGCCGTTCGCGGACATGCACGCGCACCCGAGCCGTTTCCACCGAGCCAACGTTCCTCGGATTCTGCTCGACGAGATCGCGCGCTATCGCGACAGCCTCATGGACGTCGTGGTCGCGAACATCAGCACGGACGCCATCTACAGCGGGCGGTTCGTGACGGCCGACGGGGTCGAGGTTCCGGCGCGCGAGTATCGGCCGAAGCCTGGCGAGGCCTACGCGTTTACCCTCGAACGTCTCGCCAAGATCCAGAAGACCGTCGACGACGGCGACGCGCTGCTCGCCACGGGGCCGGAGAGCGTCGAACAGGCTCGGGCGCGCGGCCGCCTGGCCATCGTCGCAGCGCTCGAAGGTGCCGACGGGCTCGAAGGCCGCCTCGACAACTTGCGCGATCTCCACCAGCGCGGGCTGCGGCTGCTGCAGCTCGTCCACTTCCGCGCGAACGAGCTGGGCCACATTCAGACCTATCCGTACTCGCCCGGTGGGCTCACGCCCTTCGGCGTCGCTGCCGTCCAGGAGGCGAACCGCCTGGGGATGATCGTGGATCTGGCGCACGCCAACACCGAGACGATCATGGACACGCTGCGCGTGTCGCGAGCGCCCGTGCTCTTCAGTCACACATGCGTGAAGGCGCTCCACGAAACGGACCGCGCCCTGAGCGATGAAGAGATCCGGGCGATCGCGCACCGCGGCGGGGTCGTCGGCATCTGGCCCAACGGCGACACCAACCCCGAGATGGCCGACATGGTCCGGCACATCGACTACGTGCGCCGGCTCGTGGGCATCGACCACGTCGGGATCGGGAGCGACCTGCGCGGGATGAGTCGCTACACGAAGGGCTTCGGCGAGGAGGCGAACTTCCGCGCCATCGCCGAGGCGCTGCTCGCCGCCGGGTTCAGCGACGAGGAGGTCGGCAAGGTGATGGGCGGCAACTTCATGCGGGTGTGGAAGCAGGTCGTCGACGTCGCAGGTGCTCGTTGAGCCGCCGCATGACCTCGAAGGCGTCGGCCACGTAGAGCACGTCGGCCTTGCCCCGCGCCCAGCCGCAGCCGGGGTCGAGGTTGATCGCCCGCCGCTCGGTGATGAACCGCCAGCCGACGACGTGCGGCTCCTCGCCGTGACAGCAGGTCGAGAGGCCCTTGCGGTGCCGCGGCGTCGAGCCGGTCTGGCCCACCTGATGGAGGTGCGTCAGGAAGGGCAGCACGGCCTGGCCTTCGCCGCTCAGATCGACGAGCGACTTGCTTCCGCCGAGCGACGCCTGGCTGAGTTCGAGAAACTCGAGGATGATCTGCTCGGCCTCGGCCAGATGCACCTGGCCGTCGGCCTGCTTCTTCGTCCATCCGGCGCCAGCGACGAAGAGCAGGTCGGCATCCGGCCGGATCGTGGACGACCCTGACGTCGGCGCCTCGATACCCACGATGCGGGTTCGCTGGAGGTGCGGGGGAACCTCCACCGCGAGGGCGTGGACCTCCGGAGCGCTGACCGCCGCGGTCCCGCCGGGCCATGGCGCGTGGCAGCCGGGATCGACGAGGATGATCCACGGGCGTTCGGCGCGGGTGAGCACCGCCTCGATGCGCTGACGGTAGTACCAGCGGGCCACCTGGAGACCGGGCGCGGACGGACCGCCGACGTCGTGGTGCCCCCGTCGAGCGGTGTCCCCACCCACGACGACCCGCGTCACGTGCGTGTCGACACGGCCGCCCAGCCGGCACGCGACACCCGGGAGCGCTCGTGCCCAGCGGGAGGTGTGCGGCGCGACCACCACCGACGCGCCCGACGCGCGCACGAGCGCCTCGGCGGCGGCGGCGTCGGTCGCGTAGCGGGCCGCGTCGAACGCCTCACCCTCGACGGCGAGCCAGCGGCTGGCGCCGCACGCCGCCAGCGCTGCGGCGACGTCACGGGCTCTCGACCCGACGAGCCCCACGTGGAGCGAGGCCCGGAGTCGGTCTCGTACGGCGAGCGTCGCCGTGACGGTTTCGAGCGACGGCCGGTCCACGGTGCCGTCAGGCTGCGCGTGGAGGAGCAGCAGGAGCGTCTGGTCCATCGGCTGGTCGTTGCTCATCTCGTTTCGATCCACTCGGCGATCTCCTGGGCGATCTCGTCCGGCGAGAGGCCGCGGACGATGCGCGTGTCGCGCCGCTGCGTCGGGAGCGCGAGGTCGACGAACGTCGGGCCGCCGGAAGGCAGCGTGACTGGCTTCGCGCGCTGCAGCGCCGGCATGATCCCGCGCATGTTCACCATGCCGAGCTGGGGACTGTTGGGAGGTTCGGGGAGGTGGCCGGTCGCCCAGCCCAGCACGGCCGGCGGTCCGGCGCAGACGGCGACCTGATGACGTCCGCCCTCGATGCGCTCGAGGATGCGCAGCTCGCCCGACTCGCTCACCGTGAGCGCGTCGACGCCGAGGAACTGGTCGACGACCCCGAGCCGCTCGCCCACCATCTGGAGCGTGGCTCCAGCCGAGCGGGACGCCGATTCCCACCCACCGAAGACGAGCAGCCGCGTGCGATCGAGGCCGGGCAGCGCGTCGATGGCCTGCGCCAGCACGGCGGCCACTTCCGAAGCGTCGGTGAACCCACCGCCCGGGCCGTCGAGCGCGACCAGCTCGAACGGCGCTTTTTGCGCCACGGTCAGCATGACCTGCTGGAGTCGCGCCCTCGGCGCCAGACTCACCAGCCACACGCGGCTCCCGGGCGCGCGCTGCGCCAGGTGCGCCGCCTCGTACAGGGCGTGGGCGGCCCACGGGTCGAGCACGTGCGGCAGGAGCGCTTCGTTCTTGAGCCCCGGCCCGTCCGGCGCCGCGACGGGCTCGAGCGTCTGGAGCGGGTCCGGCACGAGACCGGCGCAGACGACGAGGTGATACGGACGCATACGAGGTCAGTTCTCCGTCGAGTGCAAGCCGCCCGCCCCGGCGCGAAACTCGATATTGGTCCGCTCCGGGTCGCCCGGCTGCGGCTGCGTGCAGTTCCACAGGCAGGCCCCGCAGTGCACGCACTTGTCCCGGTCGAAGACCGGCAGACCGTCCTGGTCCAGCGTGATGGCCTGGCCCGAGCAGACGTCCGCGCAGAGCTTGATGCGGCACGCGCGGCAGAGCGCGCGGTCGAGAAAGACGACGTGGTTCGCGTAGCCCGGTGCCGCCTGAACCTTGCCCCCGATGAGCAGCGCGTCCTGGTGCGAGACGAGCAGCCGCCCGTCGTAAGGGATTGGTGGCCAGCCGGCGCGCTCCATGAGCGCCTGGTGCAGCGGCGTGCCCGAGAGCCAGCAGGCCCGCCGGATCTCGACCAGCTCGCGGGAGTCGATGCGGTCGGCGAAGTACACCTCGGGCGTGCGCAGGCGCTCGTACGGCCGCCTATGCGTGCCGCGCGGCGCCAGCCGGCCGCGGCTGAGCGCAGCGAGCGTCAGACCCAGCAGCCCGGGGAGCACGCCCCGGTGGAAACCGTCGCGGGCGCGTTCGGCCGCGCGCCCTTCGCGGTCGACCCAGCTCGCCCGCCGCCGGGCCACATAGGCGCGCTCGAGGGCCGCACGCGTGAAGGGCTCGCCGCGTCGCAGGAGCTCGATGACGCCCTCGGCGAGCAGCACCCCTGTCATCCAGGCCTCGTCGACACCCGAGCCGGTGAGCACGTTCGTGCTGCCCGAGCCCTCGCCGATGCGCGCGTAGCCGTCACCGACGAGAAATGGCTCGCCGCGCCGGCCCGACTCCTGAAGCGACTTCGCGCCCCACGACCGCAGGCGCGCGCCCTCGAGGTGCCGCCAGAGATACGGGTGCAGCATCCAGTGCTGGAGGTAGCGGTACGCCGTCCGCACGGGGTTGTCGAACCAGGAGGGAACGAAGATGCCGAGCGTCGCCACCCGCGCATCGTTGGTGTAGAGGAAGCCGAAGATCTCCGGTTCCGGGAACCCGAACGTGTGGATGACCGTGCCCGGCGCGAGCGGGTGGGCCGGCGCGTCGGGCAGCTCCACGACCATCTTCATCCCGATCGCCCAGTCGCGGCGGTGATGACCGGCGGGCAACCCGAAGACCTCGTCGAGCTGGCGCCCGACGGCTCCCACGGGCCCGTCGCCCACCACGGTCAAGGCAGCCCGCACCTCGAGCCCGGGCGTGTACCCCGGCGCCGGCTGTCCCTCCGCCGTCGTGCCCTGATCGACGAGGCGCACGCCGGCGACGCGGCCGTCCTCGATGATCGCGGAGGCGACGGGCGAAGCCGGCCAGAGCTGAACGGTGCCCGATGCGCTGACCTGCGCGCCGACCCATCGCAGGAACTGCCCGATCGAGAACACGAGCCCGTCCCGCTTGCGGAGAAACGGCGGGATGACGGGAAGCTCGACAGCGTCGTGACGGACGAGACGCGCCGCGCCCGGCGCGCGGAGCATCCGGTCGACCGCGCGCAGGGCGCGCGAACGGCGGCTGGCGCCGATGGGGTCGAGCAGATATACCAGCCGCTCGCGCGCGATGCGCGTCGCGAGCGGGATGGCCGTGGGGTCGAACTCGGGGAAGGACAGGCGAATCGCACGGGCCCGCGTCGCGACGCCGGAGACGCCGGCCGCGATGTCGTCGGCCCGCTCGAAGCAGACGACCTGGAGGGGCAGTCCGGGCATCGCGCGGCTTTCGGTCCAGGCCGCGCCGGCGTCGTCCGCCAGCGCGCGCGAGAGCGTCGTGAGGAAGCCGCCCATCGCCGGGCCGAAGCCGACGCCCACAATGTCGGCGGCCATCGACGGGCGCTCGGGCGTAGGCTCTGGGACGGGCGCTGCGCGAGGGGACACCGGGCCGAACGCCTCCTCAGCGAGGGTAGTCGAGGGCTTCGGGGATCATGATCCCCGTGAGGGCCGCGGCGGCCCGGTCTTTCGCCAGGCGCGCACCCGTCAAGCACCCGTCGAGCTTGGTGCGCAGGCGCAGGAAGGGCTCGACGCCGTCGAAGCGAACGCAAGGACCCGCCTTGGGCGGGTGCGAGCCGTCGCGTTCGATGACGTCGGCCAGGGCGCGGGCGGTTTCCGCGATGCCCGGCATGATTTCCTCGAGGGCGTCGAGCTCGTCGGCCTGAAAGCAGGTAGCGCATCCCGCGGCGTCCCACGCCGGGTGCCGGCGGTAGCCGAAGACCAGTTCCGCCGCGACGCGCCCGACCTCGCCCGCGGCGCGCGCGGCCTGGACGTGGGAGAGGTCTGTGTAAAAGTCGACCGTGCCCGCGTGGGCGTCGCCGAGCGCCGGGTCGCTCGTGCTCGCCCGGGCGAGCTCGGCGACGTCGAGGGCGAAGGCCCGCGCGGCCAGCAGCCAGGCGAGCGCGTCGGCGAGCGGGAAGGTCACGCCCTGGCGCGCGCCCTGATAGAGCTTGCGTCCGTCGGCGTCGGTGGTGCGCTCGAGATGCGCGAGCGTCCAGAGCCACATCTGCATCGCCGTCGCGAGCGTGCACGCCCCTGTCCCGGGCCGCTCGCCCGCGAGCGCGCGCATCTCGCGGATCCACTGGCGGAACTGCGCGAGAAACAGTTCATCGGTCATGGTGACCGAGAGCTGTCGCCGCTGCACGGCTTCGGGCCCCTCGTAGGTGGCCTCGAGCTGGGCGTCCATCCACTTGTACCCGAGGAAGCCGGGGCAGTCCTCGGTGATGCCGTAGCCGCCGACCAGGCTCACCGCCTCGCGCATCATGGTGGCGCCGTGCCCGGTGTTCCACAGCTTGACCGCCGGGCAGAGGACGTTGGCCACGGCGTCGAGCGCGACGAACCGGCGCAGCACATCGTCCGCACTGTCGATCGCGGCGCCTTCTGACGCGCTCATCGGATCCGTCCGGCGGTCTCCCCGGGCCAGCGCGTCGATGACCTCGGCTTTCGCGGCGGCGAGGGCCTTCGCCTGGGCGCGGCCGCGCAGCCCGCGGGCCGCGAACTGGGCGTCCTTCCGGCGCTCGAGTGGGTCGAGTTCGTCGAACAGGCGGGCGGCCGCGAATCCCAGCGAGGCCCCGGCCTCGCCCGCCGCCCAGACCTCCACGAGCCGGTGCAGCGCATCCTCCCGCTGCTGCAAGCCGAGCTCGTATCTGACCGACCCTGGGCACACCGACTCGGATCCGCGGAAGCGTGTGCGCTGATACCGGATAATCGGCTCGACCGCCGAGAGGAGCTTGGCCGAGGTCATGAGTCCCACCGTCACCCGTGTGCGCCGGAAGACCGCGTCGATCACCTCGCCGTGGCTGAAATTCGGGACGAGCACGCCGTCGGCGACGGTGTAGCCGCCCACGATGCGGTCGGCCGGCACGCGAAGGCTGAAGATGGGGTCGCGTGTCGAGGAGAGTTGGTGCACGAGCTTGCGCGTGGGCTGGCCGCGGTCGAACGTGCCGGGGTCGGTCGCCTCGAGGATCACCATGAAGCTGCCCTTGATGCGCGGGTCGTCCGAGTCGACGGCCGCCGTCACGAAATCGGCGAAGGCCATGTTCGTGATGAACCGCCCGCGCTTGTCGATCTCGAGCACCGGGGCCTCGCCCTCGCGCCATTCGGCGATGCGCGCCTTGCCGGCGAGCAGGCCCGTCTCGACGCCCACGTACGGGAGTGGCTCCGTGAGGCAGAATGCCCCCCGCGACGGCGCACGACGCTCGCCCGGCGCGGGCGGCACGACCCGGCGCATGTAGGTGGCGCGCTGGTCCGGGGTGCCGCGCTCGTGAATGGGCGCGAGGGCCAGGACCTGCGCGAGGCTGCTCGTGGCGGCGCCGCCGTCGACCCACGCGAGCTCGAACGCGACGAGCGCGAGCGCCAGGTTCTTCGGGCCGGCGAGAAACCCGCCGTACTCCGGGTCGACGAAGAGCGCCGTCAGGCCGGCTTCGTCGAAGGCTCGGAGCAGCTCTGCCTTCTCGCGCGTCCACTCGTGCGTGTGGCGGCCGCCCGCGGCGACCAGGCGCGCCACCGGCCCGCGCGCGACCTCGCGCGCCGCCTGGACGAGGAGCTGCAGGTCGTAGCGATCGCTGAACCGCCACATGATCTGGCGCACGCGATCGTCGGGGAGCGTCCGAATCGTAGCGCGATGAGCCGCTGGCTGCGTGGGCATAGGCGGAGGTCCGGCCTGGGCCTAGCAAGCGTTGCGCCAGCCGGCGGACGACGCCGGGTCGCGCTGTCGCGCGCGCGGCGCCGGATTCCCGGCGGCCGCCGAGTGCCCCCGCGCGCCGGAAAACCGGCGGCGCGCCCTCGTTGCCTTTCTCGGGTGGCCGGGGAAACCCTCGCGTCGCGCCGAGGGCGCGCTCGGGGGAGATGCGTGGGGTGGGGCAGGGTCAGCGCGAGGGTGGCTGCAGACGATCGTCGATGAGCGCGAGGTACGATTCCTCCTCCTGCGCGAAGTGCAGTTGCAGCGTGGCGTGCAGCCCGTACAGCACGCGCCGCAGCTCTCGCACATCGTCCGGGGCCGGGCGCTCGTCGGCCGGCAGCTCGTCGAGGAGGCGCCCGAAGACCCGCGCGAGGTGCGCGATCTCCTGGTGCGCCCGGGCCATGGTCGCCGTCGGGTCCTCACCGCCGATGAGGCCGGCCACCACCGGATAGACTGTCGCGTCCTCCTGGCGGTTGTGCGGGATGAGGTCGTCGACGAGGAACGCGCGGATGCGAGCGAGGGCTTCGCGCGCGTCTGCCGGGCCCAACTCGTCGAGGCGGTCAGCGACCTGGCGGATGTGCCGGACCTCGGGCAGCATGCGCCGGTGCTCGTCGCGAAACCGCGCGCTCGTCTGGACAGCCTGTCGGTCGCCGCGCCGCTGGCGTCCCTCGCCGAGGGCGCGGAGCGCGTTCAGGATGACGGCGACGTCGATCGCTTCCTGCGCCACCGCGCCGGCGATGGGCGTCAGCGAGCCGCCGGCGGCGAGCGCCATGCCCGCTCCCGAGAGCACCATTCCCGTGACGATGCTCTGGAGCGCGATCGCCCGCGACCGCCGGGCGATGCGCACGCCTTCGGTGAGGCGGTCGAGCCGATCGACGACGAGGACGATGTCGGCGGCGTCGGAGGAGGCAGTGGCGCCGTGCGCGCCGATGGCCACGCCGACGTCGGCCGCGGCGAGTGCCGCCGCGTCGTTGATCCCGTCGCCCACCATCACGCTCACGCCCTCCGCCCGCGTCGTCTTCACGGCCTCGACCTTTTCCTCTGGCGATCGTTCGGCGAGCACGCGGTCGACGCCGACGGCGGCCCCGACCGTTTCGGCGAGGTCGACGTGGTCGCCCGTGAGCATCGTGATGCGCTCGAAGCCGGAGGCCCGCAGCGTCCGGAGCGTGAGCGGCGCGTCGGGGCGGATGGGGTCTTCTAGGATGATCGCGCCGGCCGGCTGGCCGTCGACGGCGACGAAGACCGCCGTCGACCCTTCGAGGAGCGTGCGGCGGCGGATGCGCGGCACGGCCGGGAGCCTGGCCGCGGCCGGCACCACCCACTCGGCCTTGCCGAGCTGCACCCACGCGCGGCCGACGCGGCCCTCGATGCCGGCGCCGAAGCGCTCGGTGACCTCGGTCGGAAACTCCAGGGCCAGGCCGCGCTCCCGCGCAGCCTGGACCATCGGGGCGGCGAGGGTATGGCGCGAGACCTGGTCGAGCGAGGCGGCGAGCCTGAGGAGCTCGTCCGGATCGGCTCGGCCGAACACGTCGATGTCGGTCACGACCGGGGTGCCCGCCGTCACCGTGCCCGTCTTGTCGAGCACGAGCTCGGTGGCACGGGCGAGCGTCTCGAAGGCCGCGGCGTCCTTCACGATGATGCCGTGGCGGGCGGCGCGCGAGATGCCCGAGACAATCGCCACGGGCGCGGCGAGGATGAGGGGACACGGCGTGGCCACCACCAGCACGGCGAGCGCCCGGATCGGATCCTGCGACCAGGCCCAGGCCCAGCCCGCGACCGCGAGCGTGAACGGAAGAAAGAGCAGCGCGTAGCGGTCGGCCAGGCGGACGAGCGGCGACTTGCTCGCCTGGGCGGCCTCCACCAGGCGGACGATGCCGGCGTAGGCACTGTCGGCCGACGTGGCGATCGCGCGGAGCGTGAAGGGAGCGGCACCGGCGTTCACCGTCCCACTCAGGACGCGGTCGTGCTCGGCGCGCGCCCGCGGGATCGCTTCCCCCGTGAGCGCCGACTCGTCGACGAGCGCCGGGCTGCCGACCACGACGCCATCGACCGGCACGACCTCCCCGGGTTTGACGACGAGCAGGTCGCCAGGCCGAACGTCGCGGACGTCGGCCGTCACGAGGCGCCCGCCGTCGTACCGGTGGACCGTGCGGGGGGCGCGCCCGACGAGGGCGGCGAGCTCGCGGCGGGCCCGGGTACCGGCGTAGCCCTCGAGCGCGCGACCGCCCGAGAGCATGAGGGCGATGACGGCGCCGGCGAGGTACTCCCGCAGCACGAGGGCGCTCGCCATCGCGAGCAGAGCGATGAGGTCGACGCCGAGGCGGCCGCGGAGGAGCTCTTGGAGCGTGTCCACCGCGAGCGGACCCAGGGCGGCGACCGTGGTGGCGGCCCAGGCGGCGGAGGCCAGGCCCGGGGAGCCGACGAGGGCGGCGGCCGCGCCGCCCAGAAGGCCGCCGACGGTGGCCGCCAGCACGACGCGCGTGACGACGTCCGCCCGCGCGGGCATGGCCACAGAGTATACCGCCCGCCTCCCCTGGCGCCTTGCGCCGTCTTCGGTCTCGATCAGTGCTTCGTGAAGTCCAGGCTGATCTGCACCGGCGTCTTCAGGGTCACGACCGCCACGACGCGCCGCTCGCCGTACTCCGGGTGCCGGAAGACGAACTCCCGCGTCCCGATGGTCACGGGAATGTTCACGAGCGGCGTCTCGCCCAGGAATTCGTCGTCGAGGAAGACGTGTGCCCACGGGGTCGCGCTCAGGCTGACCAGCGCCTTGGGCTCCACCGAGACCGACGCGACGGCGCCTGGCTTGACGTCGAGGGTCTCGGTGGCGCGGTACCCGTATGCCTCGCTGATGAGTTCCACCTCGTGCGGGCCCGGCGGCACGACGATGCGCTCGTCGCTCGAGGATCCCAGGCGGCGGCCGCGCTCGAAGATCTGGAGCTCCACAGGGGCGAACACCGCCAGCCACCCGGGATAGATGAGCACGTCGAGCGTCGTCGTCTCGCCCGCGTGGACGCTCACGCGCTCGGTGACAGTTCCCGTCTCCGCCCGCACCACGACCGTGTGGCGGCCGACGCGCAGCTCTGACAGCGCGAGCGGCGTCTGGCCGCGAAGCCGGCCGTCGACGATCACCTGGGCGCCGCTGGGATCGGAGGTGACGCGCAGGCCGCCCGTGTCGACCATCTGTCCCCAGTCGAGCGTCTGCGTCATCTCTGCGCCGGGCGCCACGTCGAGCGAAAAGGTTCGCGTGCGTTGCCGCCAGCGCAGCTCCAGCGTATGCGCCCCAGGCGTGACCGTCAGAGTGAGGGGCGTCAGACCGCGCCGCTCGCCGTCGAGAAGGACCTCGCTCCCGGGCGGCGTCGAATCGACGACCAGGGTTCCCGGCTGGGTCCGCACCGCCAGCCAGCGGGCCCCCATCGCGACCGCCGCCCCGAGCGGGACGAGCAGGGCCGCCGCCGTCGCCAGCCTGCGCAGCCGGACGCGGGAACGACGAGGCGAGGGCGACAACACTCTCGTCGGCCAGGGTGGCTCCGCGCTCGGCTCGAGCGTCGCGGCTGCACGCGAGCGCTCGCGTCGCCGCGTCAGCAGGTCCTGCACGAACCGCTTCGTGCGCTCGACGCGTTCACTGACGGGCTCCTCGGCCGGCGGCTGCACGAGCGGCGGCGCCAAGCCGGGTGGCGGCTCGGTGCGCACGTTCATCACCGGCTCGGGCGCGGGCTCGGCGACGTGCGTCCATGTCGGCGCGCGGGGAGGAGCCGGCGCGGGCGGCGGGACAGGCGGCGACACGAGTGGAGGACGAGGCTCCGGTTCAGCGTCGGGCTCGAGCATCCATTCCGGCAGCCTGGAGAGATCGAGGTCGGCGATCAGGCGAGACCGCGGCGATTCGAGCAGCGGCCCCGCCTCGGGCGGTGCGGTGCCGATTTCGATCCCGGGGGGCGGCCCCGGCCGTCGAGCCTCGTGCTCCGCCGGTTCAGGAGCTGCAGGAGCCGCGGTCTCGGCGAGGGCGGCGGGCGATTCGATCGACGGTTCATCCGCCTGCGCCGAACCAGGGGGCAGGACGACGAAATCGAACGGCGTCCCCGACGCCCCGGGCACCTCGACGGCGCCAGGCACGTCGACCGCTTCGGGAACCTCCGCCACTTGGACAGCCTCTGCGGCCGCCAGCGCATCCGCCACCGCAACCTCGTCGGGGACCGTCGGCGAGACAATGCAAGCGTCGAGCGGCTCGTCGCCGGCGGTCTGGGCGACGGCCGGCTCGCCTCTGAGCGCGTCTCCGACCGACTCGTCCTGGATCGGTTCGTCGACGACGAGGGCTTCGCCGGTTGGCTCCGCGGCGGTGAGAGGCTCGGGGGTCGCCTCCGCCTCGACGGCGACCTCTTCCGCCACAAGCTCTTCGTGAGCGATCTCGACTTCGTCGGCTCCGCCAGGCTCGTGCGCGGCCGGCTCGGCTGCTGCCTCGAGCGGGGAGGTCACGACCCCGGGTTGGACCGAGACCGCCGTGCGAGGCAGGGGCAGCTCGGCCCGTTCGGCCGCCTCGGCTTCAGCCAGTTGCTCGAGGAACTCACGGAGATCGCGCCGCGAGCCTGCGGCGATCGCCTCCGTCGAGAGTCGCTCTTCGAGCTCGGCCTGTGCCTCGGCGGCACCGGCGAACCCGTTCGGCGCGGCGCCAGGCAGCGCGAGGTCCAGCCACTCGCTGAGCGCCTCGGCAAGCGCGGGCCCGCCGCGAATGTCGGCAATCTCCCGCACCTCCGCCGCGAGTTCCGGCAGCCGATCCGGATACTCGTCGGCGGCGAGTCGTCGTCCCAACGCCAGCTCGACGAGCATGACGGCGACCTGCGCAACGTCGGCGCGCCCGTCGAACCGGATGGGCTCAGGCCCCGGGGGCATGGCCAGGTGGAGCTCGCGCCAGAGGAACTCGGCGCTGAACTCCAACCGTTCCAGGACCGGAGCGAACGGGTAGTCGGCGAGTGCGATCCGACCACGCGGATGCAGCACGACGCGCTCGAGGCCGATGGCCCCGTGGGCAGCCTGGCACGCGCGGTCGAACGTCGCGAGGGCCTCGAGAACCTGCCTCGCGACGAAGAGGGCCACCGCCAGGTCAGGGATCAACCCGCACGCCCGAGCCCGTTCGAGCACCTCCGACAGCCGCTCCCCCTCGACCCGGTCCGAGACGACGAGGACACGACCGGTGGCCGGGTCGCGTGCTAGGCCGCGCAGACGTGCGAAGCGGCGATCCGAGAACTCGGCCAGGCTGCCCACCCGTTCGGCGAGCAGCCCCTCGAGCGCGGCGACCTCAGGCCTCGGACGCAGAAACTCGATGGCGCGACCCGACTCGCGGTCGAACCCAAGCATGTGTTCGCCGAGTCCGTCGTGGAAAACCACGCTGCCGATCGTGACGTGGGTGAGGTCGATCACGATTCGTCAGATCTTTCGGCCGATCCCGCTTGCCCCGACCCCCCCGCACCGCCGGAGGGGGAGACGGGGCCAGCCCTTCTCCGCGGGGGCACGACCAGGAAGGCCAGAGCAACCGGCGGACCAGCGCGCGGCCAGCCGAGCCGTGCCGGTCCGCGCGGGCTCGGCTGACCCCGGGGTGGCAGGTCGCGCACGATTGTCGTAGGTCAGGGCGCCGCGATTACAGATCTGTCGGAGTGGCCCTTCCGTCGGGAGGGCGGCCCATCACCGGCTGGCGCCCGTCCCGACTCGCACCGCCATCAAGGTGGCATCGTCGATCGGCTCGGCCGCGCCGCGGAACTCGCGGACCGCCCGCTCGACCCGAACGAGGAGCTCGTCGACGCCGTCCGCGCTGCCGCCGGCGAGGAGCGCTTCGAGGCGCTCGATGCCGAAGTCCTCGCCCCGCTCGTTCTCGGCCTCGACGATGCCGTCCGTGTAGAAGAGCAGGTGGTCGCCGTCGCCGAGGGGGACGGTGCGCTCGGTGTAGCCGTGGCCGGCGAAGAGCCCGATAGGGAGGCCCGTGCCCGACAGGCGCTCGATCTCGCCCGAGCGGCGGAGCACGAACTGCGGGTTGTGCCCCGCGTTGACGTAGCGGAGCGTCGAGCCGTCGGGCTCGATGACGCCCGCGAAGAGCGTGACGAACACGCCGCGTGGCGTCGAGCGGTCGACGTCGCGGTCGATCGCGTCGGCGAGGGCCGCGAGGTCGCGCTCGAGGGGGAGGCGCGCGCGAAGCGTGGCCTGGATGTTGGCCATGAGCAGAGCGGCGCTCACGCCCTTGCCGGACACGTCGCCCACCACGAGCGCGAGGCGACCCTCGGGCACGAGGAAATAGTTGAAGAAGTCGCCGCCGACCTCGCGCGCCGGGATCGAGACGCCGCGGACCTCCGTGAGCCCCATCCTGAGGGGCTCGCGGGGAAGCATCTCGTTTTGGATCTGGCGGCAGAGCTCCAGCTCACGGCGCAGTCGCTCCTGCTCGACGAGCAACTGCTGGCGCTCGGCGAGATCCCGCGCCATCTGGTTGAAGGCGCGGGCCAGCTCGCCGAACTCGTCGCGCGACCGGACGGGGACGTGCGTGTCGAGTCGACCCCGCGCGATGGCCCTGGCGCCCGCGGCGAGCGCTGACAGGTGGCGCGTCATGTGCGAGGACACGGGGTAGATGCCGAGCAAGGCCACGACGATGACGGCGAGCCCGAGGCCGAGATTCCGCACCGACGCGCGGCGGATCTCGGCGAGCGACGCACCAACTGGGCGCGCGATCCCGAAGGTCACGCCGCGGGGATCTTTCCGCGTCACCACCACCCAGGGGTCCGTCCTCCGCGGCGCGGAGGCGCCGCTCGGGATGCCGAGCTGCTCGAGTCTCGTCCGGTCCGCCGCCGTGAGCGTGTAGAGGTTCCCGTCCTCGTCGATCGCGAAGGGGATCTCTCCCTGCTCGCGACGCGTGCGCGAGAGCACCGAGTGCAGCACCTCGCGCAGGTTGACTTTCGCCTTGACCTCGCCCACCGTCTGCCCTTCCCGGGTGACCGGCATGCCGAGGTAGCCGCCGCGCAGCCAGGACCGTCGCGCCCGACTCGCCCCTTCTGTGCCTCCACCGGTCCGAGCCTGCTGCGCCTGCTCGGCGGCGAGGCGTGCGAGCGCGCCCGCGCCGAGCTTCAGGCCGAGGGCCGCCCCTCGCACCCCGAGTCCCGCGAGCGGCCCGAATTTCGTCTGCAGTTCGTCGAGCAATTCGAGGGCGCGCTCTGCCGCCGCGCGTGCGTCCGGGTCGTCCCGGGTGGCTTCGGCGACGAGCGCCCGGAGGTCGATGACGATCGGGGAAGGGGGCCGAGGCGAGGGCGGCGACGAGGTGGCCGCGCCCGCGCTCGAGCCAGACGCGCGGCCCGGCCGCGCGCCGGGACGAGCGGACGGGCGCGGCAGCCGTGGGCCGGTCCGATCCGGCGGGGGAATCGCCGGCATGAACTCGATGCGCTCGAGGAACGTCGCGGCCTCGCCCAGCGCGTCGGCGATCTGGCGGCTGACGTCCGGCCACCTCCCGGCAGGCGCAGGCCGGGACGACGCCGTCCGGCCCGACGGCACCGCGCCCGCGGTCGCTGGGCCCGCGGATTCCGCCTGGGCCGCGCGCACGGGCAGGTCCCACAAGCGGTCGACCCGTTGCTCCAGCTCGGCTGTGACCTCGTCCATCCGGTGTTCCATCTCGTCGGCGAGAGCGCCGGTCTCGGCCTGGACGGCCTGGTGAAAGGCCTGGAGCGACGAGCGATACGAGTAGGCCGTGACTGCCGCGAGGGGCAGAACCGAGAGGAGGAGGAACGCCACGACGAGGCGGCTGCGTAGCTTCATACCTACATGAGACGACACCCGTGGGGTCAACGTTTGTAGCCGATGCGGCGCAGCAGGTCTTTGCGCCACGCCCTGTCGGCCTCCTGCTCGACGCCGAGCGGTGGCTGCCCGTCGACGACCCCGAGGATACCCCGGCCCTGCTCGGTCTCGCCCACGACCACCTGCAGTGGGTTCGCAGTGGCACAATAGACGTGGCAGACCTCGGCGCAGTTCTTGATGCGGTCGAGGACGTTGATGGGATACGCCTGGCGCAGGTAGAGGACGAAGATGTGGCCGGCGCCGATGGCGAGCGCCGCGTCGACGGCGGCCTTTACCAGCCCTTCGTCGTTGCCCTCGGTGCGCACCAGGCGCGCGCCAGACGCCTCGTTGAAGGCCAGGCCGAAGGCGGCCTGGGGGACGGTCGTGACGATGGCTTCGTAGAGATCTTCAGCGGTCTTGATGAAATGCGTCTGCCCGATGATCACGTTGGTCCCCTCGGGCAACGCGACGGGCACGAGCTTGAGCTCCATGGCCCCACCTCCGGCGAAACGGGCGTCCTGCCGATTCTACGCGGAACTGAACGATTTTCTGCCACCCGCCGACCGCCACCGCGACCTCGTCCGGTCGCTCGACGGGTTGAGCACGGTCAAGGACTTCATCGAGGCCTGCGGCGTCCCGCACCCGGAGGTGGACCTGGTGCTCGTCAACGGCGAGCGGGCCGATTTCTCGCGGCCCGTGGCGCCTGGGGATCGGGTGAGCGTCTATCCTGCCTTCCGAGGTATCGAGCTCGGGCCGGCGCTCGCTCGCCGGCCCCTGAGGCCGGCCGAGGTTCGCTTCGTGCTCGACGTGCACCTCGGGCGGCTGGCCGGGTATCTGCGCCTGGCGGGCTTCGACACGCTGTACGAGAACCACTGGCCGGACGAGGAGCTGGCGCGCGTGGCCGACCGCGAGGGGCGCATCGTCCTGACGCGCGACCGGGAGCTGCTCAAGCGGCGGCGCATCGAGTGGGGCTACTGGGTGCGGGAGACGCGGCCGTGCCGCCAGCTCGCCGAGGTCATCCGCCGGTTCGACCTCGCGCCGCTCGTCGACCCGTTCAGTCGCTGCGGCCGCTGCAACGGCTCGCTCGAGGGGGTCGACGCGGGGGCGGTGGCGCGCGATCTGCCGCCGCGAACCCGCCGGCGGCAGCGCGTCGTGCACCGGTGCCGCGGCTGCGGGCGGCTCTACTGGCGCGGCTCGCATGTGTTCGCGATCGAGCGCCTCCTCGCCGGCGCGCTGGCGGGCACCTCGTGAGCACGCTGCTGCTCGTCGGGCTCGGGCATCTCGGCGGGCAGTTGCTCGACGGGCTGGCCCGTGAAGTCCCCGCCTGGCGCCTCGTGGGCGCGAGCCGCGATGCCGTGCGCGGCCGTGCGCGCGTCAACGTGGCGCGGCTCGCCGCGGTCGCGCTCGGCCACGACCCGCGAGTGGAATTTGCTCCGCTCGACATCGGCGATGGCGCGGCTGTGGCGACGGTCGTCGACCGCGTGCGACCCGACGTGATCGTGTCGACCGTCACGCGCCAGACGTGGTGGCTCCGCGACCTGCTGCCCGAGCCCGACGCGGCGAGCCTGGCGCGGGCGCGCTTCGGTGCGTGGCTGCCGGTGCACCTGGCCCCGACGCTGCGGCTGATGCGTGCGCTCCGCGACGCCGGGTATCGCGGGCCCGTCGTCACGGCGGCCTATCCGGACGTGGTCAACGCCGTGTGTGCCCGGCTGGGCCTCGCGCCGACGTGCGGGCTCGGCAATCTCGACGAGATCGAGCCGAAGGTCCGGTGGCTCGCCGCGGAACGGCTGAGGGTGGCGCCCGGGGCGCTCCGCGTCACGCTCGTGGCCCACCACGCCCTCGAACGGTTCGTGTTCGGCGATCGACCTGCGGCCCGCGAGGCCGCCCCGCCTTTTTTCCTCCGCGTGGCGTGCGGTGAGGAGGACGTTACTCAGGCGGCGGGGGGCGACGCGCTGCTGTTCGCGCCGTGGCCCCTGCCGGCCACGCCGGCCTGGCATGCGCTCACGGCGGCGAGCGCGCTTCGGCTCATCCGCGCCCTGCGTTCGGACGCGCCGGTCCGCCTGCACGCGCCGGCGCCGCGCGGCCTGCCGGGCGGCTATCCCGTGATCGCGAGTCGAGCGGGCGTGGAGGTCGCGCCGATCGACGGGGTGTCGCTCGACGAGGCCATCGCGCTCAACGAGCGGGCGCAGCGGTGGGACGGCATCGAGCGCATCGAGGCGGACGGGACGGTCGTGGTGAGCGAGGAAGACGCCGAGGTACTCCGGCACGTGCTGGGGTATGATGGCGCGCGGTTCGCGCCGGCCGAGGCCGAGGCGCGCGCCGACGAGCTCGTCGCGCGCTTTCGCGAGTTCGCGCGGCGCGCCGGCGTCGACGTCGACCGGCTGCGCGCGCGGATGTTGTGAGGCGAGAAGCCGGAACCGTTGGGGAAGATGGCCTACACGACCGTCACGTCGAGGGCGCTCTTCGATCGGGCGCTCAAGGTGCTCGTCGAGGGCGGCAGCTCGCCGTCCCGCGGGCCGGCCAACTACGGCGCGTACCCGCTGTTCATCGCCCGCGGAGAGGGCGCCTCCATCTTCGACGCCGACGGCAACCGCTACGTCGACTGGATGATGGCGTACGGAGCGCTGCCGCTCGGCCACGCGCACCCGGAGGTGGCGGTCGCCGTGGCCCAGGCCGCGACGACCGGCGCGCTCTTCGCGGCGGCGACGGAGATCGAGGTCGAGGTCGCCGAACTCATCCAGCGGATGGTGCCGGGCGCCGAGCGGGTGCGCTTCGCCAACACCGGCACCGAGGCGGTGATGGCCGCCGTGCGCCTCGCCCGCGGCGTCACGGGCCGGCCGAAGATCGTCAAGTTCGAGGGCCACTACCACGGCTGGTACGACGACGTCCTCGTGAGCGTGCATCCGCGTGACGTGGCGACGCTCGGGCATCCGCGCGATCCGGTGCGCATGCCCGAGAGTTCAGGCCTCAATCGGCACGCGCTCGACGACACGGTCGTGGTGCCCTGGAACGACCTAGAGGCGCTCGAGTGCGCCCTCGAGACGCACCGCGGCCAGGTCGCGGCAGTGCTGACCGAAGGCGTGATGGCGAACATGGGCGTGATTCCGCCGGAGCCCGGCTACCTGCACGGGGTCGAGCGCCTGGCGCGGGCGCACGGTGCACTCGTCGTCCTCGACGAGACCGTGACGGGCTTCCGCGTGGCCCCCGGAGGGTGCCAGGAGCTCTACGGCCTGTCGCCGGACCTGTCGACGTTCGGCAAGGCGCTCGGCGCGGGACTGCCGGTGGCAGCGATCTGCGGCCGCGCGGACGTGATGGAGGCGTTTCGCTGGGGCGGCGTGCTGCACTACGGCACGCAGAACGCGTCGCGGGTCGGCCTGGCGGCCGCGCGCGCGAGCTTGCGGATCCTCAGTGCCGACGGCGGCGCGGCGTTTGCGCGGATAGGTCAGGTCGCGGACCGTCTCGTGGCCGGGCTGCGGGAGGTCGTCGCCGCGACCTTCACGCGCGCGATCGTGCAGCAGGTGGGTCCCATGTGGCAGATCTTCTTCACCGAGCGTCCGGCGATTCGCGACTACCGCGAGTTCTGTGCGGCGGTGGACCGAGCGCGGTTCCAGCGCTTTGCGCTGGCGCTCTTCCGGCACGGGGTGTATCTGAGCCCCTCGGCGGCGCTGCATTCGGTCGTCACACTGGCGCACGACGAGACGCACGTCGACCAGACGCTCGAGGCGGTCCACGCGGTGCTGAGCGACGGGTCCGCCGCGTGAGCGGAACGCGCCGGCTGCGCTGGGAGGCGCCAGCCGGCAGGCGAGCGCTGAGAGCGACTCATGCACGACGTCTCCCGCCGCGGCGCCCTCGTGACGGGTGGGGCTTCCGGCATCGGCCGCGCGGTCGCCGGTCTGCTCGCGCGCGAGGGGGCGTCGGTCGCGATCGTCGACTGCGATGGCCCGGGTGGCCGGGCTGCGGCCGAGGCCATCGCCGCCCGCGGCGGCCGGGCGACGTTCATCGAGGCGGACGTGACGCGCCGCGAGGATGCCCAGCGCGCCGTCGAGGCGACGGTCGCCTGGTGTGGCCGCCTCGACGTGGTGGTCAACAGTGCCGGCGTCATCCGACGCGCGACGGTCGTCGAGACGAGCGAGGCCGACTGGGATCGAGTGATGGCGGTCAACGTGAAGGGCATCTATCTGGTGGCGCGGTACGCGATTCCGGCCATGCGCGCGTCGGGCGGCGGGGCTATCGTCAACATCGGGTCGGGCTGGGGGATGGTGGGCGGTCCGAGGGCGGCGGCCTACTGCGCCTCGAAGGGCGCCGTCGTGCAACTGACGCGCGCGATGGCGATCGACCACGCGAGCGAGGGGATCCGCGTGAACTGTGTCTGCCCGGGCGACACCGATACCCCGATGCTGCGCGCCGAGGCCGCCGAGCTCGGCGAGCGCTTCGAGGAATTCGTCCGGAGAGCGGCGCGGCGTCCGCTGGGGCGGGTCGGGCTGCCCGAGGAGGTGGCTCGCGCCGTGGTGTTTCTCGCCGGCGACCAGGCCTCGTTCGTCACGGGAACGACGCTGGTCGTCGACGGAGGAGGACTGGCGGGATGCGGGGGTTGACGGGCAAGCGGGTCCTCGTGACCGGCGGGGCGCGGGGCATCGGGGCGGCCACCGCGGCGCGCTTCGTGGAGGAAGGGGCGCGGGTCGTGGTGCTCGACCGGGACGCGGAGGGTTGCCGCCGGATCGCCGAACGCCTGCCCGCGCTCGCCGGCACGATCGTGGCCGACGTCGGCGACCCGGGCCAGGTGGCGCGGGCGTTCGGCGAGCTGGACGGGCTCATCGACGGGCTCGACGTGCTCGTCAACAACGCGGGGATCTCGATCCGCCACGGGTTTTTCGACATCACGCCGGACGAGTGGCGCGAGGTCCAGCGCGTCAACCTGGAGGGCGTCTTCTACGTGGCGCAGCGGGCGGCGCAACGCATGCGCGCCGGCGGGGGCGGCGTCATCCTGAATATGGGGTCGACCAACGCCCTGATGGGCTATCCCTGGTACGCCGACTACAATGCCTCGAAGGCGGGCGTCGTCGAGCTCACGCGGTCGATGGCGCTCGAGCTGGCGCCGGCGATCCGCGTGAACGCCGTGTGTCCCGGCTACATCCTGACGCCGATGCAGGCGGCGGAGTATACGCCGGAGATGATCGCCGCCGTGAACGCGAAGATCCCGCTCGGGCGCCATGGCCGACCCGAGGAAGTCGCGGCGCTGTTCGCGTTTCTGGCCTCCGACGAGGCGGCGTTCATCACGGGCCAGGCGTTCGTCATCGACGGCGGCGAGATTGCGGGCGGCCTGGCCAGCCGCTAGATCTCGCTGCGCGCCGCGGCGGGCGCAGTGGGCAGCTCGGGCGACCACGCGCGCGCGGCGTGAGGCGGCTCAGCGGCGCCACGGGGTCGCGAGCCTTGGCGAACGGGTGGAGCCGGACAACCATGCGCCCAACCTTGAGATTGCTGGACGACGGGCTCATCGAGCGCATCGTGGACGAGGCGCGGGATCTCGTCGAGACGCTGGGGGTCGCCGTGCACAATGCCGGCGTGCTCGACCTCCTCGCGGACCACGGCGCGCGGGTCGACCGCCAGACGTCCCGGGCGTATCTTCCCGGGGCGCTCGTCGACCGCGCGCTCGAGACGGCGCCCTCGGGCTTCCGGCTGTACGACGTGCTCGGCCGCGAGACGCACCACCTCTGCGGCCAGAACGTCTACTTCACGCCGGGCTCGGCGGCGATCAATCTGCTCGACGGCGAGACGGGCGAGATGCGGAAGCCGACCACGGCGGACTACGTCCGCTACGTGAAGCTGGTGAGCGGCCTGCCGCACCTGGCCTCGCAGAGCACCGCCTTGATTCCGGCGGATGTTCCGAGCCGCGTCTCGGACAGCTACCGTCTCTATCTCAGCCTGCTCTACGGGGAGAAGCCCGTGGTGACCGGTGCCTTCACGATCGAGGCGTTCGAGGTCATGCGGGACCTGCAGGTCATCGTCCGCGGATCCGAGCGGGCGCTGCGCGACCAGCCACTCACGATCTTCTCGTGCTGTCCGACCGCGCCGCTCAAGTGGAGCGACGTCACGAGCCAGAACGTCGTCGACTGCGCGCGCGCCTTCATTCCGGTCGAGTTCGTCTCGATGCCGCTCTCCGGCTTCGTCGCGCCCGTCACGGTCGTGGGCACGCTCGTCCAGCACACGGCCGAGACGCTGAGCGGGCTCGTGATCAGCCAGCTCGCCCAGCCGGGGGCGCCGGTGCTCTGGGGCGGGTCGCCCGCCGTCTTCGACGTCCGCTACGAGACGACGCCCATGGGGGCCGTCGAGACCATGATGATCGACTGCGCGGCGAGCGAGGTCGGCCATTTCCTCGGGCTGCCGACGCAGGGCTACATCTCCTTGAGCGACGCCAAGCAGCTCGATGCGCAGGCCGGCTTCGAGACGGGCGTCGGGGCAGTGCTCGCGGCGCTCTCGGGCATCAACAGTGTCTCAGGTCCGGGCATGCTCGATTTCGAGAGCTGCCAGAGCCTCGAGAAGCTCGTCGTCGACCACGAGATCTGCGGGATGGTGGCGCGCCTGCTGAAGGGGGTCGAGCCGCACGAGGACTTTCCGGCGCGGCCGATCTTCGAGGAGCTGCTGCGCGAGGGCCACCTCCTCATCGCCAGCCACACGCGCCGCCATCGGCGCGAGGAGATCGCGCTGCCCGGGCCCGTGATCGACCGGGCGAACCGCGCGCGGTGGCTCGAGGAAGGTGGCCTGACCCTCGGCCAGCGGGCGCGGCGCGAGGTGGCGCGGCTCATCGAGGCCTACGCGCCGTCGCGGCTGGCCGACGACCGCAAGAGGGAGCTGACCCGGCGGATGGCCGCCGAGGCGCGCCGCTGGGGTCTCGACACGCTACCGGAGCAGCGAGCGTGAGGCGGATCTTCGAGTGGGCGGCGGCGGAGACGGTGCCCCCGCGCGCGGCCGTGTGTCGCCTGCAGGGGCTGCCAGAGACCGGGCCTCTGCCGCCCCGCCTCGCGGGGCTCCTCGACGCGGCCGTGGCGGAGTACCGGAGGCTGGCCGAGCCGCGCGCGATCGTGGCGGACATCTCGCCCGTGGCGTTCGGCGCCCTCTATCGCGGCGAGGGCCGCGACGCCCGCGAGACGCCCCTCGAGCGCATCTACCCTCAGGCTGGTAGCCTGGCGCTTTTCGCGTGCACGGTCGGCGCCGGGCTGACGGCGCGCATCGGCGACCTCTTCGCTCGCCACGAGCCGGCGCTGGGCGCCGCGCTCGACAGCGTGAGCTCGGCCGCCGCCGACCACGTCGCCGAGCTGGCCGCCGCGCGCTATCTCGCCGAGGTGGACGAGGGCGGCCGCCGGGGCTGGCGTGTGCTTCCCTACAGTCCGGGCTACTGCGGGTGGGAGGTCACGGGGCAGCGCGCGCTGTTCGCTTCGCTGCGGCCGGAGGCGATCGGGATCACGCTCAACAAGAGCTGCCTGATGGATCCGCTGAAGTCGGTGTCGGGCGTGCTCGTCGCCGGCCGGGCGCGGATCCACGTGTTTCGGCCGGTGTTCGAGTGCTGCGCCGGGTGTCGAGACCAGGCGTGCCGCGAGCGCATGGCGCGCGTGCTGGGGCGCGAGGGGCGGCGCACGCCGCGCCTGCCGACCGCCCGGCGGAGGGTGGCACGTGCGGAGGAGGGAGGCTGATGGCGCACCTGACCGAGATCGCCGGAGCGCTCGAGCGAGGCGAAGACGACCGCGTGCACGAACTGGTCGCGCGCGCCCTCGACGAGGGGCGCTCGCCACTCGAGGTGCTCAACGACGGGCTCCTCGCCGGCATGCGCGTCGTGGGCGACCTGTTCCGCCGCCGCGAGATCTTCTTGCCCGACGTGCTGCTCGCGGCGCGCGCCATGTACGCCGGCCTCGACCTGTTGAAGCCGCGCCTCGCGGCGACCGACGTGCCGGTCGCCGGCCGCGTCGTCCTCGGCTCGGTGCACGGGGACCTGCACGACATCGGCAAGAACCTGGTGGGGATCATGCTGAAGGGCGCCGGGTTCGACGTCGTGGATCTGGGCCACGACGTGCCGGCCGAGCGCTTCGTCGAGGCGGCCGTGGCGCACGAGGCCACGGTCATCGGGCTCTCGGCGCTCCTGACGACCACCATGCCGGTCATGAAGGACGTGGTGGATCTGGTGCGGTCTCGCGGCCTCGCGGGCCGCGTCAAGGTCATCGTGGGCGGCGCGCCGGTGTCCGAGGCGTTCGCCCGCGAGATCGGCGCCGACGCGTACGGCTACGACGCGGCCAACGCCGTGGAGCGCGTCCGCGCGCTCGTGGGGGCTCCGGCGGCATGAAGCCGCTTTTCGACCGCCTCGGCGCAGGTGACGTCGTCCTCGCCGACGGGGCGTGGGGCACCATGCTCATGGCGCGCGGCCTCGAGCCGGGCGTGCCGCCCGAGTGGATGACGCTTCACCGGCCCGACGTGCTCGCCGACGTCGCACGCCGGTATCTGGACGCGGGCGCCGAGATCCTGACGACCAACACGTTCGGCGGCTCGCCGATGCGCCTGGCGGCTCACGGGCTGGCGCCGGAGGTCGAGCGCATCAATCGCCGCGCGGTCGAGGTGGCGCGGGCTGCGGCCGGCGACCGCGCGTACGTCGCGGCGTCGGTGGGCCCGAGCGGGCGGCTGCTCGAACCGTACGGCGACGCGGATCCGACCGAGGTCGAGGCGAGCTTCGAACGGCAGGTCCGCGCGCTGGCCGCCGAGGCGCCCGACCTCGTGTGTATCGAGACCATGACGGACCTGCGGGAAGCCCTGCTCGCGCTTCGGGCCGCCCGCCGAGTCGCGCCCGCCCTGCCCGTCATGGTGACCATGACGTTCGAGCCGACGCCGCGCGGGCCGTTCACGGTCATGGGGCACTCGGTCGCCCAGGCGATCGCGGCGCTCGGCCGCGCCGGCGCCGACATCCTGGGGGCGAACTGCGGCCACGGCAGCGTCGTGATGGTGCAGATCGCCCGGGCGTTCGTGGCGCTGAGCGATCGGCCCGTCGCCATCCAGCCCAACGCCGGCCTGCCGGAACCTCGGGGCGGGCGGATCGTCTATCCTGAGGACCCGTCGTTCATGGCAGCGCAGGCGGCCGAGCTCCTCGAATGCGGCGTCGCGATCGTGGGCGGCTGCTGCGGAACGACGCCAGAGCACATCGCGGCCTTGCGCGGCGTGGTCGATCGGTGGCGGACGCGCGTACGCCGGGGGCTTCCATGACGGGACACGTCGACGACCATCTTCGGCACGAACTCCTCGCCAGGCGGAGCCGGCTCGAGCAGGCGGTGATGCGAGCGCCCGCGCCGCGCGACTACCAGGCCCTCATCGCCGAAGTCGACGACGCGCTGGCCCGGCTCGACCGCGGGAGCTACGGCTACTGCGAGGCGTGCGGCGGCCCCATCGAGCCGGACCGGTTGCTGGCCGATCCCCTGCTGCGGCGGTGTCTCGACCATCTGAGCGCCGAGGAGCGGCGCGGGCTCGAACGCGACCTCGAGCTCGCCGCGCGCATCCAGACGGCGCTGCTGCCGCCGCGCGACCTGCGGGCGTTCGGGTGGGACATCGCCTATCACTTCGAGCCGGTCGGCCACGTCGGCGGGGACTACTGCGACGTCATCGCGGGCGGGGCAGGGCAAGACGGGCTCGTCTTCTTGCTCGGCGACGTGTCGGGCAAGGGCGTGGCGGCCTCGCTCCTGATGTCGAACCTGCACGCGACGTTTCGGAGCCTGACGCCCGCCGGCTCGTCGATCGAGGACCTGATGGCCCGGGCCAACCGACTCTTCTGCCAGAGCACCCTGACGGACCACTACGCCACGCTGGTCTGCGGGCACCTGTCGGCGTCGGGCGAGTGCCAAATCGCCACCGCCGGCCACTGGCCGCCGCTCGTCCGGCGGGGCGGGCGCGTCGAGCCGCTCAACGCCGGCGGCTTCGCGCTCGGCATTTTCTGCCAGTCGCAGTACCAGGGGCAGGCCGTGCGGCTCGACCCCGGCGATCTGCTCGTGCTGTATACGGACGGGGTGACGGAGGCCAGCGACGGCGGCGTGGCGAGTACGGGGCCGAACGGCTCGCGGAGCAGCTCGCCAGCCTGGCCGCGCGTCCCGGCCTGACCGCGCGCGGTGTCGTGGCCGCCTGTCTGGACGACCTCGCGCGGTTCCGCGCCGGCGCGCCCCCGTCGGACGATCTCACCCTGATGGTGGTGCGGCGCGAGGGCTGAAGGCGCCCGGCGCGCGCCGCGGCTCACAGCTCGCCCCGCGCGTGCAGCGCCAGGAGCGCCTCGACCACGGCCGGGTCGAAGTGCGCGCCGGCGGCCTCGCGGATCATCTGGATGGTGACGTCCAGCGACCGCGCGGGGCGATAGCTGCGCGCCGAGGTGAGGGCATCGAGGAAGTCGGCGGCGCCGAGCAGCCGGGCGAGCACGGGGATGGCCTCGCCCACGAGTCCGTCCGGATACCCCGTGCCGTCCCAGCGCTCATGGTGGTGGCGCACGCCCGGGATGAGCGTCGCGATCGCGGGGCTCTGAATCTTCGACAGGATGCGCGCGCCGTGCCCGGGGTGCTCCTTCATGACCTCGAACTCCTCGGGGGTGAGGCGCCCGGGCTTGTTGAGGATCGAGTCGGGCACGGCGATCTTGCCGAGGTCGTGAAGCAGGCCGGCGAACTCCACCGCGTCCTGCTCTTTCGGGTCGAGCCCGAGCTCCGCTGCCAGCCGCCGCGCGGTCGCCGCCACCCGCTCGGAGTGGTGGTGCGTGTAGCCGTCCTTTGCGTCGATGGTCGCCGCGATGGCGCGGATCGTGTCGAGGAGCAGGCGTTCCAGCTCGCCCAGGAGGCGCACGCGGTGCAGGGCGATGCCGGCCTGGTTGCCGACCGCCGCCAGCAGCTCGAGGTCCGTCTCGGTGAACCGCCCCGGGCCGCTCAGGCTGTCGACGTAGAGCGCGCCGAGGATCTGCTCGGTCGTCCTGAGCGGGACGCACATCACCGAACGGATGCCTTGCAGGATGACGCTCGGCCCTTCGCGGTAGCGCTGATCGGCCGTTGCGTCATGGGCGAACGTGGACACACCTTGCTCGACGACGGCCTTCACGATGGTGCGACTGACGGCGAACGGCACGTGGGCGCCGCGTCTCACTTCGGAGGCCACGACCTCCACCTCGCCGCTCGGCTGGCCTGGCGGGACGGCGAGCACCGCGCCGCGGTCGCCCTTGGTCAGATCGAGCACGGCGCTCAGGATTCGGCGGCAGAGCGCGCCCGCGTCGCGGGCCTCGGCAAGCTGCTCCGACACCCCCTGCAGCGTGACCAGGTGCTCCTGGGCGCGGCGCAGCAACTGCAGCTCGTGGCTTGGGGCTTCGACCGCGCCGAACAGGGTCAACTGCGCCGTGTCGACCCGCCGGCTGATCACCGACTGCACCGCGTCGTCGTCGCCAGCGACCATGTAGGCGCCAGCGCCGACAGAGGAACCCTTGAGCCGGCACTCGAACACGGTGGTGCCGACCCGCAGGAGGTCGCCCGGGTGCAGCTGCGACGACGCGACGGCGCGCTCGTTGACGTACGTCCCGTTCGCCGAGCGGAGGTCCGTGACCGTCAGGGTGTCACCGGCGGCGTGGAGCACGCAGTGTCGCCGCGAGGCCGCCTGATCCTCGACGACGATCCTGCAGTCCGACGCTCGTCCGATGCTGACTGTCGCCCCGTCGTCCAGCGGGTAGACGTGGGGCGTGGCGGACGACCGGCGAACGAGCTCAAAGGGCATGCCGCGCGCATTATAGCGCGCGCACCTCCGGAGGGCCCCGGCCGCGGCGGGCCACGGACAGAACCCGGGCGGTTCGCGCTACCATCGTCAGGGGGCGGCCCCGGAGGGGCTCGAGAGGTCGTCGATGTCACCATCCCGCTCGGCATCCCGCGTACACTCCGCTGTCGGCGCGCCGCGCCAGCTCGTCACGCTGCCGCCGCCGCGCACGCGCGGCGCGCTCTCGCTCGAGGAGGCGCTGGCGAAGCGCCGGTCGGTTCGCGCCCTCGCGTCGCCGCCCCTCGAGTGGGAGGTCATCGGCCAGCTCTTGTGGGCGGCGCAGGGGATCACGGAGCCACGTGAGGGGCTGAGAACCACGCCCTCGGCGGGCGCCCTCTATCCGCTCGAGCTCTACGTGGCGACGCCGGAGGGCGTCTTTCACTATCTCCCTCGCCCGCACCAGGTCGAGCGAACCCTGACTGACGACGTGCGGGCGCCGCTCAGGAAGGCCGCGCTCGACCAGGAGTGCCTCGACGCGCCGTGTGTGGTGGTGATCGCGGCCGTGTACGAACGCGTCACGCGCAAGTATCCGCAGATCGGCCGCCTCTGCGTCGACGTCGAGGTTGGGCACTGCGCCCAGAACGTGCTCCTCGAGGTCGTGGCGTTGGGGCTCGCTGCGGTGCCCGTGGCGGCGTTCGACGCCGAGCGGGTCAGGCGGACGCTGGAGCTGCCACCGGGCGAGGTGCCGCTCTATCTCATTCCAGTGGGCCGGGCCCGGTGACCGACCGCCGGGTCAAGCCGTCGGCGATCGCACGCCCGATGTTGATCATCAGGTCGGGCTTGCTGTTGACCGCGTAGAGGCGCGCGTCGAGCGCCCAGAGCTCGTGCTCGACGCGCCTCGGGGCGACGCGGCGCCCTGACCGCCGCGCCAGTTCGTCGGCCAGCATGGGCACGACCTTGTCGGCCAGGCGCAGCGCCGTATCCACCACGAACAGCGTGAGGTCCGGAGCGAGGAGCGCGACCCGGTCGAAGAACGCGCGCACCTCGCTGTCGCTCAGGTGCTTCGGCGGCGACGACTTGAGCTCGAGGTAGACGAGCTTGCCCTCGGCTGCGGCCACCACGTCGAGGTCGCCGCCGACGCCGCGCGCGTGGAACTTCACGCCGGTCGCCACGTCGAAGCCGAGCCACCGCCGGAGCTCGCGCCCGACGTACCACTCGAGCGTGCCGCCGAAGCTGTCGACGGGGTAGACGAGGCGGAAGCGGTCGCGGCCGGCGGGGGCGGCGAGCCCCAGCGAGACGAGCGCGTGCGCGAACGCCCGCGCCGCCGCGGGCCGCACGTAGTGTGTCGCCTCTTCCGGCGCGAACCCGCCGGCGCGCTGGATCGCGCCCCGGAAGAACAGGCGGAAGGCGTAGTGGCCGAGCCGCTCCGCGAGGCGGTCGGCGGTGTCGCCGCCGAGATCGGGTGGAAACGGGAGGTCCGGGCGCGCGAGCGCCGGCCGGAGCCCGCGCCGCGCCAGCATCGCGAGCGCCTCGGAGGCCGGAGCGGGCGGTCGGCGCAGCCGCGGCGGCCGCCGCGCCGCCGCCTGGCGCTCGAGATCACGAGCCGTCGGGCGCGTCGGGGTCACGCTACTTCTTCTTCTCGGCCTTGGCGCGCTCCACGTAGGCGAGGCGTTCGACGTCCACCCGGATCGTCTCGCCCGGCGCGATGAACGGCGGCACCATCAGGGTCAGGCCGTTCTCGAGCCGCGCCTCCTTCCAGACGTTCGTCGCGCCCTGCGCGTGCGCCGCCGGCGCCGTCTCGATGACCTTCACCTCCACGATGTCCGGAAAGACGATGCCGATGGGCCGGCCGTCGAGGAACTCGACCGGGACGACCATCTGCTCCTGGAGGAACTCCGCCGCGCGACCGAGCCGGACGTTCTCCACCTCGACCTGCTCGAACGTCTCGGGGTGCATGAAGTAGCTCAGGCGCTCGTCGCGATAGAGGAACTGCAGGTTCTGCCGCTCCGGCGCAAGGTCCTCGACGAGCTCGTCGGCCCGGAACCGCCACTCGCGCACCGTCCCTGTCGCGACGTTGCGCAGCTTCGCGTGCGTCACGCCGCCCATCTTGCCCTGACCGCCGTGGTAGGACGCGTCGAGGACCTTGTAGAGCGTCCCTTCGACGCGCACCGCCATCCCCCCGCGCAACTCTGAAGCCGTCAGCATGGCCCGTCTCCCCTCCGAGAGGCGTCCTGTCGTAGAGTACGCCCGGTTGCGCCGCCGCGCAACCGCGGCGGCAGGGGTGCCCGTGAGTGCCCATTCGGCACGGCCGACGCCGTCCCGCGAGCCCTGGACCGCCGCCGGGCCCGCGCTGCTCGCAGCTCACGGCGCCCTGGTCGCCGCCCTGATGGCGCGGCCGGGTCTGCCCGCCGTCTACCTGTGGTACGTGGGTCCGCCCGCCATCGCCCTGCTCGCGGTGGCCGCGCTCGCGGCGGCCCTGGTCTCGACGATCCGGGCGCGGGCCACGTGGGACCGACGACGGGTCGCGGGGCTCGCCGGGCTCGCGCTCGCGGCGGCCCTCGTGCCTCTCTACCGCACCTACCCGTCGTCGCACGACCGCCGGCCGAGCCAGGGGCACTTCCGCATTCCGCTGGACGGCTCCGTGACCGTCGTGTGGGGCGGGGCGCGCGCCGACGTCAACTATCACGCGGTGCTGCCGGACCAGCGCTGGGCGTACGACCTCGTGGTCACCGAAGACGGGCGCAGCCATCGACGCGACGGCACGCGGCTGGAGGACTATCTCGTCTACGACCGCGCGATCCTGGCGCCGACCGATGGCCTCGTCCGCGCGGTGCACGACGGCGAGCCCGACGAGCCCCCGAACCGGCGCCGGCGGTGGGTGTGGCGGCGTGCGCTCGGCAACTACATCGTGATCGAAGTCGGGCCCCGCGAATTCCTCTTCCTGGCGCACCTGCGCCGCGGGTCCGTGCGGGTGGTGCCTGGAGCCCGAGTCGCGGCGGGTCAGGTCGTGGCCCACGTCGGCAACTCGGGTCGAAGCACCGAGCCGCACCTGCACGTCCACTTGCAAGATACTCCGCGCCCGTTCATCGGCGAGGGGATTCCGTTGTTGTTCTCCGAGTATCGTGTCGGTGGGCGGCGCGTGGCGCGGGGGATGCCCCGGGGCGGCCTGGCCGGCAGGCGCTTCACCGGCGAGGTCGTGCAGCATATGGGCGAAGGCGACCGTGGGGGAGCGTGGTGACCGTGGGCGCGGGCCGGCCGGGAGGCGGCCGCGGCGTGGGCGCCTCCGGCGGAGCGCCGCCGCGCGCCTGCTGGCCTACGGGCTGGCGGCGGCAGCCGCTGGTTGGGGCGGCGCCATGATGGTTCGAATGCCGGGCCGATCGTTCCAGGGGCCGCTGCCGGCGCTCACCGACGCGCAGCGCGCGGCGGCGGGCCGCTTGCGGAGCGACGTCGACCGGCTCGCCGGCGAGATCGGCGAGCGGCACCTGTGGCAGTATCGCAACTTGACGGCGGCTGCCGACGCCGTCGAGGAGAGGCTGGTGACAGCCGGCTACGCCGTCTCGGAGCAGCCGTTTACCGCCGACGGCCGCCTGGTGCGCAATCTCGAGGTCGAACGGCCCGGGACAGGTGCAGGGCTCGGTCGTGAGGTCGTGGTGATCGGCGCCCACTACGACACGGTGCCGGGCTGTCCTGGCGCGGACGACAACGCGAGCGGCGTGGCGGTTCTGCTGGAGCTGGCACGACGCTTCGCCGGCGCGCGTCCCGCGCGCACGCTGCGGTTCGTCGCGTTCGTCAACGAGGAGCCGCCGTACTTCCAGACCGAGGCGATGGGCAGCTTCCAGTACGCCCGACGCGCCCGCGCGCGCGGCGAGGCAATCGCCGCGATGCTGTCGCTCGAGAGCCTCGGGTGGTACTCGGAGGCCGAGGGCAGCCAGCAGTATCCCGTGCCCTTCGCGTTCTTCTATCCCCGCCGGGCGGACTTCGTCGGGTTCGTCGGAAACTTCCCGTCGCGCGCGCTCGTCCGGCAGGTCGTGGGAACGTTCCGGCGCCACGCGATGCTCCCGTCGGAAGCCGTCGCGGCGCCCGGGTGGATCGCCGGCATCGGCTGGTCGGACCACTGGGCCTTCTGGCGCCACGGGTACCGCGCTGTCATGGTCACCGATACGGCGCTCTTGCGGTATGCGCACTACCACCAGCCGACCGACACGCCCGGCCGGCTCGACTACGCCCGGATGGCGCGGCTCGTCGACGGGCTGACGGCGGTCGTCGGAGAGCTGGCAGGGGCCCCTGTCACCTCCGCCGCCGGCCTGAATCTATGGTAAACAGTCGGGAGACAGCCGGGGAGGACCACCGATGGCGCTCATCAGTGATCGCGACCGACGGAAAATTCAAAGCCTGCTGGCCGATTTGGCCGGTCCCGTGCGGCTCGTGAACTTCACCCAGGAGCTGGCGTGCGACTACTGCCGGGAGACGGAGGAACTGGTCCGCGAAGTGGGGGAGCTGTCGGACCGCATCGCGGTCGAGGTCTACAACTTCCAGCTCGACAAGGATCAGGTGGCGAAGTACCGCATCGACAAGATCCCAGCCGTCGTGGTGGAAGGGGCGAAGGACTACGGGATCCGGTTCTACGGGATCCCGCTCGGCTACGAGTTCTCGGCCCTCCTTGAGGCGATCAAGGACGCCGGGCGGGGGACGACGGGGCTCGCGCCAGAGACGAAGGCCGCGCTTGCGGCGATCCAGCAGCCGCTGCACTTGCAGGTGTACGTCACTCCGACGTGACCGTACTGCCCGGCCGCGGTGCGGCTGGCCCATCAGTTCGCCGTCGAGAGCGACCTCGTGACGGCCGATATGGTCGAGGCGACGGAGTTCCCGCACCTGGCGCAGCGCTACCAGGTGCGGGCCGTGCCGCGCACGATCGTCAACGAGACGGGCGTCATCGAGGGCGGCTTGCCCGAGCCGCTCTTTCTCCAAGAAGTGCTCGCGGCGGCGGCGCGGTCGTAGCGGCGGTTCGCCGCTACTTCTTCTCCTCCATGACCCGGAGGGCGACCGCGAGCACGATCAGGCCGATGCCACCCCGCCACCAGCCTTCCGCCTGGAAGAGGAAGGGGGCTACCACGGTCGCCACGGCGAGGCTCATGAGCAGGCAGAGCGCTCCCAGGATGATCAAGGCCCAGTAAAGGTTTCGCATCGCACCCTCCCTTCGCCGCGATTGGCGGCGCAGCCTAGTCTAAGCCGGTTCGTCCCCGGCGTCCAGGACTGCGGTAAGCTGGAGCCGTGGCCCGGACGAGCCCGACATCCGCGTCCGGCGGCCGGAAACCGGTGCCGCTCGCGGAGGCCCGGAGGCGCGTGGCGAAGCTCCGGGCCGAGATCCGCCACCACGACTACCTCTACTACGTCCTCGACCGGCCCGCCATCAGCGACGCCGACTACGATCGACTCTTCCGGGAGCTGGTCGAGCTGGAGGCGCAGCATCCGGAGCTCGTGACACCCGATTCGCCCACCCAGCGGGTGAGCGGGGCGGTGCTCGAAGCGTTTCCGGAGATTCGCCATGTGGCGCCGCTGCTCAGTCTGGAGTCGGTGACCGACCCCGAGGCGGTCCGGCGGTTCGACGAGCGGGTGCGCCGCGAGGCCAGCCTGCGCGAGGCGGCGTACACGGTCGAGCCGAAGTTCGACGGCCTCTCGCTCGAGCTCGTCTACGAGGCGGGCGTGCTCGCGCGGGCGTCGACCCGGGGCGACGGCGCGGTGGGCGAGGGCGTGACGGAGAACGTCAGGACGATCCGCTCGGTGCCGCTGCGGCTGCAGACCGAGAAGCGACCGGCGCCGCGGCTGCTGGCGGTGCGTGGCGAGGCCCTGATGCACCTCGCGGACTTCCGCGCGCTCAACGAGAAGCTCGCCTCCGAGGGCAAGCCGCTCTTTGCGAACCCGCGCAACGCGGCGGCGGGTTCGGTGCGGCAGCTCGACTCGCGGGTGACCGCCGGCCGGCGCCTGACCGTCGTCTGCTACGACATCCTGGCGCTCGAGGGTGCGCCGGAACCGGCGACGGGGTGGGAGGCGCTCGGCGCGCTGCGCGACTGGGGCCTGCGCGTGGCCGACCTGGCGCGCCGGTGCACGACGGTCGACGAGGTGCTCGCGTACCACCGCGACCTCGAGGCGCGCCGCGATGCGCTCGGCTACGAGATCGACGGCATCGTGGTCAAGTTGGATGACCTGGCGGCGCGTCGGCGTCTGGGGACGACGGCACGACATCCGCGGTGGGCGCTGGCGTTCAAGTTCGCGCCGCGCGAGCAGGAGAGCGTCATCGAGGACATCGTCGTCCAGGTGGGGCGCACGGGCGTCCTGACGCCGGTGGCGGTGCTGCAGCCGGTGCGGATCGGCGGCGTCACGGTCACGCGCGCCACGCTGCACAACCGCGAGGAGATCGCGCGGCTCGACGTGCGCGTGGGCGACCGGGTGCGCGTGGTGCGGGCCGGCGACGTCATTCCGGACATCGTCGCGCGGGTGCCGGTGCCCGGTGCGCGGCGCGGCCCGGTGTTCGAAATGCCGAAGCGGTGCCCCGAGTGCGGTGCGGCCGTCGTGCAGGAGGGGCCGTTCGACCGCTGCCCGAACGGGCTCGGCTGCCCGGCGCAGCTCAAGGGGGCGATTCAGCATTTCGGGTCGCGCGAGGCGCTGGACATCCGGGGGCTGGGGCGGGAGACCGCCGAGGCGCTCGTGGAGGCGAAGCTGGTCAAGAGCGTCGCCGATCTGCTCACGCTGCGCGAGACCGACCTGATGCGGCTCGAGGGCTTCGCCGAAGTATCGGCGCGCAACCTCGTCGAGGCGATCGACCGGGCGAAGAAGACCGAGCTGTGGCGGTTCGTCTACGCGCTCGGCGTGCCCAACGTCGGGGTGCAGACAGCGCGCGACCTGGCGACGCACTTCGGCACGCTCGAGCGCCTGATGGCGGCGAGCGAGGACGAGCTGATGGACGTGCCGGGGATCGGCCCGACCGTGGCCCCGACGATCGCCGGCTTCTTCCGCCGCGGCGAGACGCGACGGATCATCGAGGCGTGCCTGAAGCGGGGCCTGGCCCTTCGCGTGCCGAGGCACCCCACCAGCGGACCGTTGGCGGGCAAGACCGTCGTCTTCACCGGTGGGCTCGAGTCGATGTCCCGGGCCGAGGCCGAAGAACTGGTGCGCCGCCAGGGCGGGCGCCCGTCGTCGAGCGTGAGCAAGGCGACCGACTTCGTCGTCGCCGGTGCCGAGCCCGGGTCGAAGTTCGAGAAGGCGCGAAAGCTCGGCGTGCGCATCCTGACCGAGCAGGAATTCCTACGCCTCGTCGGGGGGAAGGCGTAGCCGGCGCACAGGGCCTGGGGAGATCGCCAGGCTGATTGGGTCGGGCGGACGGCATGGAAAACGTCGACGTCGCGCGCGTGTTCAACGAGGTCGCCGACCTCCTCGAGATCCAGGGGGCGAACGTGTTCCGCGTGCGCGCCTACCGCAACGCGGCGCGCATCGTCGAGACACTGCCCGCGTCCGCCGCGACGCTGCTGCGCGACCAGGGTGAGCAGGCCCTCGTCGGGCTGCCGGGCATCGGGAAGGACCTGGCGGGCAAGATTCGCGAGATCGTCGAAACGGGCAAGCTCGGCCTCCTCGAGGAGCTCAAGCAGCAACTTCCCGAGGGGCTCATCCGGATGATGCACCTGCCGGGTGTGGGGCCCAAGCGGGCCAAGCTGGTCTACGACACGCTGGGCATCGCGTCGCTCGACGAGCTCGAGCGCGCCGCGCGCGAGGGCCGGCTCCGCACCGTCAAGGGCTTCGGCCCGACGCTCGAGGCCAACATCCTCAAGGGGATCGCGGACGAGAAAGTGCGTGCGGCGCGGCACCGGCTGGCCGAGGCCGAGGCCTACGTGAGACCCTTCGTCGAGTACCTGCGCGAGGTGCCCGGGTTGAAGCAGATCGAGGTCGCCGGCAGCTTCAGACGCCGCCAGGAGACCGTAGGCGATGTCGACATTCTCGTGGCGGCGACGAAGGCGCAGGCGGTGGCGGACCGGTTCGTGGGGTACCCGCAGGTGAAGGAGGTGCTCGCGCACGGCGACACGAAGTGCTCGGTCGTGTTGCGGTCCGGGTTGCAGGTCGACCTGCGCGTCGTCCCTGCGAGTTCGTACGGTGCGGCCCTGTACTACTTCACCGGGTCGAAGGCGCACAACATCGCGACGCGCACGCTGGCCGTCAAGAAGAAGCTCAAGGTCAACGAGTACGGTGTCTTCCGCGGCGAGAAGCAGATCGCGGGGAAGGACGAGGGCGAGGTGCTCGCTGCCATCGGGCTGCCCTGGATTCCCCCCGAGTTGCGCGAGAACCGCGGAGAGGTCGAGGCCTCGCTCGAGGGCCGGCTGCCGGCGCTCGTCGAGCTCCGGAACATCCGCGGCGACCTGCAGATGCACACGACCTACACGGACGGCAAGGCCACGCTCGCGGAGATGGTCGAGGCGTGCCGCAAGAAAGGGTACGAGTACATCGCCATCACGGACCATACCAAGGCCGTGCGCGTGGCGGGCGGCCTCGACCGGGCGGCGTTCCGCCGGCAGTTCCGCGAGATCGACAAGCTCCAGGCCACCCTGTCCGACATCGTCATCCTGAAGAGCGCCGAGGTCGACATCCTCGACGACGGGCGGCTGGATCTCGATGACGAGACGCTGGCCGCCCTGGATCTCGTCGTCGTGTCGGTCCACTCGAAGTTCAATCTCTCGCGGGAGGCCATGACCCGCCGCATCGTCAAGGCGATCGAGCACCCGCGCGTGCACATCCTCGCGCATCCGACGGGGCGGCTGCTCGGTCGACGAGAGCCGTATCCGCTCGACATGGAGGCGGTCGTGCGTGCCGCGCGCGACCACGGCGTGATGCTCGAGATCAACGCCCAGCCTGACCGCCTCGACCTGAACGACGTGCACGTCCAGATGGCGCGCGAAGCGGGCGTCAAGCTGGTCGTGTCGACCGACGCGCACCGCGTCGAGGAGCTCGACTATATGCGCTACGGGGTCGACCAGGCACGGCGCGGCTGGTGCGAGGCGCGGGACGTGGCGAATACCTACCGGCTCGAGCAGTTCCGAAAGTTGCTGCGATGAAGACCTGACGCTCTCTCAGGGGCCGCGTGGCCCTCGCCGCCGGCCACGCCGGTCATGAGCTCCCAGAGCCGCAGCGCGTTGCCGAGCGCCGCGCCCGCTGCCGTGTTGTCGAAGATGCACCAGACCGTCGCCCGCCGCGCCGCGACCTGCAGGCGCTCGGCCAGGTCGACGAGAAACGCCTCGGCGTAGCTGGAGTAGTACATCCGCGGCGAGCCGTGCAGGCGGTAGTAGACGAGTCGCGGCCAGCCGCCAGGCTCTAGCCCGCCCGCTACCACCGGTGGGTCCGCCGCGACGCGCGCGACGCGCGCCCGCGTGAGGGCTGCCTCGACCTCCGGCTCGAACCAGCTCGGGTGCCGCGGTTCGCAGACGACGGGCCCGCTGTAGCGACGCCGCAGGAGGGCGAAGAAGCGGTGGGCTGCCCGCGCCTCGTAGCGGAGGCTCGGCGGCAGTTGCAGCAGGAGCGGGCCGCGCGCGCGGCCGAGGCCGCTTGTCTCGTCGAGAAATGCCTCGAGCGCCTCGCGCGTTCCCTCCAGCCGCGCGACGTGCGAGATGGTCTTGGGGAACTTGACGGCGAACCGAAAGGCTGACGGCACGCTCGCCCGCCACCGCTCGTAGGTCTCTCGTCGGTGCGACCGGTAGAACGACGAGTCGATCTCGGCCGCCGGGAGGACGCGCGCGTAGCGTTCGAGGTGCGAGCCCGACCCGGGCGCGCGCTCCGCGTGCTCTCGGGGGATGCTCCACCCGGCTGTGCCCACGAAGACCCGTCGCGCGCTCGTCCCCATGGACGTCGTGACCGCCGAATGGCGTCAGCTCCGTCGCCTCACATCGTCTGGTGGCGTGGCGCGGCCGGAAGCGATCCGTGCCTTCGAGCCGCGCGCCGCGTCAGGTTCACGCCGGCGTCTCCAGGACCAGAGGCGGCCGCCTCAACTGTAGTCCACCCGACGGCAGGCGCTCTCGGGTCGGCACCGCCGCCTGTTCGAGGTCGCCGCGGATCGCCTCGAAGAGATCCGTGGCGAACACGCGATTGCCGATGTGCCACGAGTGCGCGAAGTCGCCGATCTCTGCGCCCTGATCCTCGGCGCGCACCGCGGGGTCCTTCTCCAGCAGGTCGAAATACGCCGTGCAATCGATGTTGATCGCCTTCGGCGGCGCCTCCGGCGGCAGCCCCACGCGTCCCACCCGCGGCGCGACGCCAAGCCGCTTGGCGTTCGAGATCTTGAGGACGCGGTCGCGCTGGTTCGAGTAGTTCGTCAGCCGCACCGCGTGCCGATACAGCGAATCGCTCGACGAATCGCCCGCCGAGAGCGAGCTCGCCGACACATCGCCGCCGATGAACGCCACCTGACTCACGAGCCACCCGCTCTGCGCGAGCGCCGCATCATCCGCATCGTCGAACGCCTCGCGGACGATGTAGGCGCCGGTGGAGTGGGCGAGGAGATGGATGTTGATCGTGCAGTCCGGCCCTTGCTCCTCGGCCAGCAGCCGGATGCCGTCATCGACGAGCTGCAGGGCCGTGCGCTTGGCGTCGTGGCGGTCTTCCACGTAGTTGAGCGTCATGTCGGCGCTCGGCCAGTCGAACGACACGATGGCCCCCTTGTAGCCGGCCGCGCGCAGGTCGGTCTCGAGCTGACGGTGGCGCTGCATGACCGTGCGCTGCGAGTTGTTGTAGCCGTGGATGAAGATGACCACGTCACCGCGCTCGCGCCCCGTGCGCGCGTCCCGTCCCCACACCGCCCGTCTTCTCAAGCGCTGCACCCAGAGCGCCCGTCGGACCGCTTGGTCGGGCGACGGCAACCGGTCCGCAGGCACGTCGAGGAAGAGGCTCGGTGCCGGCTCTGATATGAACTTGCCCGTCTCGACCCTTCGCGCGCAGATGACCAGGTCGCTCATGGTGGCCTCCAGCCCGAGCGGGGACGTCGCGCGGCCGGCCCTCTGCACGGTCGCTCGCGGGCCGCAATCCGCGCACCCGCTGGTGCTGCGCGCGACACAGACGAACACGGGCGGGTGGTGCGTGAGCCCGCCGGCGAAACGGTGCGACACAGCATCTCACGGTCCCCGGTCCGGCGCAAGTAATGCGCGGTGGCCCCTCCTGTTTTAGAGACGGGCCATTCAGTGGGGGAGACACCCCTCCGGTGCGCTTCCGCGAAGCTCGCAGGGCAGGGGCGGCCCCGACCATCGGTTCGAAGCTGGACGTTCGGACGGACGCCTTCCTCGCTCCAGGGTGCCGCTTGAGCTGAGGAGGTGACGCCGCAGAGGGTGGCAGGTTGACTGACGGGAGTTGGTCGTTCGATGTCCGACGAGCAAGGTGTCGGCGAGCGGTGGGCCGCGCGCTGGCGTGGTTCCGGTGGGCGCGTCCAAGACATCCACAGCTCCGGCCGCCCGCACGTGCTAGCATGACGCGCCGGAGGGGAGCATGCGCGGCATCCATATCGGGCGTTGGGTGGGTGGAGGACTGGCAGCGGGCATCGTCATCTGGCTCCTCGAGGGACTGGCCAGCCTGGTTTATGCGAACGACATGCAGGCCGCCCTCGCGGCGCACGGCCTGGCCATGGCCATGAACGCGTCGACCGTCGTCCTGAGTCTGCTGATGAGTTGTCTGCTCGGCGTGGTCCTCGTCTTCGTGTATGCCGCGGCGCGTCCCCGGTTCGGGGCCGGACCGACGACGGCCGTGATCGTCGCTGTGGCACTGTGGGCAGGTGGGCAAGTCCCGACCCTCGTGGGCTACGGGATGCTCGGACTCTTCCCGAGCCGCCTCCTCGTCGTGTGGGCGGTCGTCGGCCTGGCCGAGCTGGTGGTGGCCGGCCTGGTCGGCGGGTGGATCTATCGCGAAGCGTGAACCGCCCGCTATCATGAGCCGTGCGCGTGCGGCGCCTCCATCCCTGGCGGGTCTCGTATGCGCAGGCGGTCGCCATCCAGCAGCGCCTAAAGGACCGCGTGCGCGTCGAACCCTTCGTGGGCACGCCGCGCCTGGTCGCCGGCACCGACGTGGCCTACTCGGCGGCGACCCACCGCATGTACGCAGCGGTCGTTGTGCTCCGGCTGCCCACGCTCGAGGTCGTCGAGCGGGGGCACGCGGTGCGGTTGGCGCGGTTTCCGTACATTCCGGGCCTCTTCACGTTTCGCGAGCTGCCGCCGCTCGTCGCGGCGTTCGAGCGCCTGCGAGTCGCGCCTGACGTCGTGGTCTTCGACGGCCACGGCGTCGCGCACCCGCGCCGCTTCGGACTCGCCTGCCACGCCGGCGTGCTCCTGGACTGTCCGTCGATCGGCTGCGCGAAGTCGCGGCTGGTGGGCGCGCACCAGCCACCCGGCGCCGCGCGGGGGGCCTGGGTACCCCTCGTCGACGGTGACGAGGCGATCGGCGCCGTGCTGCGGACACGAAGCGGCGTCAAACCCGTCTACGTGTCGGTGGGCCACCGCGTCGACCTGCCGTCGGCGATCCGCATCGTGCTCGGCACCACCACCCGGTATCGCGTGCCCGAGCCGATCCGGCTCGCCCACCAGATGACGCGAGAGCTTCGACGCCGACTCGACGGGCGACTGGGGGCGCCCGCGCGCCGCACGTATCCCGACTTGGCAAAGGCGCGGGGAAGAGCGACCCGCGCGTGAGCCGGCCGAGCGCGACGACAGGTTCGGTGCTGACCATCGAACGCCGAGATCATGGGACGCAAGGCACGCATGGTGCGTGAAACGTCCGGCACGCGCACTGGGGAGCGAGGCCCGGGGAGGCCGCGGGCGATGAGTGGACGGTTATGTCGAGGATCCATCGGCGAGCGCGAGAGCGTGCGCCACAGACGCCTGCTCGCCGCGGGGGTGGCGACGGTACTGACCGGCACCGTCGTGACGGTAGCGTCCGGCCAACCCCCAGCGGAGCCGCTGCCGCGCGTGCCGAAATTCGTCGTCTCGCCCTCCCCGATCGAGCTTCGGGGCGACGTGCGGCCGCGGCAGTACCTTGGCGTCGTCGGGCGCCGCGCCGCGTGGCTGGGCTGGGAGGACGGCGAGGCCGAGCTGTGGGTGCACCCGATCAAGCTCGCGAGCGACTTCGCCCTGGCGTTCAAGATCCCCGACTACGAGGAGCCCATCCGCGGCGCCGACCTCGCCAGGACCGTCGAGATCAGGCCAGAGCTGACGACGATCACCTACAGCCACGCAACGTTCACCGTGCGCGAGCACATCCTGGCGCCCCTCGACGAACCGGGCCTGCTCGTCCTGCTCGACGTCGCCAGCGTGCGTCCGCTGGAGATGCTCGCGAGCTTCCGCGTGGTCTTCCAGTATGCGTGGCCGGGAGCGTTCGGCGGGCAGTACGTCGTCTGGGACGACTCGCGCAAGGCGTTTCTCCTGTCGGAAAGTCTACGGCAGCGCAGCGCCTACATCGGGTCCCCGTGGGCGAGCGGGGCGTCGAGCCACCCGGCGCACGCGCTGCCGGATGCCCCGAGCGTGTTCCGCATCCCGGTGGACCTCGAGCGGGCGGGGCGGGAGTTCATCCCGATTGTGATCGCCGCGGGCGTGGCGCCGCGCGACCAGGTGCAGGGGACTTACCGGCGCCTGCTCGAGCGCGCCGAGGCACTCTACCTCGAGCGGCGCGAGCACGCCGAGCGGCTGCGCCGCGAGACGACGCGCATCGAGACGCCGGAGTCTGGGTTGGACCTCGCGTTCGAGTGGGCGAAGGTAAATCTCGACGAGCAGACTGTCTGCAACCCGGACCTTGGCTGCGGCCTGGTCGCGGGCTGGGGCCCGTCTGGCCGGAGCACGCGTCCCGGGTTCGGCTGGTTCTTTGGCGGCGACGCGGCGATCAATTCGCTGGCGATGTCGCTGGCGAGGATGGGCGCCGCGGTGGCCGATGGCCTTCGCTTCCTCGCGAAGTACCAGCGCACCGACGGCAAGATCCCCCACGAAATCTCCCAGGCGGCGGCACGCCTGCCGTGGTTCACCGACTTTCCGTACGCGTACTATCACGCCGACACCACGCCCTACTTTCTCGTCGCGCTGTGGCGGTACGTTCGCGCCACGGGCGACGAGCGGGTGCTCGCTGAGCTGTGGCCCGCGGCGCGGCGGGCCTATGCGTGGTGCCTCACGACCGACACCGACGGCGACGGCCTCATCGAGAACACTGCGGGCGGGCTCGGAGCGGTCGAGGTCGGCGCCCTCGGCGAACGGCTCCATCAGGACATCTATCTCGCCGCCGTGTGGGTCGCGGCGCTCGAAGCGATGGAAGACCTCGCCTCGCTCCGCGGCGACACGTCGCTCGCGCTCGAGGCCAGGGACCGCTGGGCGCGGGCCACCGCGACGCTCAGTGAACGCTACTGGCTCGAGTCGGCGGGGTATTACGCCTTCGGGCTGCTCCTCGGCGGGAACGTCAACGACGCGTTGACCGTGTGGCCCGCCACGGCGCTCGCCTTCGGCCTGCTCGACCCGACGCGCGGCCGGCTCACGCTCGCGGCCCTGTCCGCGCGTCGCATGACCACCGACTGGGGCGTCCGGATGCTGGCGGCGGACCATCCGCTTTACGGCCCGCTCGAATACAACATGGGGGCGGTCTGGCCGTTCGTCACCGGCTTCGTCGCGCTCGCCCACTACAAGCACGGTCGGCCGTGGGCCGGCTACCCCCTGGTCGAGGCGATCGCGCGTTTGACGTTCGACTTCGCTCGCGGCCGCCATCCGGAGCTCCTGTCGGGCGAGTTCTACCGGCCCCTGGATACCGCTGTGCCCCAGCAGTTCTTCGCCACCTCTATGCTGGTCACGCCGGTCATCGCCGGCTTGTTCGGGTGGGAACCCGACGCGCCTCGCCGACGCGCCGTGCTGGCACCCCAGATCCCGCCGGCGTGGGAGCGTGCGGCCGCGCGTCAGCTTCCCGTCGGCGACGCGACCGTCGACGCTGAATTCGAACAGCGACGGGGCGTCTGGCGCGCCACCCTAACGGCGCAGGGCGGACCGCTTCGACTCCTCGTCACGCCAGGGCTGCCCCTAGGTGCGACGAACGTCGTCTGGAAGGTCGACGGGAAGCGCGTCGCGCCGCAGAAGTATCGCAGCCCGCGTGGCGACGACCCGGCGGTGGAGATCGAGGTGGGCGAGCAGCCCACGCGCGTCGAGGTGACGTGGCAGGGCGGGCTCGCGCCCGAAGTGCCGGTGAGCGCCCTCGCGCCGGGCGACGCGAGTCACGGGCTCCGGCTCCTCGCGTTCGAATTCGATCGAAACGGCTGGCGGGCCACGCTCGAAGGCGACGCTGGTCGCGTCTACGAGTGGCGCGTTATCGGCGAGCGCGTGTCCGAGGCGCGCGGGGCTGAGATCGTCGCGTCGGCGGGCGGCGTCACCACGCTCCGCGTGCGGTGTCCGGAGGCCGCGACCCCTACGTCGGTCGTCGAGATCTTTCTGCAGCGGAGCCCCACGAGCGGAGGCCGCCCACCGGCGTTCTGACTCAGAGCTCCAGCCAGGTCCCCACGGCGGCCGAGACGGCGCGGTCGTAAATCTCTCGCGCCACCGTCATGTCCTCGATGGCCAGCCCCAGGTTCATGGCCATCGTCCGCTCCTCGTCTCGCGTGCGGCCCGACTTCGCGCCCGTCACGATCTCGTCGAGCGCGGCGTAGGGCGCGGGTGCGTGCCGGAAATAGCCCAGCTCCCGGTAGTACGCGAACTGCGCGTGGTCGTCGGTGGCGATCTTGTCGATCTCGGCGAGCGCGTCCGGTGCCCAGTAGCTGTCGAAATCCACTGCGCTCGCGAAGGCGCCGGGCTGCAGCCAGCCGGCCCGGATCGTCGCGTGCGGCGTCTTGAGGATCGGCCCGGAGGTGACCACGAGGTCGCCGGCGACGACCGCGTCGCGCGGCGACGTCACCGGGACGATCTCGATGGCGAGGCGCGCAGACATGTCGCGGACGAAGCGGTCGAGGGCGTCGCGGGAGATGTCGTAGGCATAGGCTCGCGTCAGGTGGAACTCGGCAGCTAGCGCCTCGAGATTCGCGCGACCCTGCACACCGCACCCGAGCATCGCTGCCGTTTCACTCTCGCGACGCGCCAGGTACCGGGCCGCGACCGCCGTCGCCGCCCCCGTGCGCGCGGCTGTGATCCACGTCGCGTCCATCACAGCGAGCGGCACACCCGTCTCGTCGTCGTTGAGGACGATGAGCCCGGTGATATAGGGAAGACCGCGGGCGGGGTTGCCCGGGTATCCGCTCACCCATTTCACGCCGGCGGCGCGCCTCTCTGGCAGATACGCCGGCATGGCGTGGATGAATGCGTCGGGCCGAGGGTGGATCCCGGGCTTGGGCGGCATTTCCGCGCGGCCAGCGCCTTTTTCCCGAAACGCGTCTTCGACCAGCCGGATCACCGTCGTCATCTCCGGAGCGACCTGTTCGACGTCATGACGCGAGAGATAAAGGGGCGGCACGTGGGCCTCCCGGCGGAAGCCTGATGGGCGGCATTATGCCCGAAACGTGCCGGTCGGGTTCGCGGCGGCTGACGACCGACGCCGAGCGCGATCATGCCGCAAGGCGAGCACTTCGTGGGGCGCGGCCCGATCCGCATCCTCGGGGGTTGTCTCGGCGCCCAGGCGAGTATAATGTCGCGATCTTCGTGGAGCGAGGAGGGCCATGAGAGGGCGATCACGGTGGCACGGCTTGGCGGTCGCGGTCGCGGCTGCGCTCTTGGCTGCGTGCGGCGGCGGGTCCACGGAGCGGCCGTTCGGACGCGAGGACGTGGCGGCCATCCGGCAGCTCGTTGAGGGCTTCGTGGCGGCGTACAACGCGAAGGACGCCGAGAAGGCCGTCTCGTACTTTTCCGGTGCGGCAACCCTGATGCCGCCCAATTCCTCGGCCGTGCACGGGCCGGAGTCCATCAAGGGCTACTACGAGATTCGCTTCGGGCAGGGCGCGACCGACCTCCAGGTGGAGCCCGGCGAGATCCAGGGCAGCGGGACGCTCGCGTACATCGTGGGCACGTACAGCCTCCGCCTCGCACCCGAGGGCGGACCCGAAACCCGCGACCGGGGCAAGTTCGTGTGGATCGCCCGCAACATGCCGGGCAACAACTGGCGCTTCGAGGTCCACATCTGGTCGAGCGACCTGCCCCCACCCACCCCACCGCCGACGGGGGCTGAAACCGAGTAAGTCGCGAGGCGGCCGTGCGGCTGGCGCGTCGGCTCGGCGGCCTCGCCTGTGCGGTTCTGCTGTCGATGTGCGGTGGATCGCGCACCGACACATCGACAACGTCTCCCGCGTCACCGTCGCCGACAGGGCAGCCGGGAGGTTCCTGCGCCGTCCAGCCGAACCCCTCACCGGGCCCGGTGACGGATCCGAGCGGACCCTTCTTTCACCAGGTGGTCGCTGCGCGCACGGACGACGGCGTGAGCTTGCGCGAGGCGCGCCAGGTGCTCGATCACGCCTCCGTGCCCGATGGTGTCCGTCTGTCCGACGGCTCCATCCGCATTTACTACGTCAACGGCGCCGAGAGCGGCGTCTGGGTAGCGCGGATGGACGGCGAAAACGTTTCACCCATCGGACCGATCTCGATCGACGGTGTGTTGCGCCCGCTCGGCGTCGTCGACCCGGACGCCGTGCGGCTGCCGGACGGCCGCATCCGACTGGCGTATCTCGCGGGCTTCGGCGGCCCTGGCGGTGAGAGCCCGCGCGCGATCTGCCTCGCCGATTCCACCGACGGCGAGCGTTTCACCGTGGTGGGCGCGGCGCTCATGTTTCCCCCGGGCGACTCGACGACGGACCCGTCGCTCGTGCAGCTTCGAGGCGGCGCGTGGCTCATGGCGCTGTCGCGGGGTCAGACGACGGTGCTGGCGCGATCCGGCGACGGGCGGACCTTCACGACCGGCGAGACGCTCGGCTTCGGCGGCGTACCCGAGCTCTCGCTCCTCGACGACGGCCGCCTGCGCCTCTACGTGTGCGCCGCCGGGATCGAGAGCTACGTGTCGAGCGACGGGGGGTCGACGTGGACGCGGGAGGCGACCGTCGTCGACCAGCCGTCGGCGGGCGGCATCGTGTGCGATCCATCGAGGGTCGCCGGCACCGACGTGTTCCTCTACAAGACCGCGCCCGTAGGCCGCCTGCGCGCTCAGCCGCGCTTCGGCTGGTAGGTCGTCGGCGATGGCCACGGCGGCGTTGTGGTAGCGATTGTCCGGCGGCGGCGCCCGCCGGCCGTAGGTCGACACGGCGCGGTCCCAGACGTCGAAGGTCGTGCCGGGCCTCGCCATCGCCTACGATCGGCAGCGGCGCTTCGGGTTGAAGTCGTCGTTCGGCCCGATCGGCGACCGCCTGCCGCGCACGCTGAACATCGAGCTCACCGAACCCGTGTGCGGCGTCTGTGCCTTGCGGCCGTAGTCGTGCGGGACTCGGTGAGTTTGCTGGAGTTCGTGTCGTTGGCCACCCGCCTGGCGGCGGTGGAGATCGTGCCACTCACCGTCACCGGTGAGGTCTGCCGCGGCGAGACCGGGGCGGAGGCGGCGAGCAGGGCGGTCGCTATCGCCACCTAACAGCGTCTTCGTGGTCTGCACGGCGATCTCCTCTACCGTGTCAGCTTCGCGCCCGAGGGATGGTTCGACCCGTGGACCGTCACGTGACAGTTCACGCAACCCCGGCGGTGCGGGTTGCTCACGCGGCTGTACCGCGGCAGGTTGATGTGCCCCCGTACGAGTGGCAGCTCAGGCAGAGGAACGAGTCCTTGGTCGCGAGCGGGGCCTGACGCAGCAGGACCCGGTCTGTGCGCGCGGGCAGATCGCCATCAGCGTGGACACTGAGCGTCTGCCGACGTTCTTCGGCTAGCACGCCGAGCAGCGCCGCGACCTCACGGGCCAGCGCGGCCAGGTCCACGGGCGCCGGCCGGACCCGCAGCGCTCCCGCATCGGCCCGGGAGAACATGAGGACCGGCGCGCCCGGGCCCGCCGCCACCCGTCGAGGTCGAGCTACTCCGCCGCCATGTGCGGATAGCGGAAATCGGTCGGCGGCACGAAGTTCTCCTTGATCGTCCGCACCGACACCCAGCGCAGCAGGTTGAGCGACGACCCTGCCTTGTCGTTCGTCCCCGACGCGCGCGCGCCCCCGAACGGCTGCTGGCCCACCACGGCCCCCGTTGGCTTGTCGTTGATGTAGAAGTTGCCCGCCGCGTGCCGCAGAGCCCTCGTCATCTTCACGATCGCCTTCCGGTCGGTCGCGACGATCGCTCCGGTCAACCCGTAGGGACTCGTCGTGTCGCAGAGCTCCAGCGTCCGGTCCAGCTCGCTGTCGGGATAGACGAACACCGTGAGCACCGGGCCGAAGATTTCCTCCCGCATCAGGCGCGCCTTCGGATCCTTCGTCAAGACGACGGTGGGCTCGATGAAGTAGCCGGTCGTCTTGTCGGCTCCACCGCCCCAGACGATCTCGTAGTTGGGGTCCTGCTTCGCCTCGGCGATGTAGCCCGTGATGCTCGTGAACGCCGCCTCGTCGATGACCGCGCACAGGAAGTTGCGGAAATCCGTGGGCGGGCCCAGCTTGACTTCGGCGAGCTGCGCCTTCATCAGGCTCGAGACGCGCGGCCAGAGCGACTGCGGGATGTACGCGCGCGACGCCGCCGAGCACTTCTGCCCCTGATACTCGAACGCGCCCCGCACGAGCGCCGTGACGAGGGCATCCACATCGGCCGACGGGTGCGCGAAGACGAAATCCTTGCCGCCCGTCTCGCCGACGATGCGCGGGTAGCTCTTGTATCGGGGGAGCGACTCGGCAATCGTTTTCCACATCTGCTGGAACGTCGACGTGGACCCGGTGAAGTGCAAACCCGCGAACTCCGCGCTCGCGAACACCGGGTTGCCCACCGACGCCCCCCGACCCGGCACGAAGTTGATGACGCCGTCGGGCAATCCCGCCGCCTGCAGCAACTTCATCAGGTAGTAGTTCGACAGGAGCGCCGTCGACGCCGGTTTCCACAGCACCACGTTGCCCATGAGTGCCGGCGACACCGGGAGGTTCGCCCCGATGGAGGTGAAGTTGAACGGCGAGACCGCGAAGACGAACCCCTCGAGGGGGCGATAGTCGACGTAATCCCAGATGCCCGGCGCCGAAAGCGGTTGCTCCTCGTAGATGCGGCGCATGTAGTACGCATTGAACCGGTAGAAGTCCACGATCTCGGACGCCGAGTCGATTTCTGCCTGGAAGACCGTCTTCGACTGGCCGAGCATCGTGGCGGCATTGAGCGTGTCGCGCCACGGACCGGCGAGCAGCTCCGCCGCCTTCAGCACGACCGCCGCGCGGGCCTCCCAGCTCATCTCCGACCACTCGCGCCACGCCTCTCGGGCGGCGGCCACCGCCTGCTCGACCTCCGCTTCGCCCACCTGGTGCGCGACGGCCAGCGTGTGGCGATGGTCGTGGGGACAGCCGACGCGGATGGTCTTGCCCGTTCGCACTTCCCGGCCGCCGATGATGGCCGGAATCTCCACCACCTCCTTCAGCATCTCGTCGAGGCGGCGCTTCAGGCTCGCGCGCTCGGGCGTGCCCGGCGCGTAGCTCTTGTTCGGTTCGTTGACCGGGGGCGGAATCTGGACGACAGCGTTCACGGGTGCCACTCCTTCGTTCGCGCAAGCGGAAACGCCCCGCCGCGCATCGCCCGATCATCATAGCAGCATCGTCCCGCGCACCTCGGCGTGCCCGTTGGTCTACACTGGAGCCATCGCTGGAATCGTGGGGAACGAACGGACGGCCTGGACCGGTGGTGTCATCCTGTTCGACGGGAGCTGTGCCTTCTGTCAGGGCGCCGTCCGGTTCGTCGCGCGCCGCGACCCCGCCGGGTATTTTCGCTTCGCGCCGTCTGCATCCCCCCAAGGTCTGTCGGTGCTCGCCCGCTGCGGCTTCTCCGGGACCTCGCCGCGGAGCATCGTGTTTGTCGACGGAGAGCGCGCGTATCGCGAGTCGGACGCCGTGCTGCGCGTCGCGCGGCGCCTGGCGTTTCCCTGGTGGTTGCTCGCCGGCCTGCTCATCGTCCCCCGGCCGCTCCGCGACGCCGCGTACCGCGTGGTGGCGACGCTGCGGCATCGCCTGGCGCGGCGCGCGACGACCTGCGACCTGCTGCCGCCGGAGATTCGGTCCCGCCTGCTGTGACGCGCGCCGCGCTCGCGGCGCGGGCGGCGCGACACCTGCGCGCGGCGGACGCCGCCGACGTTTGGCCCCGCCCTCCCGCACGGGGTACACTCGCGGCAGCGATGTCCCGCTGGATTCGCTTCGTGCTCGTCCTCGTGCCCGGTCTGCTGCTCGTCGGGTGGTTCGTGCTGAGCGCCGCCACGCGCGCGAACCGCGCGTGGTTCGAGCGCGACGCCACGGCGCGGGCCGAGCTCGTCGTGGCGGCGGCCCGACCCGGGCTGATCCGGCACTGGAGCCGGGTCGAGGCGGACTACGTGGCGGCGGTGCTCCGGGAGATCGCGCGCGACGAACGGGTCATGGCTGCGGGCGCGTGTCTGGGCGATGGGCAGACGCTCGTCCTGACCGACACGTTCCCGGCGGAACTCTCCTGTGGTGCCCTCATGCGTGAGGCTCGGGTGGCGGCAGCGGGCACGGTTCGCCGCGAGCCCTGGTCGCAGACGGTGGCCATCGCTGGAGGGCCGGCCCACGTGACGCTGGTTCCCGTCGGCGGCGACGCCGGCGCGCCAGGCTTCGTGGTCCTCGTCGAGGACTTCCGCCTGCTCGACCGCCTCGACCGCCAGACGCGGCGCCTGGTGATCGCCGGCTTCATCGTGATGCTGGCCGGCGCCTGGACCGTGTGGATGGTGGCGGCCCGGCTGTCGCGCCGGGACTGGGTCGATCAAGTACGCCGGCTGCTCCGGGTCGGCGCCCAGGCTCAGACCTTCCACCCGCTGACCGCAGACGTTCGCGCCCTCGTCCGCGAGCTTGCCGAGGAAGTCCAGGCCGAGGGGCGCCCTGCGTCGTGGACGCCCGAGCGCCTCCGCCACGTGCTCCGCACCGAGCTTCGCGGCGAGTCGGTCATCGTCCTGGCCAACCGCGAGCCCTACATCCACCACCGCCTCGAGGATGGGTCCGTCGTCGTTCGCCACCCGGCGAGCGGGCTGGTGACGGCGCTGGAGCCGGTGATGCGCGCCTGCTCCGGTGTGTGGGTCGCGCACGGCAGCGGCTCGGCCGACCGCCAGACGGCGGACCGCCGGGGGCGGCTGCGGGTCCCGCCGGGCGAGGGCGCCTACTGGCTGCGCCGCGTGTGGCTGACCGAAGACGAGGAGCGCGGCTACTACTACGGCTTCGCCAACGAAGGTGTGTGGCCGCTGTGCCACGTCGCGCACGTTCGTCCGGTGTTCCGCCGTGCCGACTGGGAGGTCTACGCCGACGTCAATGGTCGTTTCGCGGACGTCGTCGCCGAAGAAGCCGACGTGGACGACCCCATCGTGTTCGTCCAGGACTACCATTTCGCCCTCGCGCCTCGGCTGATCCGGGAGCGCATTCCGCGGGCTACACTCCTGACCTTCTGGCACATTCCCTGGCCGAACGCGGAGCGGCTGGCCATCTGCCCCTGGCGCGCCGACCTCGTGCGCGGGTTGCTCGGGAGTCGCATCCTCGGCTTCCAGACGCAACTCCACTGCAACAACTTCCTCGAGGCCGTCGACCGGTTTCTCGAGGCGCGGATCGATCGCGAACGGTTCGCGGTCATCCGCGAGGGGCACACGACGCTGGTCCGGCCGTATCCGATCTCGATCGAGTGGCCCAGCCGGTGGGCCGCGGCCGTCCCCGATGCGGCCACCTGTCGAGCCGAGGTGCGCGCCGAGCTGGGACTCGACACTGACGCCCTCGTCGGTGTCGGCGTCGACCGACTCGATTACACCAAGGGGATCGAGGAACGCCTGCTCGCCGTCGAGCGCCTTCTCGAGCGACATCCGGAGTTCGTGGGCCGGTTCGTGTTCGTGCAGATCGCGGCGCCCTCGCGCTCGGCCATTGAGACCTACCGGGGCGTCGCCGCCCGCGTCGAGCGCGAGGCCGACCGGATCAACCGGCGCTTCGGTGAGGAACACTACTGGCCGGTCGTGCTTCGCCGGTCCCACCATGAGCCCGCCGAGGTCTTTCGGTTCTACCGGGCGGCCGACCTCTGCTACGTGAGCAGCCTTCACGACGGCATGAATCTGGTCGCCAAGGAGTTCGTCGCCGCTCGAGACGATGAGCAGGGCGTACTGGTGCTGAGCGGATTCACCGGGGCGTCGCGCGAGTTGACCGAAGCGCTCATCGTGAATCCGTACGACGTGGAGGAAGCCGGCGCGGCGCTCGCGGCGGCCCTCGCGATGCCGCCCGACGAGCAGCGCGCGAGGATGCGGGCCATGCGAGCCTTGCTGCGGCAGTTCAACGTCTACCGCTGGGCAGGGCGCATGTTGAGCGACGCCGCCCAGGTGCGGGCGCGGGACCGCCTGCGCGACCGGCTCACGTCCTGGCCCCTCTTCGTCCCGCCCAGCCGATGAGGCGCAACCTGCTCGCGGCCCGGGCCGCGCGCATCCTCCGGCGCGCGATGGCGGCGCGGCCGCTCGTCGCCCTCGACTTCGACGGCACGCTGGCACCGATCGCGCCCGATCCAACAGCCGTCAGGTTGCGGCGGCAGACGCGGCGCTGGCTCCGGGCGCTCGCCGCGTGCGTCCCGGTCGCCGTGATTTCAGGCCGACGGCGCGCGGATGTCGCCTCGAGGCTGCGGGGCTTGGGCATCGACGCGATCGTCGGCAACCACGGCCTCGAACAGTCACCTGCGGCGCGCCCGTCCCCGCGCGTGGCGCGCTGGAGCCGTGTGCTCGCGGCGCGCCTGGCGTGCGAGCCCGGCGTGTGGATCGACGACAAACGCTTCTCACTGGCGATCCACTACCGCCACGCTCCGTCCCGCCGCCGGGCTCGTCTCGCGATCGCGCGAGCCGTCGCTGGCCTGCCGGGTGCAGCCGTGTTCGGGGGCAAAGCGGTGGTCAACGTGGTCCCGCGAGGTGCCCCGGACAAGGCCGTGGCGCTCGAGCGATTGTGCCGGCGGCTGCGACGCCACACGGCGGTGTACGTCGGCGACGACCAGACCGACGAAACGGTGTTCGCCAGGGCGCGCCGCCGCGGCCGGTCGTCCAGCGTCACCATCGTCGGCGTGCGCGTCGGGCGGTCGGCGCGGTCGCATGCGCCGTACTTCATCCCGAGCCAGCGCCACGTCGATCTCCTGCTCGCGCGTTTGGTGGAGGCGGCGCAGGCCGCACGTCGTAACGGTCGCCGCAGTAACGGCCGCGCGCGCCCGTGACGACCCCTGCGCGCGGGTGCGTTCGTCTTCAGCCGGCTCGTCAGACCTGCGGTGCTCGGGTTCGGGCGACCACTGCGATACCTTCCCACGCGCCGAGACCTTCGCCGCCTGGCGTTCGACCCGGCCGCGCGTCGCTCCCCCGGCTCGGCGCCGGGGCGATGGCGCCGGTTCCGAACCACACCTGCGTGCTGTGGTACGCTGAACGGTCGCGCATGTCGAACCTCGCCGTGCTGAGCGTCATGGGCATGGGCGTCCTCGCCGGCGCCCTCGGCTCCACGCTGGGCCTCGGCGGCGGCGTCTTTCTCGTCCCGTACCTCCGTCAGGTGCTCGGCCTGCCGGCCGCCGTCGCGTCGGGCATCAGTTTGACGACAGTGATCGCCACGTCGAGCGTGGTGTCTGCGGGCAAGGCGGGCCGGCAGTTGATCAACCTGCGGTTGGGGATGCTGCTCGAGGTGGCGACCGCAGCGGGCGGACTCGCCGGCGGTCTCGCGGCGCAAATTCTGACAGACCGCGCCCTCGACCGGCTGTTCTCCCTCGCGACCGCCGCGATCGCGGCCGTCATGCTCGCGCGTCTGGAGCGACGCAACGTCATTCGCGATCCCGCGGCAGATCCCGGGCGCCTCGGTGGCCGGTTCTACGAACACGAAAGTGGCGGGGAAGTGGTGTACCGCGTGCGGCGGCTGCCTCTCGCCCTCGCCGTGAGTTGGGTGGCGGGCAGCGTGTCGGGACTGCTCGGGATCGGGGGCGGCATCTTGAAGGTGCCTGTGCTCAACGCCTGGTGCGGCGTGCCGCTCCGGGCCGCCGCGGCGACGAGCGCATTCATGATCGGCGTGACGGCGGTGGCCGCCGCGCCGATCTACTACGCGCAGGGCAAGATCGTGCCGCCCCTCGCCGCGGCAGCCGTCCTGGGCGTGCTGGCAGGCTCGCGTCTCGGGTTGCGGTTCGGCGAGCGCGCGCCTGCGCGGTGGCTGAAGCTGCTGATGGCCGGCGTGCTCTTCGCCGTGTCGCTGCTGACGATCGCCCGCGCCCGGTAGATCGCGCCGATGGCTGGAGGTGGGGGCGGGTCACCCTGGGCCCGACGGCGGTGTGGGCGCCGTGGCCGAGCGGGCGGAGGAGAGGGGGTGCGGTGGAGGACCTGACGGACATGTCGCGACCGACGCCGGACGATCGCCTCGCGCGGTTCGAGCGCGTGCTCGGGCGGTTGCTCCTGTCAGGGGTCGTCTCGAGCACCACGCTCCTGGCCATCGGCCTCGCCGGGTGGGTGGCTGGACTTCGGGGCGAGCTCGTGTCAGTCGCCTTTCAGGCGGGGCTGCTCGTCTTGATGGCCACACCCGTCGCCCGAGTCCTCGCGTCGGTGGTGGAGTATCTGCGTGAGCGCGACTGGGTGTTCGTCGCCACGACCCTAACGGTGCTGGCCGTGCTGGCCGCGACCGTAGTCGCCGCGATCCGGGTCGCGATGGGTGGCGAGGCCGCGTGGCGGCCGTGACGTGCGTCGGGCCCGCGAGCTAGCCCCGTTGATGACGCCTTTGGTCGCGGAGCACCACTGGTGAGCTCGCGGTGACCAGTCAGGGCGCGGGTCTTCTCGCGAGCCCAGCCTGAGCTTCGCTCGGCGTCGCGGCTCGCCGACTCCTGTCGCCGGGTCGCGCGCGACCGCGATCGCAGACGTCAGACGGCTGGCGTTCGGTCCTCGGCGTGCTTTCCCGGCGGCCACGCGGCTCCAGCTCGCCTGTGCGCCTCGGTGCTGGTCGTCTATCTCCCGCGGCGCGTCGTGTCGGAGAGTACGATTCGCCAGGGGGCGGAGGGCGTGTCGCACGGCTGGAGTCGCCTGGTGGGCACGGCGACGCCGCTGCATCCGGACGTGCGTCAGGTGCCGTCGGTCGCGGACTCGGAGCCGAGTCGTCGGTGGGTGGCGGCGGTCGAACGCCTCGGCGGCGGTAGGGCTGCTGGTGGAGCAGGGGCGCTGAGATTGGACGACGAGATTCGGGAGTACGTGCCCGAGTGTCCCGAGAAGCCGGGGCCGGTTACGCTTCGTCAGGTGATGGCGCACGTGGCTGGCCTTCGGAGCGACGGGGGCGACGAGAGCCCGCCTTTCGCGAAACGCGGGGATCTGCCAGTCGAGGGCCGCTCGGACTTTGCGGCGCGTCCGCTGCTCTACGAGCCGGGGCGTGAGTGTCGGCGCTCGCCTTACGGCTGGGTTCTGGTCAGCGCCGCCGCGGAGGCTGCCGCGCGCGAGCCCTTCCTGCTTTTCATGCGGCGCGCAGTGTTCGAGCCGGTGGGCATGGCCGCGACGAGCGCCGACACCCAGGCGGCGGGCGTCGTGGATCGCATGGCGGCTCCTTCTGTGAGGCTCTCGCCACCAGAGCCGTTCGGGCGGTGGGAATCTGGCCGCGCGCGCCGGATGATGTGCCGGGATTGGCGGTTTCCTGAGCCCCGGTGCGGAAATCTGGCCAGGACGGGCCACGAGAGGCCACCAGGCCGGTCGGGTGAAGATCCGTTCAGCGCATCGCCATGGTCGGCGTCGCCGAGGAGATCATCCGGGTAGGTCGTGGCAACCCTGGAGCCGGCGGTCGGACTCGAACCGACGACCTGCTGATTACGAATCAGCTGCTCTACCGACTGAGCTACGCCGGCCACCGGCGGACCGATGGCACGGTCCGCCTGACACCGCGAAAACATCTCATTATACGAAATCTGCGTCACCCGCTCCCGCCGCGCTCACACGCGCCGCGACCGGTCGCCCTCGTTTCCCTCAGCTCCAGGCCCAGGGCCACCGGCCAGCGGCTTCAACAGCCCGAACACCGGCCGCCGTTCCCGCGCGCGAGCACGTTCCCGGCCTCGCCGAGCCCCAGCCCCAGCTCCAACAGCAGCCCCAGCATCGGCGCCAGCTCCAACGCCAGCGCCAGCAACCCAAGCCGCCGCGCCCACCGCAAAAGCGCCCACCTATAATAGCCCTCACGCCGCATGGCGCGCTCCCGCCCGCTCGCCCGAAGGCCACTCGTCCCCGGACCGCTCGTCGCCACCCTCGCCCTCAGCGCAACCCTCAACGGGATCGGGCTCTGGTGGGGCCTGCCGCAGCAGCCAGACGCGTGGGCGCCGGACGAGCTGTCGCCACTCGACGTCTTCGAAAGCGCCGAACAGAAATTCTCCGGCGGCTGGTTCCGCTGGTATCCGCCCATGCACTACTACGTCCTCGCGCTCGTCCAGCTCCCAATCTTCGCCGCGGTGTGGGCCGGTTGGACGACGGTGACGGGGCCCGGGATCTATACGCTGCTGTACGTGCTCGTCCGACTCGTGAGCGTCGCGATGGCGACGGCGACGGTCGGACTGGCGTACGCCTGCGCACGCCGGCTCGACGACCGTACGACCGCACTCATCGCCGCCCTCATGACCGCGCTCATCCTGCCGCTCGTGTACTACGGCAAGGTCGCCAACGTCGACGGCCCGTGCGTCTTCTGGTACGTCCTCGCCCTGTGGTGCTACCTCCGGGCGCTGCGACACGGCCGGCTGGCGGACGTCGTCGGCCTCGCCGTCGCAGCGGCCTGCGCTATCGCCACCAAAGACCAGGCGTTCGGACTGTTCGTCGGGATGCCCGTCGCCCTCGCCATCGCCGACGCACGCCGCCAGCGGGCGGTCGGTCTCACACCCACGTGGCGGTCGGTCGTCATCGACCGGCAGACAGTCGTGGCCGGCGTGTCAGGCCTCGGCCTGCTGGCCCTCCTCGAGAACGTCGCGTTCAACTGGACCGGTGTCATGGATCGGTTGCGCTGGCTCGCGCAGGCTCCGACAGGATGGGAGCTCGTTCCCAACACCCCGGCGGGGCACCTGCGCCTGCTCGGCCTCGGCCTGGCGCACCTGCGCTTCTCGCTGGGGTGGCCGTTCTTCCTCGCGGTCGTCGCGGGGCTGCTGTGGGCGCTGCGCCACTGGCGCCACGAGCGCCGACGCCTGGCCCTGCTCGTGCCGGTCGTCTCGTACTGGCTCCTGCTCATCATGCCGATCCGACAGGTGATGGATCGCTACTTGCTCCCGGTGGCGGTCACGCTGGTGTTGTTCGGAGCGCCGGTCGTCGCGCGGCTCTGGCATCTCCGACGATTCCGCTGGGTCGGCCGCGCGCTGGTGACGGTCGCCTTCGGCTACACGTTCGCGACCGCCGCGTCCATCGACGGGCTGATGCTCACCGACACCCGCTACGCCGCCGAGCGCTGGATGACGACCCGCGTGGCGCGCGGCGCCCGCGTCGTCGCCATTGGGCACCGCACGTACCATCCCCGCCTGCACGATTTCGACGCGCACTATCTCGCGACGCCGACCGTTGGCGCCATCGCCGGCCTCGCGCCCGAGTTCGTGGTGGAAACCGGCGCCTACCGCGAAGACCGGTTCCCTGACCGGCCAGCGGTTCTCGAGTGTTTCTCGCGGCTGCGCGACGGTACGCTCGGCTACGTCCCTGTGTGGCGATCGCGCGGCCGCCCGCCCTGGAGTCTCGTCCGGGTCCAGGGGATCGAGACGAATCTCGACAAGATCAGCCCCGACATCGTCATCTACCTCCGACGCCCCCCGCCGCCCGGCCAGCGGTAGCAGCCCCTCGGGCCCGCCGCGGAGCCCGCCCGAGGTCATCCGGAGCTGGGCCGTTCGTGCTACCATGGGCGCACCATCCACACGCTGCGACCATGCGGTCCCGCGCGTTGCCGCGTTCGGCTAGCCCGAGCCGGGCTCAGGCGCTTCGGTCCGCACCCCTCTCGGAATGGGAAGAAGAGGAGGCGCGTCTCTCGCGCCGGTACCACATCGACACGCAGCCGGCGCCCGACCGCGTGCGCCATCCCCCGCGTTTCCGCGTGCGCGTCCTGAAACATCGTCTCGTCCTCATGGTGCTGCGGGAGCTCCTCGAACTGCGCGGTCCGGGTCGACTGCGCGTCGCCCTGAGCCGACCGTGCGTCTACGGTGTGTTCGGGCGCGCGGTCGGCGGGCTGTGGCCGAAGCACGAGCTGTGCGTCGGTTGTCTGCGATGTACGACGCAATACCCAGACGTCGTCCAGATCCACCCGAACCGGAAACGCCGGCGGCTGGGCGACGCGTACCTCGGGCCCGACGCCGTCGGCACGATCGTGTACGAGGCGCGGACCGGACGCGTGCCGGTGCGCGGCGCCGGCTACCGCGGCCCCTTCGGCGGCTCGGGCTGGGACGGGATGTGGACCGACATGTCGGAGATCGTCCGCCCCACGCGCGACGGGATCCACGGACGCGAGTACATCTCGACGCTCGTCGACCTGGGTCTCAAGCCGGCGTTTTTGCAGTTCGACGAGCAGGGTGAGCCGGTCGGTCAGATCCCGCGCGTGATCGCCATCCAGGTGCCCTTCGTTTTCGACGGGCTGCCACCGGGTCGACACGATCGTCTCGCGGCAATTCTGACCGCAGCCGCCTCGCGTCTCGACACGCTGACTCTGCTGCCCCTCGCGACGATCCTCGACGCGAAGCTGGAAGGGCCGGCGGTCGTCCCGGTCGTCGCACCCGCCGAGCTCCACGCCGTCGACCGGTTGCGTGGGACGCCCCGCATGCTGGAGCTGGACGGCTGGGACGCCGCGGCCTTCGCGGCGGCTCGCGAGCGATGGCCGGACACGCTGATCGTCGCGCGCGTTTCGGCGGGCCAGGACATCCGGCCGCTCGTCGAGGCGGGCGTCCGACTGCTACACCTGGTGGCGGATTACCACGGCTGGGCCGGCGGACGCTTCATCCTCGAGTGGTTGCGCGCGACGCACGAGGCGCTCGTCGATGCCGGCCTGCGCGAAGAAGTGACGCTCCTCGCGAGCGGCGGCATCGCGATGGCCGAGCACGTGCCCAAGGCGCTCATCTGCGGTGCTGACGCCGTCGGGCTGGACACGGCGTTGTGGGTCGCCCTCCAGGCCCGCTTCAGCGGACCGTGCCGCGATCGGTCGCAGAGCGCGGTCAGCTTTCCATCGCTCGACGCCGCGTGGGGCGTCCAGCGCCTGCTGAACCTTGCCAACGCCTGGCGCGACCAGCTCCTCGAGGTCCTGGGGGCCATGGGGCTGCGAGAGGTCCGCCGCCTGCGCGGCGAGGTTGGTCGCGCCATGTTCCAGCGCGACGTCGAACGCGAGGCATTCGAGAGCATCGCAGGCTATGCGGCATCGTGAATGTATGCGGCACCCGGAGCGCGACTCCGCTTCTTCGTACGCCGAGCTCGAAACGACGGTGCTCGATCGCATCGTCGAGAAACACCGGGACGCGTTGCGCCGGGGCTTCCACGTGTGGTCGACGCTCGACTTCGGGCGACCCCCGGCGATGGGCGACGCGCGCTGGACGCCGGACCTGATTCTCGCCACGTGGCGCCAGGCCGAGACCGGCGAGGTGCTCGACGGCCGCGGCGGCCTCGAGCATCGCGTGGGGGCGTCGGGCGGTGGGTTCGACTGCCTCGACTTCCAGTTCCTGCCGGAGACGGCCTGGGTCCCCGACGTCGACGCCATCGATCTGTCCATCCCGCTCAATCGTCGCCCGTGGGATCGTCGCCTCGAGATTCCGGTCCCGTGGTACGGCGCGGGGATGTCCTACGGGTCGGTGAGCGAACAGGTGATGCTGGCGCGGGCGATCTGCGCGCGGGCGTGGAACACGTTCACGAGCACGGGCGAGGGCGGATATCCCGCGTCGCTCGTGCCGCTCCGGGACCGCGTGATCACGCAGGTCGCCACGGGCATGTTCGGCGTGCGCGAAGAGACGATTCAGTGGGCGCCGATCGTCGAGTTCAAATACGCGCAGGGTGCCAAGCCCGGGCTTGGCGGCCACCTGCTCGGGGACAAAGCGACGACAGCGGTCGCCCAGATGCGCGAGAGCGTGCCGTGGGTGAGTCTGTTCTCGCCGTTCCCGTTCCACAGCGTCTATTCGGTCGAAGATCACAAGAAGCACATCGACTGGGTCAAGACCATCAACCCCCAAGCGCTCGTTTCCGTCAAGGTCTCGACGCCGACCGACGTCGACATGGTGGCGGTGGGCTCCTACTACGCGGGCGCGCACATCCTCCATCTGGACGGCAGCTACGGGGGCACGGGCGCGGCGCCGGAGATCGCGAAGAAGAACATCGCGATGCCCATCGAGCTTGCCCTCCCGCGCGTCCACCGGTTTCTCCTCGCCGAGGGGATCCGCGACGAGCTGGTCGTCATGGCCTCGGGGGGTATCCGCACCGCGTGGGACATCGCGAAGGCCATCGCCCTCGGCGCCGACGGCTGCATCCTGGGGACGACCGAGCTCGTCGCGCTCGGGTGCACGCGCTGCTCGAACTGCGAGCGGGGGCGCGGCTGTCCGTTCGGTTTGACGACGACCGACCCGGAGCTGGCGCGGCTGGTCGATCCCGAGTGGGGCGCCGAGCAGCTGAGCCGTCTCTACCGCGCCTTCGCCACCGAGCTCCGACAGATTCTCCGACGTCTCGGTCTGCGACGCGTGCGCGACCTGCGCGGGCGGACGGATCTCCTCGTCTACCGCCCGGCCGACCCCAGGGAGGGGAGTTGACATGATGCAACCCGACCGCGCCGACCGTGTCGACCGCCTGGTTCGATCGCGACGCGGGCTCGTCGAGGGTGTGCCGGTACCGACGCGCACGGGCGAAGCCGAAGGGGGCTGCGGCGTCATCGGCATCGCCTCGAGCGCGCGCGTTGCGGGTCGGCATTTGCTCCAGGCGCTCGTTCAGATGCGCAACCGGGGCAACGGCAAGGGCGGCGGCATCGCCGCGGTGGGGCTCGACCCGAGGTTTTTCGGCGTCAGTCCGGCGACCCTCGAGCAGGACTACCTGCTGGCGATTGCGTATCTCGACCCGGCCGCCAGGCCCAGCGTGGAGCGCGAGTTCGTCGACCCGCTCTTCGTCGTCGACCACACCTTCGAGGTTCCGACCGACCCGACCGCGCTCGCCACCGACATCGTGCCGCCGCGGGTCGTCTGCTACTTCGCGCGCGTGGGGTCCGGACAACGACGCGCTTTCGCCGCCGCTCACGACCTGGACCCGACCCGCGACGCCGCGACGATCGACGACGAGCTGGTCTATCAGAACACGTATCGGTTGAATCGTGCCTGCTACGCCTCTGAGGGCGACAAGCGCGCCTTCGTGCTCTCGCACGCCCGGGACCTCCTCGTGCTCAAGATGGTCGGCTACGGCGACGATGTGGTGCGCTACTACCGGCTGCAGGACCTGCGGGCGCACGTGTGGATCGGACACCATCGCTACCCGACGAAGGGCAGGGTTTGGCACCCGGGCGGGGCGCACCCGTTCATCGGCATGCACGAGGCGCTCGTGCACAACGGCGACTTCGCCAACTACGCGTCGATCGCCGCGTGTCTGGCCCAGCGGAACATCCGGCCGCTGTTTCTCACCGACACCGAGGTGGCGGTGCTCGTCTTCGACTTGCTCTATCGCGTCTACGGTTATCCCCTCGAGTACGTCATCGAAGCGATGGCGCCGACGACCGAGCGCGACTTCACCCAGCTTCCGCCGGCGCGGCGCCGCGTGTACCGGATGCTCCAGGCCGTCCACATGCACGCCTCCCCCGACGGACCGTGGTTTTTCCTCATCGCGCAGTCCGAGGCGCACCGGCGTGCATGCCGGCTCATCGGGATCACCGACACGTCGATGCTGCGGCCGCAGGTCTTCGCGCTCCAGGAAGGCGAGGTCGCCGTCGGGTTCGCCGCGTCGGAGAAGCAAGCCATCGACGCGGCGCTCGAGAGCCTGTCGGCCGAGGACCCGCGCGTCTGGCCGCGGGCGGACCGCTACTGGAACGCCCGCGGTGGCAGCCACACCGACGGCGGCGCCTTCCTCTTCACGGTCGACCGCAGCGACACTGGGCCCCGGCTCGTGTGCACCGACAAGTTCGGCCGCGTCATCGCGGTCGACCCGCGCAAGCCGCCGCCAGCCGGCCCCCATGGCCGGCGCCGGCCGGCGGTCGAGCTCCTCGAGTGTCACCGCCCGGCTGGTGAGGTCGCCGCTGAGGTCTTCCGGGCGCTTCCGGGCTGGGATTACGCGGACCTCGCCGCGTTTCTCGCCGCCCTCGAATGCTCGGTGACCGACGAGGCGGGCTGGCAGCGCGTTGTCGAGGTCTTGACCGCGCTCGTCGACCGACGTGTCAGCACCGGGTCGATGAAGCGCAGCGCCGTCGTGGCTTACGCCGAGCGAGCGCTGGAGCGCCTGTTCGCCGCCGCTCGCGGGGCCGCGTCAAGATCGCTCCTGTGGGTGAGCCGCGATGCACCGCTCCCAACGGAAATCGACGGACACGCCACCGTCATCGTCGACGCCCAGGGGTTCGCGCCCGAGGGTCCCTGCTCCCTCGCCCGCGCGGTCGTGGCGCTCTACGCGCGCGGCGCCAGGCGCATCATCGTCGCCAACGCTCGTGGCCAGCGGTTCATCGGGTGCGGACTCGGTCCGGCGACCGACGGCCTCCGCATCGACGTGTACGGATCGTCGGGCGACTATCTCGCGTCAGGCCTCGACGGGGCCACCATCATCGTCCACGGCTCGGCTCAGGATCAGGTGGCGCAGATCATGAAGCGCGGGACGCTCGTCGTGCACGGCGATGTGGGCCAGACGTTCATGTACGGCGCCAAGGGGGGAACGGCGTTCGTCCTGGGCCACGCCGCCGGTCGCCCACTCATCAACGCGGTCGGTCGCCCGCGCGTCGTGATCAACGGCACGTGCCTCGATTACCTAGCCGAGTCGTTCATGGCGGGGGATCCCCTCGAGGGTGGGGGGTTCGTCGTCGTGAATGGGGTCACGTTCGACGAAGACGGTGCGCTGGTCGATCTCGAGACGCCGTATCCTGGCGGCAACCTGTTTTCTCTCGCGTCGGGCGGGGCCATCTACGTCCGCGACCCCCGCGCGCGCGTCGGCGAGGATCAACTGAACGGCGGCGCGTTCGCTCCCCTCGGCGCGGCCGACTGGGCGCTCATCCAGCCGTATCTCGAGGAGAACGCGCGACTCTTCGGAATACCCGTCGCGCGGCTCCTCGAAGTGGAGGGACGTCCGGTAGCCCCCGAGCGCGTCTACCGAAAGGTGGTGCCGGCCGGCCACAAGGCCCTCGCGCCCGAAGAGGCGTGGGTGCGACGAGAGGCCTGACCGGCGCGAACAAGACGCGTCGCCGGGCGCGGGTCCGTCCGGGCGAGCCCACGACGCCTAGGCGGCCCCCGGCGTTCCGGCGCGCGCGGCGAACAGCTTTTCGGTGTCCCCCGTCAGCAGCACCCACAGGCCGTACACGCCCACGACGGTGCCGAGCGGGAAGTGCACGAGCAACAGCAGCGAGACGATGATCCCGAAGATTCGTGCCCACGGGCGGAACTTGAGCAGGCCCGCCCCGACGATGATGGCCGGGATCGACAGCGCCAGCATCACAGTGACGACGAACACGCCGATGAGGCCGATGATGGGTGCCGCCACCTCGGCCCCGGGCTCGCCCGACGCGCCTGCCAGGCCGGCCAGTCCGCCGAAGAACGCCATCACGATGAGCGCGCCGACGATGCCCAGCGCGCCGAGGGCGATCTGCAGGATCGCCAGCACCTTGACGTGCGTTTCCATGACTCCCTCCTGCGGCGGCCGCCGCCGGCGCGCCCGGACGCGCGTGGCGAGGCCGGTCTACTCCGGGTTCCGATCCTCGTCGTCCGCCCGGTGGGCGTCGGGCCGGCTGGTGGCGAAGTCGTCGAAGTCGGCGAGCGACACGTCCTCCTCGTCGTCGACCGCCTCGACGTCGAAGACACGGCCCGTGTACCGCACCGGGATCGGTCCGCGGGGCCGACTCTCGTCGCGATCCCGGCGCGCCGGGCCGCTCCGCTTGCGGGCCGACGGCCCGAAGGTGCGGTCCCGTGACCCGAGGCCAGGGGCCGAAGGCTCGCCGGCTCGGCCAGGCGGTTCCGGCGCGGACATCGGCGGGCGCCCGGCCCCCGGCCGGGGGAGACCCGGCCCGGC
>FWPU01000680.1_pt1 | contig 109582 bp, 91 predicted proteins | sample 2228361 | NCBI WGS metagenome assembly FWPU01 (sample SAMEA103939777, study PRJEB20133) | metagenome | reverse complement strand
GCGGGCACTGCCGTCGGCACGGGGCCCCGAGATCGTGAGCGGATCGTCCGGAGGGACCTCGACCCCGATGCCCCCGAGCACGCCCCTCCGAACCGCGCGCGCCGACTCGATCGCGGCGGTCAGCGTCTGCGGGCGCAGCGGCGACTCGGACGCCCTCTCCTTCAGGGCGCCCACAAGTGTTTCCACGGCCCCGGCCAGGTCCGCGGCGGCTGGCAGGTCCCGCACGGCCTCGAACACCCGGGCCACGTCCCATAACACCGGGGCCTGTCGCCCGGCGGTGCGGGCCAGAACACGCAGGAACTTCTCGGCAGCCTGGCCGGCATGCCACACGGCCATGGGACCCCCGCCCGGCGTCCCGGCGAGGGCGATCGCGTCTTCGAGGTCCGCTTCCGCCTCCTCGCGGGTCTCCATGACTGCCGGGTCGTCCGGACACGCCCCGGACTGCTCCTCACCCTTCTTGGGAGCCTTCCTCATCCCGTCTCCTCCACGTCGCGATGGATCACGCGCACGGGGACCCCACTGTCCCGCAGCCATTCCGCGACCGCCTCGGCCACGACCACCGACCGGTGCCGTCCCCCGGTGCACCCGAAGGCCACGGTCAACAGGGGTTTGCCCTCGCGCTCGTGACGTGGGAGCACGAACGCAATCAGTCCAGACACGCGATCGAAGAATTCCTTCCACTCCGGCTGACCCACGACGTGGTCACGCACCTCGGGGTCGAGCCCGCTCTTTGCCCTCAGGCGGTCCACAAAGTACGGGTTGGGCAGGAATCGGCAATCGAGGACGTAGTCGCTCTCGCGCGGCACGCCGTGGCGGTACCCAAACGAGACCACGGATACGGTCATCCGGCTCGCGACCTGCGGGTCGTATGCCTGCTGGACCAGGGCCTTCAACTGGTGCACGTTCAGTTCCGAGGTGTCCACCACCCAGTCCGCCTGCGATCGGACCTCCTGCAGCATCTTCCTCTCCCGGGTGATCGCGTCGGCCAGCGAGACCGTCTCCCCGCTCAGGGGATGGCGGCGCCTCGTCTCCGAGTAACGCCGGACCAGGGTCTCGTCCGTCGCATCCAGGAAGATCACGTCCAGGCGGTGCCCGAGGGACCGGACCTCCTTCAGTGTCGCGGCGAGGGCGTGCAGGAACCCCCGTTCGCGGATGTCCACGCCAAGCGCCACGCGGCGGATTTCCTCGTGGCGTTCGGCCAGCAGCAGAAACTTGTCGAGCAGCACGATGGGCAGGTTGTCAATGCAGAAGAATCCCGCGTCCTCCAGGGCCCGGATCGCGGTCGTCCGGCCCGATCCGGACATCCCGGTTACGATCACGACGTGGGCCTTGCCCATGAAGGACCCCGATGAGGGCGCGCGAAATGGTTCACCCCGCGCGGCGCTTGCGCTCCCGCACCCGGTTCTTGCGTCGCAGCATCTGGCGTTCGACCTTGTCAATGACGAGGTCAATCGTCGGATAGAGGTCCGTGGTCTTCTCGGAGCACTTGAACACCTCTCCCAGGGCGTTCACGATCACGTCCATCAGCGTCCAGGATTTCTCGGTCGCGATGGTCACCCGGATGTCCGCCTCCCGCCCGTCCAGGAACTTCGCGAGGCGCGACTCCATCCGGGTCCGGATCAAATCTTTGAGCGCGTCCGTTCCTTCGAATTGTCGGAACGTGAAGGAAAACTGCATGTGCATTACCTCCGTGTCCTCCGAGTTCAGTCCCCCTTCGGGCCCCTTGGCGGACCCTCCTATACGATCGCCCGGCGCCGAGACGAGGGGAGGATCCCCAGCACCTGCCGGTACTTCGCCACGGTCCGCCGGGCGATGACCATGTTCTCCCGGCGGAGGATCTTCACGATCTCCTGATCGGACAGGGGCCTGCGGGGGTCCTCCCCGTCCACGAGTGCCTTGATCCGCGCCTTGACGCTCTCGGAGGAGACGTCCTCCCCCGATACGCTCCCGATCCGGCTATTGAAGAAATACTTCAGTTCAAATATACCGCGGGGGGTGTGGACGTACTTGTTCGTCGTGACCCGGCTGATCGTGGATTCGTGCATGCCCACGTCCTCAGCCACGTCTCGGAGCACGAGCGGACGAAGGTGACTCACCCCCTTCTCCAGGAACGGCCGCTGGAACCGCATGATGCTCTCGGTCACTTTTCGGATCGTGCTCTGGCGTTGCTGGATCGACCGGATCAGCCACATGGCGGACCGCAGTTTCTCCTGCACGAACTCGCGGGCCTCGTCCGAGCCCGGGCCTCTCAGGGCCTGATCGTAGTAAGGGCTGATCCGGAGCCGGGGCAGCCCGTCCTCGTTCAGGACGGTCACGTACTCGTTTCCGACCTTGAAGACATAGACGTCCGGCTGGATGTAGACCACGTCGTCGCTCGCGAAGGCCCGACCGGGCTTCGGCTCCATCCCCCGGATGGTCTCGACCAGGGTCCGGACCTCATCCAGCGAGCACCTGAGGCCCCGGGCGATCGTCGTGAAGTTCCGGCGTTCGAGGTCGGGGAGGTGGCGTTCGATGAGCAGGGCCAGTCTCTCGTCGTCCGGATGGTAGGTCCTCGCCTGGATCAGCAGGCACTCCCGCAAATCCCTGGCGCAGACGCCGACCGGGTCGAACGTCTGCACCCGGCGCAGGACCCGCTCGACCACCTCGGAGGTCGTGCCGGTCGCGGCCGAGACCTCGTCCAGCGTCACCCCGGTCAGGTACCCCGCCTCGTCGAGGTTGCCGATCAGGAAGGCCCCGATCCGGCGCGCCTCGTCGTCGAGGTCCGACAACCGCAGTTGCCACAGCAGGTGCTCCTGGAGCGTCTGCCGGCGGCTGACTGTGGTCTCGATGGAGGGGAACTCCTCGTTGGTCACCCGGACCTGGGGACCGGTGCCAAAGCGGTTGTAGCCCTCGACGTACTTCTCCCAGGCCTCGACCTCGCCGCGTTCCAGGGGGCTCTCCACCCCGCGGCCCTCCACCTCCCCGGCCTCGGCGAGCGCGCCCCCCGGCAAGGCCGACGGCGCCTCTCCGTCCTCCGACTTCGCCTCGACCTCCTCGATCGACATTGTCTCGGAGTCTCCAGGCTCTTCGTCGAGCACCGGGTTGGATTCGAGTTGCTGGCGGATCTCCTCGGCGAGCTCGAGCCGCGACAGTTGCAGCATCCGGATTGCGAGTTGCAGTTGCGGGGTCAGGACGAGTTTCTGGAGGAGTTTCTGGGTGAGTTCCTGGCGGATCTCCATCATGACCCTGATCGCCCCGGGGCGTGTCTCATCCGCCTCTCTCTACCGGGTCGTCTCTCCCGATCGGCCGGACTCCGTCTCATCTATAGCATCCGGCACGATCCTTGTAAAGACGCCAAGGTCCCCATAGACTCCGGGGGAGACCATGGCCGAGTTCCCCGACAGGGTCCGACTGGTGAGACCCCTCCGCTTCGGGCCTGCAGTCGAGGTCTGGCAGGCGCGCCTGAGGGGTCGTCGGGTCCTGGCGCGCCGCTTCCCCCCAAAAGGCCCGCCTCCGGGCTGGCCCCCCCCACCTGACCCCGCGGTCCTGAGGGCGATGAACCACCCGACGCTCCAGAGGTTTCTGGGCGAGGTCCGCGACGACGAGGGCGCGAGGGTCCAGGTCTTCGCGTGGCGCGAGGGCAGGACTGTGGCCGAGGCCAGTCGGGGCGGGGTCCCTCTCTCGCCAGCGCAGTGTCTCGTGATGGTGCGCGAGGCCGCCCGGGGGCTCCGGTGGCTCCACGAGCGCGGGCCCGCGGCCCCCAGGCTGCACGGGGACCCGTCGCCCGGAAACCTGCTTCTCGACGAGGCGGGACGATGCACATGGCTGGACGTGCACGCATTGAAGCCGGGGTGCCCACCCGGGGGGCCCGGCATCGTGTTCGGGACCCTGGCCTACCTCGCCCCGGAGGTCCTGGCCGGTGAGCCTCCGACGGAGGCGTCCGAGGTGTTCGCCCTGGGACTCGTCGCGCTGGAGGTCCTGCGCGGACCCCTCCCCTGGGCCCGGGCCGGCTCCCCGAGCGAGGTCCTGGCCGCGCAGTCGGCCGCCCCCCCCGACCCTGGACTTCTCGGAGCGCCGCTGTGGCCCCCAAAGGCGGTCGCGACCCTTCGCGCCATGCTGTCCGCGGACCCCCGGACCCGGCCTTCCGCGAGCGAGGTGGTGCGGGCGCTCTGCCCCGGACCGACCTAGCCTTCCTTCTGTTCCATCTCCCGGATCTGCTAGTACAGTTTCCGAACGGCCCGTGGCAGTTCCCTCGGGACCGCGACCTCGACGCGGACCCACAGGTCGCCCCGACCGTGGCCCTCCAGCCTAGGCATCCCCTCGCCCGCCACGCGGATCGCGTCGCCCGGCTGCGTCCCCGGCGGGACCCGGACGACGATTTCGCCGAACACGCCAGGCACGCGCAGCCGGGTCCCGAGCACGGCGTCGGGGACCCCGATCGTCGCCTCGTGCAGGAGGTCATCCCCCTGGCGTTTCAGACCGGGGCTATCGCGGACCTCAATCACCACATACAGGTCCCCTGGAATCCCGTTCTGCCCGCGGCCCCCGGCCCCCGGGACCCGCAGCGTGTTGCCCGTGTCCACCCCGCGCGGGACCTGGACCTGGACCCGGTGCTCGACGTGCTGCCGTCCCGACCCCCGGCAATCCGGGCATGGCGAACGGACCACGCGCCCCGACCCGCGGCACTGCGGGCAGGTCGTGGCGATCGTGAACAGCCCCTGCCAGTGGGTCACCCGCCCCTGTCCCCGGCAGGTCGGACACACCTCCGGCGATGTGCCCGGCGCCGTGCGGCTCCCCCCGCATGTCCCGCAGGGCTCCTCGCGCGACAGCGTGACCTCGTGTTCCCCCCCCCGGGCCGCCTCCTCCAGCGACAACCTCAACACCACCTGCTGGTCCCGGCCGCGCTGCCACCGGCCCCGTCCCCGGGTGCCCCCCAACCCGAACAGGTCCCCGAAGGCCCCACCGAACAGGTCCATGAACTGCGAGAAGATGTCGTCGGGGTCGAAGTGGAATCCGCGCCCCTTGAGTCCATCCACCCCGTACCGGTCAAAGACCTCGCGTTTTTCGGGGTCCGACAGCACCGCGTAGGCCTCCGAGACCTCCTTGAAGCGCTCCTCGGCCTCCGGGTTGTCGGGATTGCGGTCCGGGTGATACTGCACGGCGAGCCGGCGGTAGGCCTTCTTGATCTCGTCCGGTGACGCGTTGCGCGGGACCCCCAGGATCGAGTAGTAGTCCCGACCCGCCACGAACGTCCTCCGTTCCTCGGCGTCGCCGCAAGAGACGGGTCACCCCTGCCCCGGTTCCTCGACCAGTTCGATCAGGACTCCGCCCGTGGTCTTCGGGTGCAAGAAGGCGACGCGCGTGCCCCCGGCCCCCTTCCCGGCAGCGTTCCCCACGGGGGTCGCACCCGCGGCGCGGCTCGCCTCCAGCGCACCGTCCAGGTCGGGTGGCCGAAACGCGAGGTGGTGCAGCCCCTCGCCCCGCCGGGCCAGAAACCCAGAGACCTCCGCGTCGTCGCGCACCGGCTGGACGAGCTCGATGCGCGTCTCGCCGGCCCGGAGGAACGCGACGCGGACCCCCCGCTCCGGCAAGTCCTCAACACGCTCCAGGTCGAGGCCCAGACCGTCGCGGTACAGCGCCACGGCCCGGTCCAGGTTGCGCACGACGACGGCCACGTGATGTAGCGAGGTCGTGACACCCCTCCGTTCACGGAAAGACCCGGCGGCCGGGTAGCCTTGCCTCCGGGAAGCCGCCGGGTCCGGTTCCGACGGGAACAGCGGGTTCGAAAGACCCTAGAAGTCCATGTCCCCGCCGCCCATGCCGCCCATGTGCCCGCCGCCGCCCGGCGACGATTCCTCCTTCTTGGGCTTCTCAACGACCACGCACTCGGTGGTCAGGAGGAGGGACGCCACGCTCGCGGCCTTTTCGAGCGCGATCCGGGTCACTTTCGTGGGGTCGATCACGCCGGCCTCGACCAGGTCCTCGAACGTGTCGGTCAGGGCGTTGTACCCGAAGGTCTTTTTCTGGGACTCCCGCACCTTCTGGACCACGACCGAGCCCTCGACGCCCGCGTTCTCGGCGATCATGCGCAGGGGTTCCTCGATGGCGCGCCGGACGATATCCACCCCGACCTTCTGCTCGATCGGGAGGTCTTTCAGGGAATCGAGCGCCGCCTGGCAGTGCAGCAAGGCCACACCCCCGCCGACCACGACCCCCTCCTCGACCGCGGCCCGTGTCGCGTGCAGGGCGTCCTCGACGCGGGCCTTCTTCTCCTTCATCTCGCTCTCGGTCGCGGCCCCGACCTTGATCACGGCCACGCCGCCCGCCAGTTTCGCGAGCCGCTCCTGGAGTTTCTCGCGGTCATAGTCGCTCTTGGTGTCCTCGATCTGGGCCTTGATCTGGGTGATGCGGCCCTTGATATCCGCGGGCTTGCCGTGCCCGTTCACGATGGTCGTGTTGTCCTTGTCCATCACGACCTTCTGGGCCCGGCCAAGGTCGGTCACGCGGACGTTTTCGAGTTTCATCCCGAGTTCCTCGGAGATGACCCGCCCGCCGGTCAGGATCGCGATGTCCTCGAGCATGGCCTTGCGTCGGTCCCCGAACGCGGGCGCCTTCGCCGCCGCGGCCTGGAGCGTCCCGCGCAGCTTGTTGACCACCAGGGTGGCCAGGGCCTCGCCCTCGACCTCCTCGGCGATGACCACCAGCGGCTTGCCCATCTTGGCGATCTGCTCGAGGAGCGGCAGGAGGTCCTTCAAGGACGAAATCTTCTTGTCGTGGATCAGGATGTAGGGGTCTTCCAGGACGGCCTCCATACGCTCGGGGTCCGTGACGAAGTAAGGCGACAGGTAACCGCGGTCGAACTGCATCCCGTCCACGGTCTCGAGGGTGGTCTCCATGGCCTTCGCCTCTTCGACCGTGATGACCCCTTCCTTGCCCACCTTCTCCATCGCCTCGGCGATGATCTTGCCGATCTCCTCGTCGTTGTTGGCCGAGATGGTCCCGACCTGGGCGATCTCGCGGAAGTCCTTGGTGGGCTTGGAGACCTTCTTCAGTTCGTCCACGACAGCCCGCACCGCCTTGTCAATCCCGCGCTTGACATCCATCGGGTTGTGGCCTGCGGCCACCATCTTGATCCCTTCGCGGTAGATCGCCTGCGCGAGGATCGTCGCAGTCGTGGTCCCGTCCCCGGCCTCGTCGGAGGTCTTGGACGCGATCTCCTTGACCATCTGGGTCCCGATGTTCTCGAGCCGGTCCTTGAGTTCGACCTCCTTCGCGACGGTCACGCCGTCCTTGGTCACAGTGGGCGAGCCCCAGGACTTCTCGATGACCACGTTGCGCCCGCGGGGGCCCAGCGTGACCTTCACCGTGTCCGCGAGCGTGTTGACGCCCCGGAGGATCTTCGCCCGGGCGTGCTCGCCAAATGCCAGTTCCTTCGCTGCCATGATGCGCCTCCTTGGCCTCGGCGGCCGATCACTCCAGGACCGCCAGGATCTCGTCTTCCTTGATGATGATGTGCTCTTCCCCGTCAATCTTGACTTCGCTGCCGCCCCACTTCCCGATCAGGACCCGATCCCCTTCCTTGACGCCGGGCTTGCGCAGTTCTCCGTTGTCGAGGATCTTGCCGGGCCCCACGGCGATCACCTTGCACTCTTGGGCCTTCTCCTTCGCCGTGTCCGGGATGATGATCCCGCCCGCGGTCTTTTCCTCGACCTCGAGGCGCTTCAACAGCACCCGATCCTGCAGCGGCTTCACCTTCATGGTCGTCCTCCTTGGCTCGTGACCTTCTCGCGCGACCCCTCGTCCGGGGGCCGTCCTTGCCAATCCTCCCCAGTTGGGGAAACCGTGGGGGTCGCCCACGCGCGGGGGAATCAATAATCACGGTTTTCCGGAACGCAAGAGGGGGCGTGTCGCCGCCGCCGGTCCGGTCCCACCGCCGTCACCGGCCGCTCGGCCGGCACTCGTACGCGAGGAGATGGACCGTCGAGGCCAGGGGATTCTCGGGCCCCGGCGGGGCCGAGACCTCAAAACCGGCCCGATGCAGCCTCCCCTCCTCTACCAGGCGCGACACGATGGCCTCCAGGCGCCCGGACAGTCCGCCGTAGCGGGCCGCGACCTCCTCCACGTCGAAGCGACCCTCCGCCGTGAGGGCGCAGGCCATGTCCATCGCGGCTTCGAGTTCCTCGGTGTAGGCATGGAAGACGTGGCGGGGCTCGTCAGAACCGGGCACCGAGGGCTGGCGCTGGTAGCCGCACGACCCGTGCATCTTTGAATGCGCGTAAACCCCGAACCCCAGCGTCGAGAAGGTCACCCGGTCGCGAAACGAGTAGAAGTCTGGCCACTCGTCCCACCGCCGCCTGAAGGTCCGCCGCGTGAACACGCACGTGGCAGGACGGATCACGCACTCGTAGTCGGGATGGGCCACCGGGACCTCCCTCACCCACCGGTCCACGGCCACCACGTACTTCTCCTCCACCTCCTGGCGGTGCCGGGCCGTGCGGAAGACGCGGGTCGTCGCGCAGTCGTGGACTAGTTGCACGGTCACGGTCTCGGGTCCCCACCGGAGGACCTCGTCGAGTCCCTCCTGGAACGACTCCAGCGTCTCGTCGTCCAGCCCGAAGATCAGGTCCCCGTTGACCTCGTCGAACCCAACCTCGCGCACGAGGTCATACGCGCGTTTCGAGACCTCGCATCCCGCCCTCGGGCGTCCCACGCGGGCCAGGACCGCGGCGTTCATCGTCTGGACCCCCAGGGAGATGCGGTTGATCCCTGCGTCCCGCGCGGCTTCCAGCCGGTTGCGTCGTGTCAGTTCCGGCGAGAACTCCACGCATCGAACCACGCCGCTCGCGAACCGGAACCGCCGGTTCACCGCGTCGAGCAGGTCCCCGAGCGCCATGGCGGACAGGAGGTTGGGAGTCCCACCGCCCACGTAGAGCCGTCGAAACATCACGCCCCCGAAGGTGGGGGCCAGGACGTCCATCTCGCGTACCACGTCCTTCCGGTAGCCGTCGAGGTCGCCTCGCGAACGAATCGCGTCGCTGCTGCAATCGCAGTAGTCGCACTTGCGAACGCAGTACGGGACGTGGAGGTGCAGGACGATATCGCGCGCGAAGCGGGACTCCGACAGGAAGATCTCCCACCTCCGACGGATCGCATCGAGGGTCGTGGGCACCGGCGGATACCCGGGAACCGAGAGATTCGGATAGGGATCGGGGAAGTACCCGAGGATTCTCGCCCGCATGTCCCTGTCACCGCCCGCTGCCGGCCAGACAATAACACGAATTCGCGGCGATGGGATCCTCTCATCCCAAAGAGCGAAAACCGGGGCGGTTCCAGGTCGTCCACGTCTACGTCAACGTCCACGTCAACGTCCACGTGCACGTCCACGGGGCTCCAGGAAGATGCGATCGCCCTGCACGGCGCCCGTCTCTGGATGGACAAAGCCCCACGGATCACCACAATGTAGGCGTCTTTGACGAGACGACCAGGAACCCGGACGATGAACATGCTCGGCCCCGAGGCGTCCCGCAAGGGTTGGACCTGGCCCTGGGTCGCGACGACCGTCGTGGTCCTCGTGGTGATCCTCCTGTCGGTCCCGGCCGACCGGGTGGCGGAGGCCCTCGGCCGGATCGGGATCGGGCCGACCCTCCTGGCCGCGGCCGTGGCCGTCGTGGACGGGCTCCTCCTGGACTCGGACCGGCTGCGGCGGGTGTGCCGGCACCTGGGCCTGGACGTGACGCTCCGCGACGCGGCAGCCCTCGCCGTGCCCGCCACCGCGCTCGGGGTCGTGGCACCCCTCCAGAGCGACGAGGTCCTGAAGGCCCGCCAGCTGAACGTGCGGCACCACCGTCCCTTCGCGGAGGCCCTCGGGATCGTGGCGACCGACCGCGGCTTCAGCCTGGTCACACACGCCGCCCTCGTCGCTGGTGGCCTGGCGGGGCTCGGGTACGGCTCCGGCCCGCTCGGCACGGCGGTCGCGATCGCCCTGGGGACCTCCGTGTCCGGAGCACTCCTGCTGGCGCTCGTCCGGGCAATTGCGTCGGTTCCCTCCCTGGCGAACCACCGCCTGTTCGGGCCGTTCTCGGGCCCGTTCCGCTGCCTGCGTCCCGCCTTCGTCGTGGGGATGTTCGGATACGCCCTGGCCGCGGACCTGGCCGTGGCCGCGACCCTCGTCGTCATGGCCGGGGCCGCGGGTCTCGAGGCCCCGCTCGCGGCAGTCCTGGTGTGGCGGCACGGGTCCGTCCTGATCGGCAAGGTCCCGCTCACGGTCGGAGGATACGGGTTGCGCGAGGGGTCGCTCGCGGTGGGCCTGTCCGCATACGGGGAGGCCCCGGTCGCGGTCGCGGTCGCGCTGTGGTTCGGGGTGTGCGCCTCCCTGATCCCGTCCCTGGTCGCCCTGACGTTCCGGCCCTTCGTGGCCGAGACCGTCGAGCGGCTGCGGCAAGACCTGGCCCAGGGCGTGCGCGAGGTCACGACGCTTCTGGGGTCCCGGGGCGATCGCCAGTCGGACCCGCAACCGCCCGATGACGTCAATCTTCGCCGATGAAGAGCGCGCTCGCGAACATGCGCACGGCGCTGCGGATGCTTCGCGTGACCTCGTCGAGCGACCGGAAGCGCAACACCGCCCTGGCGATGTATGACGGACGGTAGTAGAAGCACAAGTACGCTATCCGGGCCCAGAACTCGATCTCCCGCTCGTCGAGTTCCGTCCAAGGGCTGGGCAGGCGCTCCTCGCCGCGGCGGCCGAGGACCCACTCCCGCCACGGGTCGCTCCCGGTCTCGCGGACCACCATGTCGTGCAGGTCGGTGCCCGGCTTGGCGATGGTCCTCATGAACTGCGCGTAGTCCAGCCCGAGAGACAGGGCGTACCGGAGGGTCTCGCGCACGCTCTCCCGGGTCTCCCCCGGCACCCCGAGCATGAAGAACCCGAGGGGGCGGATCCCGACATCCTTGGCATCGCGGAGGACCTCTCGGGTTCGAGACGTGTCCAGCCGCTTCGCCATCGCCTTCAACCGTTCCGGGCTCGGCGTCTCGATCCCCACGTACACCTTGCGGCACCCGGCCCTGGCCATGAGCCTCAGGAGGTCCTTGTCCAGCGAGTCCACGCACGCGCGGCACGACCACTCGAACCGGAGCCCCCGCTCCAGAATCCCCTGGCAGATGGCCTCGGTCCTCTTCCTGGGGGCCGGGAAGTCCGCGTCGAAGATGTCGATCTCGCGGACGCCGAAACGGCGGACGCACTCGTCCATCTCGTCCAGGACCGCCTCCACGGGTCGCAGTTGATAAGGGATCCGAGCGATTGGACAGAACGAGCAGGACTGGTGACAGCCCCTCGCTGTCATCATGATCGTAAAATTTCGCAATTGCGATGTAATCGAATAATACCTCGTGTTGGGTAGCAGGTGTCGCGCAGGCATCGGATATCGCGCAAACGCGCCTCTCTCGCGCTCCGGGGGGACGGTGACAACCTCGTCCTCGCGCCGATAGCACACGCCGGGGATCCCGACGGGTTCCTCGCCCGCCTCGATCGCCTGCAGGAGCCTCGGGAGCGACCCGTACGCCTGGCCGGCCAGCGCGAAGTCAATCTCGCGGTGCGCCATGGTCTCGGCGGGGTAGAGGTCCACGTTCACGCCGCCGGCCAGGACCGGGACGTGGAGGGCAGCCCGAATGCCCCGGGCCCAGGCCAGGGTCTCGTGAAACATGTAGGTGGTGAAGTAGAAACCGACCGCGTCGGGCCCGAAGCCCCGCAGCCTCGCCACCGCAGCATCGAGCGACAGCCTCTCGGCCTTGGCGTCCACGATGCAGACTTCGTGGCCGGCCTGCTCCGCGAAGGCCGCGGCCCATGCGAGGTTGATCGGCGGGAATACCCCGAAGTCGTCGTCCACGACCCGGAGGTTCTCCGAGAACTTCTTGTGGCGGTAAGGCGCGAAGACGAACGCGACTTTCATGAAGCGCTTCCCCGAAGGGGGCCTGAACAGGCCGAAAGCACTGTATCAGGCCGTGGAACACGGGTCAAAGCCCCGGGACGAATTCCGAGAACCCGGGCCCCCTTTCCAGTCGAAATCCGCTACACTACGCCTTCCCCGGAGTGGCCACCCCGGGGATTCGCGGTCGTAAGTCCGCGAATCGTAATGTCTAATGGGGATTGTTCCGTGATGACGGCCGCCCTCACCGTCCTGTCCCTGGTCGTCCAGGGATGGGCTCCCACGCCGGACGACGAGGTGCGGTTCTGGTCAGCGGTCCACGGGGTGCGCCCCGAAGTCGCGCTCGCTGTCCAGGAGGTCGAGAGTGGCCCCGCCCCGGAACACCGCAGGGACCTGGTCGTGTCCCAGGGGAACTACGGGAGGTTCCAGGTGCGGTGCACCACCTGGGGGCCGTATTTCGGCCTCCGCGAGTGCTCGGACCTGCTGGACCGCCACCGGAACATCCGGCTCGGCCTCCGAATCCTGCGGAAGTTCCAGGACCGGTTCGCGAGCCGAAACGGCCGGGGATGCCGGTGCCCGAACGGCGCAGGACACCACTGGACCGCCCATTACAACGAGGGCGTGATCGTCGTCCCCGGGGGTCGCGGCGAGACGTACGGGCGACTCGTGGCCTCGCGGGTCCGCCGGATGGAACGACTCGCACGCCCCCAGGACCCTCTCCGGGTCCGCCACTTCTTCGCGGCCCGTGTCTCCCCCCTCCTGTCCCGGCTGCTCTCACCCCTGGCCCCGACCCGCGGTCCGGTCGCGTCTCCATAGGCTCGAAAGCACGGCCCCCACTCGCCGCACCAGCGACCCCCCCCACAGCTCCCCCGGGGAGGTCACCCGAAACGCGCCGGTCGGGTCCGGGCCAAAGGCCGGACCCGCGGCCTCGCGCAGGGCCTTCCTGAAGTGATACACGGACGAGAAACGCGCCGCCGGGTCGCGGGACAGGGCCTGCTGGATCACGTCCTCGATGGCCTCGGGCACCTTGGGTTGCAGGGTCCCGATGCGGTACGTCGGGATGGGCTGGTCGGACCTCAGATAGGCGATGTAGGCCTCGGTGGACGGGTCCTTCACGTGAATCGCCCGGACCCCGCACAGGAGTTCGTACGCCACCGCCGCCAGCGAATACAGGTCGGACCGCTCGGTGAACAGGCCGTCCCGAACCGATTCCGGGGCGAGGTAGGGCGGACTCCCCGGCCGCCATCGGGCGGTGCTGGTCGAGACCGCGGCCCCCTCGGTCAGTGGTTTCGCGCTCCCGAGGTCCAAAAGCCGGACCCTCCACGTCCCGGGAGGGGACTCCTCGACCGCGATGTTGCCGGTCTTGAGGTCCCGGTGGACGATGTCGCGGCCGTGCATCTCCGCGAGCCCGTCGCACACCGCCTCCGTGATGAAGACGACCCGGTCCACCGGAAAGACCTTCCTCTCCTTCAACAGGACGTCCAGGGTTCGGCCTGCCACGAACTCCATCGCGAAGAACGGGCGCCCGTCCTGGGTCACGCCGGTGCGCAGGATGCGGGGGAAGATGGGGCTTCGCAGCATCGCGAGGTACGAGGCCTCGCGCTTGAGGGCGGCGACCGCGGCCTGCCCCGACTGATCCACGTGCATCCCGTGCAGGACCTTGACCGCGACCTGCCTGCGGCCCACGGACAATTGTTCGGCCAGATAGACGCGCGCGTACCCACCGAACCCCAGTTGCCGGACGACCTGGAAATCGCTGGCCAGCACCGCGCCGATGAGGGGGTCGCTCTTGGCCATCTCGGCCCCGCAGCCTCTCAACAGACGTGGGCGCAGGCGTGGGCACCCCCGCAAACGCCTCGGAACCCACTCCATTCCTGTGTTTCATCGACCCGGGTGCGCCTGCCCATGGCCATTTAGCCGCCCTCGGGCCTCAGGATCACGACCACAGGCTCCCGCTCGAAGACCCGTCGCGCCGCCGCGGAGGCGACCTCGGGAGTCACGGCCCGGATCCGGCGTCCGATGTCCAGGAAGGAATCATACCCCATCGGCGTCCCGTCGTACGAGCACATCCAGTGGGCCACGGCCCCCTTCTTCTGGAAGGACAGGGTCTCGACCCCGGCGAGGTGGTCCGCGGCCCGACGCAGCAGGTCGTGGACGTCCGCCGGCCCGCGCGCCAGCCGCTCGACCTCGCCGCGCAGGGCCGCGAGGGCCTGTCCCTCGGTCCCGGGCCGGACCGCCGCCGTGACGAGGACGTACCCGCCCCGCCGCAACGCGGACAGGGTGGCGCCCAGGGAATAAGCGATGCCCAGGTCATCCCGCAGGACCCGAAACAGGGGGCCGCTCATCATTGAAAGGGCGGACACGGCCACCCGCGACGCCAGGAGGTCCGGGGATGCGAGAGCGGGCCCGGGCCACGCGAGGCCCACGTGGCTCTGCCGGAAGGGTCCGGTCACGATCACCGGCTCGGCCCACCCTCCCGCCAGGACCGCTTTGGCCCCCGAGGCCGCGGCCTCCGGGGACGAGACCGGTGCCCGGTCTGGGCGCGAGAGACCACGCAACGCCGCGCCGAGAACGGCCGCCACGGGCTCTGCCTCGTGGTCCCCGACGACCGCCACGGCCAGGGACGAGGGGTCCCAGACCCCGAGTGCGTCGCGCAGGTGGTCCGGCGTCGTTCGGGACAGCACCTCGGGCCGGCCCAGGGGATCAAGTCCGTACGGGTCCCCCTGGAATAGCCGCGAGAGGAGTTCCCGGACGAGGAGGGCCTGGGGCCGGTCCACCCGGGAGCGGATCGCCTCGACCAGCAGGTCCGCCTCCCGCCGGATCTCCCGCTCGTCGAGGCCTGGCCTGGCCAGGCATTCTCCGAGGAGATGGACCGCGGCCATGACGTTTCCGGCGGGGACATCCAGCCACGCGGACACCGCCGAGTAGCCCGCATTCAATCCCACGGCCGCGCCCAGGGCGTCGAACTCCCGCATCACCTCCGGGCCGGACCGCCCCCCGGCCCCGCACAGGTGCAGCCGGGCCAGGAGGGCGTGGAGCCCGTTGTCGTCTGCTGTCTCGCGCTCCAGGCCGCCGGCCGCCTGGACTCGCACGGCCACGGTCCCGTGCGACCGGTCACGCCAGTGCAAGAGCACTCCCCCACCTGGAGCCGCAACGCGCCGCGGCGAGCACGCGTCCATCGCCGCCCCGGTGACGCGGGGAAGTCCGGGGCCTCGGCCAGCCCCCTCCACCGGTCCCACCAGGACCCAGGTGGCCCGCCGCCGGCCAAGGTACGCCCGAGCCGTGGCCGCGACCTCCGCCGGGGTCAGGGCGAGGACCCGGGCGAGGTAGCGCTTGAGGTACCCGGGTCGCCCGGCCGAGGCGGTCTCGTGCCCCAGGGTCCCGGCCCGTCCCTGGGCCGTCTCGGCCAGGCGCATCGCCGCGGCCAGCACGTCCTGGCGCACGGCAGCCAGGTCTCTCTCGGACGGAGGGGTCCCGAGGGCCTCCGCGAGCACCTCCGCAACCCCTTCGAGGGCCCGACCCAGCCGGTCCGGGTGCGTGGAGCCCTGGACGACGAAGGTGCCGCCATGGACCGGGGTGTATGAGAACGAGCCGATCTCGTTGACCAGTCCCGCCTCGCGCCGCCAGGTCTCGAGGCGGGAGCCCCGCATCTCGCCCAGCAGGGCCGAAAAGCAGTCCAGCGCCGGGATCGCCGGGTGGAACAGCGGCGGAATGGGGAGGCCGACGCAAAAGTAGGCATCGGCCGCCTCGCGCACGTCCCTCCGGACCCCGGCCCTCCCGGGTCCCGCCTGGGGGATGCGCGGGCGGACGACGGGCGCCCCATGGGCATCGAACCGGGACATCTCGTGGTCCAGGTGCCGGGCCGCCTCCTCCCATGGGCGATTGGCGACAATCGAGATCACCAGGTTGTCCGGGCGGTAGAACCGCCCGTGGAACCTCGCGATGTCGTCGCGGGCCAGCCGCGTCACGCTGTCACGTGTGCCGAGCACACGGCGGCCGTAGGGGTGTCCCGCGTACCGTTCCTCGAAGAGGGTCCGGGTGCACGTGAGGCTCGGGTTCTCCTCCTCCCGCGCGATCTCCTGGAGGATCACGCCCCGTTCCCGCTCGATGGCCTCCCGGGACAGGTCGGGCGCCAGGACGTGGTGGAGCAACACGCGCAAGACATCGCCGATGGAAGGCGCCGGGAAGGTCGCGTGAACCACCGTGTAGTCCTGGGAGGTCCAGGCGTTGACCGCGCCCCCGGCGGCCTCGACCGCCTCGCCCAGTCCCCTTCCCCCGAATCGCTCGGGCCGGCTCTGAAACAGGAGGTGCTCCAGGAAGTGGGCCACCCCGCGTTCCTCATCGCGCTCGCAGGCAGCACCGGCCCGGACCCAGACCTGGACGCACGCCACGTCCGCACGCGTGAACGGCTCGAACACGACGCGCGCGCCCCGGATGGTCGCCAGGGTCCAGGAATCGGATCCAGAAGGCGCCTTGCGACGCGACGCGGAGAAGGAAGCGGCCATAGCCAAAATAACTCTTATCTTACCTGTACTTGTGATGTCGCCTAAAATGTCGTATTCGTCGCATCCATCACCCGCTGCGCCAGAGCCACCGCGCCGTTGAACCCGAAGAACGGCATCGGGTAGAGGGCGTGGCGCTGTGTCGCCGGATAACCCAGTTCGACCACGAAGGTCAGGTGGCGGTTCAGGACGAGGCGCTGGACCGCCGACCCCACCGCCACCGGCACGGGGCGCTTCGCCGCGACCTCCAGGAACCGCCGCAGGGACTCGTTGCGGGAGGGGCCGCACAGCACCACGTCCGGGCCTGGGGCCCCCGCGGGCGCAAGCCGCGACAGGGCCTCCCGAAACCTCCCTTCATCCGCGTCGTCCCGGTCAGTGAGGGCCACGAACGGGACCTCCAGGCCCAGGTCCAGCAGGAATGCCGTCACGGACGCGGCCATGGCCGTGTCCAGGAACACCCCCGCGCGCACGCCCTGGAGCCTGCGGGCCGCGTGCGCGATCAGGGGGACGGCCCGCGCCATCTCTTGGTCAATCAGGGCCTCGACGCGGTCCGGATCCACGCCCGCCGCCTCCCCGACCCCACGCAGAAAGGCCGCGGACCCGGCGAGACCCACCGGGAGGTCCACGTCCGCGGCCCGGCGCCCTCCGGGAGGGACGAGCCCCCGGGCCAGCGGGAGGCGGGCCACGGTCCCGGCCAGCGAAAGCGACTCCCGGAGGTCATCGTAGGGCTCCCCCCCGAACGCGACGCCTGACAGGCGCAGGCCGATGCCCTGGAGGAGCCGCCGGACCTCCTGGAGGTTCGCCGCGTGGTCCCGCTCGTAGCGGTCGAACAGGTAGCCCACAAGGGCGACGTGGTCGTCGCGCGCGGGGCGTTCCCAGGACAGCAGGGGCCACACGGCCTCGAGGAGCCGCCGGTAGCCCCGGTGCAACCCGCCTCCGTAGCCCGGGGCCTTGAGCAGCAGGACCGGGCACGGGAGGCGACCACGCAGTTCCTCGACCGCGGCCTCCACGTCCAGGGAGGACAACTCGACGGCCGCGTTCGTCGCCACCACCGCGAGCGTGGGCCTGCGGCGCTCAATCCACGTCTGCGCGAACTCGACGAGCCGGCGGCCCGAGCCCGCGATCAGGCGAGCGTCGTCCACGCCGGTCCACAGACGCTGGTTGTGCGACTCCCGGAACCAGTCGTGGTCCACGAGGTGCATCTGGGTCTTGAACTTGCATCCCACGGTCGTGTGCAGGAACAGGACCGCGCCGGGCAGGGCGTGGACCCCGAGGAAGATCCCGAACAGGTCGGTGTGGTCCTGGTCGCGCAGTTCGAATTCCGACAGGTCCTTCATCCCCGAAGGTACCTCCGGTACCTGGCCTCGAAGCCGCCTCGCAACGCGGCCGAGAACAGGCCCACCGCGTCCGCCACCCCGCGGTAGCCCGACTGGATCCGCCCGAGCCGCACCAGGGGGACCCCGACCCGGTCCGCCTGGTCCGCGAGGAAGTCCGACAGGTACGCGACCTCCGCGCCTGACTCCTTCAGGATCGGGGCGAGGACCGCCGGCTCGTAGAACAGGCGGTACGGAAGGTCCACGCCCAGCGCGGCGAGGTTGCGCCGGATGCGCTCGTGCACGTCGGGCCGGTCGCGCTCCTGGATGACCAGGACCACGTCGAACCCCATCTCCTTGAGGAGCGGCAGGTCCCCGAGTCCCTCGAAGACGAGTTGAGACGCCTCGAAGTTGTGGTGGGACCCGAGGCCGTAAGCGAGCCTCCTCCCGCCGAACCGCTCGCGCGCCTCGCGCAGCGCAACCAGGGCCGCCCGGCGTTCGGGCATCTCCCGCAGGGCCTCGCCCGCCTCGCGTCCCGCGTGCCGGGCCACGGCCTCGTAAAACGCGTCGGTTCCGGCGATCCCCTTCGGGGGCGGGACCTCGACGACTGCGCGGTCCGGCGCCTCGATGAGCGCGGACAGGCGCCCGTACAGGGCCCGCTCCGCCACCAGGGTCAGCCCCCCGAGGGGGAGGGCCCGCCAGTCGCGAAGCCTCGCGCCCGCGGGGACTGCAGCGTTGAACTTGAGGCCCAGTCGGTCCAGGACCGCGGTCAACTCCCCGCGGAATGCGACCGCGTCGAGCCTGGGGTCCGGCGGGGGGCGGGTCTGGTATCCGACGAGGTTCACGGCCTCCGGGTCCGCCGGCCCCTGGGCCCCGAACTCGCGCCACAGGACCTCGGCGAACCAGTCCATCACCTCGGCCTGGGTGCGCGGGACCAGGCCGCTCGTGCGCACCGGGACGATGCGGACGCCGGTCTCCTCCTCCACGCGCCGGCAGACCGGCACCGGGTCCGCGCCGATCATCTCGGACAGGCAGGTGGACAGGACCAGGATCGGGCGCCCTCGCCCGGCCACCGCCCGCAGGCATTCCTCGAGCCGCGCCTCGGCCGCCCCCGCGATGACGTGATCCTCTTCCAGCGCCGCCGTGTAAAAGGTCCACTCCTCCGCGGCCCCGAGCGCCGTCGTGAGGCGCGGAAAGGCGTTGGCGCAGTCGCGCTCCCCGAAGAGGACGACCGAGAGGTCCCCCGCCATCCAGGCGCACTGGAACGCGAATCCCGTCATCGAGCAGGCGTACTGGGCCAGTTCCCCGGCCACGCGGGGGCCCAGTACTTCTTCCCTTCTCGCGTCAGAGTCCACGCCCGGTCTCCTCACCTCCGACTCTGAACCTGCGGCATCCGAACGCGAGCGCAAGGAGCCCCTCGACCCGGAACCTCGGACCCGATTTCGCCCACGCCCGCGCCCACGGTAGGGTGTTCTTCGAACCTCGTCAAGAGAATCAGAATGTGCTAAATGATCGGGGCGTCGGACGGGAGGCCGAGGTGACCATGGACCAGCGAAGATCCCCGAGGATCCAGACGAACGCCCTGGTGGATGTCGCGGGGACGGATGTGCTCCTGTTCCATCGGATCCGCGACATCAGCATGGGAGGGATCTGCATCGAGTGCCCCACCCTCGAGGAGGTGGGCACCGAGGTGGACCTCTGCATCAACTTCCCCGACCTCGACGAGGTGATCGAGACACGCGGGGTCGTGGTGTGGGCGCACGAGGAGCCTTGGCGGGGCATGGCGATCCGGTTCGCGGAACTCAGCGAGGAACACCGTTCGATCCTGCGCCGGTATCTCGGCCTTCGATACCCTGGGAACGGCGGGGGAGGAGGGGGATAATGCGCGGCGAGGACGAGGTCAAGGACCTGCGCGCCCGGGAGGTACGCGCGATCCAGGCGGTCCTGAAACTGAAGGCCGAGATCCTGCCGACCCTGGCCGACGACCTGGCCCGGTTCCCGGAGAGGGAGGTCCGCAAGCGGTTCGTGTCGAGCCCGGAGTTCGCCGAGACGTTGGATGACGAGGCCCTCGCGAGGCTCAAGGCGGAGGTCTCGCGTCGGGCCGTGGCGATGAGGGACCGGGTTATCAGCCTGATGGACGAGGACGACCGCTGGCTCGCGGGGGTGGACTGCGCGGGTCCGGGCAAGTCACTGGCCGAGAACGGGCGGCTCTGGGAGCCGACGGGTGCGGCGGTGGACCTGGTGCGGGAACTGCTGACCGCCTACGGATTTCCGAAACCGGAGGAATACCCCACCGAGTACCGAATGCCGACCTGGTTCATCGGGGGCAAGTACCTTCCCGCGCTCGCCGAGAAGTACTGGGCCTGCATGGCCGAGGTCCGGGAGGCCCGCGCGCGCATCCGCGAGGTCGAGGAAGGGCTGGTCCGCAGCGGCCTCGGCCGTCGCTGGGACCGCGCCGGCACCCGGAACGACAAGTGAGACTCGGACCGCGAATTTGAGGGGGGCAACGGTGACAAGCGGCCGCGAGTCCGCGGGGTGATCGCATTTGCGAATTGGTCGGATCGCGGTGCCGAAGGAGGGACTCGAACCCCCGACGCGGCGGATATGAGCCGCCTGCTCTGACCGACTGAGCTACTTCGGCGCGCCCAACACGCGCCATCTCATTACAGGGATGGACCGACGTTGTCAAGAGGAGGTCGAGCGGTGAAGACCTGGAATGGAGCCGTCCGCATCTTGTTTTCGGGCATCGTAGTCGCGTGGTGGGGATCGGCCGTGGCGCAACCGGTTCCGCCATCGGAGACTGCGATCGGGAACGAGCCCTCGGTGGCGGTGATCGAGGCGTACGTGAAAGGGGGGACGGCGGTGGCCGCCTCGGATTACACCCGCGCCATCGCCGCCGGCCTGGCCGGCACGGGGCGGTACGCGGTCATGGAGCGGGACGAGGTGGCGCAGCGCTTCCGGTCCGTGCTGATTACGCCGGTGCGCCGCCTCCAGATGGAGCGGCTGAGCGCCATCGAACGCCTGGTCCGGGAGGGCGACGAACTCGTCTATACCGACCCCAAGGCCGCCGTGGAGGTGCTCGGGCGGGCCCGCGCCGAACTCGAGTCCATCGCGGAAGGGCTCGCAGCCAACGAGCGCCTGCGCGAGGAGTTCCTGAAGACACTGATGCTCCTTGCGCGCTCGCACCTGGACAGCGGGAACGAGGTCAAGGCCGGCGAGGTCCTGCGCGAGGTCATCCGCGTGTATGGAAACGGGATCGAGGTCACGGAGAAGGACTACCACCCGAGGCTGGTCCGGCTGTACCAGAAAGAACTGCGGAAGATGGACGAGGAACGCACCGCGGTCCTGACCGTCCGGACGCCGGAGGGCGGGTGCACGACCCTGCTCGACGGACGGGAACTGAAGGGAACAACCCCCGGGGAATACCGCCGGCTCTTCCCCGGAGTGCACCACGTCCAGGTCCGCTGCGGGTCCAGGGAAAGCATGATCCGGAAGGTGTTCCTGGACGCTCGCCAGCCCGCGCACCTGGAGGTAGACGTGGACTTCGAGACCGCGCTGACGGTCGAGGGTGGACGACTCGGTCTGGTCTTCAAGGACGCAGAGCAGGTCGAGCGGTTCGTGGTCCCGTACGCGGCTCGTTTCGGAAGTCTGGTCAACTCGGACCTCGTCGTGGTCCAGGGGTTCACGAGCCCGGGGACGCGCGCCGACCTCCGCGCATGGCTCGTGGACGTGCGTGTGGGGCGGGTCGTGCGGACTGGCACGGTCCCGGCCAAGACCGACGTGGTGACCCCGTCGTCCATCCAGCACCTCGTGGCGGCCCTGACCGGCATGGAACCGGAATCGTCGGTGTCCGTGGGGGCCCCGGCGCGCCGGGGGGGCAAGCCCTGGTACCACAACTATTGGGCCTGGACCGCCACGGGGGTCGGGGTCGCGGCGGTCGCGGCGGGAAGCGGCCTTCTTGCCTCGTACTTCAGCCATCGCTCGAACGCAACGAGCGCCTACAAGGACAACGGCGGGCGGGGGAGCCTGGCCGAGTGGAACTACAAGAAGTCCGAGGCTGACAAGGCCAGGACCATGCGGACCTGGTCCGCGGTCTCTTTCGGGGTGGGCGCGGCGGCCATCGCCGGCGGGGTCGTGCTCTTCGTGATGACGGACCGGATCTGGCCGCCGCCCGCCGAGGCCCGGGCCCCCACGGAACCCAGGTTCCTCGCGATGCCGATGGTGACCCCCGGGGGCGGGTCGTTCACCGGGACGTGGTTCTTCTGACCCGGCCGATGCTCGCCGGTCGGACCTCCCCCCACCACGACCCCGCCGCCATCCAGCGCTCCACGTCCTCGACTGCCTTGGGCAGCCGCGCGGTCAGGACGCGGTGGCCGTTCCGGGTCACCAGCACGTCGTCCTCGATCCGGACCCCGATGCCCCGGGCCCAGTCCGGGGCGGCCTGGTTCGCGTCCGAGAAGTACAGACCGGGCTCGATGGTCAGCACCATGCCCGGCTCCAGGCGGATGGACTCGCCTCCCCGGAAGTACGGCCCCACGTCGTGGACGTCGGCGCCGAGCCAGTGCCCGATCCGGTGCATGAAGAAGGGTTGATACGCCCCGGTCTCCAGGATCTCCTGAGTCTCTCCCTTCACGATGCCCATCTCCCGCAACCCCTCGCACAGCACCCGCAGGCCCGCCTCGTGGACCTCCCGGTAGGTCGCGCCGGGACGGACGGTCGCGATCGCCGCCTCCTGGGCCCGCAGGACCCACGAATAGACCGTGCGGCCCGGCTCCGTGAACCGGCCCGACGCCGGCACGGTCCGGGTGATGTCCGCGGCCAGGAAGTCCACCTCGGCCCCGGCGTCCATCAGGACGAGGTCCCCCGCGGCCAGGCGCGACCGGTTCGCGACGTAGTGCAGGGTCGCCGCGTTGGCGCCCGCGGCGCAGATCGTCTCGAACGACACGCGCGAGGCCCCGCGGCGCCGGAACTCGAACTCCAGGACCGCGGCGACCTCCCACTCCCCCATCCCGGGCCGGATCGCGCGTATCGCGGCCTCGAATCCGGCCATCGTGACCTCGCAGGCCCGTTCCAGGGCGCGGACCTCCTCGGGCGACTTGCGCAGGCGCATCTCCCACAGGATGACCCGCGGGTCCACGACCTCCCAGGGGCCGTGGTGGCCCTTGCGAGCCTCGGATTTCAGGCCCTCGACCCGCGCGAGGACCTCGCGCTCGAAGTCCGGGTCCCGGCCGAAGGCCAGGTACAGGCGCGGCCGGTTCAAGAGAAAGTCGTTGAGTCGGTCGAAAAACTCGCGATTCGGAAATGCCTCGTCAGCCCCGTAGTCGCGAACGGCCCCATCTACCCCGACCTTCTTGCCGGTCCAGACGTCCCGCTCCGGGTCCTCGGGCTCCACGAACAGGATGAAGCGCCGCCGGCCCACGGACTTCTCGAAGATGGCGTAGGCCCCCGCCTCCTGGAGGCCCGTCAGGTAGTAGAAATCGCTGTCCTGCCGATATGGGTGGTCTACGTCCCCATTGCGCCGGCACGCCGGCGCGGACCGGAACACCGCGACCCCCTCCCGCATCCGGTCCAGAAACCTCCTCCGCCGTCTCGCGAAGATGTCCATGTGTCCCCTCTCAAGAAACCAATTCCTGTTTCCAACCCCCATCGTGGGCGTGGGCGTGAGCGTGGGCGAAATCCACGACCACGACATCCCGCACCGTTTCATCCATCCCGGTGCACTCGCGCATGGCAACTCCTTCCAGGCCGCGAGGTGTCTAGCACATTCTCCAGGCCGGGACCAGTTTCTCCGATCGAGATTGACAGTGCGATGACCGCCTTGTCACAATGCGCCTCGGGTTGCGGCAGGGAGTCCTTCCCATGCAGTGGGCACGCGACACCCTTTGGGCCGCGGCGATCCTGTGCGGTGCACTCCTGTCAGCATGGGGCTGCGCCAGTGCGCGTGGATCCACGCGGGAGGACGCGCCACCGGCGCCAGCGACGGCCCGGCCTCCGCCTTCGCCGCCGGCGCAGGATGTTGCACCGGCCGCGCCCCCACCCGGGAGCAGGGCGCCCGACATCCAGCCGGAGCAATGGCTCGGGGCAAAGGACCTGGTCCCGCCCTCGGAGGTCCGGGCCCGCCGGATGCGCGCCCCCGCCCTCGGGGAGACCGCGTTCCTGTTCATCGAGGCGGAACCTTCGTCGGCCCGCATCCACGTGGACGGGTCCAGGGTGGGCGAGGGCCGGGCATTCCTGCGAATCAGGGGGTCACGGTGGATGGTCCTGCGTGTCGAGGCCGACGGGTATGAGCCGGTGGAAGGCGCCGTCGAGGTCCGGGAGCGCGAGGTCGTGAAGGTCCGGCTGTCCCTCGCCCCGGTCGGTGGGCGACTCACGGTGGTGACGGACAGCCCGGGCGCCGAGGCGCTCCTCGACGGCCAATCTGTCGGGACCACGCCCCTGACCCTCCCGCGGGTCGCTGCCGGGGTTCACCGTCTGGTGCTTCGCGCCGGCTCCTGGCAGTGGTCGAGTGACGTGGAGGTTCGCCCGGGCGAGACACGCCTGATCGAGGTGACCCTCCAGGCCGTGGCCCCGGCCACGGTGGCCGAGCACCCGGAAACCGTTGCCCCGCCGCCGGCCGTCGCGACGCCCGAGCCCCCACCCCCTCCGACGCCGGCGCCCGTGCCTCCACCGCACACCGCATCCGTGCAGGCCTCTCCCGCTCCCTCCAGCGGGCCCGCGGCTTCGGACGCCCCGGCCACGGCGACCGCACAGGGCCGCCCGGATTGCAACGCGGTGTGCAGGCGATTCGTCCGGGCGGTCGCGGGCTCCGATTCGATCCGCGAGCCCATCTTCAACCGGTGTCGGGAGCGCTGCCAGTCAGGCGACCTCCGGTTTTCCGTGTGCGCCTGGAAGGCGCGGGACATGAACGACGTCTCGACCTGCATGAACCTTCCGCCGTGACCCGGTACGAGGCGGTGTTCGGGGTCAGTCCGGGAAGCAGGCGTCCTTGTCAATGGCGACCAGCAGGCAGAAGGTGTCGTCCACGCCCTCGTCCTGACCCGGGTAGCAGGGGACGTTTGCGCCGGTGGGGCTCTGGGTCGGGTCGTTGGTCGTCGGCCGGATCAGGCAGCCGTAACAGACGCGGATCGGGAACTGGAACTCGTTGGAATTGACGGTCCACAGGTCCTGGGTACGGCCCTCGAGTTGTACCACCACGGTGATCCAGATCCCGGGGTTCGTGCTACCCGGATACGAGAGAATCTTCTTTCGGAGGAAGTTTCCCAGGTCGGTGGGGATCACCTCGACGGCGACCGTGCTCTCGGTGCCGGGTTCCAGGCCGACTGCCACCGGCACCTCGAACCCATCCACCCGAAGGGTTTCCAAATCGTTTCGTTCCTTGGCGCTCATGGGCACGGCATAGAACCCCCCGAGGTTCACGCGCACGTGCGCCTTATGGACGTAAACGTAGTGCGTCTCGCGGGGGTACAGGTTCGAAACGGACTCCTCCGTCACTTCCTGGATCGGTGGAAGCATGTTCTTGAAATGGGGAAAGAGCCAGTAATGGTTGGTGATCGCGAGGTCCAGCACCCCGTACAACCAGATGAACTGGGGTGCCGTTCCGGTGCGGACCATGCACTGGGTCTGCCGCGTAACGGCCGCCGCGTCCAGGATCAGGAGCTCCTGCGGGTTCTCCTTGGGGCACGACACAAGGGGCGCGAGGGCCAGGGCCGCAATCAGGGCCCCTCGCGCTGGACGGTTCCTCCTCATAGCGCCACCTCCCGGTTGACCACCTTGGGGGTGATGAAGATCAGGAGTTCGGAGCGGTCATCGTTGCGAGACCGGCTCTTGAAGAACCAGCCGAGGATCGGGATGTCGCCAAACAGGGGGACCTTCTTGTACGACCTGCCCGTGCTGCGTGTGTAGATTCCGCCGATTACGGTCGTGTCCCCATCCCGGATCAGGAGTTCCGTGTGAGCCTCCTTTTTCTGGATGGTCGGGTTGCCGTCCGCAGAGCGGTTCCCGAAGTCCGGCTCGTTCTTCGTGATATCGAGTTTCAAGGCAATGTGGCCGTCCCGCGTCACGTGAGGCGTCACGTCCAGTTTCAGGTCGGCCGAGAAGAACTGGGTGTTGACCCCGGCCGCGGACACGACGCTGATCGGGATCGACACGCCCTGCGCGATGGATGCCTTTCGGTTGTCGAGCGTCGAGATGCGCGGGGACGAGATGATCTTGACATCGCCCTCCTCCTCGGCCGCGGACAGGCGCAGGGACAGGTTCGCGGCACCCCCGATCGACCCGAGCTGGATCCCCAAGGCGCCACCGGACCCGGCGCCGACTGCGGCCGGCAGGTTGACCGCGAAGTTGGGGGTGTCAAGGGCGATCCCGGTCGAGGGCGCCCGCGTGTCGTCCGCGCCGCCCGCGATCCCGATGCTGCTCGGGAACACGAGCCCCGTCTCGTTCCCATAGACCGACGCCATGGCGAACCGGCCGCCCCACTGGATCCCGATGTCCTCCTTGAACGTCGTGCGCGCCTCGACGATCCGGGCCTCGATGAGGACCTGGGGCGTTTGCTGGTCCAGGCGCCGCACCAGTTCCTCGGCCGCGGTCAGGTAGTCCTCGGTGTCCTTGACGATGAGCGTGTTGGTGCGGGTGTCGACGACGGCCGTGCCCTTGGGGGACAGCACGGTGACCACCCTGGCCATCATCTCGTTGGCGTCCCCGTAGTTCACGGGGATGAGCCGGACCAGGATGGGCTTGAGTTCCCGCACCTTCTCCTGCTTCTTGACCCGCGCCTCGAACTCCTGCTGGATGTTGGCGATCGGGGCCACCCGATAGATGCCCTGCTCGATCACGTAATCCAGCCCCTTGGCCTTGAGGATGGTGTCCAGCGCCAGGTCCCACGGCACGTCTTCCAGGTGGAACGTCACCTTGCCCTGGACGTCCTCGGACGTCACGATGTTGACACGGCCCTCCCGCGCGAGGAACGTCAGGACGTTCTGGATGTCCGCGTCCTTCACGGTCAGGTTGATGCGGCGGCCCTTGTACTTCTTCTTCTTCGGCACCAGCGAGGGCTTCTTGTACGGCGAATCCTGGCTCCCTTCGGCGGGTCCCATCTCGGGCGTGGGGGGAGGAGGCACACCGGCGTCCGGTGCCTGGGCCAACAGGGTCCCGGGCCTCGTCGTCGGCGTGGGGGCTGCGCCCGCGACCATCTGTTCCGGGACCGGACCGCTGAATCGCCACTCGATCCGGTCTCCCGCGACCCGCACCTGCTGGCCCACGGGTTCGGAGAGGTCCGCGATCACGCGGATCGCCCCGCTCCCGTCCTGGAACGTCGTCACCATGCGGACCGGCGACTCGAAGGCCGACACGTCCATGCGACGCGCCAGGTTCGGGGGGAGGGTCGCGTCCCGCAGCGTGAGCACGTAGGACCGTTCCCCGGTCCGCTCCACCGCCGGCTCGGTCGAGGATCCGGAGACCCTCAGGACCACGGCGGGTGCGCCGCCCGATTCCTGGAAGTCCACCCCGACGATCCGAGCGGCCGTGGGTGCTTCGACGGGGGCCGACGGGGCCAGTGCGGCCTTGCGGATCCGGCTGACCTCCTGCTCCAGCCGAGCCTGCTGTTCGGTCAGGGTCGCCAACTGGGCGTCCTTGGCCGCGATGTCCGCCCGCAACCGGGCGATTTCTTGCGCGACCTCCTCCCCCGCGCCTTGCCGAGCCGCCGCGACCTGGGCCTGGAGGTCCGAGACCTGGCGGTCGCGCTCCGCTCGCAGGCGCTTGATCTCCTGGTCCCGCGCCTGAAGGTTCGCGGTCAGGTGCGCCACCTGCTCCATGGCGGCCCGCTCCCGCCGGATCGCCTCGCGTTCCCGCGCCTGGGCCGCGTCCAGGTCAGACCGCAGCGACTTCAGGACCCGCTGCGCGCGGTCGAGGTCGGCGCGCGCCTTTCTCGCTCGCGCCGTCCCCTGCTCGCCCGCCTCTTTCACCCGGGCCTGCAGCGCCTTGACCTCGGCATCCTTGGCCGCGATCCGACCTCGCAACCTCGCGACCTCCGCAGACTCCCTGGCGACCTCGTTGGCTTTGAGCGTCCGGATTTGCGCGTTGAGCGCCTTGATCTGCCGATCACGCTCCACGATCCGAACCCTCTGCTCGGCGATCCTCGCCTCGTACTCCTTCCGCAGGCGGGCAATGTCCGTCTCCTGTCGTGCCAGGGCCTCGCGTAGTTTCGCGGCTCGGGCCGCCGCCTCCTGCGAGGCGCGCGCCTTTCCACGCGCCGCCTCGTAGGCCCTCTTCAGCGCCTCGACCTCCATCTCGCGAGCCTGCAGCCGCGCCCGCAGTTCCGAGACCGCCTTTGATTCCTCCGTGGCCCGTTCGGCCTTCAGGCGCTCGAGCACGGCCTTGAGTTTCTCGACCTCGGCGGCCCGGCGGCGCGCCAGGTCGTCCGCCTCGGCGAGCCGGCGCGCCAGGTCCTGCCGCACCTCCTCGGTCCGGGTCTGGGCCCGGGCCAGTTCCCCCTTCAGGGCCTCGACCTCCCTGCCCCCGCGCTGCTCGGCCGCCTGGAGCGCCTCCCGCAGGCGCGCCACCTCGGCCTCCCGTTCCGCGACGGCCTTGCGTGCCGCCTCGACCTCGCCCCGGACCTGCTCCATGCGTTCGTTCAGGGCACGGATCGTCTCGTCCTTGCGCTGCCCCTCGGCCCGGACCCGCGCGATCATCGCCTCGTACTCGTGGCGCATCGCCGCGACGGCCTGTTCCCCCGCCTGGATGCGCGCGGTCAGTTCGGCCTCCCGCCGCGACGCCTGGCCCTTCGCCTCGGCCCTCGCCGCCGTGACCTCGTCCTTCAGGGCCGAGATCTCCGCCTCCCTGGCCTCCAGGCGCTCGCGCAGACGGCGCGCCTCGTCCGTCTCGACCGCCCGGCGCCGGGCTGCGATGGCCTCGGCCTCGGCCCGCATGGCCTTGAGCGACTCCTCGACGCCCGCCCGCTCCCGGTTCAATTCCGCGAGCCGCTTCTCCTCCTCCGCGAGCCTTCGCACCGTGTCCCGGTAAGATGACTCCGCGTTTGCACGCCGCGACTCGACCTCCTTCAGCCCCTCGGCCTCCCGCTCACGGCGCTCGGCTATCCGGGCCAGTTCCCGCTCCATCCGCTCGATCTCGCGCCTTTGCTCCTCGGTCCGCCGCGTCAGGGCCTCGAGTTCCTGCCGGGCCGCCTGCCGCTCGGCCTTGAGTCGTTCGGTCAGGGTGGCCGCCTCCCGCCGTGCGGCCTCCTTCTGCGCCACCACGGCCGCCGCCTGCTCCGCCAGCTCCTGGACCCTCGCCAGTTCCGCCCTGGCCGCCTCCGCGCTTCGAGCGGCCTGGTCGCGCTCCGCCTGCAGGGCCTTCACTTGCTCTTCCAGCGCCGCTGTCCGCGCTCGCGCGCGCGACAGGTCCTCCTCCCGGGCCCTGGCCGCCGCCGCTGCCGCCCGGTACGTTTCGTCCCGTTTGCGGGCCTCGGCCTCGGCCCGGGTGCGCTCGCCCTCCAGGGCGCGTTGGAGCCGCGCGACCTGCTCCCTCGATGCGGCCAGTTCCGAGGCAAGCGCCGCGTCCTGCGTCTCCCGCGCTCGCCGTTCCGTCTCGGCCTCGCGCGCGCGTGCCTCTCTCAACTGCGCGAGCAGCGCCTCCTCGCGCTCGCGGGCCCGCCGGGCCTCGGCGAGTCGCTTCTCCTCCTCGACCGCCATCGCCCGCTGCGCGGCCTGGTGGGCCTCGTCCGCCTCCCGGGCCGCCCGGACGGCCTGGAGGCGCTCCTGTTCGGCCGCGAGCGCGGCCTCGGCGGCCTTCCGGTTCGCCTCGGCCTTTCGCGCCGCCTCCTCCTCGGCCCGGCGTCGCTCCAGGGCCTTCTCCGCCGCGACCGCCATCGCCTGTGCCTTCTCCCGCTCGGCCGCGGCGGCAGCGGCCAGGGCTTCCCGCTCGCGCGCTGCGATCTCCTTCTCCCGTTGCAGCAGGGCGAGGCGCTCGGCCTCCCTGGCCCGGGCCTCCTCCAGGGCCTGGCGCCGCCGCTCGGCCTCCTCGGCGGACGCCTGCAGACTGCGCAACCGTTCCTGCTCCTCCCGAGCGGCCTTCCGCGCCTCCCCGGCCTCGGCCACGCTCCGTTCCTTGAGGGCCTGGGCCTCCGCGCGCAGGCGCTCGGCCTCCCGCCGGCTCTCCTCTGCGCGTTCCCGGAGGGCCTGCTCCCTGGCCCGCATCTCCTGGATTTCCGCGAGCAGCCGGCGCTCGCGGTCGAGTTGCTGCCGGACGGCCTCGATCTCACGGGCGAGTGCCGAGGCCCGGCCCGGAGTCGCACGCCGGCCCCGGCCGTCCACCCGGATGACGATGTCGTTTCCCTCGGCCCGCACGTCGTAGGGCGTCTCCTCGCGCAGCCCGATGATGATCCGACCCACCGGGACTCCCCCCGTCTTGAACTGGAGCGTCCCGATCTGCTCCACCACCCCGTTGTCCACCACGATCGGGTCCGCGACCGCGCTCGTGTCCCCGAGCGACACGTCCACGAAGAGGCGGACCGGATCGTCCAGTTTGAAGACCGTGAAGGTCGGCGTCTCGCGGCTCGAGACACGGATCACGGTCTCCTCGGCCTCCTCCTGGACCAATATCTTCTGGATCGGATTCACCTCCCGGTCGCCCCCCAGCAGCCAACCCGGAACGGCGGTCAGGACGAGGGCCAGGAGAATCCGCCCCGACGTGGAACGATGCATCGCGACCTCCCCCCACTCGGGAGCCTTTTCACCATCCCGGATCGTACGTCCTGGCCGTTTTGGGCGGCAAAGAGACATCCAACTCTCCGGAATCACGGATGGAAATCCAGCCCCGGAGACCAGGAGGGGCCGTGGTTCCCCACTGCCGTCTGGGGGTCCGGACCCGCACCCCTCCTGTGGAGTACGGTTCCTCCAGGCCATCGCGCCAGGACGAGGCCTCCTGGGGCCGGTTCTGGTTGTCGCCTTTGCTTCTCCAGGGTCCACGCGGGGATCGCCGGTCCCGCACCGCGGGGTGGTCGGCCCTTGGCCGTGGCATGAGCGTTGCTAGAATCGGCCGTCCGGGGAGGAAGAACCGGAGTGAGGACCGTCCGGTCGAAGACGGCAGGAGGCATCGTGGCCAGACGGTCGGACCGGATTGACATCCTGGAGCGCGGGCCCAGGCCCTCGCGTCACATCCAGGGACTGACTCCATACGACGCGGTGTCGTCCCTCGAGAAGATGGGGACCGTCCATCCGGCCTACTCCCCCCTCAAACTGGACTGGAACGAGTCCACCGTCCCTCCTTCCCCCGGCGTGGCCCGGGCGATCGTCGAGTTCCTCGGGGACTCCCACCCCCTGAACTGGTATCCCGATCTCCGGGCCGATGCCTTGCGGAAGGCCATCGCACGATACACAGGAGTCCCGGCCGAGGGCATCCTGGTCACAAACGGGTCCGACGCGGCCCTGGACCTCGTCTGCCGGACCTACCTGGACCCCGGCGACGAGGTGGTCGTGGCCTCGCCGACCTACGGCCACTTCCTGGTGTTTGCGCGCGCGTGCGGGGCGATTCCAGTCGAGGTCCAGGCCGCGAGCCCCTTCGCGGTGCCAACCGGCGCCCTGCTCGATCGCCTCCGCGCCACCACGCAACTCGTGTACCTCGCAAGCCCAAACAACCCGACAGGAGTGGTCACGCCCGCCGACGACGTCGCCCGCATCTGTCGAATGTTTCCCTCCACGCTCGTGGTCGTGGATGAGGCGTACCACGAGTTCTGCGGCGAGACCTGCGCCCCCCTCGTGCAAACGCTCCCCAACCTGGTCGTCACGCGCACCTTCAGCAAGTGTTTCTCGATCGCGGGCCTGCGCGTCGGGTACCTCCTGGCCAGCGAGGGCGTGTTGCGGGAACTCCTGAAACTGCACAACCCGAAGAGCGTGAACGCGGTGGGGCAGGTCGCGGCCCTGGCGGCCCTCGAGGACCGGGAGTTCCGGGAGGCCTACGTCGCCGAGGTCCGCGCGGCCATGGGGGCCCTGGTCACTGCCCTGCGCGAACGAGGGGCCGAGGCGCGCTCGACCCGCGCCAACTTCGCCCTCGTGCGGGTGGCCGACCCGGCGGGCCTCGTCCGCGCCCTCGAGACGGTGGGGGTGTTCGTGCGGGACCGCAGCCACATCCGGGGCTTCGAAGGGTATGTCCGCGTGACCGTCGGGACCCGCGCCCAGATGGAGGAAGTCGTCCGCCGGATTGACCGCCTGCTGAAGACCCGTCCCGACCTCCTCGCCCCTTACCCCGGGCACGACTCCATCATTGACAAGCCGAACCAATCCCGCTAGGATGCGTTTGGACTCCATGGAGGGACAACCGATGTACATCGAGAAGGAACCCGCCAAGACCGTCCAGGATCAGAAGGCCAAGAAGGCCCTGGAGAAGGAGCCTGTCGAGGCCGCCAAGGCCAAGAAGAAAGAGGAACTGAAGGCGGCGGGCGGATACGCGGCCCAGAGCAAGGCCGTGTCGGCCCGCGAGGCCCCGAGGCCTGGCCAGCCGGCCGCGCCCCAGAAGGACCCGGTCGCCGACCTCAAGAAACTCTTCCGCGAGATGGACCTGCCGGACAGACTCGTGCCCGAGAACGTCACGGACTTCACATATGACCAGGGCACGGGCGCCCTGGTCGTCCAGTTGAAGAATGCCTTTTCGCGGCAGTTCGACGCCGAGAACACCGTGTCCTTCGACAAGACGATCTCCGGGACGCTCCAGAAGGGCGCCTTCTCCGGGATCACGGGCATCCGGCGCGGCTCGGCCTCCATCGTATCCATCGAGCGGACCAGGCCGGGCGTGATCGGGATCCGCGGGAAACTGGGGCCGTTCTCGAAGACCCTGGAGTTCAAGGACGAGCAACTGCCCTCGCTGCCCTGAGCGATGCGGTCACCCCGAGGCGGCGCGCGCCAGGGCCTCGGCCACCATCCGGGCCGAGGCGGGTCGTGCGGACGGCTCCAGGGCGAGGCACGCGCGCAGCACGTTCTTGACGCCCTCAGGGATGGCGCTCCGGTCGAGGGCGTGGAGGCGCTTCTCCCGGGCCGCGGCTGCCGTCATCGCGGTCGGAAGTGACCCGAGCAGGGCCTCCAGCAGCAGGAGCCCGAACGAGTAGATGTCCGTGGCCGGGGTCAGGTCCTCCCCCGCCTCCTGCTCCGGAGACATGTAGTCGGGCGTCCCGCAGATGTACAGCGAGCGGTCCCGGTGGACCTCCAGGGCCTTGGCCATCCCGAAGTCCATCAGCTTGACGTGGCCGTCAGGGAGGACCATGACGTTGCCGGGCTTGAGGTCCCGGTGAATGACCTGGCGCGCGTGGGCGTACGCGAGGGCCTCGGCGAGTTGTGACGCGATCCCGATCACTTGGGGCAGGGGCAGCCCCTGGCCCGACCGCTCCGCCAGGACCTGGTCGAGAGACCTGCCCTCGATGTACTCCATGACGATGTACATCCGCCCTGCCGCGTTCCCGACATCGAAGATCGTCACGATGTTCGGATGGGACATCCCGGCCACGATCTGGGCCTCGCGCATGAAGTACTCCTCGGCCAGTTCCCCCGGGAGGCTCGGGTTCGACAGGACCTTCAGGACCACGTTGCGGCGCAGGAGCCGGTCGTGCGCGAGGACCACGACCGCGGTTCCCCCCTCCCCGAGCCGTGACAGGACCGAATACCGGTCCGACAGTTGCGGCGGGACCCCGATCCTCGGGTCCACCGGGGCCTGTCCAGATGCGGCCTGGGTCGTCTCGGCCGCAGGCCCCGCGCCGGCCATCCGGTCCGCGAGGCGGCGCAGCGACGCGTGGTGGTCGGCCTGGAGGAGTCCGGCTTGTTCCAGTTTGCGGAGGCACCGGATCGCCACGTCCGGGACGTTCTCGCGTTCGAACACGCCCGCGAGGTACTCGAACGCGGAACGGGTCTTCGGCGTGGGGTCCGCGCGCTCCACGAACAACGCGTAGTACTTGATCCCCTCCCCGATCCGCCCCGTCTCCTCGAGGATGCGGCCCAGCAGGAGGCAGGCCCTCGCGTACCCCCGGTCCGCCGGCGCCGCGAGTTTCAGGATCTCCTCGGCCCGGTCCTTCAGGCCCAGTTTGTACGCGAGGTGTCCGGCCGCCAGGAACTCCCCGGCCGCGACCAGGGCCTGGATCTCGCCAGACGGGTCGCGGACCTTCTGGTAGAGGCGCGCCGCGGACACGTGGTCCCCCGCTTCCTCGTACATGGCAGCGGCCTCGGAAATCGCCCCGCTCCGCTCCAGGACCTGAGCGGCCAGGTCCGGCCTCCCCGCCTTCTGGTACACCTCCGCCGACTCGCGGACAGACCCGGCCTGGGCCAGGCACTCCGCCGCCGCCTCGAGTTCGCCCGCCTGGAGGAACGCCTCCGCCGCTCCCGCGACGTCCCCCTCGTCGCGCAAGGCCTCGCCGGTCAGCCGGTCCGCGAGGATGTCGTTGCCCAGTTGCCGGTGGAGCGCCGCGGCCTGCTTCCGGCGGCCCATCGCGACCATCTCCTCCGCCGCGGCCCACAGGTCCCCGATCTGGACATAGACCTCCGCCGCCTTCTCGTGGTTCCCCGCGCGCGCGAAGCACTCGGCCGCACGGCGGAAGTCCGGGATCTTCAGGAACGCCAGGGCCGCGGCCTCGAAGTCCCCCGCCCGTTCAAAGAGTTCCCCGGCCCGCAGGGGTTCCTGCATCCGCAGGGCCACCCGGGCCGCCCCCTTGAAGTCCCCGTTCGATACGAGGAGGTCCTGGGCCTCGCGCAACCGCCCCGACGCCAGCAGGGTCGCCACGGCCTGGCCGTGCTGGCCATGGGAGATCAGGCGGCTCGCCTTGTGGGCCCGGCTCCCGTCCTCGCGGCGGGCGGCTCGGGCCGCGGCGATGCGCACGAGCAGGTAGAACACGCCGATCGCGGCGAGCACCACGCCGGCGATCACGGCGATGTCCAGCAAGTCCATGGACCCGTCATCCCCGGGGGTCCGGGACGTTCCCCGGACCGACCACCCTATTATCGTCGGGGTTCTCAGCCCTGCCAAAGACACGATCCTCGCCCAGGGTGATCGCGTCTTCCTGGAGCCCCGTAGACGTGCCCGATCACGTGCAGTCCACGTCCACGAGGGATTCCAATGACTTCGAGACGCGATGGGCCTGGCTCCTCGCCTTCCTTCCGATTGTCTTTCCCGGCACCGTGCGCTATCTTGGCGACGGTCTTTAGCGGCCCGGGGACTGGCAACGCCCGGGCGGGAGGAGCGCATGGCCCGGACGGTGGAAGGGAACCTCAATGCGGGGGGGCTGAAGTTCGCGCTGGTGGTCAGCCGCTTCAATCACTTCATCACGGACCGCCTCCTGGAGGGTGCGCTGGACGCCCTGCGACGACACGGCGCAGACGAGGACGGGCTCTCGGTCTTCCGGGTCCCGGGGGCGTTCGAGATGCCGCTCGTGGCGAAGAAGGTCGCGGCGTCCAGGCAGTACGACGCCGTGATCTGCCTCGGGTGCGTGGTCCGGGGGTCCACCCCCCACTTCGATTTCGTCGCGGCCGAGGCCAGCAAGGGAATCGCGCTGGCGAGCCTGGAGACCGGGGTCCCGATCGCGTTCGGCGTCCTGACCACGGACAACCTCGAGCAGGCGATCGAGCGCGCGGGGACCAAGTCGGGCAACAAGGGGTGGCACGCGGCCTTGAGCGCCATCGAGATGGCGAACCTCCTGAAGGAGATGCAGGGCTGATCCATGGGAACGCGGCGTCGCGCGCGCGAATGCGCGCTGCAACTTCTCTACATGTGGGAATACCACCGGTCAACCGGCGCCTTCGATCCGGCCCTCTACTGGGAGGACCGCACTGAGGAGCCGGCGATGCGCGAGTTCGCGGAGCGGCTCGTCACCGGGGTCATCGAGCGCATCGAGGAGGTAGACCCTCTGATCCGCCGGGCCTCGCTCAACTGGCGCATTGACCGCATGGCCATGGTGGACCGCAACATCCTGCGCTTGGCCACCTATGAACTGATGGCCGTCCCGGACACGCCCGTGAAGGTGGTCCTCAACGAGGCCATCGAACTGAGCAAGCGGTACGGGAGCGAGGACTCGAGCGCCTTCGTGAATGGGGTCCTCGACAAGATTGCGTCCATCCTGACGTCCGAGGTGGCCTCGGAAGACAGCGAGGGCTGATGCCGACAGCGTTGACAGTGGTCACGTCCCCGTGGGCGTAGCCATGGGCGTGGGCGGGAGGCGACGCGGAAACGCCCAGGCAGGACCTGGATCGCTGCGATGAAGATCCACTTCCTCAAGCCTGATCTCCACCAGATGGACCAGGTCCACGCGGACACGATCGCGATCGGCGTGTTCGAGGAGGACCGCCCGCCTCGGGGGCTTGCGGGCCTCGCGGACTGGCGCCTGTGCGGTCGCGTTTCCCGCCTGATCGCCTCGGGACATGTGACCGGGCGCTTCCGGGAGGCCGTGCTCTTCCCAGGGTACGCGCGCCTGCCCGCCAACCGGGTCTGCGTCCTGGGGCTCGGGCGCCGGGCCGAGTTCAGCGCGGCCAGGGCGCGCGAGGCCTCGTGGGTCCTCGCGGAGTCGTTGCGGAAACTCCGAGCCACGTCATTCATCGCGTCGCTGCCTGGATCCCCCATGACCCCGGTCCCTCACCGGGCCCGGATGGACCTGTTCCTCGAGGAACTCCTGCGCGTGTTCGGTCCGGACGAAGGCACCGGCGGTGTCGAGGTCTTTATCGTCGAACCCCTCGAGGTCCACCGCGAACTGACCGAGGTGGTGTCCATCACCCTTCGCAAGATGCGGGCCTTGTGGAAATGAAAGCGTCTCATGGCCCACCGACCCGCCTCCACCGGCCGCCTCGACCCCCACCCGAGGCCCTGTGCGTCGCGCTGGATACCCCGGACATCGAGGAGGCGCGGCGCCTGGTCGCGGTCCTCACCCCGCGCGTGGGATGGTTCAAGGTCGGGCTGACCCTGTTCGCGCGCCACGGGCGGGAGGCCGTGGAGGTCGTGCGGTCCTCGGGGAGGTCCCTGTTCCTGGACCTGAAGTTCCACGACATCCCGGCCCAGGTCGCGGGGGCCGTGGCCTCGGCCCGGGACCTGCGCGCGGGAATCGTCACGGTCCACTCGTCGGGTGGCAGGGCCATGATCGAGGCGGCGGTAGGCCAGCGAGGTCCCGGGATGCGGGTGGTGGCCGTCACGGTGCCGACATCGCTCGATGGTGCCGAATTCGCACGGATTTGGCCCGGCGAGGAGCCGTCCACCGTGGTGGCGCGACTGACGGACATGGCCATCGAGTCCGGGGCGGACGGGGTGGTCCTGTCCGCGCGAGAGGTGGCCGCGGCGCGCGAGCGTGTCCCGGCCGGGTTCTTCCTGGTGGTTCCGGGACTGCGGGGTCCACCAGACGAGGCCGGGGACCAGGCGCGGACCGGGACCCCGGGGCAGGCATGGGCGGACGGCGCCGACCTCCTGGTGCTGGGTCGCGCGGTGATTCGAGCCGCCGACCCCGTCGCGGCCCTGGAACGTGTTCTCCAGGGCTCGTGAACCCGACATCGCCAGGCCCCGTGGGCGTGCGCGCAGGCGTGGGCACGGGCGAAGCGTGACTAGTCGCCCCGGGGCAAGGACCACGAACCGGGAATCTCGTGTGACCCGCAGGACTGCCAACCTGGTGACCGGCGCCCACGCAGTGGGGGAGATCCTGCGTTCGGCCCCCGGCTCCGTGATCGAGGTGTTCGTGGAGTCCCCGGGGACCCGCGAGGCCCGCGGGCTCGCGAACCTCGCCCGGACCCGGGGGATCGAGGTCCGGGTATTGCCGGCCGCGGCCTTCCGCAACCTGGTCCCAGGGAGGGCCTTCCAGGGGGTCGCGGCGCGCGTGGCGCCGTACCGCTACGCGGACGAGTTGGACATCCTCCGCGCGGTCTTAGCCAACCCGCCAGGCCTCGGCCTGGCCCTGGATTCGGTGCAGGACCCGCAGAACCTCGGGTCCATCCTGCGCACGAGCGCCTTCTTCGGGGTGCGCGGCGTGATCCTCCCGAGGGACCGGGCAGTCCCGGTCACACCGGCCGTGGTGCGGATTTCGGCCGGTGCCGCGGCCCGGGTCCCGGTCGCCCAGGTCACCAACCTGGCCCGGACCCTGCGGGCGTGGCGCGAGGCGGGGGTCCGGGTGATAGGGTGTCTGGCGCACGGAGGACAGGACCTGGTTGACGTCCAGCGGGGCGAACCCACGCTCCTTGTCCTCGGGTCGGAGCACGAGGGCCTCCGCCGCCTCGTGCGGGAGTCCTGCGACCTCCTCGTGACCGTCCCGTCCCTCGGCGGCTTCGAATCGCTCAATGTCGGGGTCGCGGCCGGGATCCTGATCCACGCGCTAACCCGGGGGGAGGCAGCCTGATGACCCCGGACCTCGCGGACCTCCCACGGCTCCTCCACGTCCCCGAGGGCGAGGACGACCTCCACGACCACCCGTTCTACCGGATGGCCGCGTTTGACGGCGCCTCGGTCCGGGCCCCTCAACCCGACGAACTCCAGCCGCTCCCGCCCGGCAGCGACGTCTTCGTCCTCCCCGGACGCCGGGCCGTGGGACTGAACCCGGAGACGGGCGGCCCCGAGATCTTTGGGGGCGGCCTCGCGGTCGCGGCCTTCGCAGCCCCCGGGTACCTGCGCCTGTGCCACCCGGCCACGGCCCCGATGGAGGGCGCGGAGCCGCTCCCGCTCTTCGCCTACGCCCCGGTGGGATATGCCCGGGGACGCCTGTGGACAACCACCGTGCGGGTGGACCGCTCGCGGCGCCAGGACCCACGCCGGTTCGATTTGCGCGAGATCGGGCGCCGGGCGAGCGCCCTGGTGCGTTCCCGCCCCCGCAACCGGCTCATCGCGCACCTGCGGCACTGCGCGATGACCTACGGGTGCCGAGCGGCCCAGAACTTCTTCCTCGGCCGCGAGGAGTGCCCACTCCCGACCTCGCAGACCTGCAACGCAACGTGCGCGGGGTGCCTGTCGCACCAGCCCCCGGGTGGGGTCCCGGCCTCGCACGAGCGCATCGCCTTCACGCCGACCCCGGAGGAGGTCGCGGAGGTCGCGCTGATCCACATCGGGCGCGTGGCGCGTCCCGTGGTCTCGTTCGGCCAGGGGTGCGAGGGCGAGCCCCTGACCGTGGCCGAGGTCCTGGTGGAAGCGGTCCGCGAGGTCCGGCGCCGCACGGATCGGGGCACAATTCATTTGAACACAAATGGAAGCCGCCCCGACGCGGTCACGGCCCTGTGCGAGGCAGGGCTCGACTCAATCCGGCTGTCGGTCAACTCGTTCCGGCCCGCCCTGTACGACGCCTACTTCCGGCCCCGGGGCTTCACCCTGGAGGACGTGATCGCCTCGGGCCGCGTGGTCCACGAGTCCGGGGGCTTCGTCAGCGTGAACCTCCTGGTCTTCCCCGGCGTGACCGACCTTCCCGACGACATCGAGGCCACGGTCTCGGCGCTTCGCCGCATGGGCGCGGACCTGGTCCAGATGCGCAATCTGAACATGGACCCGGACCTGTACCTGCGGGCCATGGGTGGCCCTGGCACGGGCTTGGTAGCCCACGGGCTAGCACAAACGAACGAGACGCGCCCCGTGGGCCTGATCGAGACGATGCGCCGCCTGCGCGACGCCGTCCCGGGCCTGCGCTTCGGCTACTTCAACCCGCCGGTCCGGACCCTGGTCCGCCGGAGGCGGGCGGGCCGCTCCCGGATTCATTCACCCGGCATGCGGGGGCGGCCATCACCAGAATCGCCAGGATTGCAGACGTCATCTTGACCTTCACGCGCGTAGGGAATGGACACAAGACGTTTTCCGGCCTACCATCTGGCCATGTCGTCTCGGAAACCGGCCCCTGTCCACGTGCTCTCGGAACCACAGCGGAGTGGGTTCGTCGAGAAGATACGCCAGGCGCTGGCTTACGAACCCGCCGTGCGTACCGCATTCCTGTATGGTTCGTTCGCGCGGGGCGAGCCTTTCCGCGATGTGGACATCGGGCTGGAAATGGCGGAACCGTTCGGCCTGCTCGACGTCGCGGCCGTCTCCGACCGCCTGTGGGAGGCGACCGGCAGACCCACGTTCGATCTGGACGTGGTGCCCCTGAACGATGCGCCCCCGGCCTTTCGCGTCGAGGTCGAGGCCAAGGGCATTCTGCTGGTCGAGGCCGAGTCCGATGCCGCCCTCGAGTTCGCCGTCCGCGCGCGCGCCGAGTGGTTGGACCTCCAGGAAAGCCGCCGGATTGCGGCCCTGGATACGGGAGATTGAGAGGTGAGCAGGTCCAGGGACTCCCGCCGGCACGCCGGCCGAGTGGCCATCGCGGACCTGGACCGCTACCGGCAGACGGTGTCGCTTGACCGTTTCCTTGCCGACCGCGACACGCAGCGGATGGTCCTGCACGCGTTGCTCGTGGCGATACAGGCTTGTGTGGACGAAGCCCTCGCCGAGTGCAGGCTGCGCGGCCTGGAGCCCGACACCTATCGCGCGGCATTCGAGCAACTCGGACAGGCCGGCGCGCTCCCCGCTGAATGGGTGCCCGACCTGATGAGATGGGCGTCGTTGCGCAACATCATTGCCCATTTCTACCCAGTCGTGGACATGACCCGCGTGCACCAGAGCTTGTCCGAGGTCGCGATACTGGGTCGGTTCCTGGACTTCTTCGAGCCAGGGACCTCGTGAATCCGATTCCCTCCCCCCCATCCCCTCCCGTCGGTCAGGCGGCCAGAGTAGGTGACGAAGGAGGAGACCTGGGCCCATCCCGGTGTCCCGGTCGCGAGCACCACTGGCACGATGAGAAGATGCTTCTTCATGGCGACCTCCCCCGAGGGTTGGTTGGTTGTCCGTGACGATGAACACGTAGTGGGCCTTCTTTTCCTCCACAATGTCCGTCGCGATCTCCTTCTGCGCGAACATCGCGTCGCCGGTGACCACAACACCCTCCATGGGCGATGGGCCGAGCAGAGGCATCACGGTCTTGATCTCGTTCGTCTTGCTCGCGACCTGCTCCTGCGCCACGACGGTCCTCAGCGTGGTCTCGCTGGGAGCCTGGCCCCAGGGGCACCCCAGATGGTGCAGAATCTCGGGGTCCTATTCAGGTCCCGGTGGCCGAGCGCCTCGCCGTGGGACCCCTCCACCACGATCTCCCGGCCCCTCACTGTCCGCTGCGCTTCCACGACCACGCGCATGCCACGGATGAACTCCCGAGACCAGTCCCCGCCGACTTCTCCTGTCTGCAGGCCCGGCCCAGAAACTGGCGCACCTGGGCCTCGGGGCAAAGGGCGTAGGCGGATCGGAAGTCCTCGACCGCCAGTTCGTACCGCCGGTCGTCCATGCGCGCGAGTCCTTGTTTGACGAGGGCCACGGCCTTGACGCGGTCCTCGGGCGGGCACTCATGGGCCGATGCAACGCAGTACGCACCCGCGACGCCGGTGAGACACCAGAGGACGAAGCCAGTGGTGCGACCCGGTCACCCGTTCCGTGGGACCATCGCGGGACCATTCATGACGACCTCGATTGTCCGCAAGCGCTCGACGGATGATACCCTCGGTCTTCCGTCAGGAAACTGAAATCAATTCGGAAGGTTGCACGAGTGGAACGCGAGGCGTCGGCGAAGCCAACTCGCGCCTCCAGGGAAGCCGCGGTCACATCAGGCTGACCGGGTCCACGTCCAGGAGGATGCGCACGGTCCCGTGGCCGGGGCCCACCGTGCGCGAGAGGCGCCAGAGGATGCGGTTCAGGACGGCGCGGGAGCGGCTCTTGAGGAGGACCTGGACGCGCGTGCGGCCCCGCAGGCGCTCGATCGAGGCCGTGGCCGGGCCCAGGAAGACGATGTCCCGTCCGGCCTCGCCCTCCAGCGTGCGGAAGTGGTCCAGGTAGTCGCGGACCCGGTCGGCCACGTCGCGCGCCTCGCGGGAGTCCGGGGACGAGACCTCGACGGTCGCGAGGTGCGCGTGCGGCGGGTACCCGCGCTCGCGGCGGATGCGGTCCTCGATGACCGCGAATCCCACGTAGTCGTGATTCGCCGCGAAGCGCAGCGAATACTGGGCTGGGTTGAAGGTCTGGATCACGACGAGTCCGGGCCGGTCCCCCCGGCCGGCCCGACCTGCGACCTGGGTCAGCAATTGGAACGTCCGTTCCGAGGCCCGGAAGTCCGGAAAGGCGAGCGACTGGTCCGCGAGAAGGACCCCGACCAGGGTAACGCTGGGGAAGTCATGGCCCTTGGCCACGATCTGGGTCCCGACCAGGACGTTGACCTCGCCGGACCGGAACCGCGAGAGGATGCGGTCCAGCCCCCGGCCCGTGGCCGTGTCCGAGTCCAGGCGCTCGCACCGGGCCCCGGGCACCAGGCCCTTGACCTCGTCCTCGAGTCGTTCGGTCCCGAAGCCCACCGCAGCGCACTCCGACGAACCGCACGCCGGGCAGCGCTCGGGCACCGGGGCCGAGTGGTCACAGTAGTGGCAATTCAACCGCTCGGGCCGCGCATGGTGGGTCAGCGTGATGCTGCAATTCGGGCACTGGATCGCCTGGCCGCACGTCCCGCAGACCACGAACCGTCCGAACCCCCGGCGGTTGAGGAACAGGATCGCGGACTCGCCGCGACCCACGGTCTCGCGCAGGGCGTCGAGGAGTGTCGCCGAGAAGACGCGGCCCGACCCGATCGGGGCCTCGTAGCGGAGGTCCACGAACCGCACCTCCGGCAGGGGCCGTTTCTCCACCCGCTCCGGCATCGAGAGATAGACGGCCTTGCCAGCGTGGGTGTTCTCGAAGGACTCCAGCGAGGGCGTCGCGGACCCGAGGACCACCGGGCACCCCGCATAACTTGCCCGGACCACGGCCAGGTCCCGGGCGTTGTACCGCAGGTGCTCCTGCTGCTTGTACGAGGCGTCGTGCTCCTCGTCCACCACGATGAGCCCCAGGTATTGCACGGGGGCAAACACGGCCGAGCGCGCCCCCACCACGAGGGGGATGCGCCCCTGGAGCGCCCCCTCCCATACCGCGGCCCGCCGGGCCTCGGGCAAGGCGCTGTGGAGCACGGCCACCTCCGCGCCAAAGCGTTCCTCGAACCGCCGCCGCAACTCGACCGTCAGGGCGATCTCGGGGACGAGGACCAGGGCCCCGAGGCCCCGCGCCCGGACCTCCTCGATCGCCCGCAGATAGACCTCAGTCTTGCCGGACCCCGTGACCCCGTGCAGCAAGAACGACGTGAACCCCTTCCCGAGCGCCCCCACGATGCGCTGGAGCGCTGCGGCCTGGTGCCTCGTCAGGGCGTGGCGGGACCCCGCGGCCTCCGCCGGTGCGCCCCGGGACCTCGCGGGCACGCCGGGCACGCTCGCGTCTTCCTCGACGACCAGGATCCCTTGTCGCAGGTACCGGCGGATCGCCTCGGACGTACCGGGGACGATGCGACCGGCCTCCGCCACGTCCAGGCCCCCGGCCTGCTCGATGGCGGCCAGGAGCGACCGCACCCGCTCGGACCGCGGGGGGCGGTCAGGCGGCCGCGCCAGGCGCAACCGGCGGGAGGGCTTCGGGACCCGGCGCGAGAACAGACCCGGCATCGCGGTCCTCGCCGCGACCCCGAGCGGGGCTACGTAGTACGACGACATGAACACCACGAGCCTCGACAGGTCGTCGGGCCACGGGGGCCGTGTGCGGACCACGTCCTCGATGTCCTGGAGGTCCGGATCGGACGGCCTGGGCTCGCGCACGTCTGCCACGAGCCCCTGGACCCCCGGGCGGCCCCGGACCGGGCACATCACCTGCACCCCGCGCCGGACCGCGCCGCGCAGGGCCTCGGGGATGCGGTAGGAATACGTGCGTGCCAGGGGCAGCAGGAGCACCACGTCCGCGACGGTCGCGGTGGGCCCCGTCCCGGCAGGGGCTCCAGGACCGTCGGACGGTGGTTCAACCATCGCTCGATACATCCCGGATGTACGGGTTTGGCTTGTACAGGGCGTGAGTCAGGATGCACACCGACGCGCCCGGCGCCACCTCGACCTCGACCTCGAACCGCGCCACCCGCCTTGGGACCCCGGTGACCGTGTCTCCATCGCGAAAGACGAACAGGATCCTCTCGTCGGCGCGGACCCAGTCCAGGGCGATCTCCTCGGTCGGCCGGAACCGCTCCGCAAGGTCCGTGGTCGCCCCGAGGCCCAGACGGGCCACCTCGGCGTGGCGGCCCACCCTCACGAGGACATCCGCCGCGAGCGCGGCCTGGCAGTAGAACTTGATGTCGTGCTTCTTCAGGGTCACCGCCTCGGACGCGCCCTCGGGGACCAGGGTCACGTCGTAGCGACCGACCTCGGTCACGACCCCACCCACAACCCCCCGGCCAAAGACCCCGAAGGCTACCGGGTCGCCGCCGACCATGGCCCGGAGCCCTTCGGACTTGAAGGAGGCCCGCTGCGACGACCAAAGGTCCTGGAGAACCCTGGCCTTCGCGAGCGGCAGCCGCCCGCGCGCGACCTGGCCCGCGAGCCCCCGGTCCAGCCCCTCCCGCACGAGGCGCTCCCGCCGCTCCCGGGCCAGCATCTCGTGGAGCACGTCGTTCAGCGTCTTGCGACCCTTGGCGACCAGCACTGCCTGCTCGATCGGGATCCCCGAGCGGGCCGCGATCTGCTCGGCCCTGGCCCGCTCCTCCCGGGTCACGGTCATCGGCGAGGGCCTTCCCCGCGGGGGTCTTTGCGACGACTGGCGGGGCGCGCGATCCGGGGAATGGGCGTGCACCATGGTTCGTGTGGGTCGCTTCCCTGCTCCCGGCGGGGACCTGTCTGTCCTGGGACCTTCTGGAACCATGTCTAGCCTCCTCCCGCCCGGCCACCGCTCCGATCTCGAAAATACCCCAGCGTGGAGGTTCCTGTAAATCAGATTTCCGGCGGCGAGTCCGGAGACGAGGCGAGGGACGAGACAACGATCTGGGCGAGGGCGGACGCGAAGGCCCGGGAGTCGTTGAGCGAGCGGGCCCGGACGACCTCGCGGATCCCCAGGGCCCGCGCCTCCTCTCGATACAAAAGGTCCATCTCGAACAGGGTCTCAAGGTGATCGGAGACGAACGAGATTGGCACCAGGACCACGGCCGAGACGCCCTCCCGGGCGGCTTGCTCCAGGGCCTCGCGCGTGCTCGGGCCAAGCCAGCGGACCGGCCCGACCCGGCTCTGATAGCACACGGTGAAGCCGGGCATTTGGCCCCCCACGCGCGCGACCACGGCCCGCACGGTCGCGGCCACGCGGTCGGGGTATGGGTCCCCGCGCGAGACGTACCGGACGGGCAGCCCGTGGGCCGAGAACAGGACCCGCGCGTTCGAGCGCCCCTCCTCCGACAGGCCGTCGAGCGCCTCGCGGACCGTGTCAGCCACGGCCCGCGCATAGGCAGGATGATCGGCGTAGTCCCTCACCGGCCGCAGGCGCATCCCGGGCGCGACCTTCTCGAGGACCCGGCCCGCCTCGCGCAAGGCGGAGCCGGTCGTCGTCTCGGAGAACTGGGGATACAGGGGGAGGAGCACCAGCCGCGCGATCCCCATGCCGCGGGCACGGCCGATGGCCTCGCGGATCGTCGGGGATGCGTAGCGCTGCCCGAGGAGCACCGGCATGGGGCGTCCCGCCGCGTTCAGGGCCTCCTCCAGGCGCGCGGCCTGGGCCAGCGAGATGCGCGTGATCGGGGACCCCCCGCCGATGGCCTCGTACTGGCGGCGCACGCGGCGGGCGCGCATCCAGGACACGAGGAAGGCTAGCGGGATCCGAAATGCGCCGGGGAGGGCGACGACCGCGCGGTCGGACAGCATCCGGCGCAGGAACGGCCGCACGTCCGCGAGGGTAGCCGGCCCCCCCATCTGCAAGAGGAGGACGCCGGTGTCCGGGGTCGGGTGCAGGCCGGCCATCGCGGGCTGTCCGCTCACGTGCCGGTCTCCGTGCCGGATCGCACTCCCCGCCGGTGGACCTCCTCGACCAGGGTTTCCACCCCCGAGACGGGGGTGTCGCGATGCACGCCGTGGCCGAGGTTGAAGACATGCCCCCTCGCCGTGCGACCGGCCTCGACCAGGGACGCCACGCGCCCGCGGAGGTCTTCCAAAGGCGCGAACAGGGCCATCGGGTCCAGGTTTCCCTGCACGGACGCCCGCCCCCCGATGCGCCGGATCGCCTCGCCCAGGTCCACCCGGAAGTCGAGCCCGAGGCAGTCCGCCCCGCTTTGGACCAGGTCCTCGAGGACCCCGGCCGCCCCGTTGACGAAGTAGATTACGGGGACGCCCGGACGGCGGACGCGCTCGATCACCGAGCGAGCCGCGGGCAGCGCGAACCGCCGGAAGTCGTCCGGGGCCAACGCCCCGGCCCAGGTATCGAACAGCTGGACCGCGTCGGCCCCCGCGTCCACCTGGGCGCAGAGGTACGGCGCGACCGCGTCCGCGATCCGGGCCAGGAGTCCCGAGAACCCCTCCGGGTCCCGGAGCATCCAGGTCTTCGCGTGGAAGAAGTCGCGGGACCCGCCTCCCTCGACGAGGTACGTCGCGAGCGTGAACGGCGCGCCCGCGAACCCGATGAGGGCTCGGGCAGGGTCAAGGGCCTCGCGCACCCGGGCGATCCCCTCCATCAAAAACCCCGTGTCGCGGCGCGGGTCTGGCAGGCGCAGGTTCCGCGCCTCTTCCGGGGACCGCACGGGGCAGGGCAGCCTCGGCTCGGGCACGAACTCCACGGGGACGCCCATGGCCTCGACCGGGATCAGGATGTCCGAGAAGATGATCGCGGCGTCGAGGTCGAACCGCCGGAGGGGCTGGAGCGTGGCCTCGACCACCAGGTCCGGGTCCTTGCACATCTCCAGGAACGACGCCTTCTCGCGCAGGGCGCGGTACTCGGGGAGGTACCGTCCGGCCTGGCGCATCAGCCAGACCGGCGTCGTATCCACCGGGCGCCCCAGGCAGGCGTCCACGAAGCGCACGTCCCTCCTTCGCCGTCCCCCCCCACGGGGAGCCACGGGGCCGCGATGACACCGCCTTGACTTTTAGCCGATTGTCCGCCATACAACAAGGGGCTCTACCTGGAGGCGGCCGTTGGCCAAGGTGAACCGCGCCAAGGTGATCGCTGCGGCTCACAAGTACCTGGCCAAGGGCGACCTGAAGAAGGCGGTCCGCGAGTACGAGAAGGTCCTGCGCGAGGACCCCTCCGACATTCGCACGAAACTGAAGGTGGCGGACCTGCTGTTCCGGCTCGGGGAGCGCGAGCGCGCCACCGCCGCCTTCAAGGAGGTGGCCGAGTTCTATGCCTCCCAGGGGTTCTTGCTGAAGGCGGTCGCGGTCTTCAAGCAGGTCCAGAAACTGAAGCCCCACGACATCGAGGTCCACCTCGCCCTGGCCGGGCTGTACCAGCAGATCGGCCTGATCAACGACGCGATCGTCCAGTACCGCGAGGCCATCGCCCTCCAGGAGCAGGCGGGCCTGACCCTGGACCGGCTCAAGACCGCCCAGAAGATGCTCGAACTCGACCCGGACAACGCGAGGCTGCGCGTCACGCTCGGGGAGGAGTTCTCGCGCGAGGGGATGATCGAGGAGGCGGTCCACGAGTTCCGGACCGCCGCTGAAGTTTTGAAGCGTAACAATCAGACAGATGAATACATCCTCGTTGCGGAGCGGCTCCTGTACCACCAGCCCGATGACTTCGACATGAGCCGCGACCTCGCCGCGCTGTACATCGGGCAGCACGACGCGTTGAAGGCCCTGAGCCGGCTCCAGGTCTGCTACCGTGCCAGGCCGAACGACCCGGATGTCCTGGACCTCCTGGCCCAGGTCTTCGAGTTCACAGGGCAGCCCCAGAAGGCGGTGGCGGTCCTGAAGGCCCTGGCCCGCGTCTATGACCGCACCGGCCTGATCCGCGAGCGCGATGAGGTCCACCGGAGGGTGCTGAAACTGCAACCCGGGGACGACTCCGCGCGCCGGGCGCTTCATTTCCTCCCGGAATCGCCCGTCGAGACCGGCTCCGAGATCGAGTTCGAGTTTTCCCCCGCGACGGCCCGCGAGGAGGTCCTGGTCGCGGAGGACGCAGAGATCGAGATCGAGGAGATCGGGGAGGACACGAGCCCGGAGGTCCAGTTGCCTGCGGCTGCGTTTCCCGCGACCACCGACGAGTCCGAGGGACCCTCCGGGGCCGAGGAACCCTCCCAGCCGGCCGCCATCGAGGGGGTCGAGGCCGAGCGGACCCTCGTGGATCGCTCGCTCGCGGAATCGTTCGACCTGGAACCCACCCCGTCTCCCATCGGCGTGGACCTGACCCTGATCCCCCCCGAATACCAGGACGACATCCAGAACCTCGAGTTCCTGATTGACGTGGACCTCCGGGACGATGCGCGCGAACTCCTCGACGACATCCGGAAGCGCGCGGGTGAACTCCCGATCCTGGCCCGTTACGAGGCGCTGCTTCGCGGTTGACGATGCGGATCGTGGGGGGAGAGCACGGGGGGCGGCGAATCCGGGCCCCCAGGGGGCGCGGAGTCCGTCCGACGCTGGACCGCGTGCGCGAGGCGATCTTCGACGTGCTGCAAGACCGCGTCCGCGGCGCCCGCATCCTGGACCTGTTTGCGGGGTCCGGCGCCCTGGGTCTCGAGGCCCTGTCGAGGGGGGCGTCCCACGCGACCTTCTGTGACGTGGCGGCCCGCCCGGCTCAGGCCGTTCGTGACAACGCACGCCGACTGGGGTTTTCGCCGTCCGCGGCCCGGGTCCTGCACCTGCCTGCCCTCCAGGCCGTCCGGCGGCTGGCCGGAGAGGGGGATTCCTTCGACGTGGTGTTCGTGGACCCGCCGTACGAGTCCCCGCTGTACGACGAGACGCTCCTGGCCCTGGCGATCGAGGGGCTCGTGGTCCCGGGGGGCGTGGTCGTGGTCGAGCACGGCCGCCGGGTCGAGGTCTCCGCGGTGTTCGGGGACCTGCACGCGGTCCGCCGGCGGCGGTACGGCGAGACGTGCGTGACGTACTTCGAGAGGCGGACGCCCGGATCCACCCGGCAGGAGGACCTGTGACCATCGCCATCTACCCCGGTTCCTTCGACCCCGTGACGAACGGGCACATCAACCTGATCGAGCGAGCCGCGCGGGTCTTCGATTCCGTCGTGGTCGCGGTGGCCATGAACTCCCAGAAGCAAGGGCTGTTCGCGGTCGAGGAACGCATGGCCCTGCTGCGCGCCGTGACCGACGGGGTCGCCGGGGTCGAGGTGGATTCCTTCGACGGGCTCCTAGTGGACTACGTGCGCCGCCGGGGCGCCCGCGTCGTGATCCGGGGGCTGCGGGCCGTGTCGGACTTCGAGTACGAGTTCCAGATGGCCCACATGAACCGCAAACTGTACCCGGAACTCGAGACCGTGTTCATGGTCACGGGCGCGGACGAGTTCTACATCTCGTCGCAACTGGTCAAGGAGGTCGCTCGCCTGGGCGGGTGCGTGGACGGCCTGGTCCCCCCCGCGGTGCGCGACGCCCTGTCCGCGAAGTTCCGACGCGGTCGGGGACCGTGAAGGTCACATCTTCCCCGTGATCATCAGACCGATCCCCAGGATGTCGGCCCCTTCCGACTTGAACCGCCGCCCGGGGTCGTCCACCGCGGAGTTATACACGGGGTTGTACTCGTTGACCCCCGCCGGGATCGGCGGCGTGGCCGTCGGGCTGCCCGGGTTGTACATGACCCCGCCCTTCCCGTCGAGGTCCTTGCCCACGATGGCCCGGGTCAAATAGTGGGCCGTCTCGCGGGAATACGTGAACCGGAAACCCACCGACACGTACTCGATGGGCTGGACATCGAAGCCGAGCCACACCGAATACGTCCCGTACGCCTCCACGTCCGTGATTCCATCCATGAACTGCGGACTCGACCCCTGCACCCAGTTCTGGGCCGTGCGGTTGTACTGGGTCGCGCCCAGGGCCCCCTTCTCCTTCGTGGGGTCGGGGCACTGACCCGCCGAGTTGCACGACGACGATGCAAATGCCTCGAAGAGGTCGGTGTACCCGCGGCCCCGGAACGTATAGACCGCAGACCCGCCCAGGTCGATCGTGGCGTAGCGGACCCGCTTGCCGTCCTCGCGGGTCACCTCCCACGGGACGAACTCCAGGCCGAACCGGAGCCCGATCTCCTGCCCCGGCCAGACCAACCCCTGGGCCGCCCCGTAGTCCTGGAAGAGGGTCGAGGACGACGGGACGCGCAAGGACCCGTGGAAGCCAAAATACGGCTCCAGGAACAGGATCCGGCGGCTCGCCCCGGTCTCGAACTTCAGTTCGTGCCACCCGTTCCCGACGCCGCCGCTGCCGCCCCGGCGGACCTTGCCGGACGGGATGGTCCACTGGAGCGACACGACCCAGGACGGGTAGTAGGGGTCGCGCCACTGCTGGAACGGCGCGTACCGCAGGCCCACGGCCATGTCCCCGAATCCAGACCGTGCCGGTCCGATATTCGGCATGGTGAAGAGTGGTGGCTCCACGCTCCCGGGGTCCGGGTCGAGTCGGTCCGCGCTGCCGGCGAAGGTCAACTCCGTCTGGTCGTGCAGGACGAAGGGGAAGATGAGGAAGAGTTCGAGGTCCCGGTACAGCCCCACCCGGGTGTTGATCGAGAGCCGGTGCGTGGACCGGCGTGTGTTCAGGATGTCCGCTCGCCGGATCCGCTCCCCATCGAGATACTCCCGCCCAATTCGTGCCTTTCGAAGTTCCCATTCCCACGACGGGACCAGCCAGCCGTCGAACGCGTCGCCTTCATCGAAGGAGGAAAGCACGGTCGTGAGGCCCGCCGCGAAGGCGGTTCCCCTCGCCGTGGCGAGGATCGCGACCAGGACTGCGATTCGATGACGCATCGTCACCCCCGGCAACCCCATGCCCGCGAGGACGGCTCGATTATCCCGACAATCGCCGCCAGTGTCAAAACCGGATCTCACCATTCAGATGGATCGCGAGAGGACTTCCCCACCCCCGGTCACGGCGACGACCTGTCCCTCGGGGAGCGCCGCGTATCCCGCCGGCGCCTCGGACGAACCCGTCAGCAGGAACACGGACACCCGGACATCCGGGTGGTCCACGCGCCGAGGGTCATGGTCGCGGGTGCGGACCGGGTCGGAACACAGCGAGCACGATTCGATCCCCACGCCGTGACGCATCCAGGCCGAGACCCCGCGGGCCGCGGCCACGAGGTGCTCCCCGTTCGTCACGCACGCGGCCAGGAGCGGAGCCGCCTCTCTCGGACCGACCTCGGCCACCTTCGGGAACAACTGGAACGTGGACCGGAGCGCGTCCACCAATGTGTCCGGTCGCACGGACCGCGTGTCGAGGCGACCCATGTCGTGAAGGTAGGACAGGAACAGGTGGAACATCAGTTCGCCGGGGACCTGGCTCTTGATGTCGCGGGCAAGGTACTCGGGAAGGTTGAACAGAACCCGGTCCGCGAAATCCTTGCGATGGACGTTCCCGACGGCCCACACGCCCAGGTAGTTCCGGAAGCGGTGGGGCGGGGTCCCCTCCAGCCGGAACTGCACGGACGGGGAATCGTCCACCCCCACCAGCACGTGGTTCCCCACGGCAGGCCCGATCAGCGCCAGGAGTCCCAGGTCCTGCCCAATGGGCCGCCGCGTGAGGAGGACCTCGTCGCCACTGTAGTAGCCCACCCCCAGGCGGTGGCGCCCGGAGCCGATCGAGGCCCGCAGATGGGGCTCCGCCAGGGCCACCGCGCACTTCAGGTGTCTGGAATCGCTCGCGAAGATGCCGCAGAACCGCACCATGTCGCCTCACCCTCGAACGCGCTCGTCGCACCCCGGTCGCCGGGTCTCTCGCTCCGGGACCGAGCCCACAAAGGGTACGCAGCCGGGCGTCCGCGCGCAAGATGTCGGACCGGGTCGCGGCGTTCCGGGCCGACTCAAAGGTCACAGGGTGGTCAGGGCCAGTTTTCCGTAGTACGTGGCCACGACGAGAAAGCAGACCGCGAACACGGCCTCGACGCGCTCCATCCAGGCCCCCTGGCGGGGCAGGCGTCCGAGCGCTGCCGTGGAGATGCCGAGGACGAAGAAGAGCGCGCCCATCCCGAGCGCGAAGACGAGCATCAGGGCGAACCCGAGGGCGAGGTCCCCCGTGGTCCCGACCATGGCCAGGACCCCGACCACGACCGGGCCCGCGCAGGGGGCCGCTACCAGGCCGGCCGCCGCCCCGACAAGCGCGACTCCGGCAAGCCCCCCGCGCCTGGACGCGAGCCGCGCCTTCCACCCCGAGGGGAGGTCCAGCGTGAAGAACCCCGCGTACGAGGCCGCGAGCGCGATGAACAACGCCGCGATCCCCGCCGTGACCGACGGGTGCTGCATCCACGATCCGAACCCGCGGCCGAAGGCGGCTGACGCCACGCCCAGCGTGGCGTACATGGTGGCGAGCCCCCCGACGAAGACCGACGACCGGACGACCCGATCCCGCAGGCCCGGGGCCGGTCCCGCACGGTCCGGATTGCGGGCCCCCACGACTGCGAGCGTGATCGGGATCATGGGATAGACGCACGGGGTCAGGCTCACCCCGAGGCCGGCCAGGAACACGAGCACCAGGGCCCACGCGAGCCCGCGCTCCCCCAGCCACGCCTCGACCGGGGTCAGGGGTCGGTCCCGGAACACGCGGGCCGCCTCGACCCGGCGCACGAATTGCGAGGGAGGCTCGTAGTCGGTCAGGGTCACGCCGGGGTTGAGGCGGCCGTCCGGCAGGAAGAACCCGACCCACGGGAGCGACCCGACCCGGATCCCGAGGCGGCGCAGGCGCTCGTCCGCCTCATCGAAGCGCGTCATGTCCACGCGGACCGCGACGAAGTCCCGCAGGACGGCCTGGACGGAGGGGTCTCGAAACGTGCGGCGGTCCAGGTCCTGGCACGCCGCGCACCACTGCGCCGTGGCGTCCAGGATCGCGGGCTTCCCGTGGTCGCGGGCCTCGGCCAGGGCGGCCTCGACATCGGTCCGCCAGGCGACGCCGTCCGCGGACTCCCGGGGGGCGAGGCTCACGATGCCAACAACAAACGATACCCCCACCGACACCAGGACGAGGGCCGCGGCCCGGCGTACCCGTTCCCGCACGGTCTCGACCCCCGTCCAAAACGCCCCGAGCCCCACCCCGAGCGCGACCAGGAGCCCACCCACGGGAATGTCAATCACGACTGCCCCCAACCCGACCGGGCGCAATCGTGGGGATTCGGGGAGGAAAGGTCAAGACGATTCCGGCACGTACCTTCACCACCATCGAGCGACGACTTCCCGTCGCCATCTGCGTCGAACGACGAGGATGCTCGTGCCCGCGATTCCCTGACGGCGGTGGGGCGTGGATAGCGGCGAGTCAATACGGCTGCGGCACCGGGGCGGGTTGCCAGGGCTGGGGGTCGCCGTGGCTGCGGTCCCCGGCCTGCGGGGCCGGAAAACACACGGACGCGTGTCCCGCGAAGGCGGGCACACATGGAACCGGGGAGGCTGGGACCGGGGTCCCGGCGTGTTCCGGGGTCCCGGCGGGTTGCACCGGGTCCTCGTAGGTCCCCCAGCTGGTCGCCCCTTCCCCGATCCCCGCGCCGACCTCGCCCTCGAGGGACGCGCGCTCGCTCGCGGGGGACGAGGTCGTTCCCCCCTCCTCGGGCGCGACCCCGAACTCGCAGGCGGACATCGCCAGCAACACGACACCCCCGCCGACGACACGCAATCCGGACGGTTTCATGGTGCCCCCTTCGCCGTTCCGGCCTTCAGGTCGTACTCCTTGACCATCTGCGACAGCCTCGGCCTCTTGACCCCCAGGAGCCGGGCCGCGGCCGCGATGTTCCCCCCGGTCTGTGCCAGGGCCTCGCGGATCAGGGCCGCCTCGACCTCCCGCAGGGCCTCGTCCATCGTCTGCCGGCGTCCAAAGACGGCATCGAAGGCGTCCGGGGCCGTCGCGGTCGCGGGCCTCGCCCCCCGCCCGAGCCCCGGGGCCACGCGGACCAGGACCTCCGGGGTCAGGGAGGAGCCTTCCATCAGCAGGCACGCCGAACGGATAACGTTGCGCAGTTCGCGGACGTTGCCAGGCCAGGGATGGTTTTTCAACAGCGCGAGGGCCTCGCCCGTGACCGAGACGGAGCGGCCGGCCTCGCGCCCCGCCTCCCGTGCAAACTCCGCCACGAGCATCGGGATGTCCTCGACCCGGTCCCGCAGCGGCGGCACCCGGACCACCACCCCGCTGATCCGGTGATAGAGGTCCTCCCGGAATCGCCCGGCCTTCATCAGGGCGTTCAGGTCCCGGTTCGTGGCGAAAACGAGCCGCACGTCCACGTGCACGGTCTCGACCCCGCCCACCCTCTGGAACGAGTGGTCCTCCAGGACCCGCAGGAGCGCGTTCTGCAGGCGCTCGCTCACGTCCCCGATCTCGTCCAGGAACAGGGTGCCCCCGTGCGCGGCCTCGAACCGCCCGATCTTGCGCGCATGGGCGTCCGTGAACGCCCCCTTCTCGTGCCCGAACAACTCGGACAGCAGCAGCGTGTCCGTGAAGGCGGCCGCGTTGACCCGCACGAACGGCCCGGCCGACCGCGAGGACAGGCGGTGCAGGGCCTCCGCGAACAACTCCTTGCCGGTCCCCGATTCCCCCACGAGCAGCACCGGGACCGCGACGTTGCGCACGCGCTCGATCGTCACGAGGACCCGTTCCAGGGCCTCGGACTCGCCCACGATGTGTGGGACGAGGTGACGCAGCCGAAAACGCGCCGGCAGTGATTCGACCTCGCGGGCCCGGGCGGGCGACTCGGCATGGCCCTCCTCCCCCGCCCCGACAGCCTCCTCCGGGCCCCGACCCGTTCTGGTCCCCTGGCGTTCCTGCGTCCCCACCCGTTTTTCGAACGACCTGCGGTATTCCTGCGGGACCTGCGCCGCCACCTCGTCAAGAAGCGCCTGGGCCTCGTCGTGGAGTTCCCGGGCCGCCTCGTCGTCCCCGAGGTCCCCTAGAGCATTCGCCAGCGCGGCCGTGGCCATGGCCAGGGGTTCCCGCTGGCCGCTCGCCTCGAGGACCTCCCGCGCGCGCGTCAAGGGTGCCAGGGCCTCGGCAGGTCCCTCCTCGACCCGCGCTGCCCGGCCCACCACGAGCCACGCCCGCCCGGTGGACTCGTCCTGGGGGTCGCGCCCTCGCTCGATGACCTGCAGGGCCTCCTGCCTCGCCTCGGCGACCTGCCCCGCCTCGAACAGGGCCTCGGCCAGGCGCGCGCGGCAGAACTCCGCGTCCTCCATGAGGCCACGGGCCTCGAAGCGCCGGCCAACGGCATCCAGCCGCTCGACCGCCCGCGCCGCCGATCCCCGAGCCAGGGCCGCCTCGCCCCGGGTCCTCTCGCAGAGGTCCTCGATCGCGGCCAGGCCCGCCTCGCGCGCGATCGCCTCGGCCTGGTCCAGCAGGGCCGCGGCCCGATCCCACTCCCCGAAGGTCACCAGCAGGTCCGCGAGCGTGTGCAGGGCCCCGGCCAGGTTGGCTTTCCGCCCGATCCTCGCGAACCGGCCCGCGGCCTCCGACGCGAACTGCCAGGCGGCCCGGTACCTCCCGAGGTGCTCCAGGGCCACGGCCAGGTTGTGGCGCGTCACCGCGGCCCCGAACACGAGTCCCGCCTCGTCGGCCCGGATCACCGCGTCCTGCAACAGTCCGGCCGCGCGAGCGTATTCCCGGCGCCGCAGGGCCACGAGCGCCAGGTTGTGCGCGGCCCTCACCGCCTCCGGGTCGTCCGGCGGGACCTCTCCGGCCGCCCGCTCGAAGGCCTGTCGCGCCGAACCGTGGCGTCCGGCCCGGAACGCGACCTTGCCGGCCACGTTCCACGCCCGCGCCCGCTCGGCCGGTGCCTTGGCGAGCCGCACCGCCTCCGCGGCCCATCGCGCGGCCTCGTCCAGGTCGGTCCGGGCCAGGGCGACCTCGGCCCGCACGTCCGCGACTCGGGGGCTCACCCCCCCCGCGATTGCGAGGGCCTCCGCCCGCGCCGCGAGGTCCTGCGCGTCCCCGACCCGGGCCCGCGCCAGGGCCACGTGCGCCATCTCGACCACCACGTCCTCGGGCAGCGCGTCCGCGGGAAGCGCCCGCACCTCGTCCAGGGCCTCGTCGGCCCGGCCCACGGCCACGAGGCACCACAGGCGTGTCCTCGTGTCCTCCGGGCCTCGGCTGAGGGCCGCCTCGTACGCCCCGGCCGCGATCAGGTCGGGGATGGATGGTTCCTCGCTCCCCGTGCAGTCCGTGGACACCAAAGACGCCGGGTCCCCACAGCCGGTGACGCGGCCCCACCACAGGTCCAGCGCGGCCTCGGACGCGGCCCGGACATCCCGCGCCTCGATGGGCCGGACGCGCAGCACCTCGATGCCGTCGTCCAGGCCCGCCCCCTCGCCACCCGGTCCGACGGGAACGGCCGCCACCACCACGGCCCGACCCGCGCGCGAAATCCCCAGGGCCCGCCACAGGGTCTCGCGTGGCGACAGGTGGGCCAGGAAAGCCCGGAGGTCCGGCTGCCGGGTGAGGTCCGCGTCCAGGACCAGGAGCCCGGGTCCGCACGCCTCCTCGTCCGTGGCGAGGTCGCCTTCCAGGGCCGCACGCCACCGCTCGAAGCAACGCTCCCGGGCATCCAGGGCGTCTGCCAGTGACACCCGGGATGGGGGCGCCGCCCTGTCCGGCCACCCCAGGCTGGCGGCGACCTCCTGGATGGTCGCGGGCGCAAACGGGCGCGATGACTCGATGAGACGGACCGGACGGCCCGCCTTCCTCACGACGTGACGATGGAACGCGCGCAGGAAGCCGCGAGGGTCCTGGTCGCCGGGCACGGCGAGCACGACCGCCTGTCGCCCCTTGGCGCACGCGAGCGCACACGCCCTGAGCACGCGCCGGAACTCGTCCGTCCGGGCCTCGTGGATCCCCTCGAGCATCCCCGAACCTCCGGCGCCAACCGTAGGGGAAGTCACGGGGCGGTGTCAAGTCGGGCTCGCGGCAAGCGATCCGCGACGGGACCGTCCTTCCACGTGCTCGGGATCGTGGACGTGGACGTACACGAACAAGACCAGGCGGTCCCAGGTCGTCCACGGCCACGTCCACGTGCGCTTGCACGCGGACGCGTCAGAAATCCGCCAGTCGGTCATCCACGGGGCCCTCGTCTGGCAAGGGCACGGTCTCCGTGGGCTCCGTGCCGGCGAGGTGGGGGATCGGAATCCCGCCCTCCCGCGCCAGGAGCCCGGTCGCGGGGTCCACGGGAACCACGACCACGCCGTCCGGGACCCGAACCAGGTCGTCCACCACCGGCCGGTCCGCGGTCGCGGCGCGCACGAAGTCGAGCCACGGGGGCAAGGCGGTGTCCGCGCCATGGACCCTCCCGGCCACGTGGCTTCGCCCCAAAAACCGCTCCCGCACATCCTGTCCGACCCACATCACGGCCGCAAGTTCATGAGTCCACCCGGCGAACCAGACATCGAAGGGCAACGTCCCGGTCTTCCCGCACACGGGGCGCCCGAGCCTGCGCGCCCTCGACGCGGTCCCGGCCTCTGCGACCCTGCGGAGGTTCGACGCCACGAGGTAGGCGACCTCCCTCGTGACGGTCCGCCGGGCTGCGTCGGGACCCGAGGCCACCTCGCGGGCCAGGGCGTCCAGGATCGGCGTCATCGGGTCTCGCGCCGATCGCCGGTCCTCGATCAGTCGCCCTTGCCCGTCGCGCACGGCCTTCACAAGCGTCAGGTTGGGGCGCACCCCGCCCGCCGCAAAGGTCGCCATCATGCTCGCGATCTCCCGCGGGGTGGCATCCACGCCCAGGGCCTCGGCCGGAAACCCTTGGAACCGGCTGTCCAGGCCGAGGCCTCGGGCCCACTCGTTCAACCCCTCGGCCCCCGCGCGGTCCAGGACCATCCGGAAAACCCGCAGGGAAACCGTGTTCTCGGACCGGGTCAGGGCCTCGAACAAGGTCATGTCCGGTGCCCCCTTCTCCCCCGTGGGCGCCCACGTTCCGTCGCGAAAAGGGGCCCCGCTGACCACCGTGGATGGGGGGATGGCGAGGTCGTACGCCTTCGAGTAATAGACCGGTTTGACAACGCTCCCCGTCTGCCGGAGAGACCGCGTGCGGTCCACCTGGGACAAATCGAAGTCCGTGGTCCCGGCCACGGCGAGGAGTGCCCCAGACCGAGGCTCGACCACCACGAGCGCGGCCTGCGGCCCCGGAAACTGCGCCAGCTCGAACCTCGGCCCCTCCCCCTCCCCGCCCGGTCCCTCCTCCCGGCCTCCCGCACGGTCCGCGGGCTTCCCCGCGGCCCGAGTCACCAGGATGACGTCCCCGGGCCTGAAGACCGCCGTCGCATCCTTGACCCGGCCGTCCAGCGAGACCCGCGCGACCTCCTTGCGATCCCCCGACACGGGGTCCAGGACCGGGAACTCCGTGTACGGAGCAGCCCACCGCATCCCGTCAAGTGGCAGAAAGCCGCCCGTGTCCGGACCGATGGCCAGGCGCGCGCCCTCGCGCGAGACCGCGCGCACCAGGGCCATCAGGAGGGGCCCCCGGGGACAGTCGGGCCACCACCCCCGCGTCGCGAGCCACTCGCGGTTCCGGACGAGGAATTCTTGCTGTCGCTCCGGGGCCAGGTGGGCCAGCGGCCCGCGATACCCTTGCCGCCGGGCCACGGCCGCCGCCGCCTCGAACACGGCGTCCTGGGCGAGCCGCTGCAACCCGAGGTCCACCGTGGTCTCCGCGACCAGGCCACCCTCGCTCCGCAAGGGATTGGCCTCGATCCCCATCCGCGGCCTCAGGGTCTCGATCACCTCCATCGCCGGGAGGGGCGCCCGGTCCCCGAAGTTGTCCCGCCGGCCCACGGTCCGGATGGGCTCGCTCCGCGCCTCCGCCTCCTCCTTCGCCGTGATGAAACCCGCCTCCACCATGCGGCGCAGGACCCGGTCCCTCCGCGCCCGCGTGCCCTCGGGGTCCGCGACGGGGTTCAGGCGGCTCGGGGCCTGGGGCAGCCCCGCGATGACCGCAGCCTCGGACAGGGTCAGTTCCGAGACGTCCTTCCCGAAGTACCCCCGGGCCGCGGCCTGCACGCCGTAGGTCCCCTCGCCCAGGTAGATGAGGTTCAGGTACAGGAGCAGGATCTGGTCCTTCGTGTAGATGTCCTCGATGCGGCGGGCGAGGATCGCTTCGCGGACCTTGCGGGCCAGCGTCCTTTCATGGCCGAGGAGGAGGCTTCGCGCCAGTTGCTGGGTGAGGGTGCTCGCCCCCTCGCGCACGCGACCGGCACGGACGTTCGCGATCACCGCCCGCGCGATCCCCAGGAGGTCGAGTCCCGAATGCTCGAAGAAGCGGGCGTCCTCCGAGGCCAGGAACGCGTGCACCAGCCGATCCGGGATCCGGTCTCGCGGGAGCAGGTAGCGGCGCTCCTCGAACACCTCGGCCAGGACCTGCCCATGCGCGGCCCGGACCGTACTGACCGTCCCGAACCGGATCGCCTCGAACGGCGGGATGGCCGGGAGGTCCCTCGCGAACCTCGCGTACAGAAACAGGGCGGCCTCACACGCAGCCACGGCCCCCCAGACGACGAGAAACGTCGCGATCCGGAAGAAAACCGCGAGGGGGCTGCGACCGCGCGGGTTCGAGATCGGGAGGCCGGCACTCATCGAGGGGTACGATACCACGGGGTCGGGCCCGCCGGCCCGGCGTCACCGCGCATGGAACCACGAGCGGCGAACCTGAGCCTTCCTCGACCAGGCAGGTCAAGCGTGCGAGCGCAGCGTCTAGCCCCTCCGGCGAACCGCGGCAGGTTCGCCGGAAGAACGCGAGCACTCGGGGCGCCACCTCCTGCCCGCAGTCCTGAGGGTCCAGGTCCACGACACCGAAGCGAAAAACCCGGCCGCTCGCGACCTCGAACACCCCCAGCGCCCCGCCACCTCGAGGTCGAAAGCCCGATAGCGAGACGCATGGAGACACGCGCCCGCGAGCCTTCGCGCAGGCGAACCGCATCTGGGACGAACTGGCGCGGCGAGGGTTCATCCTCGAGGACCCGGAGTACGGGACCCTGCGTGGTAAGGAATCGAGCAGCACGTCAGGCGCTTTGACGCCTCTCGCTGGCCGGGGTAGAATCTTGCCCGTGGACATCCGCAAGGGAAAGTACATCCTCCCGAACCTGTTCACGCTCGCGAGCGTGTTCTTCGGGGTACTGGCGGTCCTCTCGTGCTTCGAGGGAACCGACGCGGGCTTTCGCCGGGCGGCGATTGCGATCCTGGTCGCCGTGTTCGCGGACTCCCTGGACGGGCGGGTCGCCCGGATGACCCGCACCGCGACGAGGTTCGGGATCCAGCTGGACTCACTCGCCGACGTGGTCTCGTTCGGGATGGCCCTGGCTGTGCTCGCGCACGCCTTCATCCTGCGGGACCTGGAGACGTGGGACGGGATGTTCGCGGCCACGCTGGCGTTCGTGTTCGTGGCGTGTGGCGCGTTGCGCCTGGCCCGGTTCAACGTCATGGCGCTGGACTCGCGCAAGCCTGCCTCGTCGTTCACTGGCCTGCCGATCCCGGCTGCGGCCGGGTTCCTCGCCCTCCTCGTGTGGGTGGCCGTGGACCTGGAGGTATCGCCTGCGGGGCGGCTTGCCGCCGTCGCGGTGGCCATGCCCGCGCTGTCGCTCGCCATGGTCAGCACCCTGCGCTATCCCAGCTTCAAGCAGGTCCGGTGGGACCTGTGGAACCGCCTCGCGGTCACCGTCACCGTCGCCGTGGTCATCTGGGTCGCGGTCACGACCCGGGCGAGCGGCGTGCTCCTTCTCGTCGCGCTCGCCTACGTGGCGAGCGGACCGGCCGCGTTCCTGGTCCGGCTGGCCCACGGCCCTCGTCACGGCCGGGAGCGCGAGGCCGAATCGCCCGAACGGGACTGACCCAAATGGCATCTGTTCGGCCCGTGGTCGTCCTCCTGCTCGCCTTGCAGTCCTGTGCCGAGAACGCCCGTCCCCGCGACGACCTGGGCCCGTTCCACGCGGGGACGGATGCGTCCCCCGCTCGGGAGGGACTCCGATACCCCGCGGTGGACGGGTTCGTCGCGGAGGTGGCCGGTCCGTATGTGATCCTCGCCGGGCTGACGCGGCTGATGACCCCAACCGAGCCCGACCTCGGGGAACCCCTGCCGCGCGTGACGATCACCGTTCGCGACATGACCCAGGCGCCCCTGGCCGCGACCGAGTCCGACGACCAGGGCGCGTTCATCCTGGCAGTCCCCGTCCCGGAAGGAGGGACGGATGGATATGTGGAACTCGTCAAGGAGGGCCTGCCGACCGTCCGTCAGTTTGACCGGAGGCTCGACGAACACTGGACCACGATGCGTCTTCGAATGCTGGACGCGAGCCTGTACTCGATCCCGCGGCATCTCCTCGGTCAGGACGACCGGATGGGCTACATCCAGGGGTCGGTCTATGACCGCGACACCGAGGTCCCCCTGGCCGGCGTGCGCGTCCAGGCGTCCGCGGGCACGGTGGCGTATCTGTCAGACGGGATCCCTATCCCCAGGACCGATATCGCCCAGACGCAGTCCCAGGGCGTCTTCTTCGTCGCGAACTGCCCGCCCGGTCCCGTGACTCTGACCCTCTTCGCGGGCGCCGAGGCAGTCGCGACCCGCACCGTCCTGACCTGGCCCCACTCGGTCCTGACCCAGGTGGGGGTCCCCCTCCCCCACTGAGGATCCATCCGCGGGCCCCATCACTTCATCAACGACTCGTAGTACGCGCGAACCAGGTCTTCCGTCCCCGGCGCGGGTCGTTCGCCCTGGTATCGCCTGACCTCGTCTCGCAGTTCGTCCGTTGGCGGACGGGGCTCGGGGACCGGGAGCGAGATGCGTTCGTCCTCGCCGGCCCTGGCCCGCCCGCGCAGGTTCTCGAACGGCCCGCGATCCAGCGCGCGCTTCAACCTCAGGAGGTCCTGGACCGCCTGCCTCTGGTGGACCTCGGCGGCCCAAGGTCGGGCCTCGGCGAGCCGGGCCGCGGCCTCGCTCATGTTCCGGCGGGCCGACCCCGCCATCCCGACCAGTTCGCTGGTCCAGGCCCCCGTGCCGGGACCCAGAGGTTCCACCGCCCTGTCCAGCGCCGAGATCACGCGATTCTGCCTGTCGAGGATGTCCGTCACGTCGGCCCGCATGGCCGGGGTCGGCGGTGCCTCTGCCCTCGACTTCCAGGCCGCAAGCGTGCGGGTCACCTCCCGCAAGGACCGCGCGGCCAGACCCAGGTTCCTGGCGGTCCTCGCCAGCACCGCGGCCGCCTCCGGCCGCTCCTCCGCGAGCCAATCCGCCTGGTCGCCCATCTCGGAGGCCATGCGCGTCATCCGCTCGACGAGGTCTTGGGCCTGCGCCAGCGCCGAGGCAAGGTCAGGTGCGCCGATCAGGTCCGAGACGGCCGTCAGGTCTTCGCGTGCCCTCGCGACCTCCGCGGCCTCGCGGGGGTCGAGCCGCTCCAGCGAAACCCGTTCGAGCCTCCGCCGCGCATCGCTGACCCGCTGCTGGAGGTCCCGCCGATCGGGCATCGCGCCCGAGGCCGCCAGTTCGGCCCGGTTCTTCCACTCGAACGCCATCTGGGCGGTCCGATCGTGTACCTCGCGCTGGGCCTCGATCACGTCCTTGACGGCGACAGCGACCTCGGGGGACACGACGATCTCCCCGAAAACGACTCGCTCGACGCTGGACAGGGACGCCCGGTACACGCGCTGGACCTTCTGCACGGCATCGAGGCACCGCCCGAGCGCCTCGACCAGCCGCGGCCGGTCCACGTCGGACGACAGGAGGTCCAAAGCGGCCGCCACCGCATCGCGGGCCTTTGTACCGGCCTCGGCCCTCCGATAGGATGCGACTCGACCCGTCGAGGCGAGGTCCCCTCGCCGCAGGTCTCTCTGTTCGAGCCCGTAGAGGACTGCCAGGGTCTCGCGCACCCGCGACAGGGATTCCCGCAGGCCCCGGACCCACCGCGGGTCGGGTCGTCCCGGAGGCGCACGCCACTGCCCCGCCTCGCGGTCGAGTTCGGCCAGCCGAAAGGACAGGAACGAGGCCCATTCGCGTCGGACCGCGGACTGCAGGTCCAGGGTCGCCGACTCGAGCGCACGGACGTCCTCTGCCGAGGGGGCCCTCGGCTTTGCGCCCGCCGAGACCGCCGCAAGCGCCTTCCTGGCTCGATCCAGGACGCCGGCCCATTCGACCCCGGTCTCGACCTCGGTCGGCGCCGGCTTCCGGGACCGGGTCGGCGGGGCGTGGGGGAAGCCGGCGGGATGGTCGCCCGAGCGCAGTCCCCCGAACTCGCCTTCCACGGCGGGACTATGGGGATCAGAGGTCGCGCCGGGGCCCACGTCGGCCAGGGTGCGCGCCATCTCGCCGACCAGGTCGCCCGCCTCCTCGATCTCGGCGAGGCGCCGGATCAGGCCCGTGTCCAGGATGAACCGGACCCGGGCGCTAGGCCCGGCGTCCCGCGCCCCTCGGGACAGCCAGTCCACGGCCTCGATCTCGAGGTCGGCCCGGCCCGCGAACTCGGTGGGATCGCCCGGCCACGCAAAGGGGAAGTCGCCCCTGACCCGGTGCTCCCCCGGGGCCGGCGTCTTGAGCGAGACCCGCACGGGGGGTCTGGCCGGGGCAAAGGGGAACCGGACGACCGCCTCCACCCGAGCCACACCGATGCGTGACTCCACCGTGTACGAGATCGTCGCGGTCCCGTCGGGCCTGACCAGGACCGGCCCCTGGGGATCGACGACGACGGCCGGAGGTTCTGCCTCGATCCGGACGATCCTCCGCCCGGTCTTCTCGCGGACCCGCGTGCCTGCGGTCGTGACCACGTGGAGGAACCAGGTCCCGTCCCGCACCTCGGGAAGGACGAAAGAAAACCGTTCCTCGGCCAGGATCGTGAGCGGGACCTCAATCGTCTCGGCCCCGGCGATCACGACGGCGCTGCCGCGTCGAACCGGCCTTGTCAGGTTCCCGGTGACCTCCACCCCGATTCCGGCGGGCGCCACGATATCGGCCGCCCCGCCCGCGGCCACTCGTGTCGAGGAGCCGTCCGGGTGGGCGATGATCCAGAACGTCTGGACATCATAGACGAGGAGGTCCGCGTCCTCCTCGGGAAGGGCCATCCACGAGGGGATGACGCCGCCCTCGATGCCGGTGAGGCGGCGAACGCCGCGCGCGACGTCACCGGGCCTCGCGACCGTGACCGCGATCAGGACCGCGACCACCACCGCGGTGGCGGCGATGAACCGTCGGGTCCGCGCGAGGTCCGCCGGAGGTCTGGGCGGCAGGCGTTCGAGCCTCGCGATGGCCCGGGCGGCCTCGGCGACGAGCAGGGCCGTCGAGAAAGGCGGCGGCCCCTCCGGCCGATTGACGGCGGGACGCAGTCGGATCACCGTCTCGAGGCCGGGACCCACCTCCGGATACGCCAGGCGCAACCGCAGGACCACACCCACCGGGTCCCGAAAGAGCCAAAACGCCTGGAGAGCCGCGTGTGCGACCGACCCCAGAACCACCGCCCCCCCGAGGACGACCACGACGACCCGGACGGCATTCGCATCGGAAAACCCCGCGCACAGGCCGACGCCGGCCCCGGCCACAATCACGATGAGGAGCGAGCCCAATGCGAACGTCTCGACCAGTTCCACCTGGAGGAGGGACCACCGGAAATCCCTCAGGAGGCGGTCGAGGCGAGCGAACGTTTCCATGAGGGGAAGTCTAGGACAATTCGACGATCAGTCCGCAATCCACTCGTCAGAAGTACTTCGCCACGAACACCGTCACGGACAGGATCCCACCGACGTCGTCCCGGTTCCTGACCAGATACCGATACTCCGCGGCGACCCCGATCCCGAACGGCCGGTATCGGCGGTACTCGAGCGCCACGCCCCCCATCAGCCCGAGGTCCGGCTTCACGTCGCCCCCCGTCACCGACCCCACGTACCCGACCCCGACCCGGATCTCCGGAACGAACGTCAAAGCATCCACCAGGTACGCGACCCCGACCGTGGCCGTCACCAGACCGAAGCGCCGGGCCGGGTTCAGGAAGCCCGTGGTCCCCACCGACCCCTGGAGGTTCCAGTCGTCCGCGAGCCCGTACCGATATCCGACAAGGGCCGCCAGCCCGTCCGAGGCCGTGCCGGGTTTCCAGGACAGGCGGTGGTATCCGAGTCCCGCGACGACCGAGTGCTCGCCGGTCGAGGCGGACGCCCCGGTCGCGGAGCCGAGACACGCGAGCGCGAGCGCGACCCCGGCCCACCTGCGCAGTGCACCCTCCACGCGTCACCCCGTCCCCAGTCCACCGTCAGGTTCCGCAACTCGATCAATGCCCATGGAATCTCCTTCTCCCGTTTTCACCACGTTGGGGTCGCGAGCCCTGCGCGCGGCTTGCCCGAAAGCGCTTCGAAGAAACGAATTCCGTCAAACTACCGAGATCGTGACGGCGAATCGAGGCCCGTATGCCCGAACCCGCCCGCCCCGCGGTCCGTGCCCGGGAGGTCGGGGACCTCGACCGCCTCCGCGCGGACCAAGGAGGCCGGGACCAGTTGCGCGATCCGGTCCCCGCGACGGACCACAAACGGGTCCGCGCCCAGGTTGACGAGGAGGACCTTGACCTCGCCCCGGTAGTCCGAGTCGATCGTCCCGGGCGCGTTCAGCACGGTGACGCCGTGCTTCACGGCGAGCCCACTCCGCGGGCGCACCTGGACCTCCATCCCCGGCGGGACTGCGACCGCAAACCCGGTCGGGATGAGGGCGCGACCCAGGGGCGGGATCACCACCTCCCCCTCGACGGCTGCGGCCACATCCAGGCCCGATGCCCCTTGCGTCGCGCGCGAGGGGAGCGGGAGGTCGCCCGCGTCCGGGCGGACTCGAGCGAAACGGAGTCTCACCGGGTGAGGCATGGGTCGCCCCAGGGCAAGGTTCGAGGTACGAGGCTCAGGGGTTCGGACAGCCTCATTGCAAGACCGCATCCAGTGCGCGTCACCGCCCCCATGGGGACGCGAGCGCCGCTCGCGTGTGTCACGAACCGCCTCCCAATTCCCATGCCCGGTCCTCACCCGTCATCCCGTCACCTGATCATCGTCTCCGAGTGCGCGTCACCGCCCCCGTGGGGACGCGAGCGCCGCTCGCGTATGTCACGAACCGCCTCCCAATTCCCATGCCCGGTCCTCACCGGTCATCCCATCGTCTGATCATCGTCTCCGATGGACCGGACGGTCGTGGTTGTCCGCGTCCGGGTCGTCCGGGGCCGGGGCACGGTCCTCCATGGCCTCGCGGCGGGACAGGCGGATCTTTCCGGACTTGTCGATGTTGATGCACTTGACGAGGATCTCGTCGCCTTCCCGCACCACGTCCTCGACGCGCCGGACGCGGTGGTCAGCCAGTTCGCTGATGTGCACCAGGCCCTCGACTCCGGGAAGGATGCGGACAAACGCCCCGAACTCGGTGACCTTGACGACCTGCCCCAGGTAGGTGCGACCGACCTCGGCGTCGTCGGTCAGGTTCCGGATCATGGCGATGGCCTTGCGGGCCACGTCCTCGTCGGAGGCCGCGACGTGCACCGTGCCGTCGTCCTCAACCTCGACCGAGGCCCCGGACTGAGCCTGGACCCCGCGGATGTTGCGCCCCCCGGGACCGATGAGGTCGCGGATCCGGTCCGGGTTGATCCGGAGGGTGAAGATGCGAGGGGCGTGGGGCGAGAGGACCTCGCGCGGGCGGTCCAGTGTCTCCCTCATCTTCGACAGGACGAGGAGCCGGGCCTGGCGGGCCTGCTCGAGTGCCGCCGTGAACGTCGCCTCGTCGAGGCCGCTGCACTTGATGTCCATCTGGACCGCGGTCACGCCCTGCTCGGTCCCCACGATCTTGAAGTCCATGTCGCCCGAGTGGTCCTCATCGCCGAGGATATCGGTCAGGACCGCCACGCGGGCGCCCTCCTTGACGAGGCCCATCGCGATGCCGCCGACGTGGCACCGGATGGGCACCCCCGCGTCCATCAGGGCCAGAGACGACCCGCAGACCGTCGCCATCGAAGACGACCCGTTCGATTCCAGGACCTCCGAGACCACCCGGAGGGTGTAAGGGAAGTCGTTGCCCTTGGGGGGCAGGACCGCGCTGACGCCCCGGGCCGCGAGGTTCCCGTGCCCGATGTCACGGCGGCTCGGGCCGCGCATCGGCTTGATCTCGCCGACGCTGAACGGCGGGAAGTTGTAGTGCAACATGAACGAGCGGTACACGTCGCCCGTCAGCAGGTCCATGCGCTGCTCGTCCGCCGTGGTCCCGAGGGTGGCCGACACGATGACCTGGGTCTCACCCCGCGTGAACAGGGCGGAGCCGTGCGTGCGCGGCAGGACCCCGACCTCGCACGAGATCGGGCGAACGTCGGTGAGTCCCCGCCCATCCACGCGCCGGCCCTCGTCCAGGATCAGGCGGCGTAGGCGCTCCTTCTCGAGGGATTCGAGGACATCGCGGACCTCTTCGGCGCGGCCCTCGAACTCCGCTGACAGGGCCGCCTCGGTCTCGGCGAAGACCTCGGCCACGGCGCCACGACGGGCCATCTTCCCGGGCTCGGTCATGGCCCGGCACAATCGGTCCCACGCCACGTCGCGGACGCGCGCGACCAGGGCCTCGTCCGGGACGTGGGCCGGGACCTCGCGCTTCCTGCGCCCGACCGCCGCGGCCATCCGTCGTTGCACGTCCAGGATGGGCTGCGCTACCTGCTCGGCGAAGACGAGGGCCCCCACGAGGACCTTCTCGGGGACCTCCTTGGCCTCGCCCTCGACCATGGCGAGGCCGTCCGGTCCCACGGCCACCGCGAGGTCGAGTTCGCAGCGCTCCCGCTCCTCGTAGGTGGGGTTGACGACGTAGCGGCCGTCCAGGTACCCGACCCTGAGCCCGGCCACCGGCCCCTTCCATGGGGCGTCCGAGAACATCAGGGCCGCGCTGGCCCCGATCATCCCGGGGATCCCCGGGTCGTTCTCCTTGTCCGCCGACAGGACCATCGCGACGACCTGGGTCTCGAACCGATACCCCTTGGGAAACAGGGGTCGGATCGGCCGGTCAATCAGGCGGCCGTTCAGCGTCTCGACCTCGGTGGGCCGGCCCTCGCGCTTGAAGTAGCCGCCCGGGATGCGCCCGGCCGAGTACGTCCGCTCCATGTAGTCCACGGTCAGGGGCAGGAAGTCCACCCCCGCTCTCGGCGCCCCGGCCACGACGGTCACGAGGACCGTGGTCTCCCCCAGGGACACGAGGGCCGCTCCGCTGGCCTGCCTGGCCATCCTCCCCGTCTCGATGGTCAGGGTCTTTCCGTGGAACTCGATCGTCTCTCGCTGCATCATGATGGGGTTCACCTCCGGGTGTCTCGGGACGCCGGGCTTCCGGCGCCGTCACGCCTGACGTGTTTCCTGGGTGGGACGGACCCGGGGCCGCCTGCTCCCTCGCCGGGAGCCGTCACTTGCGGATGCCCAGTTCGCCGATGAGCCGGAAATAGCGAGCCGTCTCCCGGTTCTTCAGGTATTCCAGGAGCCGCCTGCGCCGACCTACGAGCCGCAAGAGACCCCGCCGTGAGTGGTGGTCCGACTTGTGGGTCTTGAAGTGCTCGGTCAGGGTCCGGATGCGTTCGGTCAGGAGGGCCACCTGCACCTCGGGGGAGCCCGTGTCGCCTTCGCGCGCCCGGAATCTCTCGATGATCTCTTGCTTTTGCCCGGTCGTCAGGGACATCCAGTCCTCCACCTCGTCCTTTCAAAGCGGGCAGAAGCCTACCGAAGGGAAGCAAATGGTGTCAAGCAGTTTTTGCAGCGGCCGGTCGGGGCGTCACACGCCGATCTGGCGCTCGATGTCCTTGATCGCGCGCTCCGTGGTCGGTTCGAGGGCGACGACCTTCTCGATGTGGGCCAGGGCCGCGAGCACGGTCGTGTGGCTGCGCCCCCCGAGGGCCTGCCCGATGGCCTGAAGAGAGGCGCCGGTGTGCTTGCGCAACAGGTACGCCGCGATCTGTCGCGGCAGCGACACGCCGCGATGGCGCCGGTCCGACTTGAGGTCCGACACGTGCAACTGGAAGTAGTCAGCCACCGTCCGGAGCACCAGGTCGCTCGTGAGGCGACCCCGCCGGTCCGTCACGATCCGGTCGGTCACCCGCACGGCCAGGTCGAGCGTCAGCGGGACCTTGCGAATCAGCGCATGGGCGGTCACGCGGTTCAGGGCGCCCTCGAGGTCGCGGACCGAGGACGGGAACCGGCTGGCCAGGTAGGCAACGACCTCCTCGGGCACGTCAATCCCCTCCCGCGCGGCCTTCCTCCGCAGGATTTCCATGCGGAGGTCCGGCTCCGGCGGGGCGATGTCCACGATCAGACCCCAGCCGAATCTCGACCGCAGGCGGTCTGAAAACTTCGGGATTGCGGACGGGAACTGGTCTCCGGTGAGGATGATCTGCTTCTGGCCGTTGTAGAGTTCGTTGAACGTGTGGAAGAACTCGTCCTGGGGGAAGTCCCGTCCGGACAGGTACTGCACGTCGTCCACGAGGAGCACGTCGCACTGGCCCCGGTAGCGGTGGCGGAGGACGTCCAGGCGGTCGTTCTTGTAGGCGGTCATCACCTCGTTGACGTACGTCTCCCCGGCCATGTACAGGATCCGCATCCCGGGGAAGCGACTCAGCACGGCGTGCCCCACGCTCTGGATCAGATGCGTCTTCCCCAGTCCCACCCCCCCGTAAATGAACAGGGGGTTGTAGGTCCGCGCCGGGTTCTCGGCGATCATCTCGCACGCGGAGTGGGCGACCTCGTTTGAGGGTCCCACGACGAAGGTCTCGAACGTGAACCACGGGACGAGACGCTCGCCCACGGCCGGGCCCGGCTCCGACTCGCGCGGACCGGTGCCCGGTCCCGGGTCGCCGGCCGCGGCTCTGTCCGCCGGCCGCGCGTGGCACACACGGAAGTGGACCCCCACGTGGCAGCGGGCGGTGTCCCAGATGGCGTCCTTGATCATGTCGAGGTAGTTGTCGCGGACCCACCGGGCGAAGAACTCATCGGGGACCTCGAGCGTCAAGGTCCCCTCCCGACCCTCCGCGAGCCGGATCGGACTCAACCACGTCTCGAACTGGACCGGGTCCAGCCTCGTCTTCAGCAAGTCGAGCGCCTGTTGCCACGTCTCGGTCATTCTCCGGCACCTTCCCAACGTCCACGACGGCCGCGTCTGGCGAAAAAGGCTTGGTGGCCTGACAGAAGCGATCTCTACATCGTCTTTGCACCGGTGACAAGGCGAAAAGTGAGGCGGCCCGCGATCGGTCTGTTGTATTCGGACGTTGCAACCGAGCCGTTTTCCGGGCCTGTGGCCATGGCCATACACGTAACCGCCCGTCCCGGCGTATTTCCACGGCATTTTGCAGTATGTTCAATGCCTTTCATGCCGCCGCCGGAACCCCCGGTCGTGAAAAGGAAACCCGGCAGGTCCTCGGGGGGAGAGACATCGTGCCCGGTCCTGGCTCCATCGCCTCGCGCTCCAGAGGTACAACCGCAACATCCCGGATCCGAGGCAGGCGGAATGGGGTAGGCATGGAGAGGTTCGCGAAGAGGCTGGCCGATGACGCGGGCCCCGCGGTGGCCCCCGTGGCCCGTGCTGGCCGCGGCCGGTACCTCGAAAACCGCACGACGTCGTGGGACCTGGCCGACTGCCTCCGGCGGGTGAATGTCCATGACGGATCGCCCGAACCCGAACGCTTCGACCTGGGTCCCGAGGAAGTGGGCCCCCTCCGGTCGGTCCTGGCCGCCCCGCGCGAGCGCGGACTCGGGGTGATCAACGGGCTGCGGGCCGCGCACGGCGGGAGGGACGTCCTCGACGAGGGGGCGAGGGTCGTGGGCCAGGTCCTGGTCTCGGGTCGGCTCGATCCCTGGGTTCCGCCACCGGGGGAACCCGCTTCAGGCCGATGCGGAACGTCGGGGCCTCGTCTTCATCCGCCGGGCCCGCCCACCCGCCTCCGCCGCCCTCCTGATGGCCCGTCCACTCCACCCCGCCGTCCGTCCCGGGACCCTCGCCCCCGCGGCCCGCGGTGGTGACGCCTCCGGCCGGGAGCGCCATCGTGCCGACGTCCTCGTCCTCGTCTCGTTGCATCACCGCGGTCTGGTGCGCGGCCGGCGCCCGCGTGGTCGCCGGGCGAACAAGGGGAGGTTGGCCGGGGCCGACGGACGCCGGGGTCGGAGGCGCGGGACGGGCGGCGCCGCTCGCGGCGGCCGGGAGCGAGAACCACACCTGGAGGCTCGGTTTCCCGAGGGCCACGATGTCCTGGGGCCCGACGGGAACCTCGCCGTTTCCGCCGTCCTCGAAGTGGTCCGTCCCCACCCGCCGCACGAACACGCCCTTTGCGGTCGGGAGGCACTGGATCCGGACCCCGGCGGAAGCGACGTGGAGGATCGCGTGGTGGCGCGAGACGAACGGGCTCGAGAGCACGATGTCGTTCGTCTCGTCCCGGCCGACCGCGTACCGCCCGGCGGCGAGCGGGACGTCCCCTGGGAGCCCGTGAAGCCCGTGAAGGGGGTGCAGGTAACGCAACGGAGGGCCGCGGCGCCCCGCCTCGCCCATTGTCGAGATGGCCCGGAGCCGCCGGGTCCGGAACCACCCGATGAAGAGCCAGGCCGCGAACCAGGCGACCACTGCTCCCGCGATCAGATAGAGGACCATCATCTTCGGGGCCTCGGGCGATTCACGCCAGTCATGGAAATCCTAGAGCGATATCGTGAAGGGGGTCAAGGCCCGTGGTGGCGCCCTGATCGTCTCTGTCCACAATCGGACCGGGGCCGACGAGAACCCGGACCCGAACTCGGCCGACTGTGATAGCATCCGATGCGCCAGGTCATTTGGGGACCCCGTGAAGACGATCAAGCGGTATCCGAACCGGAAACTCTACGACACCGAGACGAGCCGGTACATCACGCTCGAGGAGATCGCGGAACACCTGCGTGCCGGAGGCGAGGTCCGCGTGGTGGATAGCCGGACCGGCCGGGACATCACCTCCGTGACCCTGGCGCAGGTCCTCGTCGGCCAGGAGAAGCGCCAGAGGGGAGAGATCCCGTTCCAGCGACTTTTGGCCCTCCTCCAGACGGGCGGCGAGTACCTGCACCGCAAGATCGGGACGCCCGTGACCTCCCTCAAGGGCGAGGCCGAGCGAACGGTGCACCGGATCATGCGGGGCGAGGCCCCAGAGGAACTCCGCGATTTCATCATGGCCACCCACCGGGCCTACGACGACGTGCAGCGGCGAGTGGACGAGCGGCTCCAGGTGGTGCTGGCCACGGTCCGGAATCTGTCCCCGGTCCTGAAGGAGATCGCGCGGCTCAAGGACGAGGTGGCCGCGCTCCGGGCGCGTGTCGAGGCCCTGGAGAGGCGCGATTCGCGTGCCGAACACGAGCCACCGCGGTAACCCGATCCTGGTGGGGATCCCGAACGCGCCCCTTCTTGAACGTCTCCCGGGCAATCCTCGTTCTTGCTCAGCCTTCGTGGACGTGGATTTCGCCCACGCCCACGCCTACGAAAGCCCCACAGGGTGGATCGCCCGTGGAGAGCAAACCGCGATGTTCACAGGTGTCGCATGGATGCGCCTCTCAAGTCTTTCGGGAAATGAACATGCCCCGGCAATGTGTTCATTTTCTGGGTTGTCAAAGAGACCGAACGCCGTTGAAGGGGGCGTCGCACGCCCTCCCGAGACAAGACCGTTGCCTTGGCGCGGCCGGTCCTGGCGAGGTTGTGTGCTGGGGTGGCGCCTCGAAGGACGCGGGGAGGACCGTCCGCGCTCGATGTCGTGGACGTGAACGTGGACGTTGACGTGGACGTGGACGACCTGGAACCGCCCGGTCTTGTTCGGATACGTCCACGTCCACGATCACGTGCACGCGGAAGGTCACATCGCGGATCGCCCGTGGCGGGATCCGGGTTGACAAGCAGGCGCCGTCTCAGGGATAAGAAACCACGACCCGGAGGCAAGAGGGGCCGGACCGCGGCCTGGAGGTGACCGATGAGATGGCGGAACGTCCTGGTGTTGGTGACCGGGCTGACCGTTGCGGGCCTGCGGTGCGAGTCAGAGGAGGACTGCCTGCAAGACCCTCGCACGTGCGACGACGGGAACGCCTGCACGGACGACCTGTGCGACATGCAGACCGGCCAGTGCCGCCACACCGACAAGCGGTGCAACGACAACAACGCCTGCACGGTGGACTCCTGCGACCCCGCGGTCGGGTGCGTGGCCCCGGCCGTCGCGTGCGACCCCTCGAGGGGCGACAAGGACCCCTGCCGCAACCAGCCGGCGTGCAACAACGGCAATCCGTGCGCCGTGCGCTTCTTCTGCCAGGCAGGGGCGTGCGCGTTCGAGGCGGCCGCGGACGGGGTCGCCTGCCTGATCCAGGGGGATTACTGCCGGCCCGGGACGTGCGAGGACGGGACCTGCGTGATGGACCCGGCGTTCACCTGCGATGACGGCAACCCGTGCACCACGGACTCGTGCGACCCGGCGAAGGGGTGCATCCGCGGGTATCCGCTCGGACTCCCGTGCGACGACCAGGACCCCTGCACGACCGCAGACACCTGCGCGGAAGGACAGTGCTCGGGGACCCCCGTGGACTGCGACGACCAGGACGACACGACCGACGATGCATGCGACCCGCAGACCGGCCAGTGTACGCACGCCCCGGCCGCGGGGTGAACCCGTCCACTGCTTGCGCCGGCCATGGGACGGAATCGGGACCGGGGCGCGGTGATGGACGTCGCGTCAAGCGAGGGGTGGTGGACCCGCGCGGGTCACGCGCGCTCCTTGAAGTCCCGCCCGATCCATCCGCGCGCCAGGACGAGCATCACCGGCGAGGAGATCGCGATCAGCCCGTAAATCAACCACATCGTCTGCGTGTCCAGGGCCCCCTCGCGCGGGCAGAAGCGCTGGAGGAACCACCCCGCGTACAGGCTCGTGATCACCTTGGTCAGGAACCACGGGAACTGCGCCACGCCCATGTAGGCCCCGGTACGGCCCTTCGGCGCGATCTCGGCCGCGTACTGCAAGAAGCGCGGCTGCCACATCGCCTCGCCCACGGTCATCAGGACCAGGTAGCCGAGCAGGGTCCAGAAGGACGGCCCCAGGGCCAGCAGGAAGGTCGGGGCCGCCATGACCGTTGTGCCGAGGATCATCATGTCATAGACCCGCCGCCGGTGCGTGAGTGCAGTCACGATCGGGACCAGGACGAAGATCAGCAGGGGGTTGAAGTTCACCGCGACCTCGAACCGGTCCCCGAGCCACGTCCCCCGGTACGCCCGCTCCACGTACATGGGAAGGGTCAGCCAGTTGTGCGCGAAGAGGGTCTGGACCGGGATCAGGCAGAAGATGAAGAACGAAAACCGCGCGTCCGCCAGCGGGTGGTTGCGCAACCACCGGACGACCGAGAACGGCTCCTTGGGGCGACCCCCCTGATCGTCGTCCGTCCGCGTGACGTCGCGACCGGTCTCGGCCTTCACGCGCTCGATGGCGTCGCGCGCCACGCGCGGGGTCAGGATCGCCCCGGTCGCGACCAGGGAGATCACCGTGATGCCCGTGTAAATCCAGAAGGCGCCGGGGATGCCCAGCCCGAGGTACTCGTCGTCCCGGATCAGGAAGGCGAAAGTAGGCAGCCAGCCACCGAGGTTCATCAGGGCATACAGCATCGCGTAGCCCATGGCCGCGGTCTTCGGCGTCGTGAACTGGCGGACCGCCGCGTAGGCCGCGGGCTGGTACATCCCGTACCCGAGGACTACGAACAGGATGCCGGCCATGGTCACCCAGTACAGCGGCGACCACAGGCCCGCGCCGAGTCCCAGCGTCGTCCCGGACGACAGGAGGACCCGTCCTGCGATCATCAGCGTGAAGGCGAGGAGCAGTGCCCGGCGCACGCCGAAGCGGTCGGCGAGCCCCCCGAACAGGAACATCGCGAAGGTGATGCCCCAGGTCAGGACCCCGACCATGATGTCGGCCAGGTGGTCGTCCAGGCCGACGAAGTCCATGAAGTACATGGCGAGGTACCCGAGGATCCCGAAATAGACGAGCCCCTCCAGGAAATACGGGACGTTGACGCCCCACAAGGCGCGAGGGGCGTGCACAAGGTCCACGAAGGGCTGCGTGATCTCGCGCAAGGGGTTCCTTCGCCCGGTCTCCGGCGTGTCGTGGCTCATCTCGACCTTCGAGGAACGCTCGGGAAGACGGCCCACCTCCCCTCACGGATTCACGCACGGCCCCGAACCGAGCATCGCCACCCGGTAACGCCGGTCCGGCGGACCGCCCGTCACGCGGACCTCCCATGCCTGCTGGCCCACGACTGCGGCCCCGAACACGAGTGACCCCGGACCGACCCTCATCGCGACCCCGATCCGACCGTCCGCCTGCGCGCCCCAGCAGTCCGAGTCCCGGGGGTCCTGGCCCGGATCGCAGCGCGGCAGGTCCACGCCTTCCGGGGCGCGCCGGACCCCGAGGACTGCGGCCCCCGGGGCGGCCGGCGCCACGGTCAGGACCGTGCCGTCCACCAGGGTCATCTCGCCGGAATCCCCCGACCCCACGCGGACCTCGACCTCCCGCGCCTCGACCTCCCCGACGGACGGGCGGCCCGGAGCGGGCAAGACACCCCGCACGTCGTCCGGCAGCATCGGTACGATCCCCCCGGCCCGCAGGAAGACCGGAACCTCTTCGAGCGGCGCCTTCACGGTCACGGTGTCGCCCGCGAGCGTCGCGTCCTCCCATGCGTACCAGACGCCCGGCGGCAGGGAGACCGTCCGGCTCGTGGCCCCCTCCTCCACGACGGGCGCCACCAGGACCGACGGGCCCAGGAGGTACTCGTGGTGCGCGCGGGCCGCCCCTTCCCATTCCGGGAACTCGAGAACCGCGTGCCGCATGGCCGGAACCCCGGTCGCCACGGCCTCCGCGTGCAGGGCCTCGAGGTACGGGAGCAGCCGCAGGTGCAGGAGGGCGTACCGCCGGAAAAGGGCGATGGTGTCCGGGTCCGAGTCCCAGTTCCAGTTGTCGTCGTAGGTCAGGCCCCGATGGGTCCGCATCACCGGGCTCCACGCCCCGACCTCGGTCCAGCGGAAGTACAGTTCCTTCGACGATGGAGGGGCCACCACGCCGGTGTATCCCGCGATGTCGTGGCCATACGCGCTGACACCCGACAGCCCGAGGCTCGTCCCGTACGGGATCACGCTCGCGAGCCCGTCGAGCAAGTCGAAGGACGTCAACTGGTCCCCGGCCCAGACCACCCGGAGATATTCATTTGACCCAAGATATCCTGACCGCGAAAAGAATAGGGCGGATTCCGGGTCCGGTCGCTTCTCCATCAAGACCTCGTGGTTCAGGCGTGCCCAGTCCACGGGATAGAGGTTCGCGTACTCGACGCCGGTGCGGCCGTCGTGCAGGTGCATGTCGGGGGCGATCCACTCCGCGTAGTCCGCCATCCAGCCGTCCACTCCGCGGTCCCAGGCCCGACGCAGCCGGTCCGCCATCCAGTCCCGGGCCTCGGGGTTCGTCAGGTCCACCAGGGTCGCGGTCGAGGTGATCATCGCGAACCGGTAGGGACTCTCGTCTTCGCGGGTCGGGACGAACCCTCGGGCCACGGCCTCCTCGTATTCGGTCGTGCCCTCCTTCAGGAAGGTGTTGAAGTACGTCAGCACCCGCAACCCGAGCCCGTGCAGGGCCTCGGCCATGGCCGTCAGGTCGGGGTGGCCGTAGTCGTCAAAGTCCTGGTCCCACACCGCCGTGGCCGCGATGTCATTCGCCACAAGCGCCTGGGCGGCCTTCGCCACGTCGAGGGGCTCGCCCACGAACGCGACCCAGGGCCCGAAGGCCCAGCGCGGGACCGGGTTCGGGCGATGGAAGATCGCGGTGTACCGGCGCACGACATCCTTGGGTGTGGGGCCGGGCAGGACCAGCAGGCGCGCCTCGCACCCGCCGCCGGAGACGAGCTCGCAGGCCGCCTGGATTTCCAGGACCCCCGCGTCCTCGGAGCAGATCAGGAACCGGCTCCGTTGCCGAGAATCGAGCACCAGGCCGCGGGCGAGCGCATCGGGGTCGGGCCGCGCGACCAGGACGTACGGGAGCGGAAAGTAGGCGTCATACACGTGTCCGACGAGCGATGCCTGGCTCTCGGGCAGCCCCGGGTCCTTGCCGAGCCCCTGCTCCGCGACCCGGATCGGGATGGTCTGGCCCCGGAACTCGGCCGCGTGCGACTGGCCTCCGAGTCCATAAAACCGGTCCGACGGTTCGCACGCCAGGCGGAAGCGCACCTGGTTCCAGGGGGAAGCGGTCCGCACAATCCACGCGACCCCCTCCCCCGATGGCGCGGGCTCGAACGCGAACCAGGCCACCGGGTTTCCGTCCGCGGTCTCGATCCCCACGTCCAGACCCCCAGGCCCGCTTCGTGCCTTCCCTTCGGCCAGGTCCAGGACCGCCACGTCGCTCTGCCCCGCGCCCACGAAGCCCTGGAGCCACGACCACGTGGTCTCGACCTCGGCCAGGCGCACCGCTCCCGGCACGGTCCGCGCCACCACCTGCCCCCGGGCATCTCGAAACGCCAGGACAGGCGGGTCTTCCTCGACCTCGATCCACAGGCCCCCGACCTCGGTGCCGGGAATCGCCGCATCCGGTGGCATCGCCTCGTGGCCCGGGTCCGTGGCGTCGAGCGCGACCTCCAGTCCGGGGTCCGGTGGCCCGGGGTCCGCCCCGCCTTCGCCCCCTCCGCACCCTGGAACGCACGCAGCCGCCAGGATGACGAGAATGCTTCGAGTGCCGTCAGCCCGCCTTCGCAAGTTCCTCCTCCACGACCCGTCGGACCAGCGCGCCGTCCACCCGGTCCTTGTGGGCCTTCATCACCGCACCCATGACCCGTCCCACCGCAGACGGGCCGCTCGCGCTCGTCTCCGCGATGGCCTGGCGGACCAGGTCCCGCGTCTCGTCCTCGGTCAGGCGCTGAGGCAGGTATTTCTGTAAATATTCTATCTCAAATCGGTACTTCCGCAGGATGGGATTCCCAGCGCCGCCCCCTCCCTCGATCTCCTCGACGGCCTTCTCCAGGGACTTCACGTAGGAGCGGATGACCTCGACCGCCACCTCGTCCGTCATCGGTCCCCGGAACCCGGGCGAGGTCCTCTTTTCGCTCAGGCGGCTCTTGACCATGCGGACCACGTCCACCACGTCGCGCTCCCCGGCCTTGAGCGCGCGCTTGAGCTCCTCGTCGAGCCTCTCGGGAATCGTCATCGGGACCCTCCGTTGGACCGGCCGGCATTTTACCACGCGTCCCCTGATCCCGGGCACGGCCCCTCACGGCTCGGACAGCCGTCTTGCACGCGGGCACGGACGATTTTCGTTGCGAATGACGGGGGTTGTGTGATAGAAATCGCTGGCTGGAACGGATTCTCCGGCCAACAACGAAGGGAGAGACTCATGCGATTGTTTACCGGCAAGGTTCCCCCCCTGGCCCGCGAGGTGGTCCAGACCCTGATCGCGTCCGGCTCCATCGAGGTCGCTGCCGAGGAGGTCCCCGAGGTGATCCTGGACGTCGAGTCCGTCCTAAAGGAATACATCCGCGCGGAGCGGGAGATCACGGACCAGGCCCGGGACATCATCGCGACCCAGAAGCGCAGCCACTCGGACCTCAAGAAGATCCGGGCCCAGATCGCGCGCGAGCGTTCCTTCGGGATTGACGAGGAGGCGATCGAGTACCTCATCACCCAGATCATCGAGGCCCTGATCCACAGCCGGCACGTAGAGGAGGTCTATGGGATGGACAACGACCTCGCGGTCCACCTCGGGCCCGTACTCCGCAAGCACCTCGCCGCGGACGAGGAACTGGACAGCGAGGTCCGACGCCGCATCCGCAACCTCCAGGAAGGGACCAGTGCCTGGGACATCCAGTACCGGAAGGTGATGGAGGAACTCCGCAGGTCCCGCCGCCTGGACCAGAACTGACGCTCAACCATCGTCCGAGAACTCGTGGTCCGGGATCGGTGAGGGCGGCTCCTCATCCGGTGCAGGCGCCGGCGCCTCGGGCCTCGTGAACTGGATCCTCGACTCCTGGAGCCTCGCGAGATCGTCCTCGGACAGCAGGCCACGCCGTACCATCTCGCGCAGCAGGTCCCGGACGCGCCGTTCGAAGGCGGCCGGGACCGCGCCGGCCTCGTAGTGGCGGTGGAACCTCCTCGGGTTCGGAAGGATGGAGACCAGGTAGGCCGCCTCCAGCGGGTCGATCTCGGCCGGGGTCTTCCCGAAGTAGTGCAGGGCCGCCTCCCGCAGCCCGAAGACCTCCGGGCCCCACTCCACCACGTTTAGGTACAGTTCGAGGATCTTTTCCTTGGACAGGAACCGTTCCAGTTGCCAGGTGATGAACGCCTCTTGCAGTTTCCGGGCGAGCGTCTTCTCGGGGGACAGGAAGAGGTTCCTGGCCAGTTGCTGCGAGAGGGTGCTCGCCCCCTGGTAGAACCCCCCCCGTTCCAGGTTCACGCGCAGGGACCGCCGGATCCCGCCGAGCGAGAACCCGTGGTGGCGGAAGAACTGGGAGTCCTCGCTCGTGGTCAGGGCGTCTACCATGAAGCGCGGCACCTCCTCGAGCGGGGTCCACGACGGCGATGATGGCCCAACCACGCGCTCGATCACCTTCCCGCCGCCCTCGTCAATGCGGTGGTAGAACTCGGTGCGCAGGAGGTCCAGGTTGACCCCCTGGCCGGGGTCGAGGATGGTCAGGTCCGCGACGTCCGGCTGGAAGTCGAACCGGAGGCCCGCCATGTCCCGGCTGTCCACATCCATCTCGGCCGAGGCCGCAAACGACCCCGCGAGCCTCACGCCCTTGAGGGCCGGGATGACGTTCTCCGGGATAGATTCCACCAGGTCCTGGGCCCGGATGCGCTCGATCCGGGCGGACAGGCGTACCCTGGGCCACGAGCCAAGGCGCTCGGCCGACAGGTCGAACGGGACGCGGACGTGGCCGACCGAGACGAGGCCGCGTTCCACCCGCACCGAGGCTTCCGAACGGTCCAGGACGAGACTGCCGCGGACCCCCATGGCCGGGACCATCATCGGGGCCGCCGCCACCGCCGGGAGGAAGAGGCGGGCCCGCTCCAGGGACAGGGTCCCCTCGATGGTGACCCGCGAGGCGCCGGGCTCCAATCGGACCTCCAACTCCGTGTCCGCGAGCACCGTGTCGGGCAACACGCCAAACCAGCCCGGCGCCAGGCCCGCGTATGGCCCGAGCGGGAGGCGCCGGACCCGCACGGACAAGACCCCGGACCGACGATCCGGCCAAAACGACGCGACGGCCTCGTTCGTCCCGAAGGCCGCTTCCGGGCACTCGAAGGTGACCCGCCCCGACAAGGCCCCCGTCGCGGGATCCCGTGTCAGGGACGCGTCGAGATGGGCCAGGGACTCCGGCAGGGGTCGGCCGTCCTGCCGATACCGGACCGTGGCCCCGTGCACGCGCACCGCGTCCACGGGAAGCATTTCGGCCAGGCTCGAGGCCGCGTCCGCGACGCGCACGACGGCCTGATCGAGGTCCCGGAACCGGGTCATGAGACCCTCGCGAAACGCCCCTTCCTGCCGGGGCGGGACGGGTGGGCCGTTCCCCTCAGCCCTGCCGGTTGCGGCGGGGGCGGGGACATCGAGGACGAGAACGGGCCGCGCCACCTCGACCTCAGTCGGACGACGCCCCCCCAGCAAACCCGCGACCGTCCTGGGCAACCACGGCGGGCGGTCGGGAGGCGGGGCAGACGGGGTCGCCAGACCCCCCGGTCCGGCCCGCGTCTCCCTGTCCGCCGGCGAGGCCTCCATCCGGATGGCGACCTCCTCGGCTTCGACCGCGAACGGCGCGCCCGGCGCCCACGATGGGGCGACAAGGACCATTTCCCCAGGTCGGATGCGGACGCCCGCCGCGCGGACGCGGCCCCGAGGCCCGTCCCACGACAGGGCGGGCGACACGGTCACGTCCGCCTCCCTCCAGCCCGACGACGGCGACCAGGTGCCCTCGGCCTTCAGCACGCGGTGTATGCCGTCTTCGAGCCGCAGGTTCCCGTCCAGTACCACGCGGGTCTCGGCGGCGTCCAGGGACCCCTCCGCCGGCCCCACGCGGACCCTCGCTTCGGTCAGGGTCCCGCTCATGCCCCCCGCCACGTGGACCGCCATCGTGATGCCTTCCGCGCTCACGAGTGGCCAGGGCCGCGCGCCCCGGCCCCCCGGGGAGTACGCTCGTCCCCTGACCAGGTCCCGCAGCCTGGCCCAGGCCTCGGCCGGCCCGGCGAACGGGTGCGCAGGGTCTCCCAGGCGGAGTTCGAGGCCCAGCAACCGCGCCTCCCGAACCGGCGATCCCCCGAGCAGGGCCGCAAGCCAGTCGAGCCCCATGGTCACAGGTCCGGCGTGCAGGGACCAGTCCCTCCCGTCTTCCCAACCGAAATCCGAGACCTCGATCGTCGCGAGGTCCACGAGTTCGACACGGCCCAGGGTCGCCTTCCCTGGCAGGCGTCCGACCGCGCGCTCGATGCGCGAGGAGGCCCAGGCCTCCAGGAGTCGGGGTCCCGCGACCCCGGCCACGATCGCGAGGCTCCCCGCCGTGGCCAGAAGCGCCGCGACGACCCGACGGGTCGAGCGAGAGGGGTTTTGGCGCGGCGGGGGACGAGAAGCGTGGCCGGGCGGGTCGCGCGGGGTTGGCGAACGGGTCAAACCGATTCCCCCGCTGATCACGAATCAGTACTGTTCTGCCTTGGACTTGGCGGACAGCACGGTCACGACGATCAGGCCGGCGAGGGCCGCGGCCCCGAGCGAGATCAGGGTCACGGTCTTCCAGGTGCTGACGTGGTCCACCTCCGCCTCGTCCTTCAGGCTCGCGAGGTCGAGAATGTAGTCGCGGTCCGAGGCCACGATCTGGGACTCGGTCATCCGGAAATTGAACGGGGTCAGCGGATAGCGCTTGCCTCCCTTGGAACGGACATACAGGTGCGTGTCGTCCTTGACCGCGACCTCCCGGCCCTCCGTGTCCCGGACCGTCGCGGTCCCGGTCTCGCTCGTCTGGAGGGCCTCGAGTTCAGACCGCGGGATCTGATACGTGCTGTAGCAACCCGCGGTCCCGAAGGCGATCAGGACCCCCAACGCCACCGCTCGTTCCATGAAACTCACCTCCCCGTCCAGGACCTGTCCCGCCGGATGTCTGCGGCGGACCAGTCACCTCGCCGCCCCGGGGCGCAACAATACTCGAAAGGAATCACCCCTGCAATTCCATCGTCAACTGGGAGGTCAGTTCCGGTTCGAAGCAGTGGCGGCACCGGGCCTCGTAGGCATCGCCCGCCCCGACCACGATGCGCTCCTCCCGCGGGACGATCCGCTGACTCCGGCTCGCCGGGGCCCCGCACCGGGCGCACACGGCCAGCGTCTTGGTCACGTACTCGGCCACGGCCATCAACTGCGGGACCGGCTCAAACGGGACCCCGCGGTAGTCTAGGTCCAGCCCCGCCACGATCACCCGCTTGCCCAGGTTGGCCAGGCGCTCGCAGGTCTCGACGATCGTCGCGTCGAAGAACTGGACCTCGTCAATGCCCACGACCTCGGTGCGGTCCTCAACGCGCTCGACCAGCGCGGCCGGGGTCTTGACCACGACCGCGTGCAGCGTCTGGTCCGAGTGAGACACGATCCGGTCCGAGTCGTACCGGTCGTCGAGGGACGACTTGAAGACCTGCACGCGCTGGCGGGCGATCTGGGCCCGCCGCAGGCGGCGGATCAGTTCCTCGCTCTTGCCAGAGAACATCGGACCGCAGATGACCTCGATGAATCCGCTGCGGAAGGGGTAACTCATGGCGTCCCGTATTTCGACTCGAAGTATGCCTTCAACCGCGGGTCCGAACGGACGAGGTCCAGCGAAATCCGCGCGTGGTCCGGGACGTACCCGTTCCCGATGAGGAGGGTCACGTCCTTGCCGATCCCCTCCGCCCCGAGCGCCGCCGCCGTGAACGAGGTGGCCATGTTGAAGTAGTAGCAGACGCCCCCGTCCTTCGTGGCCAGGACCGCAGCCATCTCGGTCCCCGGGATGTTGGTCGTGTTGAGGACCACGTCCAGGAGGCGCCCGTCCGTGGCCCTGTGCACCGCCTCGACAACGGCCACCGGGTTCGTGGCATCCGCCAGGATCGGCACGTCCAGGTATCCGAATTCGGCCATCTCGTCGAGCGAGGCCTGCCTGCGGGCCACGCCGAAGACCCGACCCGTGTTCCCCAAGACCTTCTTCGCCACTGCCGCGCACAGGAGCCCGGACTTCCCCGTCCCGATGACCCCCACGTCCATCCCGGGCCGGACGAGCCGATAGGTCTGGGCCGGAGCCCCGGCCACGTCCAGGACCGCCAGGGCCGCGTCCCGTGAGAAGTCGTCCGGCATCTTCACCGCCACCCCGCTCTCGAACAGGATCGCGTACCCCTCGACCGCGACCTGGTCCCGGTCCATGTACACCTTCTGGATCGAATCGATGTGGAGGGGCGTCAAGGAGAGGGACACGAGCGTCGCGACCCGGTCCCCCGGCTTCGCGTCCACGCCCCCGCGGTACTCCGAACCGATCTCGCGGATGCGCCCCGTCAGCATCCCACCCGACCCGGTGACGGGGTTGTGCTGCTTGCCGCGCTCTGCCACGGTCTTCAGGATGAGGGCCGCGACCCCGTCCGGGTCTTGACCGGCCGCGACCTTCATCTGGGTGAACGAGGCCGCGTCCACGTTGAGCATCTCCACGTCAATCAGGATCTCGGTCGGGTGGATCGGCAGCGAGTTGTCCACGACCCTCGCGGCCTGGGGAAGGCACCCCGGTGGGTCCTTCACCCGGTGCGTCCCGTATCGAATCCCCGCACGGTCCATCGGCATCACCTCCCCTTGTCTGGGTCTCGCTCGCCCTTCGAGCGGACGACCTTCCCGATCCTCGCCATCACCAACTGCAAGTCCCGCCACGCCTGCGGCTTGTAGTCCGGGTTCCGCAGCAAGGCGGCGGGATGATACGTGACCAGCAGGGGAATGTCATCCGAAGAACGCCCCCCGGAGGAGCCCTCTCCGGAACCCTGATGGTGGAACCAGGTGCCGCGCAGGCGGGCCACTGCCTCCTGGCGGCCGGTCAGGACGACGGCCGCGCTGCGTCCCAGCGCCACCAGGACCCGGGGCCGCACGAGTTCAATCTGGCGTTCCAGGTACGGGCGGCAGGCCCCGGCCTCGGTTGGCGACGGGGTCGCGTTGTGCGGGGGGCGGCACTTCACGACATTCGCGATGTAGCAGTCCTCGCGCACCAGGCCCATCGCCGCGATCATGCGGTCCAAAAGGCGGCCGGCCGCCCCCACGAACGGCCGGCCCGTCGCGTCCTCCTCCGCGCCCGGACCCTCGCCCACGAACATGACGTCGCACCCCACCCGGCCTTCGCCGAACACCGTGAGTGTCCGCGTGGCGTGGAGCGGGCAGCGGCGGCACTCGGCCACCACCCGCGCGAGGGCCTCGAGGTCGTCGGGGAGTGGCGGCAGGGGCCCGGCAGGGGTACCGCCGACCCGGAGCGGACGCGGTTCCGCGGTCTCGCGCTCCCGATCATCCGGCGATGGAGGGGCCGGGAGCCGCGCCCCCCCTGTCGTGGCCGGTTCCGGCACCGGGCCCAGGGGACCGGCCGGCGGGCGGCCTCGCCGCACCGGGAGGAAGCCGGGGGCCTGCTCCTCGACGCGCAGGCGTCTCGCGAGGGCGCGTGCCGCCTCGGCCAGAAAGGTCTTCGCATCCTCTTCCATGGTTGCCGTCAAGTCCCCGGCCCACCGACCACGCCCCGTCCCGTCACCCGGGCGCCCCGAGCCGCACGCCAGTGCGCAGGTGCCGGCGTGCCAGCAGGTGAGCCACCCGGTCCAGCAGGAAATCCGCGAGGTCCTCCTTCGCCATCCTGGGGACCTTTTCCTCGCCGTCCCGGCCGATGAGGATGCCCTCGTTGTCGGGTGTCCCGAACCCCCGCCCGGGCCCCACCGGGTTTGCAAACAGGAGGTCCAGGCGCTTGGCCCGCCGCTTCTTCCGCCCTGCGCCCGCCGGGTCTCCCGTCTCGGCCGCAAACCCCAGGGTCACGAGGCCGCGCGGCCTCGGGAGGCTCGCGAGGATGTCGGGCGTGGGCCGCAGATCGAGGGTCCCGGGCATGTCCTCCTTGCGGACCTTCATCGGGCTCGGGCGGGAGGGGGCCTCGTCCGCCGGGGCCGCCGCCATCAGGAGGGCATCCGCCCGGGGGAGCCTCGAACGGACCGCGTCCAGCATCTCCTCCGTGGTCTCCACGCGCGCGACCTCCACCGGCCTCCCTGCGGGCCCGCTCGGGGGCCGGACCTCCGTCGGACCCAGGACCAGGCACACGGACGCGCCCCGGATCGCCGCGGCCCGCGCGAGCGCAATCCCCATCCGTCCCGAGGACGGGTTGGTCAGCACCCGCACGGGGTCCAGGTGTTCCCGCGTCGGCCCCCCGGTCACGACTACGCGCCGGCCGTCGAGGTCGTGGGGCGACAGCAGGTGCGCCGCCTCGTCCACGATCGTTTCGATCTCCGGAAACCGTCCAGCGCCCCGGTCCCCGGAGGCGAGATCCCCGCACGCCGGAGGCAGGACATGGAAGCGGTCCGCCGGAAGCCGCGCCACGTTCGCCTGCGTGATCGGGTTCTCCCACATGGCCGCGTGCATGGAGGGCACGAGGAGGACCGGGGCCCGGGAAGCGAGTACGATCGAGCACAGGAGGTTGTCGGCCAGGCCGCAGGCGACCCGGGCGATCGTGTTCGCGGTGGCCGGCGCGATCACGATCCCGTCGCACGTCCGGGCGGCCTCGACGTGCGCGATGGCCTCGCCCCGGCCGAAGAAGTCGTCGTCGGTCAGGCAGGGGTGGCCGCACAGGGCCTCGAAGGTCAACGGGGTGACGAAGCGGGTCGCGGCCTCGGTCATGCAGACCGTCACCCGCGCGCCGGCCCTCTGGAGGGCGCGGGCCAGCCACGCGGCCTTGTAGGCGGCGATCCCCCCGCACACACCCAGCAGGAGGTTGCGGTGTTCGAGCGCCCTCATCGCGACTCGATGTGGAACTCCACGCGCCGGTTCACGGCCCGCCCCGCCTCCGTGGCGTTGTCGTCAATCGGGCGGTCCTCGCCGTACCCGACGGCCTTCAGCCTCGCGGGCTCGATCCCCTTCCGGACCAGGTAGTCGCGCACCGCGTTCGCCCGGGCCTCGGACAGCCTCTGGTTGGACGTGTTGCTTCCGACCGAGTCCGTGTGGCCCTCGATGCGGATCACGAAGGTCGGATGGTCGCGCAGGGCCTGGACAATCTCGTCCATCAAGGGGAAGGACTTCTTCTGGATCACGGCCTTCCCGAAGGCGAAGAAGATCTTCTCCTTCAGGACGATCATCGTGTCCGTCACCTGGATCAGTTTGTACGGGCACCCCAGGTTGTCCGGCGGCCCCGGCTTGTCCGGGCACTGGTCCTCCTCGTCCGGCACGCCGTCCTTGTCGGAGTCCTTGAGTGGGCACCCGTGGCGCTCCTTCGGGCCGAACTCCATCGGACAGCGGTCCACGTCGTCCCCGAGCCCGTCCCCGTCCGAGTCCTTGACCGGGCAACCCCGGTTGGTCACGGGTCCCGGCTGGCTCGGGCACTCGTCCTGCGCGTCCAGCACCGTGTCGTTGTCGTTGTCCGGGTCCGGGCACCCGTCGTCGTCCTGGAAGGCGTCGCGGTCCTCGGGGTCCTTCGGGCACTGGTCGCTCCGGTCCGGGACCCCGTCGTTGTCCTCGTCGCCCAGGCACCGCTGGTCGCGGGACTTCGTAAAGGCGTCGCGTGCGTTGGCCTCGGCCATGTCGAGAAACTGGGCTGCGGTGTGCGACCGGCCTCCGGCGCTCTCGTGCCGTGCAAAGGCCGCGTAAGCCTCGGCGCGCGCGAGTTCGACCGGGGCGCAGTTCTGCATCGGTTCGTGCTGCTCGGCGACCAGGCGGTCCACGGCGTCGGCCCGTTCCCGCACCGCGCCGCTCGTCACGCACCCGAGACCGAGCCCCAGGATCGGAAGCCAGCGGGCATTGCTCATCGTGCCCCCTCCGCGCCCGGCGACAGCGGCACCGCACGCCTCTGCTGGAGCCTTAGGTTGTACGGGGCGTTCTGCTTGGCGGTGACCGCAAGCCTCTGGGCTTCCTCCGCAAACACCTTCGCCGCCTCAAAGTCCGAGAATCCCTGGCGTTCCTTGGCCATCTTCAGGTACAGGTCCGCCTTGGTGAACTCGTACGGCGCGAGTTGATCCGCCCCCGCCAGGCGCGCGGTGCGCAGTTCCTCCTCGGCTCGCGAGATCACGGTGGCAGACTGGACGGGCGCGCACGATCCCGCCACAACCGCCACCCCCAGGGCCACAGGGATCCAAACCCGCATGGCGTGCCCTCCGTCCCCATTCCCGTCCGTCCATAACAGACCGGTCCCCGGGAAGTCAAGTGGGTTCGCCGCTTGCAGCCCGGCGAAGAGATTGATAGATTCCGGCTCGCGCCGGCGGGGGTCGCCGGTCAAGCCAGGAGGCGTGCATGAAGACCGAACTGGAGGCGCTGGGCCGGCAGAGGTTTCGGGTGCGTGGAGAAGTGGATGCCGAGACCCTGCGCCGGGAACGAAACCGGCGCGCGCGCGCCTGTGCTCCTCACATCCACCTCAAGGGGTTCCGGCCGGGCCACGTCCCGCTCGAACTTGTGGCCCGCCAGATCGGACCGGCCCTGGACGAGGAGGCGAGGGAGTCCGCGGCCCGGCAGGCGATCGCGAAGGTCCTGAAGGAGCGCTCGCTGAGCCCGACCTTTGACCCGGAGATCCAGTACGGGGAGGCGGGTGCCGACGGAGCCATCCCCTTCACCGCGGAGTTCGAGACACTGCCGGCTTTGGACCCCAGGGACTACCTCGGGGTCGAGGTCCCGGACATCGACCTGCCCCCGGTGAGCGAGGACGAGGTCGAGGCCGGCCTGAAGCGGCTCCGGGAGTCGGCGGCCACGTATCGGGAGCGACCTGCGGACAGCGTGGCGCACGAGGGCGACATGGCGACCTGCGAGGTCACCATCCGGGACGCGGAGACCGGGGAGACCCTGGGCGATCCTCAGACCCTCCACCTCGCGGTCGGACTGGCCGACGAGCCGCTCCCGGACATCGGGAGGGAACTGCTCGGCATGAAGGCCGGGGAGGAGCGGTCGTTCTCCCGAACGATGCCGGCGAAGGGCCCGTCGGGCGAGGAAGCCACCCGCAGTGTCGAGGCCACCGTGAAGGTTCAGGCGGTGATGGAGAAGGTCTTGCCGGCCCTCGACGACGACTTTGCCCGCCGGTACGGGGGCACGGAGACCCTCGATGCGTGGAAGGACCGACTGCGGGCGCATCTCGAGAAGAAGCGACAGGAGACCCTCCGCGAGATGCGTGCGGACGCGGTGATCTCGGCGATCCTCCAGGCGAACCCCATGGAGGTGGGCGAGGAGACAGTCCGCCGGCTCGCGGCTGTGACCGAGTCCCAGCTGAAGGAACGCCTGATGCCGGGGCTCTCGGCCGAGCAGCGGGACCAGCTCCCGCTCGGCATCGATCCGGAGCGGATGGAGTCGTTCGCCCGCGACCGCCTCGCGCGCAACCTCCTCCTCGACGCCATCGCGAAGCGCGAGGGGATCGAGGCCGCCCCCGAGGACCTGGAACGGAAACTGGAGGAACTCGCGCAGGAACTGGACGTGCCGCTTCCGAGGCTGCGCGCCGCGGTCAGCCCCGAGGTCCTCGACCGGCTGCGCTCCCAGATCCGACACGAGAAGACCCTGGACATGCTGGTGCGCTACGCCGTGGTCAGGCCGCGCGTGGTCGAGGCCGGGACGACGGCCCCGGCTGACGAGGGACCGTCCCTGGTGGTCCGGCCAGACACGGAACAGGTACGATGAGCGACCGCACGCGGACGGAGGAAACGCCGTGACGGATCAACCGCGACGACGGATCCGGCGTTCGCCCACGCCCACGCTCACGCCCACGTTTCTTTGAGGTGACGCCATGACCTGGTGGGTCCCGACCGTGATCGAGCAGACGCACCGAGGGGAGCGCGAGTGGACCGTGTTCTCGCGCCTGCTCAAGGAGCGGATCATCTTCCTCGGGTGGCCGATTGACGACAACCTGGCGAGCGTCGTGGTGGCGCAGCTCCTGTTCCTGGAATCCGAGGACCCGGACAAGGACGTCTTCCTGTACATCAACAGCCCGGGCGGGCTCGTGCACTCTGGACTGGCGATCTACGACACGATGCAGTACGTGAAGTGCCCGATCTCGACCATCTGCATCGGCCAGGCCGCGAGCATGGCGGCCTTGCTGCTTGCAGCCGGGACGCGAGGCAAGCGGTTCGCGTTGCCGCACGCGCGGTTTTTGCTGCACCAGCCGCTTGGATCGTTCTCGGGCCAGGCCGCGGACGTGGACATCCGCGCCCGCGAGATCCTGTACCTGAAGGACCAGATCACGAACCTGTTCGCGCTCCACACCGGGCGGACCGCCGAGCAGATCGCGCGGGACTCGGACCGAGACTTCTTCCTCGGACCCCAGCAGGCCAGGGAGTACGGCCTGATTGACGACGTGATCACCCGCCGGGTCTGATCCGCCCCCCACAAGAACCGCCCACGCCGGCATCGCTCCGATCACGTGGACGTGAACGTGGACGTGCACGTGGACGAAGAAGAGTCAATCGGGCCAGTTCGTCCACGTGCCCGGAAAGGAATTGCCGTCATGCGGGTTCCTGTTTCGGCCCCCGCGCTTCCCTCCCCTTCCGCGGATGCGATATCATGCCGATGGGCGCGGTTCATCGGGACGGGGAAGCATGGCGGTACTCAAGGCCCTGCCCAGGTTGGTGAGCCCGGCCGAGATCTACGAGGGGCTCGACCGCTACGTGATCGGCCAGGACCGCGCCAAGAAGGCCGTGGCCATCGCCGCGTACAACCACCTCAAGCGCGTGCGCGCGCGGGCCATGGGCACGAAACTGCTGGCGCGCAAGTCCAACGTGCTCCTGATCGGGCCCACCGGGTGCGGCAAGACCCACATCGCCCGCACCCTGGCGCGCCTCCTCGACGTCCCGTTCGTCGTGGCAGACGCGACCGAGTACACGGAGGCCGGCTACTACGGCAAGGACGTGGAGGTCATGATCGGGGAACTCTTCCTGACCGCGGACACAGACGTGGCGGCTACGGAGCGAGGGATCGTCTTCATTGACGAGATCGACAAGATCGCGCGGCGTTCCCACGGGGCCGTGACCGGGGCCGGCAGCCGGGACATCGGCGGCGAGGGCGTCCAGCAGTCCCTGCTCAAACTCCTGGAAGGGCGCCAGATCTTCGTGCCAACCAACGTCACGCAGCACTGGAGCAAGCACGACTTCGTCCCGATTGACACCACGGACATCCTGTTCCTCTGTGCGGGGACGTTCTCGGACCTGCACCTGTACTCCGGGGGGACGCGGGTCCTCGGGTTCGGAGGGGGGGACACGGGGAAACGCGCTCCCCGCATCACCGAGAAGGACCTCCTGCGGTACGGGATGCTATCGGAGTTCCTGGGGCGCCTGCCGGTGCAGGTCCAGTTGTCCGCCCTGACGGACGAGGAGATGCTCGATATCCTCGTGAAACCCCCGGATTCCCTGCTCAAGGAATACACCGAGTTGCTGCGCCTGGACGGCGTGGCCATCCGCTTCGAGCGGTCCGGGTTGCAGGAAGTCGTGGCCCTCGCGAGGCGCAGGGACACGGGCGCGCGCGGGATGAAGGCCGTGCTGGAGGAGGTCCTCTCCGACACCCTGTTCCGGGGTCCGGAACTCGCGGGTCGAACCGTCGTCGTGGACGCGGCGTTCGTCCGCGCGCAGGCGGAAAAGTTCGGAGCGTGACGCCAGGCGCCACGCCCCTGATCCTCCAGGTGGAGCTCCCTGGCCCGTGCTCGCGGGACCGCAACGACCCGAGGGTCTGGGTCACGCCTTCTCGTCGAACTCGGCGTCGATCACGTCGCCGGAGGCAGCGCCGCTCGAAGCGCTCGCGGTGGGCCCCGCCCCGCCCGGCGCCTGCGTCCCCTCGCCGTTGCCACCGCCCGCCTGGGCCCCAGCCTGCCGGTACATCGCCTCGGCCAGCCGGTGCGAGGCGTGTGTCAGTTCATCCGTCGCTCGCTGCACCGCCGCGGGGTCACCGCCTTTCAGTGCGGCCTTGGCCTTCTCGATCGCGGACTCGACCGTGTTGAGTTCCGCGATCGGGATGCGGTCCTTGTGCTCGCGGAGCAGTTTCTCGGTCTGGTAGATCAGGGCGTCGAGACGGTTGCGGGCCTCGACCTCCTGGCGCTTCTTCTTGTCGTCCACCTCGTGCTGCCGGGCCTCCTCGACCATGCGCTGGATGTCTTTCTCGCTCAGTCCAGACGAGGCCGTAACGGTCACTTTCTGCTCCTTGCCCGTCGCCTTGTCCCGGGCCGACACGTGGAGGATCCCGTTCGCGTCAATGTCGAAGGTGACCTCGATTTGCGGGATGCCCCGGGGTGCCGGAGGGATCCCGTCCAGGATGAAGCGGCCCAGGGTCCGGTTGTCCGCCGCCATCTCGCGCTCGCCCTGGAGGACGTGGACCTCCACGCTCGTCTGGCCGTCCGCCGCGGTCGAGAACACCTCGGACTTGCGAGTGGGGATCGTCGTGTTGCGCTCGATCAGGCGGGTCATCACGCCCCCCAGGGTCTCGATGCCCAAGGAGAGGGGGGTCACGTCCAGGAGCAGCACGTCGCGGACCTCGCCCGCCAGGACCGCCCCCTGGATTGCGGCGCCCACGGCCACGACCTCGTCCGGGTTGACGCTGCGGTTCGGCTCGCGGCCGAAGAACTTGCGGACCGTCTCCTGCACGAGGGGGATGCGCGTGGAACCACCGACCAGGATGACCTCGTCAATGTCCGCAGGGGTCAGTTTCGCGTCCTTGAGGGCCTGGCGGCAAGGCTCCATGGTCCGCTCGACCAGGTCCGCCATCAGTTGCTCGAGTCTGGCGCGCGTCAGTTTCACGGCCAGGTGCTTGGGGCCACTCGCGTCCGCGGTCAGGAAGGGCAGGCTGACCTCGGTCTCCATCATCGAGGACAACTCGATCTTGGCCTTCTCGGCAGCGTCCTTGAGCCGCTGCAAGACCATCTTGTCGCCGCGCACGTCGATCCCCGTGTCGCGGCGGAATTCTTCCATCAAATATTCGATGATACGCTGGTCAATGTTGTCTCCGCCGAGGTGCGTGTCGCCGTTCGTCGCCTTCACCTCGACCACATTGTCCCCGACCTCGAGGATCGAGATGTCGAAGGTCCCGCCCCCGAAGTCATAGACCGCGATGGTCTGGTCCTTCTTCTTGTCCATCCCATACGCCAGGGCCGCAGCCGTGGGTTCGTTGATGATGCGTTTGACATCGAGCCCGGCGATGCGTCCCGCGTCCTTGGTGGCCTGGCGCTGGGAGTCGTTGAAGTAGGCGGGAACCGTGATGACCGCGGCCGTGACCGGGTGGCCCAGGTAGTCCTCGGCCGCCTTCTTCAGTTTCCCCAGGACCTTCGCGGAGATCTCGGGTGGGGTCAGGACCTTGCCCCGCACCCGGACCGCGGCCAGGTCGTTTTCCCCCCGCTCGACCTTGTAAGGGACCTGGCGGGTCTCCTCGCTGACCTCGTTGATGCGCCGCCCCATGAAACGCTTGATGCTGTAAATCGTGTTCTCTGGGTTCGTGATGGCCTGCCGCTTCGCGATCTGGCCCACCAGGACCCCGCCCTTGTCGTCGTAGGCGACGACCGACGGGGTGGTTCGCCCGCCTTCTTCGTTCTGAATGACCTTGACCTCGCTGCCTTCCATGATCGCCACGACGGAGTTCGTCGTCCCGAGGTCAATCCCGATGATGCGTTCCATCGCCTTCGCCTCCCGCGAAATCAAACGGCCGGAAGTCGGGTCCGGCCAGCGGAAAGGTAATCACGCTTCGCCCTGTGTCAACGTGCCGGAATGAGGACATTCCCCACTCGCTCGTGACCGATCAGTGAGAGCCCATCCTTTCTTTGGGTTGTCTTGAACCACCCCTGCGTTTGAAACACGGGACTCCTTGCCGTGCAAGTCCTTGATGTCGCCCACGCCCACGCCCACGGTGGGGAAGGTCCACATTTCCGCCTCGTTCACGTGCACGTGGACGTGGACGTGGACGTGGACGTGATCGAAAACGAAGACCTCCCGTCGTCTGCGCCCACGCCCACGCCCACGCCCCACGACCACGAATCGGGCCACGGGCTCGTGCATGATCCGACGATTGCGCGGACGCGAGGAGGGGGTCGGGCTGGTCGTGGTTGTGGGCAGGCTCGCCCCCTTGACCTTCGGCGAGCGGTGATTATTGATTCGCCGCCAACGGCCCGGCGGAGTCCTCCGAACGGGCCTGAAACACGGCTTGAACGGACTCGATGGAGGAAGAAGATGGCAGCGAAGGAACTCAGTTTCTCGGCCGAGGCCCGGCAAAAGATCCTGCGCGGCGTGGACATCCTGGCCGACGCGGTCACGATCACCCTGGGGCCGAAGGGACGCAACGTGATCCTCGAGAAGTCCTGGGGCAGCCCGGTGGTGACCAAGGACGGGGTCACAGTCGCGAAGGAGATCGAACTCGAGGACAAGTTCGAAAACATGGGCGCCCAGATGGTGCGGGAGGTCGCGTCGCGGACCTCGGACAAGGCAGGCGACGGGACCACCACGGCGACGGTCCTCGCGCGGGCGATCTACACGGAGGGACTGAAACTGGTGGCCGCCGGGATCAACCCGATGCACCTGAAGCGCGGGATTGACGCCGCGGTCGAGCGCGTAGTCGGGGAACTCAAGACCCTCGCGATCCCGACACGCGGGCGCAAGGAGATCGCCCAGGTCGGGACCATCTCGGCCAACCACGACACCGAGATCGGCGACAAGATCGCGGACGCCATGGAGAAGGTCGGCAAGGAGGGCGTCATCACGGTCGAGGAGGCCAAGGGGACCGAAACCACGCTGGAACTGGTCGAGGGGATGCAGTTTGACCGGGGGTACATCTCGCCGTACTTCGTCACGAACCCCGACAAGATGGTCGCGGAGATCGAGAACCCGGTCATTCTGATCCACGAGAAGAAGATCAGCGCTCTGCACGACTTCCTGCCCCTGCTCGAGCGCGTGGCGCGCGAGGGCCGGCCGCTCGTGGTCATCGCCGAGGACGTGGACGGTGAGGCCCTGGCGGCCCTGGTCGTCAACAAACTCAAGGGAGTTCTGAAGGTCGTGGCCGTGAAGGCCCCGGGCTTCGGGGACCGGCGCAAGGCCATGCTCGAGGACATCGCGATCCTGACGGGCGGCCGCGTGATCAGCGAGGAACTGGGCGTGAAACTGGAGAACGTCACGCTGTCGGACCTCGGCAAGTGCGAGCGCGTGATCGCCGACAAAGACAACACGACCATCGTGGGCGGCCAGGGCGAGTCTGAGAAGATCCAGGCCCGCATCAAGCAGATCAAGGTCCAGATCGAGGAGACGACGAGCGACTGGGATCGCGAGAAACTCCAGGAGCGCCTGGCGAAACTGGCGGGCGGGGTCGCGGTGATCAAGGTCGGCGCGCACTCTGAGACCGAGATGAAGGAGAAGAAGGCGCGGGTCGAGGACGCCCTGCACGCGACGCGTGCCGCGGTCGAGGAGGGCGTGGTCCCGGGCGGAGGCGTGGCCCTGGTCCGGTGCCTGCCCGCTCTGGACGGCCTGAAGTTCGACGACGAGCGCCGCTATGGCGTGGACATCGTGCGTCACGCCCTGTCGCGGCCCCTGTATTGGATCGCCCAGAACGCGGGCGAGCGCGGCGACGTGGTGGTCGAGAAGGTGATGGCCGGCAAGGGCTCGTACGGCTTCAACGCCCAGACCGGCGTCTATGAAGACCTGGTCGAGGCGGGCATCCTGGACCCGACCAAGGTCACGCGCCTGGCACTCCAGAACGCCGCGAGCATCGCGTCGTTGCTGGTGACGACCGAGGCCGCCATCGCCGAGGCCCCCAAGGACACCAAGGCCGGCAAGTAGGACTTGCGGCCCTGGCGGGTGCATCTGGAGCCGCGAGCCCCTGCCCACAGCCCGCGAGCAACCAGCATACCCCCGAAGTCGTGACGGAAGAGGGGCTCCGACCCCGAGGGCCATCGCATCTCGAAGTCGTTGGAATCCCTCGTGGACGTGGACCTGCATGTGATCGGAGACGTGGTCGGACCCTTCCACTCAGGCGGCTCGTTGACGTCGACGGTAACGTCCACGTCCACGTGCACGTCCACGGGGCTCCAGGAAGATGCGATAGTTCTGCTCCAACCCCGGCTTGCCGTTCTACTCAGTCATTGAGTAATATTACTCAGGCACTGCCCCGGAGGCTGGATGGTTCCGACCTTCAACCGCGAGGTCGTTGGGGACCTCCAGAAGATGCTCGCCAAGACCCCCCGGCTGATCCAGGTCGTATCGGGCCCCAGGCAGGTCGGCAAGACCACGGCCGCCCTGGAGGTGGCGCGGCAATGGGAGGGGGCCGTGCGCTACGCGGCCGCGGACCAGTTCCTGCCGCCGAGCCCCGCGTGGATCCGGTCAGAATGGGGTCTCGCCCGCGGCATGGCCCGCGACAGGCCCGTTCTCCTGATCCTGGACGAGGTGCAGAAGATCACCGGCTGGAGCGAGGTCGTGAAGGCCGAGTGGGATGAGGACAGGCGCGAGGGACGTGACATCCGCGTGGTCCTGCTCGGCTCCTCGGCCCTTCTCCTCTCACAAGGGTCCAGCGACCTCGCCGGTCGCTTCTTCCTCCACCGGTGTCCGCACTGGTCCTTCGAGGAATGCCGCCGGGCGTTCGGATGGGACTTCGACCGGTGGATCTACTTCGGCGGGTATCCGGGGATCGCGCCAGTGGTGGACGACGAGGAGGTCTTCAAGACCTACGTCCGCGACTCTCTGATCGAGGCCGGACTGGCCCGGGACGTACTGGCACTCCACCGCATCGTCAAGCCCGCGCTCCTCCGCCAGGTGTTCGTGCTCGCGTGCCGCTATCCGGCGCGCGTCCTCTCGTACAACAAGATGCTCGGGCAGTTGCAGGACGCCGGAAACACCGTGACCCTGGCCCATTACCTGAGGCTCCTGGAGACCGCGTTCCTCGTAAGCGGCATCGAACCCTTTTCCGGGGACGTCCGCAGTCGGGGCGGCATCCCGAAACTGATCGTGTGGAACAACGCCCTCGTCTCTGCGATGGAGCCCCGGCCGTTCGCCCAGGTCCGCGCGGACCCGTCCGCCTGGGGCCGCCTCGTCGAGAACGCGGTGGGCGGGCACCTGTTGAACCGGCTGCCCCCGTCCACTCACCAGGTCCGGTACTGGCGCCACCGCAACATGGAGGTGGACTTCGTCGTCTCTTCCGGCAGGGTCGTCCACGCCATCGAGGTCAAGACAGGCCCCCGCGACTGCGCCTCGGGGCTCGATGTATTCCTGCGCCTGCACCCGCGCGCCCGCCCGCTCGTCATCGGCCCGGGCGGCCTGGCTCTCGAGGACTTCTTCCGCCGGCATCCGGGAGAGTTTCTCGCGTGACATGCGACCGTGGCATGATAGGCGAACGGTTCCATTGCTGCAGCGACTCATCAGGCCTGCTCGTTCATCCCAGGCTCTCGAGAACCCGCAAGGTAGCCCAAATGGCCCAGGCAAGAGCCCCGAGAGAGCAACAAGCCCGAACAACCACGGATGCGGACCAGGCTTGCACGGACCACCTCTGAGAAGACACGCCTCCCGACAAACTGGGGCCGATCGGTGGGGGACCTTCCCCACTCCCCCGTGACCGATCCACGAAAACCCATCCGTTCCGGGGGTCGTCTCGAACCGCCCTTGCTCTGGAAACGCGGGAGTTTTTGCCGTGCAAGTCCTTGATTCCGCCCACGCCCACGCTTACGCTCACGCCCACGTTTCTTGAGAGGAGGCGGCCCATGGACCAAACGGCATTCCAGGACCACTACCCGGACGATGTCGCGTGGTGCTACGGGTGCGGTCGCCTGAACCCGGACGGCCTGCACATCCGGAGTTTCTGGGAGGGCGACGAGGCCGTGTGTCGCTTCGAGCCCAGGCCGTATCACATCGCGATCCCCGGCTACGTCTATGGCGGATTGATCGCCTCGCTGATCGACTGCCACGGCACGGGGACCGCGGCCGCGGCCATGGCCAGGGCCGAGGGCCGGGACATCGGCAGCGATCCGCCCTTGCGTTTCGTCACCGCGTCCCTCCACGTGGACTACCGGCGGCCGACTCCGATGGGCGTGACGCTCGAGGTCCGGGGGCGCGTCCGCGAGATCAAGGGCCGCAAGGTCGTGGTGGATGAACGGCTCCTGGCCCGGGGCGAGGTCTGCGCCGAGGGCGTCGTCGTCGCGGTCCGGATGGATGCCTTCCCGCAGCGGTAACGCGTCGGATCAACCGCGTGCAGCACGGCGGGCGGTGGATCTGAACTCACCATCCCGCGTTGCAGCGCCACCGGCCGCCTGTCATGGTTCCGACGCTTCCGCCTCTTGCAGTTCCTCGGCGGCACGGGTCCAGTCGTCGTAGAGGGCGTCGAGGCGGGCGCGGAGGTCGCGGGCGCGGGCGCCGAGGGCCCGGGCGCGGTCAAGGTCCTGGTAGAGGTCGGGCCGGACGAGTTCCTCGTCCACGGCCCGCAACTCCGCTTCCAGGGACTCGATCTCGGCCTCGTGGCGGGCCACGCGGGCGCGCAGGGGCTTGAGGATGCGGTAGAGGCGGTTGCGGCGCTCGGCCTCCTCGCGCTTGCGGGCACGCTCCAGATCGCGCTGGGTGGGGCTTGACGGCGTGGACCTCGGGGCCGGGGAGGCCACCTCTGCCTTCCCCCCCCCTTCCCGCGCCTTCGTCACGTAGTAGGAATAGTTGCCCTCGAACCGTGTCAACCGCCCGTCGCGCACCTCCACGACCGCGCTGGCCACCGTGTCCATGAACCGCCGGTCGTGCGTGGTGAAGATCACCGTGCCCTCGCAATCCCGCAACGCCCCCTCCAGGACCTCGCGCGAAGCGATGTCCAGGTGGTTCGTCGGCTCGTCGAGGACCAAAAGCCCGTGCGCGCGCAGCATCAACCGCGACAGCATCAGCCGCGCCCGCTCCCCGCCGGACAGGGCCGCGACCCGCTTGTCGGTGTCGTCGTCGCGGAACAGGAAGGCCCCGAGCACCGAACGAACGTGCGGCGCGGTCGCCGGGTCCGCGACCTCGAGCATCTGGTCCAGCACCGTGCGCTCGGGGCGCAGGACCTCGAACTGGTCCTGGGCGTAGTAGCCCACACTGACCCCCTCGGCGAGCATGCGCCGGCCCGCCGTGGGCTCCAGGACCCCGGCCACGATGCGCAACAGCGTGGTCTTTCCAGCCCCGTTCACACCGACGAGCGCGACCTTCTCGCCCCGGTGCAGGCGCAGGTCCACCCCATCGAAGACCCTCCGGTCGCCGTATCGGTGCGCCACCCCCTCCAGGGACAGGACCAGGTCCGGGGAGCGCGCGGGCTGCGGGAAACGGAAGCGCACGTTGCGCGGAGGTTCCGGGGGTTCCAGGCGCTCCATCTTGTCGAGCATCCGGATGCGCGACTGCACGACCTGGGCCCGGTCCTTGCGGACGCGGTTGTGGGCGATGAAGTCCTCGATATCGCGGATGCGGGCCTGCTGCTCCTCGTAGCGCTTCCAGGCGAGTTCGATCGCCTTCTCCCGCTCCGTGATGTGACGGTCATAGACGGGGAGGTTGGGGTTTCCCCCGTAGTCCACGGCCCCGCGCCGCGAGACCTCGACGATCCGCCGGACCGTCCGGTTCAGGAACTCGCGGTCGTGCGCGACCAGGACCACGGCGCCTCGGTACGAACGAAGATATTCTTCGAACCACAGGATGCCCTCGAGGTCCAGGTGGTTGATGGGCTCGTCCAGGATCAAAACGTCCGGGTCGTCCAGGAGCAGCCGCGCGAGTTCGGCCCGCATCAAGAGCCCTCCGGACAGGGTGCGGATCGGGCGATCCAGGTCATCGCGGGCGAAGCCCAGGCCACGGAGCACCGCCTCGGCCCGCGCGGGCATGGAGTCCGCGTCCATCGCGTGCAGGCAGTCCTCGACCTCGGCCAGTCGCCGGGCCAGTCTCTCGGTTTCCCCCTCCGATGCGCCCGTCCCCGATTGCAGGGCACCCAGGCACCGCGCCCGCTCGTCCAGGAGGTCCCCGAGGCCCCGAGCACGTCTCACGCAGTGGTCCAGGAGGCTCAGGTCCTCGGCCAGGCTGGGATAGACCTCCTGCGGCAGGTACCCGATGCGCAGCCCCTTCTTGACCTCGACGCGGCCCGAGTCCGGCGAGACCTCGCCCAGGATGACCCGGAACAGGGTCGTCTTGCCCGTCCCGTTGGGGCCGACCAGGGCCACGCGGTCGTCGGGGCCGATGCGCAGGTTCACGCCCTCGAACAACGTCTGGGCGCCGTGGGACTTCGAGATGTCCACGAGTTCGATCACGGCGCGAAGGGTAGCGAAAGCGGGCGGGGAAGGAAAGTCACACTCTCGCCCGCGCCAGCCGCAGGGAGTTCGCGATCACCGACACCGAACTCAAGGACATGGCCGCGGCCGCGATGGCCGGGGTCAGGAGCAGGCCGGTGAAGGGATACGCAAGCCCCGCCGCGATGGGGATGCCAACGGTGTTGTAGGCGAAGGCGAAGAAGAGGTTCTCGCGGATCGTGCGCAGGGTCTGGCGCGACAGGCGCCTGGCCCGCAGGATCGCGCGCAGGTCCCCGCGGACCAGGGTCACGGGGGCGCTCTGCATGGCGATGTCCGTGCCCGTGCCCATGGCGATGCCCACGTCGGCCAGGGCCAGGGCCGGGGCGTCATTCACCCCGTCCCCGGCCGCGGCCACGACGTGCCCCTGGGCCTTCAGCCGCTCGACCACGGCCATCTTGTCGAGCGGCGACGCCCCGGACACGACCTCGTCCACCCCGAGCGACCGCGCCACGACCCGCACCGCGTCCGACGCGTCCCCGGTCACCATGACGACCCGCATCCCCTCGGCCCGCAGGCCGCGCACGGCCTCGGGCGTCGTCGCCCGGATCGGGTCCTCGAAGGCCACGACCCCGGCCGGCCTCCCGTCCACGGCCACGTGCGCGACCGCGAGGCCCTCGGGAGCGCGGTCCTGCCCCGAGTTCCACGGGACACCGAGCGACGCCAGGAACCCGGGCGTCCCGACCGCGACGCGCCGGCCCGCGACCTCGCCCTCGACCCCCTGACCCGTGACCTGGCGGAACCCGCTCGCCTCGACGAGGTCCAGCCCCCGGGCGACCGCCGCCTCCACCAGGGCGCGCGCGAACGGGTGCCCGGAGCCCCGCTCCACGCTCGCGGCCAGGCCCAGGACCTCCGGCTCCGGCAGGTCGCCCGTGGGAGTCACCTCGCACACCCGCGGACGGCCCTCGGTCAGGGTCCCCGTCTTGTCCACGACCACGACGTCCACGTCGCGAAGGACCTGCAAGGCGCGCGCGTCCCGGAACAGGACCCCGGCCTGGGCCGCGCGGCCCATCGCCACGGTGACGGCCACGGGCGTGGCGAGCCCCAGGGCGCACGGGCAAGCGATGATCAGCACGGACACGGCCGCGGTCAGGGCGTGGGACAGGGCCGGGGTCGGACCGAACCACCACCATGCGACGAAGGCCGCCAGGGCCGTGCCCACGACAGACGGGGTAAACCACGCCGCGACCCGGTCCGCGAGCCCCTGGATCGGGGCCCGCGTGCGCTGGGCCTCGGCCACCTGCCGCACGATCCGCGCAAGGAGCGTCGCGGACCCGACCTTCTCCGCGCGCACGACGCAGGCCCCCTCCACGGCCACGGTCCCGGCCACCACGAGGTCGCCCGGGCCCTTGAGGACCGGCATGGGTTCGCCGGTGACCGAGGACTCGTCCAGCGCGCAGGAGCCCGTCTCGACAGCCCCGTCCACGGGGACGGCGCCGCCCGTGCGAACGCGCACCCGGTCCCCGGCGACGATGTCGGTGATCGGGACTTCCTCGTCGCGCCCGTCCGGACGGACCCGGGTCGCGGTCGCGGGCTGGAGCCCCAGGAGGGCCTTGAGGGCCTCGCGCGTCTTGCCTCGCGCCCGTCCCTCCAGGACCTGCCCAACCAGGACCAGGGTCACGATGGCCGCGGCGGACTCGAAGTACAGCCCGACCTCGCCGCCGGGGCTGCGGGCGGCCCCGGGGAACGCGGCGGGAAGCACGAGTGCCGCGAGGCTGTACAGGAACGACACGCCGACCCCGAGCCCGATCAGGGTGAACATGTTGGGCCGGCGCCACGCGCGCAACCCCCGGACAAAGAAGGGCCGGCCCGCCCACAGGACCACGGGCGCGGCCAGCGCGGCCTGGACCAGCCCGGACAGGCGCCAGGGGAGGTGCGCGACGAGCGCGTGCAGCCCGGGCACGTGCCCGGCCATGGCGAGCGCGACCACCGGGACCGTGAACAGCGCGGCCCACCCGAGGCGCCGCCGCATGTCCAGGGCCTCGGGGTCCGGGGCGTCCGAGAGGTCCACCCCCTCGGGCTCCAGGGCCATGCCGCACTGGGGGCAGGCCCCTGGGCCCATCTGCCGGACCTCGGGGTGCATGGGGCACGTGTGGGGGACATGGGACGGGTCGGGACCCCCCCGACTCGGAGGTCGCGGCTCCAGATAGCGTTCCGGCTCGGCCCGGAACCGTTCCAGGCACCTCGGGTTGCAGAACAGCCACGTGGTCCCCGCGTGCTCCCACCGCAGCGTCGTGGCCGGGTCCACGGTCATGCCGCAGACCGGGTCACGCGTCTGGAGGACGGCGGGATGGTCGGGGGACTCGGACATGGCGGTCCCCGTCGGAGGGCGTGACGGGCCGTGCAGGTCTGGCCGGGTTCACTCCTTCTTCAGGCGCTCGGCGACCTTCGCCCAGGCGATGTTGCGCCAGAAGGCCTGGATGTAGTCGGCGCGCTTGAGGCCGTAGTCCGTCATGAAGGCGTGCTCGAACACGTCCATCACCAGGATCGGCCTCGCCCCCGCCAGGTGGCCCACGTCGTGCTCGTTCACCCACTGGTTGAACAGGCGGCCCCCGCACCGGTCGTGGTACAGGATGACCCAGCCGATCCCGCGCATGGCCCCGATGGCCTGGAACTCCTTCTGCCAGGTCTCGAAGGTGCCGAAGTTCTGCGCGATCAGCCGGTAGGCCTCGCTGCCCTCATCGAGCGGGGCCTTGCCGCCGAGGTTGTTGAAGTACATCTCGTGCAGGCGCATCCCGTTCCACTCCCAGCCGTAGCGGCGCCGCATCTCGGCGTAGTCGGGCCCGAAGCGGCCCTCCTTCGCCATGGCGGCCAGGGTCTCCGCGACCTTGTTCGTGTTCGTCACGTACCCCTGGTACAGCGTGAAGTGGTTGCGCAGGAGGGTCTCCGAGAACCCCTCCATCCCGATCAGATGGTCGTAGTTGTTGGCTTCGTACATGGAAAGACTCCTTCCAAAAAGAGAGAACGCGGAAGGAAATCTACTCCACCCCGGGGGCCCTTTCAAGGGGAACCGGGTGTTTTCCGCGTCCTCGCGCGGGGTTTGGCTGCAAGACGGAGTCGTCAGTAGATGAGCGACTGGCCCTCGTTGGGGCGGCCCGTCGTCGCGGCGAGGGTCTTCTCGATGGCCGCGGCCGCCTCCTTGATGTTGTCTTCGGGGCCCCCCAGGTACAGGCGCCCGAACGCGCCGAACGTCAGGACCTCCAGGAGGTTGATCGGAGACGCCTTCTCGGCCTCGTTGGCCGCGATGGCCGCGTAGGCCGCGGGGTGGACCTCGAGGATGTAGAGGGTCTCGTTCTCGAGCAGGAACTGGCCGTGGCGCATCCGGTTGATCAGGTGCGTTTGGTAGTTGTTGATGCCGGTGATGATCTGGCTCGAGGCGATGCGGGGCCTCAGGCGGTCGGCCTCGTCGAGCCCCAGGAAGTCCAGGATCGCCCGGCCGGCGGCCTTGACCTGCCCCTGGTCGCGGTGGTGGACCTCGAGCATCCCGTAGGCCCGCTCGACGATCTGCATCCCGGGGATCACGAGCGTCTTCTTCAGGACCACGTCCGTGATGACGTTGATCTGGAGGCCCGGCGCAATCTCGACGAAGAGGGCGGCCTCGTGTTCGAGGGGGTGGAACCCCTGCGACACCGTGGCGATGAAGGACGCCAACTGGGGTTGCAGGATGTCAATGTACGAGAAGGTGCGCAGTTCGATCCCCTCGGCCATCGCCCGCCTCCCTACCGGATCATCAGTGGCCCTTGCTCCACCTTCTTCTGAAGGAGCATGAGCCCGTCGAGGACCTGCTCGGGCCGGGGCGGGCATCCGGGGATATAGACGTCCACGGGGATGATGTGGTCGATCCCCGGGACCGCGGCGTAGTTGTCGTAGAAGCCGCCGGACGACGCGCACGCCCCGAACGCGATGACCCACTTGGGCTCGCACATCTGCTCGAAGACGGTCTTGAGGGTCGGCGCGTTCTTGTGCGAGATCGTGCCGACCACCCACAGGAGGTCGCTCTGGCGGGGCGAGAACCGCGGGATCTCGGCCCCGAACCTCGCGATGTCGAAGTGCGCGCACGAGACGGACATGTACTCCATCCCGCAGCACGCCGTCACGAAGGGGTACTGGAACAGCGAGTACTTCCGGCCCCAGTTGATCGCGGCCCGCAGTGTCGTCGTGAAGAAGCCTTCGCGTTCCGGGTTCGGTCCATCGCCCACAGTCGCCACCCCGAGGAAACGTCCCAGGCGGATTATCCCGAGACGGTCCTGCTTGTCAATCGGATTCGTCCGAGCCATCCGCGCTGTGGCGCAAAGGGCGACGCGACCGCAACGCGGTCGCCGTCGGGGTGAATTGGCACGAGAACTCCAAGATTTCGAGTGCCAAGAGGGGGGGCGTGCGACGCCCCTCTCGAATGGTGTCCGGTCTCTTTGAAGATACCGAGAATGAACGCTTTCATGGGGTAAGCATCCGCCGACATCGCGGATCGCACCGTTTGACACAGGAGGCCCGGCGCGGAAGAATCGCCCCCATGAGCCACGGGGTCACCCGCACGCTTGCCTCCGTCCTGGACCGCGTCGCCCGCTGGGGGGGAAGGCCGGGCCAGGTCCTGGTGGACGCCCTCGTCGTGGCCCTGTCCTTCCTGGCCGCCTTTCACCTGCGCTTCGAGTTCTCGATCCCGTCGCAGTACTGGAAGGCCATGGTCCTGTGGCTCCCGTACACGGTCCTGGCCCACATCGCCACCAACTTCGTCTTCGGGGTCTATCGCATCCTGTGGCGTTACATCTCGCTGTACGAGGTCTTCAGGTTCGTCAAGGCCGTGGCCGCGGTCAGCGCGGTCTTCCTCGCGTTCCGGCTGGCCGACACGGCCCACCACGTCTATTTCCGGCCACCCCTGAGCATCATCGTCCTCGAGGCCGTGCTTGCGTTCCTGGGCATGGTCGGGGTTCGCTTCCTGAGGCGGTGGCTGCACGAGTCCATCGGCCCGCGGACCGCGCCCGTCGGGGAAGCCGAGGACGTCGTGATCATCGGGGCCGGGGACAGCGGCCGCGCCGTGGCCCGCGAGATCCGCCTGCGCCCCGAACTGAACCTCAACCTGCTCGGGTTCGTGGACGACGACCCGTTCAAGCAGGGGCTCGAAATCGAGGGCAAGAGGGTCCTCGGCAGGCTCGACGACCTGCCGGACCTCTACCGTCGCCTGAGGTTCCCCAAGGCCCTCCTGGCGATCACGGACCTGTCGGTCCCCCGCAAGCGGCAGGTCATGGAGCACTGCGCGCGCCTCGGCGTCCGCCTCCTGATCCTGCCCGGGACGTCGGACCTCATCTCGGGCCGCGCGCGCGTCAACCCCATCCGCGAGGTCCGGATCGAGGACCTCCTCGGCCGGCCCGTGAGGGACCTGACGCGCGACGACCCCCTCCTGCAACCCGTCTATGGGGGCCGGCGCATCCTGATCACCGGGGCAGGGGGGTCCATCGGCAGCGAGTTGTGCCGCCAGGTCGCACGCCTCGTCCCGTCTCGTTTGATTCTGGTTGATAAGGATGAAAATAATCTCTTTTATATTCGCGGGGAGATGACCCGCGTCTTCCCCGGCATCCCCTGCGTGGCGAGGGTGCTCGACGTGCGCGACGCCGATAAGGTGGACGCCCTGTGGGCCCGCGAGCGCCCGGAGGTCGTCCTGCACGCCGCGGCCTACAAGCACGTCCCCCTCATGGAGGAGAACCCGGGCGAGGCCATCGAGAACAACGTCCTCGGGACCCGCAACGTGGCCGAGGCGTCCCGGGCGCACGGCGCGTCCGTGTTTGTGATGCTCTCGACCGACAAAGCCGTGAATCCGACCTCGGTCATGGGAGCGACCAAGCGGATCGCGGAACTGATCGTGCGGCAGGTGGCGGAGCACGGCGGGACGACCCGGTTCGGCAGCGTGCGCTTCGGCAACGTGCTCGCGTCGCGCGGCTCGGTCATCCCGACGTTTCGCGAGCAGATCGCCCGCGGGGGGCCGGTCACGGTCACGCACCCGGACGTGATGCGCTACTTCATGACCATCCCCGAGGCATCCCAACTGGTCTTGAAGGCCGGAATGCTCGCGGACAAGGGAGAGGTCTTCGTCCTGGACATGGGCCAGCCCGTGCGGATCCTCGACCTGGCGCGCGACATGATCCGCCTGTCCGGGTTCAGCGAGGACGAGGTCGGCATCCACTTCATCGGGTTGCGGCCTGGCGAGAAACTCTTCGAGGAACTGCTGGTGGACCGCGACCGGGTGATCCCCACCTCCGTCGAGAAGGTCTTCGTGTCCAAGCCGGAACTGCGGGACTTCGAGCGGTTCCGGGCCCAGGTCGAGGCCCTGGTCCGGGTCAGCCGCGACGGGGACCTGGCCGCGATCCGCCGGGCCATCGAGGAGATGGACGTGGGGCTGCGCAGGGCGGACGCGGAGGCACCCGGATCCGCTTGAGATGGGGGAGACTTGGGACACCGGCGCCATCACCATGGGAACGGGCTCGTGACCGGCGCGGTTGCGTGGGGTCTTTCGGTCCTGGTGGTGCTCCCCGCCCTCCTGTTCGGGGCGGTGCTGCCCGTGCCCCAGGCCGTGGTCCTCGGGTCTGTCGCGGTCCTGTTCGCATGGGCGGCCGCCACCCGTGCGTTGCCCCGCGCGCCGCTGCCGGCGGTGGCCCTTGTCTTCGTCGCGCCGGCCGTGTGGGCCACGGTGCAGGGGCTGCCCCTCGGCGAGGCCGTGGTTTTCGCCCTGCAAGGGCCCGCGGCGGACCGGGCCGCCGAGGGATTCCGCGTCGCCGGGGTTGCCGGCCCGTGGTGGTCCCTGTCCCTCGAACCACCCGCGACCTGGGTCCAGGCCGCGCGCTCCCTGTCGTATGCCGCAGTCTTCGTGCTCGCGTGGGGCGTGTCGGCCCGGGGCCGCGGGCGGGCGATCCTGCACGCGATCGCGTTTCTGGGGTTCGCGGAGGTCTGCATCGGCATCTTCCACGCCCTGACCGCGCCCGAGGGGCTGTCCGTGGTCTATCCCGGCCCCCTGGCGCGCCGGCCCGGGTTTCACGTCACCCTGCTCAACGACAACCACGCTGCAGGCCTGTTTGCGTTGTCCGCGTTCGTCTGGCTCGCCCTGGCCGTGGAGCAGGGCGGGACGCGGGCACGCGCGGTCCTTGCCGCCGGAGCGGCGGTGATGGGGCTCGCCGTGTTCGCGACCCTGTCGCGCGGGGGGGCCGCGGCCCTCACGACGGTCGCGGTCCTGTTCGGTGGAGGATCCCTCATCCGGCGACGGTGGGGCCGGGGAGTCTGGGCGCGACCGGTCGCCTGGGTCGCGCTGGTCGTGATCCTGGCGATCAATGCGTACATCTGGTTGGCCCTGTTCGAGTACGCCTTGATGAAATATGGTCACACGTCACTTGAACCATCCGACTTCGCAGGCAAGGTCCGCATCTGGGAGGCTGCGTGGGCCCTGATCGCGGACCACCCCTGGTTCGGCGTCGGGGCCGGGGCCTTCGCGTCCGCGGTGTCGCCCTACACAGGGCTGCCCGGGTTCACGGTGGACCGGGCCGAGAACATCGTTCTCCAGGCCTTTGCGGACTGGGGCATCCCCTTCGGAGCGGCCGTCGTCGCGGCGTTCCTGGTCCTGTTCGGGCGGCGCCTCGTTCGGTGCCGGGACTGGCCCGCAGGGTTGTGCGTGGGGGGCGGCCTGATCGCGGTGGGCTTGCAGAACCTCGGGGACTTTGGCCTCGAGGTCGCGGGCCTCGCCTTCCCCGCGGTGGCGGCCCTGGGGTACCTGTTCGGTCACCCGTCCGGCGCGCGCCACGAATACGCCGAACTCCCGCCGGCGCGGCCAGGCCGCGCGCGCTTCCTGGCGCTCGCGGTGGTCCTGGCCGCGGCTAGCGCCTTCGGTGCCTGGGCGCTCGACCTGGGGATTCTGCCGAGCCGGGACCGGCTTGGCGAGGTGGTCCGCGACCTGGGGGCGGGCATTCCGGTTCCTCCCGGGACGGCGGACGCGGCGCTCGTGGCCGAGGTGCGCCTGCATCCACTGGACGCTCACCTTTTCTCGCTGGGAGCCCAGGCCGCGGCCTTGCAGGGGCGTGACGAGCGGGCGCTGGCCCTCGCGGACCACGCCCTGTCCCTGTCGCCCGACTCCCTGTCCCCGATGCGCTTGCGGGTGCGCCTGCTCGCCCGCGCAGGCCGGGACGAGGAGGCCGTCGAGGGGATGCGCCGGCTCCTCGCCGCCCATCCCGGACACCGCAAGGACCTGTACCGCGACCTGCAATCGCTTTCGTGGGCCGCGCCGGTCCAGGTCGCGGTGTTCAAGGGGGACCGCGAGGGGCTCGATGCCTACCTCGACTTCCTGAAGCGCGCCGGAGACCTCGCCGGATTCGAGCAGGCGTTGCGGGCCGTGCTGACAGACCGACCTGACGACCCCGTGGCGCTCGGACGCCTGGGATGGCTGTTCGTGGCCAGAGGGGAGCGCGGGGCAGCGTCCGACGCGGCGTGGCGACTGATCGCGACGCACCCCGACCGGGAAGCCGGGTACCATCTGGCGGGGTGGGTCCTCTTCAGCGAGGGACGGGTGGTCGAGGCCATGGCCATGTTCCGAGAGGCCGCGTCCCGCGCGAAGGACCCGACCGAGGCGCGGCTGTGGGTCCTCGCGTGCCTGCCCCGGTTGAAGGACTGGGACGCCTTTGACACGCTGGCGCGGGAGGTCGAGCCCCGCGTGGGCAGGGACCGGGCGCTCGCGGGACGGTTCGCACGGATCCTCGCGGACGCGGAGTACCGGCGCGGGCGCGTGCGAGACGCGCTGCGCATCCTGGACCGGGCGTGGAACCGGGACCCGACGGACGCGGAGAACCTCGCGATGAGGGCTCGGATCCTGCGGGCCGAGAAACGCGACCGCGAGGCCCTGGACGCGTACCGGCGAGCCCTCCGCCTGACCCCAGGAGACGAGGCCCTGCGCCGGGAGGCGGAGGAGATCGAGAAACGGGGACGGTCGGAACGCGATGGGCGCGAGGCGGACAGGTGACGGGGGCGGGCGTGGGGATCCAGCGGTTCGTCAAGCGGGGGCTTGACGCGGCCCTCGCGGGCGCGGGGCTCGTGGCGGCGGCCCCGGTCCTCGGGGTCGTGGCGGCCCTGGTGCGAGTGACCATGGGACGGCCGGTCCTGTTTCGGCAGGAACGGGCGGGGTTCCAGGGGAGACCTTTCGTGCTGTACAAGTTCCGGACGATGCTCGACCCCTCGGACCCAAGGGCACGCGGACCGGGCGACGAGGACCGCCTGACGCGGCTCGGGGCGTTCCTGCGGGCCACGAGCCTCGACGAACTGCCGTCGCTGTGGAACGTGGTGCGCGGGGACCTGAGCCTGGTCGGACCCCGCCCCCTCCTGATGCGCTATCTGCCCAGGTACTCGCCCGAACAGGCCCGCCGCCACGAAGTGCCGCCCGGCGTGACCGGGTGGGCCCAGGTCAACGGCCGCAACGCCCTGACGTGGCCCGAGAAGTTCGCGCTCGATGTCTGGTACGTGGACCACTGGAACCTGTGGCTGGACTTCAAGATCCTCGCGATGACGGTCGTGAAGGTCTTCCGGCGCGAGGGGATCTCGGCGGGCGGGTACGCAACGATGCCGGAGTTCATGGGGAACGAAACGACGAATGACGGTGAGGAGGCGGGATGCGGGACATCGTGATCGTGGGCGCGAGCGGGTTCGGCAAGGAGGTCGCGTTCCTGATCGAGGCGCCCAACGCGCACGGTCCACGATGGCAGGTCGCGGGCTTCCTGCATGACGCGGCCGCGAAGCACGGGTCGGAGTGCCTGGGATACCCGGTGCTGGGCGGCACGGACTGGTTGCAAGACCACCGGGACGTGGCCTGCGCGGTCGGGGTCGGGGACCCGCGCGTGCGCCGCCGGATCGTCCGGCGCATCGAGGCGTGGGGCGTGGAGTTTCCGTGCCTGATGCATCCGAGCGCCGTGATGCACAAGACGGTCTCGATGCGGGATGGTGTCATCATCTGTGCGGGGAATATCCTGACCGTTGAGATCACGCTGGGCCGCCACGTGCACCTGAACCTGATGAACACGGTGGGGCATAGCGCGGTCCTGGGGGATTTCTGCACGGTCTATCCCGGCGTGAACATCTCGGGGGACGTGACCCTCGAGGCAGGGGTCTCGATGGGCACGGGGAGCGAGGTCATCCAGGGCCTGAGCGTCGGGGCCGGGACCGTGGTCGGGGCGGGTGCGACCGTCGTCAAGGACCTGCCGGCGAACGTCGTCGCGGTGGGTTCCCCCGCGAAGCCGATCCGCGACATCGCGCCGAGGTGGGAGGACGAGCCGTGACCCGAGAGGGACTCCTCTGCAACGCGTCCCGTCCCGCCTGGGCTCGGGTACGGCGGCTCGGCACCCGAGAGCACCCCCCCGCCCCGCTCCGAGTCCCGCGGGCCCGTCGTCTCGTTCGTCGCTGCTGGGGATGGCGGGTCCCCGCCTTTCCCGGGTTGACGCTCCTCGCTCGACTCCGGGCCTCGCGGGAACTTCGGGCGGGGGTCCAGGGTGCCTC